>Ga0070733_10003861_pt1 | contig 10155 bp, 11 predicted proteins | sample Coa_R1_9_FD_66450 | JGI IMG/M metagenome (GOLD analysis project Ga0070733, IMG submission 66450) | Surface soil microbial communities from Centralia Pennsylvania, which are recovering from an underground coalmine fire - Coalmine... | ecosystem: Environmental > Terrestrial > Soil > Unclassified ... | reverse complement strand
CGCAGCCACTCGGCAACCGTATCGAGCCATGGCCGCCATCCCGCGACCGTGAGTTCGGCATCGTCGCGGCCAAGATAACGCACGACGGGATTAGCCGTCAGTGCCCGTGACCGGCGCGGCAGACGCGGCTTCTTTCCCCACGCCTCCCGTTCGGCGCCGGTAATACCCGGCTTCTCGAACAAGACGGTCGTGTCGAATGACACCCATTCTGCTTTTACCTCGTCCAGAATCTTTTCGAGCTGGTGCTCCGGCCGGGAATCCTCGAAGAACGCGCGGTGCCGGACCTCGACCGCGGAGCGATATTCATGTGGAAGCTGGCGCAGGAACCCGGCGAGGGTGCCAAGGTCAGCGGGGCCAAAGGCCGGTGGCAATTGGACCCAGAGGGCGTGCACGCGCTGGCCCAGGGGTTCGATCGCGGCCAGAAAGCCACGCAGCGGCTCGCTGACATCGGTCATGCAGCGCTCGTGAGTGATCAGCCTCGGTAGTTTGAGCAGGAAGCGAAAATCGGGAGCGGTCTGATCCGCCCACGATTCAACCGTGTCCAGGGATGGCGTCGCGTAGAAAGTCGTATTGCCCTCCACGGCGTTACACCAGGTCGCATAGGCGTGCAGGCGTTCTCGTGGCGGGAGGGGATGCGGTAGATAACGGCCCTGCCAGGGTGCGTGAGTCCACATCGCACATCCGACATGGAGTTCCATACTCCGAGACTACCCAGCGCGAACGACAATCCGTCCGGAAATGAAGCTGCCGGCGGCGGTGCGCGACCGGCCGCAGGCCGGGGCAAGACGGTAGCGGGGTGGTCTCAGACCGGGGCGCCGCCGCGGCCCGCGCCGGAGCGGAAAAGTTCCACTCCTTCGGCCATTCCGGGCTGCTGCAAAGTGGACATGCCGTGGCGGAACTCGTTTGTCATTGCCGCCTCATGGTCCATGGACAGGGATTCCAGGGCGGATAGGCGGTCGTTGCGGAGGCAGGTTTGGGGGAGGGCGGCTAGCTGGGCGGCCAGGGCCTGGGCGGCGGGGAGGGCCTGGCCCGGCGGGACGACGCGGTTGACCAGGCCTGACTGAAGGGCTTCGGCGGCGGTTACGGGGCGGCCGGTGAGGATCATGTCGAGGGCGCGGCTGAGGCCGATGAGGCGGGGGAGGCGGACCGTGCCGCCGTCGATCAGGGGGACGCCCCAGCGGCGGCAGAAGACGCCCAGGGTTGCGTCTTCTTCGGCCACGCGCAGGTCGCACCAGAGGGCGAGCTCCAGGCCGCCGGCCACGGCGTGGCCGGCGATTGCGGCGATGACCGGTTTGGTCAGGCGCATCCTGGTTGGGCCCATCGGGCCATCGCCGTCCGGGGTGGTCTGGTTGCCGGTGGGGCCGCCCACCGCCTTGAGGTCGGCGCCGGCGCAGAACGTGCCGCCTGCCCCGTAGAGGATGGCGACGCTTGCGGTGTCGTCCGCGTCGAACGCGCGGAAGGCTTCGGCCAGGGCGGCCGCGGTGGGGCCGTCTACGGCGTTGCGGACCTCGGGGCGGTCGATGGTCACCGTGGTGACCGGACCGTCGTGGTCGACCCGGATGGTCATCGGCAGGCTAGTGGATCTGCCAGGTGTCGCCACCGGCCAGGAGGGCGGCCAGGTCGCCGGCGCCCTGCTTGACCTTGGCGTCGTCGAGCTGGGCGGCCATCAGCTCGTCGTAGCTGGGCCTGGGCACTTGGCGGAATATGCCGATCGGGGTGTGAGAGAAGTCCCGGTCGTCCAGGCGGGACAGCGCGAAGGCGTAGGAGGGGTCGGCCGCGTGGGAGTCGTGGACCAGCAGGGATTCTTCGCCTGTCTCGGCTACGTCTACCACTTCGAGGGCGCCACGGGAGTTGAACCGCAGGCCGCGCGACTGGTCGGCACCAAACCGGACGGGCTGGCCTCCTTCTAGCCTGATCACCCGCTGCTCGCGGGAGCCGGGCTCGGTGACCTGGGCGAACGCGTCGTCGTTGAAGATCGGGCAGTTCTGGTAGATCTCGATGAACGCGGCGCCCCGGTGGTCGGCGGCTGCCCGCAGCACGCTGGTCAGGTGCTTGCGGTCGGAGTCGATCGTGCGGGCCACGAAGCTGGCCTCCGCGCCCAGCGCCAGCGAGATCGGGTTGAACGGGGTGTCCAGCGAGCCGAACGGGGTGGACTTGGTGATCTTGCCCTGTTCCGAGGTCGGTGAGTACTGGCCCTTGGTCAGGCCGTAGATCCGGTTGTTGAACAGCATGATCTTGATGTTCACGTTGCGGCGCAGGGCATGGATCAGGTGGTTGCCGCCGATGGACAGGGCGTCGCCGTCGCCGGTGACCACCCAGACCGACAGGTCCCGGCGGGTGGACGCCAGCCCGCTGGCGATCGCCGGGGCGCGGCCGTGGATGGAGTGCATACCGTAGCTGTTCACGTAGTACGGCAGCCGGGATGAGCAGCCGATGCCGGAGATGACGGCCACGTTTTCCCTGGGGATGCCCAGCTCGGGCAGGAAGGACTGGAACGCGGCCAGGATCGCGTAGTCCCCGCAGCCGGGGCACCAGCGGACCTCCTGGTCGGACTTGAAGTCCTTGGCCTTCAATGGCTCACTGGCGACGGGGACCAGGGTGAGCGAGGCTGGGCGGTGGCCGTTCGGGTTGCCATTGGACTCAGACATGGTCGATCACATCCTGGATCACGCTGGCCAGATCGGCCGCCTGGAACGGCAGGCCGCGCACCCGGTTGTAGGAGATGACGTCTACCAGGAATCTGCCGCGAAGCAGCAGCGCGAGCTGGCCAAGGTTGATTTCGGGTACGAGCACCCTGTCGTAGCGGCGGAGCAGGTCGCCGAGGTTGGACGGGAACGGGTTGAGGTGCCGCAGGTGCGCTTGGGCCACCCTCCCGCCGCTGCGCCGTACCTGGCGGACCGCGGCACCGATGGACCCGAACGTGGAACCCCAGCCGAGCACGAGAACCTTGGCATCCCCGTCCGGGTCGTCCACGGTCAGCGGCGGGATGCCGGCGGCTATCCCGTCCACCTTGGCCTGGCGCAGCCGGACCATCCGGTCGTGGTTGTCGGGGTCGTAGGAAATCGTCCCGGTAACGTCGGCCTTCTCGATGCCGCCGATCCGGTGCTCAAGGCCCCGCGTACCGGGCACGGCCCATGGCCTGGCCAGGGTAACGGGGTCCCGCGCGAACGGCTCGAACTCAACCGTCCCGGTTGAATCAGCATCGTCAAATTTCATAAAAGAAAATTCGCCGGCGATGTCGGGAAGCGTGGCCACATCGGGCAACCGCCATGGTTCGGAGCCATTCGCCAGATAGCCATCGGACAGCAGAACGACGGGAGTGCGGTATTTGACGGCGATTCTGGCGGCCTCGATCGCGGTGGCGAAACAATCCGATGGGCTGGCCGGGGCGACAATCGGGACCGGTGATTCGCCGTTGCGGCCGAACATCGCCATGAGCAGGTCGGCCTGCTCGGTCTTGGTCGGCATTCCGGTGGACGGGCCGGCCCGCTGGATGTCGCAGACAATGAGCGGCAGCTCGACAGAGACGGCCAGGCCCACCGTCTCCGCTTTCAGGATCATGCCGGGGCCCGAGGTGGTGGTCACCGCGAGCGAGCCCCCGAACGCGGCGCCGAGAGCCGCGCCGACCCCGGCGATCTCGTCCTCGGCCTGGAAGGTCCGCACGCCGAACCGCTTGTGCTTGGACAGTTCGTGCAGGATGTCCGAGGCCGGGGTGATTGGATACGAGCCGAGGAACAGCGGCAGGCCGGACAGCTTGGAGGCCGCGATCAGGCCGTAGGACAGCGCGGTGTTGCCGGTGATGTTCCGGTAGGTGCCGGGCTCCAGGGCGGCCGGCTTGACCTCGTACCTGACCGAGAACGACTCGGTGGTCTCGCCGAAGTTCCAGCCGGCCTGGAAGGCGGCGATGTTGGCCTTCATGATTTCCGGCTTGGCGGCGAACTTGGCCTCGAGGAACTTCAGCGTGCCGTCGGCCGGGCGATCGTAGAGCCAGGAGAGCAGGCCGAGCGCGAACATGTTCTTCGCCCGTTCGGCTTCTTTTCTGGTGATCTCGAATTCGTCCAGGGCACGCACGGTCATCGAGGTGAGCGGTATGGCATGCACCTGGTAAGCATCGAGCGAGCCGTCCTCGAGCGGGCTGGTCTCGTAGCCCACCCTGGTCAGGTTGCGCTTGGTGAACTCGTCGGTATTGACGATCAGGTCGCCGCCGCGCGGCAGGTCGGCCAGATTCGCCTTGAGCGCCGCCGGGTTCATGGCCACCAGCACGTCGGGCGCGTCGCCCGGCGTCAGGATGTCATGATCGGCGAAGTGCAACTGGAAGCTGGACACCCCCGGCAGGGTGCCAGCCGGCGCTCTGATCTCGGCCGGGAAGTTCGGCAGGGTTGACAGGTCATTGCCAAAAGTGGCCGTTTCCTGGGTAAACCTGTCTCCGGTGAGCTGCATGCCGTCGCCGGAGTCGCCTGCGAAGCGGATGATGACACGATCAAGCTGCTGGACCTGCTTGGTCACAGTTGGAGGACCTCCTCCACACGCCGCGGCCGACCGCCAGCGACGGCGTTCCCCTTTGAGCCCTGTCCCGGGGCCGGGGCGTGAGTTAGGGTTACCGTCATGCTACTTGGGCAGATGCCCCGGACGGCCCGCGTCTCAGCCTCTGGGCACGGCTGTGATGAATCTCTCACAATGAATCTGCCACGTCTTGCTAGCCGACGGCAGTTCCCGCACAATTTTATGACAGATCTGCGCTGAAGTCTGCCTTCCTGTGTAACAAGACGCGAACGGCTTACCAGCGGTTCACATTCGCGGGCAGATTGCGCAGACCCGGCTGCGGACGCGGCGGGAACGCCGGTCGTGCCCGGAGCCGTTGAACAGGTGGCCAGGCTTGGCAACGGGCGAGGGAGGGACGTCACGTGCACGGCAGCGTGCTGCGAACCGCGATCCTCATCGCCGTGCTCTCCAGCCTCATTCTGGCGATAGGTGCGGCGGCCGACGGCGGCGATGGCCTCATGGCCGCCGTGGTGATCGCGATTGCGGTGAACGGCACCGCCTACTTCCTGAGCGACAAAATCGCGCTGTCCGCGATGCGGGCGCGGCCGGTGAGCGAATGGGAGTACCCGCAGCTCTACCGCCTGGTACGCGAGCTCAGCACGATGGCCCGCACGCCGGTGCCCCAGTTGTACGTCTCGCCGGCCCCGCAGCCCAACGCCTTCGCGACCGGCCGCAGCCGCCGCCGGGCGGCGATCTGCTGCACCGAGGGCATCCTCGCCACCCTTGACGTCGATGAGCTGCGCGCGGTGCTCGGTCATGAGCTGTCGCACATCCACAACCGGGACATCCTGGTCTCATCGGTGGCCGCGGGCATGGCCACCGTGATCACCTTCCTGGCCAGCTTCGCCTGGCTGCTCCCGTTCGGCAGGGGCGGCGGGCGGGCGCTCAAGCTGCTGCTGATGATGGTGCTCGGCCCGGTGGCGGCGCTGGTTATCCAGCTGGCGATAGCCCGCACCCGGGAGTACCAGGCAGATTCCGCGGCGGTGTTGCTGACCGGGGATCCTTTGGCGCTGGCGCGAGCCCTGCGGAAAATAGAACTGGGCACGACGGCCCGGCCGCTGGCGGCCACCGGGTCGCTGGCCGCGGCCGGGCATTTGATGATCGTCGGGCCGTTCCGGTCCACCGGGCTCGGGCGGCTATTCTCGACGCACCCGCAGGTGGCGGAGCGGGTGCGGCGGCTGGAGTCGCTGGCCGGCTGCCCGCGCTGACCACTTGGGCTGCTTCGCCCTATCCCGGCTACCGGTAGTTGACAAACTGCAGGGCGAAGTCGAAATCCTTGCCTTTCAGCAGGGCTATAACGGCCTGCAGATCATCCTTCTTCTTGGAAGAAACGCGGAGTTCCTCACCCTGGATCTGGGCGCGGACACCGCTCGGGCCCTCGTCGCGGATGATCTTCGAGATCTTCTTCGTATTCTCCTGGGAGAGGCCCTCTTTAAGGTTCACCGCCAGGCGATACTCTTTGCCGGAGAGCTTAGGCTCGGCGGGATCCAAAATCTTGAGCGAGACCTTGCGCTTGACCAGCTTATCCTTGAAAACATCGAGGACAGCCTTGGCGCGTTCCTCGCTGTTCGCACGGATCTCCACGTCATGCTGGCCTGCCCAGGCGATGGAGGCGCCGACTCCGCGAAAATCGAAGCGGGTGCCGATCTCCTTGGCCGCCTGCTGCAGCGCGTTGTCGACCTCCTGACGGTCGATCTTGCTCACGATGTCGAAGGATGAGTCGGCCATGGGTGCCCCCTGGTGGTTTGCCTGCGATACGGGCCACCCTCGCCGCGCTTCGGAGGGCCCGGCTGGGTGCCGGGGTACAGATTAGTCGGCGTGGCGGGAGCAGGACGGGTGGCGGCGTGGGTTCCGGTACCGTTTGGTCGCGGTCGTGCCGCGGTTATGTGCGAGCCGAAGATGCCTACGGGTGGCGATTCGGCTATCCTGCACTGTGCCGTCCGGTACGGCGGCGCAGCCGTCCGGTAGGGCGGCGCACGGCAGGTTGCCCGAGCGGCCAAAGGGAGCGGTCTGTAAAACCGTCGGCTTAGCCTACGTTGGTTCGAACCCAACACCTGCCACCACTTGCGAAAACAGCCTCTGACCTGCGTGTACGCGGTCAGGGGCTGATCTTGTCTGGGTCCGGCGGCGTTCGGCTGGATCCGGCGCTTGGCGGGTGGTCGTGGTTGAGCGGTGGTTGAGCCGGGCACGCTCTTGCGCCGGCGCGATCCCGTCAGCGGCGATAGCGATTCGCCACGGGACAGCGCCGTCGGCCTGTGCCAGCGTCGGCCTTATCTCACCGTGCTGCGCCGGGTGAACGGGCGGGGTGACACCCGCAGGAACATCTGGCGGACTGAGTTCTGCCACGGGCCCGCGGCTTGCACGAGTCCGTCAAGGTACAAGGGCGGGGCTGTGGTATGTCGCTCGGGCTACCGGAGGCGGTCGCGGTTGGCGTCTGCTTCTTCGCGGACTTCGTCGGCGAACTGCGCGTCGATGCGATCGCGTTCAGCCGCCGTGGCTTCCTCGTCTTCGTCCTCCGCACTGTCGCTCAACCTGGCCTGGTCCTGGCCATCGGCGGTCAGTGCCAGTTCGTCATCGCCGGTGCCGTCTGCGCAGTTGGCGTACAGCAGCCAGCATCCGCGTAGCCCGTCGAGGAGATCCTCGAGCAGATCGGGTGCCGGGCGCGCTGGGTCCAGCGGTGTGATGCGGAACTCGGCGAGCAACCCGGCCCGGATCTCCTCGGCCCGCTCACCGTATTTGCTGGCCTGTTCGTGGAGTTCGGCCAGGCGCCGGGCGAGGGCGTCTGGATCCGCGAGATGGCCTTCAGCGGCTTCCATGCCTCAGCCACCAGGCCAACGACCACCTGACGCGGACTCGTGCCATCGTTGAGACGGCGCAGGACCAGTGTCGGGGTGTGGACCTGCAGTGCTTCCAGGTTGTCGGCCTCGATGACCACTTCCGCTGGGTCGATGCCTGCCATCGGGGCCACGACGTCGGCAGCAGCCTGCAGCCAGTGCGCTGCGGCCACCGCCGCAGCGGTCGGATCCAGGTCGGTGAACAATTCGCCCGCTCCGAGCGGGCTTGCCCGCAACAGGGCATCGGCAGCCTGGACCTGCACCGGGGAGGCGTCCGCACGCGACAGCAGCACCGCCTGCTGCGCCCGGCCTGACAGGTCACCGCGCTCAGCGGACTCGATCGCGTCAAGCTCGCGCCGCGCGTCTGCGGCTACGCGTTCGGTCAGTCCCGCATCGCCGATCGCGTGCAGCGCACGCCCGACCCGGTGGGCAGATTCCTCCACCGGGCTGTAGGACACCGACAGCAAGCCGCTCTGGGTGGGCAGGTCCGGTGTGCGGATCGCTGGCAGGACAACGCTGAACCGGGCGCGCTCCTCGGCCCGCTGCCAGGCCTGGCTATTCGGCTCCGCAGGGTCGCCGGCCGCGCTCGCCGGGCGCGTGTAGGCATTCCATAGGAACCGCGACAGGCCTGTCAGCGTGGAAGCCAGGTGCAGCGCAGCGTCGTGAGCGGCCCCTGGGGGCAGGACCGAGACCGTCTCCGCCAGATCGCCGCGCCCTGTCCCCCAACAGGCAACCAGTGCCAGTCGGCCCGGCTCATACGCATACCTCGTCATGCCGCCATTGTGGCGCTCCAGGTTCCCGCGGCACGCCCGGTCAGATCAGGGCGCATGGAGGTGAAGACCGGCCTCGTGCCCCACGGTGCGCAGTTGGCCGCGGAACATGCGAGCACTCGGGGGACGGCTATCCGGGCGGGAGAGCGAATTCGCCGTCCGGCGCAGACGCCGCCGAAGTCCACCCCACGCCGGACGGGCTAGCTGCATGGGCCTGACCTGGTTCTGAACGGCGAGCCGCTGACCGTGCTTGATCCCGGTTCCGGCGCGGCTTCCAGCTCATGATGGGCGGCATCGGGGACAACTACCAGCTCTACATGCTCCTGGCGGACCGGCTCGCCGCCCGCGTCCCGGGCCTGCAGCCGCCGGAACGCCACTGGGTGGCCGCCACCACCGATACGCCACCCGCCCTGCCCGCAGGCGCGGTCATTCAGCGCCGTTGCCGCCTGTTCGACGGCCACGGCTCCTACGTCTATCCCGAAGGACGCCCGGATCCTGAGTTCTGCATCCGCCGCTGGGCCGGTGCGGGTGTTCTGCGGAGAGGGAGGCAAGGGCGCGGGGCTGCAATCATTGCAATTCCTTGTGCATGCTGATGTGCTCGATCCCGTCCTCGAAAACAGGTCCCCGTGGGCGGTGTAACCGAGTTGCCCGTAAACCGCATGCGTGCGTCTGCGCGTGCAGTTCGACGGCGGCGAGCCCGCTCTCGGCCGCCCGCTGCTCGATCGTGTGCACGGGCAGCTTGCCCAGGCCCATGCTCGGGCGGCCTTGCCGACCGCGAGAGGGGCGGGCACCCCCGTGCCCTTCGCCCCCGGCCTGGGCCGGCGCCTGGCTCAAGGCCGGGGACGGTGAGCCGCCCGACCCCGGCCAGAGCCCCGTCGAGCAGGGCAGGAAAGTGCTCGGCCGCTGGATCATGCTCATCGAATTCGAGCTCTTCTGGCGCAGGCTGCTCGGTTACGAAGACCCGGAGGCGCACCTCGAACGCGGCATCCTGGTCGGTCTCGCTCTCCGCCAGGCGGACCTCCGCACCTGCCTCAGCGCCCATGCCGGGGATTGATGCACGCGCTGAGTGGCGGTTCAGGCATCCGGACACACGCGGATCAGCAGGCGGCGGCGCTCCGGTTCTGGCTGATCCTGGCAGGCGGTGCGGCGGTGCGTGATGATGTGGCTGTTAAGGAACCGCATGCCGCCCGGCCGCGGTTCCATCGTGACCTGGAACCGCGGATCGCAGTTGATCTGGCCGATGGTCGGGGAGCGCAGTGCCGCCGCCGCGTGGGCCAGGCCGGCGATGTAACCGGCGGCGCGGGCAGCCACCGCGGCAGGATCGGGGAAGACTTCGCGATCGTGATCCACCATGTCAGGCCCTCCTGCCGAACCGCAAGCACGCCGCCGGGCCGACGTCATCGCCGCGCGCGTGCCTGCGGGCATTCCTGCTCATGACAAGATCAGGAGAAAGGCGATGACCCTAACCTGGGTTCCGTTTAATTCGGCTCACCTAGAGTCATGGATCAGGTTCTGACCTGGGGAAATGGCAGGCTGGCTAGCCGCGGGCCGTGTCTCTAGGCGGCGGCTCGGCGGAAGGGGTTCTGGTCAGCCCTGGGGCGTGGTGAGCTCGCAGATCTTGCGGGGGGCGTCGATTTTCAGGGCGGTGAGCAGGTCGCGGGTCGTTTTGGGGATGCCGGTGCGCTGGCGGAAAGTGCCGGCGGGTCCGGTGAAGGTGCCGAGGCTGATGCGCTGGAGTTCGCGGCGCATGACGGGCCAGGTGTGCCCGGTGTGGTTCTCGGCGACGCGGATGAGCAGGAGTGCGAGCCAGCAGAGGATGACGTGGGCGCGGATGCGCTCTTCGAGCCGGTGGTAGACCGGCCGCAGGTCCAGGACCTGCTTCATGTCGCGCCAGCCGCGCTCGGCTTCCAGGAGCTGCTTGTAGCCGGCGGCGATGTCCTCGGCGCTCATGTGCGGGTCGGCGCTGCGCAGCAGGTACTTGCCGTCGAGGTTCTCCTCGGCCTTCGCCC
>Ga0070733_10003860_pt1 | contig 10159 bp, 9 predicted proteins | sample Coa_R1_9_FD_66450 | JGI IMG/M metagenome (GOLD analysis project Ga0070733, IMG submission 66450) | Surface soil microbial communities from Centralia Pennsylvania, which are recovering from an underground coalmine fire - Coalmine... | ecosystem: Environmental > Terrestrial > Soil > Unclassified ... | reverse complement strand
CGCCAATGCACATTTTCACTGGGCCAATCTGAATTTCGGCGGCTATTATGTGGGGCGACGCGCGGACAGTGACTTCGACGGCTTGGGTATCACCAGCGACCCAAGCTATGTGCGCTGGGACGCAGCGGCGTCCGTGCCGGTCGCGAAAGGGCTTTCAGCGATCGCGCAAGTGCAGAACCTGTTCGACCGGCAATATCAGGACGCGGTGGGATATCCGGCGCTGGGCCGGAACTTCCGCGTCGGCATCAAATACGTGTGGGGCATGGAATGAGGACTGCTTGAAGGTTTCGGAAACAGATTTTCTGAAGCTGCATGGCGAAAGCTGGACCGCGCGGCGCGCGCGGGAATTTTCCGTCGTGAATATTCATGCGCTGGAAATTCCCGCGCCGCGCGGGCGGATTTTCGCGGAATTGGGCGTGCAAGGACTTCTGCTTCCGGCGCGGCGCTGGAAATTGTTGTTCGGCTTGCGGCTGGCAATCGGGAAGCTGTGCGGTTGGGACCGCGGCATCGTATCGCATCCCGAGCAACCCCTGGAAGTCGGAAGACATTACGGCTTTTTTGCAATCGAATGGGTGGACCCACCACACGAAGCGGGGATGGGCGTGGAGAATCGGCTTACATCGGCGCTGATGTCCTGGGTGCTGCAGGAAATACCCCAAGGTACGAAAGTTTTTAACATCACGCTGGCTAATTTTGTGGGCTGGCAGGGGCGGAATTATTGGCGCGTGATACGGCCGTTTCACGATGGGCTGATTGAGGATTCATTGAAGGAACTGGCGCGGCGGGTCGCGGCGCAGCTGGCTGCTCGGCCGGCCTGAATGCAGGTTTTCCCGGAAAGTCCCCAACGATTGTGACGAATGCTATAATTCTGGGTTCGAGGCGGCCTAACGCCCCGTTATGCGCCCTACAACATGACCCGAGATACTCAGGAAGCAAATCGCGTGACGCCCGAGATCATGGCCAAGTACGAAGCCGTGATCGGCCTGGAAGTGCACGCGCAGCTGAAGACGCGGACGAAAGCGTTCTGCGGCTGCTCGACGCGCTTTGGCGACGCGCCGAATTCCAATACTTGTCCGGTGTGCTTGGGTTTGCCCGGAGCTTTGCCGGTGCTGAATCGCCGGGCGCGCGAGCTGGCAATTCGCGCGGCGCTGGCGCTCGAGTGCAAGATTCAGGAGCGCTCCGTCTTCGCGCGCAAGAATTATTTCTACCCCGACCTGCCGAAGGGCTACCAAATTTCACAGTACGAACTGCCGCTGGCGCTTGCGGGCTCGCTGGCGATTGACGCCGAGGGCGCGGCCAAGCGCATTGGAATCACGCGCGTACACATGGAGGAGGATGCCGCGAAAAATCTGCACGAAGGTTTCGCGGACTCCGACCGCTGGAGCTACATTGATTACAACCGCTGCGGCACCCCGCTGATAGAAATTGTTTCCGAGCCTGATATACGGACGCCTGCTGAAGCGTATTCATATTTGACGACCTTGAAGCAGGTGCTGGAGTACACCGAAGTGAGCGATTGCAACATGGAAGAGGGGTCGCTGCGCTGCGACGCCAACGTGAGCGTGCGATTGCGCGGCGCTCCGAAATTCGGAACGAAAGTGGAAGCGAAGAATCTGAATTCGTTCCGCTACCTGGCGCACGCGCTGGAGTACGAGATCGAGCGGCAGATCGGCGTGATCGAGGCGGGCGGCACGGTGACGCAGGAAACGCGGCTGTGGAATGTGGCGGGCGGACGCACGGAGGCGATGCGTTCGAAGGAATTTGCGCACGACTACCGCTATTTTCCGGACCCGGATTTGCTCCCACTGACGGCTTCGGCGGCGCTCGTGGCGCAGGTGCGCGCTGCGATGCCGGAATTGCCGGCTGCCAAGCGGGCGCGATTCGTGAGCGAATATGGAATTGCGGAGTACGACGCGGGCGTGCTGACGGCGACGATAGCGCTGGCTGATTATTTCGAAGCTGTGGCGCGCGCGGGCGCTCCGGCGCGTGCGGCGGCGAGCTGGATTTCGGTGGAATTGCTGCGGCGGCTGAAGGATGCGGGCAAGGAGATCGAGGATTGCCCGGTGGCGCCTGCGGCGCTGGCGGAATTGCTCGCGATTGTGGAGCGCGGGGAAATTACAGCGGCCAGCGGCAAAAAAGTGTTCGCTACCATGTTCGATACCGGGAAGAAGGCCGCGGAGATCATCGCGTCCGAAGGCATGGCGCAGATTTCCGATACGGGCGCGATTGAAAAGATTGCGCGTGCCGTAATTGCCAAGAACCCGGACAATCTGGCGAAGTACCGCGCGGGAAGCGAAGGCGTATTCAAGTATTTCGTGGGCCAGGTTATTAAGGAATCGCGCGGGCAGGCGAATCCGCAGATCGTAAACGAAATTCTGAAACGGGTGCTGGCCGAGGCGTAATTATCGCGACGCACTGGCGCGGCGCACCGGCGTGACGAAGTGGCGTGACGAAATGGCGTGACGAAGTGGCGTAACGAAGTGGCGTGGGGAAGCCGTTCAAGCAGGGGCGAAGGAGAAACACCGTGCTGAAGGAAGGCGATCAGGCACCGCATTTTGAAGTACTGGCGGACGACGGGCGGAAAGTGACGCTCGCCGACTATCGCGGCAAGCATCTCATTTTGTATTTTTATCCGAAGGCGAACACTCCGGGCTGCATTCACGAAGCGAACGGCTTCCGCAACATGATCGCGGATTTCCAGGCGCAAAACGCGGAGATCGCCGGGGTGAGCGCCGACGATGTGGAGGCGCAAGCGAAATTCAGCAAGAAGCTGAACCTGAACTTCCCGTTGCTGGCGGACACGGAATTCGGAATGATCGAAGCGTACGGCGCGCGGCGCATGAAGAGCTTTTTGGGCAAAACGTTCATGGGGATCGTGCGGACCACTTTCTGGATCGGGCCGGACGGCAAGATCGTGAGGATCTGGAATGGCGTGGTCCCGCGAGGGCACGCGGCCGAAGTGTTGACGGCCCTGCGCGGCGACGAGCCGGCGGGCGAGCCCGACGACGCGGCGTCGGCTGCTGCGCCATCGAGTAAATCGTAGACGAAATTCGGCAGCGCGTGCCGGTGCAGCCTTAGAGTCTGTGTGGCAAATCGGAAGTCTTTGTAGGTCGTGGCTTCAGCCATGACATAGACGCAGCAAGATGAGTGTGGCTTCAGCCGCTGAAGTACAGGTTTCGAGGTTGCCACACAGACTCCTTAGCTCGCTTCCAGCGCGGAGAATCCAGATGCTCAAAGTAGGCGACAAGGCTCCGGACTTTCAGGTGACGGACGACAGCGGCGCGACCGTTTCGCTGCGGGATTATCGCAACAAAGACCTGATCCTCTATTTTTATCCGAAAGCGAATACTCCGGGTTGAATCAACGAAGCGTCCGAGTTTCGTGACGCCCTAAAGCAATTCGATGAACTGAACACCGCCGTGGTGGGTTGCAGCGGCGATTCCGTGGAATCGCAGAAAAAATTCAAGGTGAAGCACAAACTGACTTTTCCGCTGCTGGCCGACACGGAATTCGACGTGATCGAGCCGTACGGCGCGCGGCGGATGAAAAGCTTCCTGGGAAAATCGTTTCTGGGAATCGTGCGCATGACGTACTGGATCGGTCCGGACGGGAAAATCCGCGCCATCTGGGACAGAGTGACGCCTAAAGGGCACGCTGCCGAAGTGCTCGCAGCCATGAATGGCCAGTCGTAAAGCATTTATCCCGCATTCGTAATTGCGCGTTAGACGGAAACTTTGAAGTTCTCGCCGTCTGGTTCGATCAGCGCGTTGTCAATCAAGCGCGTGTCGCCCACTTTGGCCGCGAGCAACACGTAGCACGTGCCACGCAGGCTGGCGATTGGCTCGAGCGTTTGATTATCTACAATTTCGGCATAGTCGAGCGCGACACGCGGTTCCGTCGCGAGCACGCGGCGCAGAGCGACCAGCAAGCGGGCGGAGTCGCGTTCGCCTTGGGCGATTTCGTCGCGCACCGCCGCGAGAGAGCGCGAGAGCGTGGCGGCGGCGCGGCGGTCTTCGCCTTTCAGATATACATTCCGCGAAGAAAGCGCGAGGCCATCCGCTTCGCGCACGATCGGGCAGACTACTACGCTGGTATCGAGATTCAGGTCGGCGGACATCTGGCGGATCAGGCGCGTCTGCTGCGCATCTTTGCGGCCGAAATAGGCGAAGCGCGGCTGCACGATCTCGAAAAGCTTCAGCACTACGGTGGTGACGCCGCGAAAATGGCCGGGGCGTGAACGGCCTTCGAGCCGGTCGCTTAGGCCGTCCACTACTACCGAGGTGCGAAAACCCTGCGGATACATTTCTTGCGGCGACGGTGCAAAAAGATAATCTGCGCCGAGAGCTTCCAACGCGGCGCGGTCTGCTTCCAGCGTGCGCGGATATTTATTCAGATCTTCGGACGGGCCGAATTGCTTGGGATTGACGAAGAGGGACACGACCACCGGCGCGCATTCGCGCTGCGCGGCGCGAATCAGCGAAAAATGGCCCTCGTGCAGCGCGCCCATGGTCGGGACGAGGCCGAGAATGCGATCCTGCGCGCGGGCTTCGTGCGCGATTTGCTTCATCCATTCGATGGTGCGGACGGTTTCCATTGAAGTGGGCGGACGCGCGCGCTTAAGTGGAATGCAGACGAGATTTTCGCTCGCGGCGACAGTTTGCGCGCTTCATGCTTTGGCGCTCGCCTGCGCGGCTCGCTCGCGATAGAACGTAATCAGGTCGGTGCCGGTGGCTTTCGCACCCAATTGCCGCACCAGCGTTGTGACCTGGCCGCGATGATAGGTGCCGTGATTCGCAAGGTGCTGCAGCATGTGCCAGAGCGGCGCAGCTTGCGGAACACCGGCCGTCGTCGTGTGGTGCACAACACGGTGCACATCCTCCGGCGTCAGTGAGGCGATGTAATCCGTCAAATCGTTGTCAATCTCCGTCCAGCGCGCGCGCACGGAATCCGCGTTCGGAAATTCCGAACTAGGGGCGTAGGAATTCGGCGAGCGGCCGTGCCAGCGTTCCAGCCACAGCCATTCCACCAGCATGATGTGCACCAGCGTGTCGCGCACGGAACGAAAGCTGGAACCCATGTCACGGGTGAATTGCTCTTCGGTGAGCTGTGAGCAAGTAGCGAGCGTGCGATGGTTGGCCCAGGAGTTGTAATCGTACAGCAGGCGAAAATCTTCCGCGTTCATGGGAAGCCCTCCCGTTGAATTGATTCGGCGCCGGGCGGCGCACGGCTTGCGTCAGGTTCGCTGGCGCGTCAGCAGCTGCTCGCGCAACTGCGCGGGCGAGTGAAACGACTCAGCATCCGACGGAAAATCGCCGCGGCGGACATCATCGCAATAACTGGTGACGGCGCGGGAAATCTCGGCCCCCAGATCCACATACTGCCGCGCGAATTTCGGCTTGTGGCCGGGCGTAAGGCCCACCAGATCGTGGAACACCAGCACCTGGCCGTCGCATTCGGGCCCGGCGCCGATGCCAATGGTGGGGATCCGTAGTTTTTCGGTAATGCGCGCGGCGAGGTCGCGCGGCACCGATTCCAGCACCACCGAGAACGCTCCGGCGGCTTCGACGGCGCGGGCATCGCGTTCGAGCTGGCGCACGGCGTCGGCTGTCTTGCCCTGCACGTGAAATCCGCCCAGCGCGTGAATGGATTGCGGCGTGAGGCCCACGTGGCCCATCACCGGGATTTCGGATTCGACCAGGCGAGCGATCAGCTCAATGCGTCGCTCGCCGCCTTCGACCTTCACCGCTTCGGCGCCGCCTTCCTTCACCAACCGCACGGCGTTGCGCACAGATTCGTCCAGCGTGACGTGAAAGCTACCATAGGACATATCAGCGACGAGCAACGCGCGCCGGGTGCCGCGCCGTACCGCGCGCGTATGGTGCACCATTTCGTCGAGCGTTACGGGCAGTGTGTTCTCGTAACCGAGCACCACCATGCCGAGCGAATCGCCGACCAGCAAAATATCCACGCCGGCTTCATCGAGAACCAGCGCGGTGGAATAGTCATACGCGGTGAGGCACGTGATTTTTTGCTTGGTTTCGAAATGGCCTGCGAGGGAACGCGTCTTGCGGGAAAGGATGTCAGGCACGGTAACTTTACCGTTGCCCGCGCGCGGTGCAACACTCATTTAATCCTCCGGTGCCGCTCCCGGAAATCGGGATGCAGCCCATCACGAGCTTTGATGCTAGCAGAAGGCCGACGGTTTCCGCAAAAGGATTGTGGCAAAGCACGCGAAAGCGTCGTTTACGAACTGGTTACGCAGCTCCTGGCTAACAATGAAACTTATCTCATAAAGGCTCAGGCGCGATCGAAACGTACGGCTTCAGGGGCTAAAGCCCTTCAGCTTGCTGGGCTTGACGGCGGGGCTGAAGCCCCGCCCTTCCGGATCGCACACTTGTTCACATCAGTGCAGTCGCCTCCCGCACGCGGCGGAGGAAACTATCAATTGAAGTAGGGGCTGCGCCACTTTCCGCAAAAAGCGGCGCAGCCCAGTAACGATATCTCACGCCGGCGTTCTAGTGTTCGTGGTCGTGCTCGTCCCAATCGCGATCGGTGTGCCAGCGATGCGCATCTTCGTCCCACCAGCGGTGGTCGGCATTCCAGCAGCGCTCGCGTTGCGCGGCGAGTTCATTGCGCCAGCGAGCGGCTTCCGGGCTGTTCGGGCCATGATGAGCAATGGCGTCGTGCAGATTGTGGTCAATCTTCGCGGTGCTTTTCTGGCAGTCGTCCGCGTGTAGCGGCGCGGACAACGCCAGCACACCGGCCAGTGCAGCCATCCCCATCGCTACCTTTGCGGTGTTCCAGATATTCGAACGATTTTGCATGGATGCTAGTTCCTCCTATCCGATTGAGTCTTCTCGTTCCGATTACGATTTCATTTGCGGGCATCGAGCGCCCTGCTGAACGCCGACACGGATGCTCGCCAAAAACGCTACACCGCGAAGGGAATTCTTCCCATCAGGTATTCGCCGTAGGAGATTCGTGCTAAGGCTGTAGGGAAAAATGAAACAGCCGCCGAGCGGGTTTCGCGCTTCCTGCTTCAGGCCTCGCGTTTCACGCTGGATGCCGCTGGAATGGGCACAGGCGGGTGCTGTTCGACGCCGCGCCATCCAACCGGTCGGCCCTGCACCGCTTCCTTCAGCGCACGGAACAGCACCACGTACATCATTTGCCGGTAATAAAAACGCTGGAGGATGAGCGGCGCGAGCAGAGTCCAATCTTCGTGCCGTTCCAGCGCGAAGGCGACGACGCAGGTGAACAGGTCAATGAGCATGAAGAGCGCAAAGAAAATTAGCGAGCGCTCCACGTCCTGCAGCGTCCACAATTGCGGAAGTTGCGCGATGCGCAATTGCGCCAGGCCCCACAGCGCGATCGAAAGCAGGAAAAGAAGATCAATGAGCGGCGACACCAGCGGCAAAATAATCTGAAACATCACGATATTGGGGATGGCGATCCAACCCAGCGTGCCGTAGCGCGGCTTGCCCACGGCGTCGCGATGCTTCCACACGGCCTGCATCGTGCCGAACGTCCAGCGGAAGCGCTGGCGAATCAGCGCCTCGACGGTTTCAGGGACTTCGGTGCGGCCGATGGCGTCTTCGTCGTAGAGAATTTTCCAGCCGTTGCGGCGGATGGTGAGCGTGAGGTCGGTATCCTCGGCAACTGTATCACCGGAGAATCCATTGTTCGCGCGCAGCAGTTCGGTGCGCCACGCGCCCACGGCGCCCGGCACCACCGGAATGCAATTCAGCAGATCGAAGGCGCGCTTTTCCAGGTTCTGGCTGGTGATGTATTCCAGCGCCTGCCAGCGCGTGAGCCAGCGATTGCGGTTCATTACTTTCACGTTGCCAGCGACGGCACCGACCTTGGGATCGGCGAAATGGCGCACCAGGCGGGGAATCGCTTCGGGGTCAACGATGGTGTCGCCATCAATGGAAACAATAATTTCACCTGTCGCTTCGGCCAGCCCGTGATTTAATGCCGCGGGTTTGCCGCGATTAGGCTGGCTGATGAGGCGCACGCGGGGTTCGCGCGAGAAATTTGCGTTCACCAGCTCGGCGGTGCGATCCGTCGAGCCATCGTTCACCACCAGAACTTCGAGCTTGGGATAATCGCAAGCGAGCGCAGCCTGCACCGTCTGGACGACGGCAGCTTCCTCGTTATACGCAGGGACCAGGACGGTGACGTTGGGTTTGTACTCAGGATGATCCGCGGGCGCAGGCCGCAATTTTTCGATCAGCGCCAGCAAGCCAATAATCAGCGCGCGGCCGCTGACCAGCATAATCCCGGCTATGAAAATGAAGGCAATTCCGGCGCGGAACCAGCGGAACACTTCAAAAATAAATGCATCGGCGCGAACCATCAACCATTCCTGATGCGAAAGCGGCGGCATCACTTGCGCGCGCGATTGCCCTAGCAGATCGGACACGGATACGAATTCGTAGCCTTGGGCGCGCAACCCGTCAATGATTTGCGGTAGCGCCGCCACGGTGTTCGAGCGATTTCCGCCGCCATCGTGCATCAGGATAATGTTGCCGCGGCCGAGCGTGGCGTCGTGCAGCACGCGCTGCACGATCACGCCGGCCGGCGGCGGAGCTCCGCCGTTTGGCTCGCCCCAATCGTGCGGGTCAATCTGCGCGCCCACGATGATGTAGCCCATGGCCTGCGGAATCGGGAGCATCTGAATTTCGCTCGCGGTTTCGGGTTGATGATCGATTCCATACGGCGGGCGGAATAGCAGCGTCTTCACACCCAGATTGCTTTCGATCAGCAACTCGGTGAGGTTTAGCTCAATCTGCAGCTGCGATTTCGAAATGGTCTCGAAGTCCGGATGCGTGAAAGTGTGATTGCCGATTTCATTGCCTTGCTGGTAGGCGCGCTTCACCAGCTGCGGATCCTGATTGGCGGACTCGCCGATGGCGAAAAACGCCGCTGGCGCGTGCTTCTGTTGCAGGATATCGAGAATTTTCGGCGTCCACTCGACGTCGGGACCGTCGTCGAACGTCAGCGCGACTTTGTGCGGCGCCGCGCCCATCTGTTCGATCCGCCAGGAAAGCGGATAGCTCTGATAAGACTCGTCATCAAAGACGTCGCTGGTGGCATCGTAATCAAACGTGCGGCGGCCGCTCTGCGGCGTGGCAGTGATGCGCCAGATATCCCCCGCGCCTTCCAGAATTAAGTCGTAGCCCGGTGGAACTTCCTCGATCTTGGCACGAATCGCGTCGGTGGAATGTGTGGCGTCCCATATGAACCAGATCGAGGGATCTTCCATGCCCAGTCGCCACAAAGCCGTGCCGCGCACGCCGGCACGCTCGGCGGCGCGCAGCTCGTTGTAGGCGGTGACGCTGTCGAGCATCCAGACGTTGTGAATCTGGTTCTGCTCGTCTTCATAGGAATAGTGCGGATTCAGCGAATCGGGATCGAAGGTGACGTCTGACCCGGATTCGACCGCGGTGATAATTCCTTGCTGAAACGTCATTGCCTGGGCGATGGGGTGCGGAACGTTTTTGGTTTTTGCCGGCCAATCGTAGCCGTAGTTCGCGATGCCCATCACGATCTTTTCCGCGGGAACAATCTTCACAATGTTTTCGATATTGCGTTCAAAGAAATCCTGCGGTGCGATCGGCCCGGCGTCCGAGGTCGGGTAATGCAGGTCATAATTCATCAAGATAATGGCATCGGCCTGCGTTGCCAGATACTTGTAGTCGTAGGTCCAATCCGCCGCGGGGAGCGCGACCATCAGCTTCAAGTTCGTGGCGTGCATCGCAGTCGCGAGATCATGGACAAAGCGCGCGAAATCGGGCTGGCTGCTTTGCGGCACCTGTTCGAAATCCACCACGATTCCGGACTGGTGCTGCGCGCCGGCAAAATCCGCGAGCGACTTCGACAAGCGTTCGCGCGCCGCCGGGTTCGCCAGCATTTCGGCCATTTCCTTGATGACCCAGATTTTGCCGTCGTAATTGTTGACCATGGACATGACCGGCAGCTCGATCGTGTTGGTCTGCATCCAGGACGTGAGCTTCGGGTCCTGCTCGATATCCAGGCGGCCGTCCGCTGACGAGGCGTGCAATGCTTCGGGGATCAGCAAGTCAATATCGCGGTAATGCAGCTTCAGCGAAGCAAGGCTGGTGGGATCGTCGGCCACATAAAATGCCGCGCGCAG
>Ga0070733_10003859_pt1 | contig 10161 bp, 8 predicted proteins | sample Coa_R1_9_FD_66450 | JGI IMG/M metagenome (GOLD analysis project Ga0070733, IMG submission 66450) | Surface soil microbial communities from Centralia Pennsylvania, which are recovering from an underground coalmine fire - Coalmine... | ecosystem: Environmental > Terrestrial > Soil > Unclassified ... | reverse complement strand
GCCAACCGGCTGTTCGGGGCGCTGCGCGATGAGCGCATCTCGGTCATCCTGATCTCGCAAGCCAGCTCGGAGCACTCGATCTGCTGCGCCGTCCCGCGGGGCCAGGCGGAGCGCGCGGCGGCTGTGATTCGTGCCGCCTTCGAGCGAGAGCTGAAGGAAGGCCAGATCCAGAACGTCGACATCGATCCCAGTCTCTCGATACTTGCGGTCGTCGGCGATGGCATGGCGGGCACGCCGGGCATCGCCGCCAAGTTATTCAACTCGCTCGGCGCGATCGGTGTGAACGTCAGAGCGATCGCCCAGGGCGCCTCCGAGCGCAACATCTCGGTTGTCATCGACAGCCGCCAGGCGACTCGAGCCCTGCGCGCCGTGCATGCGGGACTCTATCTCTCACCGCACACCATCTCGATCGGCGTCATCGGCCCCGGCACGGTCGGGCGCGTGCTGCTCGCGCAGCTAGCCTCGCAAAGCTCCCGTCTGCGCGCTGAGTTCAAGCTTGATCTGCGCGTGCGCGGCTTGATGTCCTCGCGCCGCATGTTGCTGGCGGAGAGCGGTGTGTCGCTTGCCGATTGGACGCGTGAGTTCGAGGCGCAGGCGATTCCTGCGGACCTCGAGAAGTTCGTCGAGCACATCAGGGTGGACTATCTGCCGCACACCGTGCTGATCGACTGCACGGCGAGCGCGGAGATTGCCGCCCGCTATGGCGACTGGCTGTCCCGTGGGATCCACATCATCACCCCGAACAAGAAGGCGAACAGCGGCGATCTCGCCTATTACCGGGCGCTGCGCGAGGCGCGGCGGCTCGGCAGCTCGCACTATCTCTACCAGACGACGGTGGGGGCGGGCCTGCCGGTCGTGCAGACACTTCGAGATCTACGCGAGACGGGTGATGAGATCTCGAGCGTCGAGGGAATCTTCTCCGGTACGCTCGCCTATCTGTTCAACATCTACGATGGACGGACCGCATTCTCGGCGATCGTGCGCGATGCGCGGCAGCGAGGTTACACCGAGCCCGATCCGCGCGACGATCTCTCCGGAATGGACGTCGCACGCAAGCTCATCATCCTTGGACGCGAGATGGGTCTGGGCCTCGAGCTGTCCGACGTGCGGGTCGAAAGTCTCGTGCCGGCCGATCTTGCCGGCGGATCGATCGATGAGTTCATGAGCCGCTTGTCGGACTACGATGCCGCCATGAGCGAGCGGCTGGCGGCCGCTCGCGGGCGCGGCAAGGTGCTGCGCTACGTCGGCCGGCTGAGCGCCGACGGGCAGGCGAGCGTGGGTCTGGTGGAGCTCGATGCGGGGCATCCCTTTGCAAACATCGCGCTGACCGACAACGTCGTGCGCTTCGCCACCCGCCGCTACTGTGACAATCCGCTGATCGTGCAGGGTCCCGGCGCGGGGCCCGAGGTGACGGCGGCCGGAGTCTTCGCGGATCTGTTGCGCCTGGCAACGTACCTGGGTGCTCGATTGTGAGCGGGTCCGCATGAGTAGCATGGCAGGCTCACTCACCGATGCGGTGACAGCCTTCGCCCCTGCGTCCGTCGGTAACGTGGCCATCGGATTCGACATTCTCGGCTTCGCGGTCGACGCGCTCGGCGATCGCGTCACCGTTGGCCGGCGCCCCGAGGCTGGCGTGCTCATCACTCGTATTCACGGTGTCTGCGGCGAGCTGCCGCGCGAGCCTGCGCGCAACACTGCCGGCCAGGCGCTCCTCGCCATGCAGCAGGCGCTGCGGCTCGATTTCGGCTTCACCCTCGAGATCGAGAAGGGCATTCCGCTCGGCTCCGGCCTGGGCGGCTCGGCCGCCTCGGCGGTCGGTGCCGTCGTCGCCGCGAATGCGCTGCTCGCGCAGCCCTGCAGCTTGCTCGAGTTGCTCAAGTTCGCCATGCAGGGCGAGGCCGTGGCGAGCGGCTCACTGCACGTAGACAACATCTCGCCCTCGCTTTTCGGGGGCCTCGTGCTCACGGTGGGCATCGACCAGCCGCGGGTGAAGCAGATCCCGGTGCCCCTCGAGGTGCGGGCCGTGATTCTCCATCCGCACATGTTTCTTTCGACGAAGCAGGCCCGTGCCATCCTGCGCGACACCGTCGATCTGTCGGACTTCGTCTGGCAGACGGCCAATCTGGCCGGATTCATCTCTGGCTGTTATACCAACGACCTCGACATGATCCGAGCCTCCTTCGAGGACGTCGTCATCGAGCCGCAGCGTCAGGCGCTCATCCCGGGCTTTCAGGATGTCCGGCGCGCGGCACTGGAAGCGGGCGCGCTCGGGTGTTCGATCTCGGGGGCAGGACCTGCAATCTTCGCGTGGGCGGGTGAGTCGAACGCGCACGCCGTCAAGGAAGCGATGCGCGAGCAGTTTGCGCGCCGTTCGATTGCGAGCAATGAGTGGATCGTCGCGATCGAGACAGGCGGTGCCCGGGTGGTCGGCACATGAGCCGCCCCGCTACGCACGTCGCAACGATGCGTTACGCGAGCACGCGTGGCGGGACACAGCCCGTCGGATTTGCGGAGGCTCTGTTACAAGGCCTCGCCCCGGATGGGGGCCTCTACGTACCAACTTCCTGGCCGCGGTTCGCCCCTGCCGAATTCCACGAGGAAGAGCGGCTGCCGCAGCTCGCGGCGCAACTCCTCGCACCCTTCGTCGCCGGCGACTCACTCGCCGATCAGCTTGCCGACGTCGCAGCCGAAGCGTTCAACTTCCCGGCGCCGCTCGTGCCTATCGATGGCGAAGGGCGGCTGAGCGTGCTCGAGCTGTTTCATGGACCGACGGCAGCCTTCAAGGATTTCGGGGCGCGCTTTCTCGCGGCGTGCTTCAGCAGACTGCGCGCTCCGGGAGAAAAGCCGCTGACGATCCTCGTTGCGACCTCAGGGGATACGGGGGGCGCGGTCGCAGCCGCCTTTCACCAGCGCGCTGGAATCGATGTCGGTGTGTTGTTTCCCAAAGGACGCATCTCGCCGACCCAGGAGCACCAGCTCACCTGCTGGGGAGGCAACGTTGCATCTTTCGCGGTGCGCGGCACGTTTGACGATTGCCAACAGCTCGTGAAGCAGGCGTTCGCCGACACTCGGCTGCGCGCCGAGACGCAAATGTCCTCGGCGAACAGCATCAATCTCGGCAGGCTCCTCCCGCAAACGGTGTACTACGCGGCGAGCAGCCTCGCAGTCTGGCGGCGGCATCGCGAAGCGGCTTCTTACGTGATTCCAAGCGGAAACCTCGGTAACGCGCTCGCATGCATCTGGGCGCGCAAGCTCGGCATGCCGATCGCAGAGATCGTGCTGGCACACAACGCCAATCGGGCGGTTCCCGACTACCTCCATAGCGGCGAGTGGCGTCCGCTTCCGAGCATCGCAACGCTGGCGTCCGCGATGGACGTCGGCAATCCGAGCAACATGGAGCGATTGCGTGGCCTTTTTTCGGCCGTGGACGAGCTCCGCGCAGCCGTACACGCTGACACCGTCGATGATGAGCAGATCCGCGCGCGCATCCGGCTCGGATTCGAGCAGTACGGTCAAATCTGGTGCCCGCACACCGCCACAGCAGCCGAGATCTACGCGCGGCTCGCCAGCCACCGCCGCCCGCACGGTCCCGGGGAGCTCGGGCGCTGGATCATCGTGGCGACCGCTCATCCGGCCAAATTTCCGGAGATCGTCGAGCCGCTCATCGGCCGTAAGATACCGGTGCCCGAGGCATTGGCGCGGTTGCACGCGCGACCGAGTCACTGCATCGATCTCGAGCCCGACCTCGAGGCATTGCGGGCCGCCTTGAGCCGGAGGAGGTCTTCGTGGAAGAGCTGAAGCATCTGCCGCCCGCCGCGTGGGCCCTGATCGTCGCGGCGGCGGTGCTCGGCTTCGCAGGCTCCTGGCTTTGGCGCTGGTACCGGCAGTACCGGATGCGGGCCGCTCTGCGCACCGCGGTGACCGCGGCCGGCTCCGACCATCTCGTGGACATGCTGGTTCCCGATGGCATGGGCGGTGGCTTTCACGTCGATTTCCTGCTGCTCACCACCCGGGGAATTCTGGTCATCGATCTGCGCGACGTGCAGGGCAACATCTTCGGTGGCGACCAGATGGCGGAATGGACTGTGATGGACGGACCGCGTCGCTTCACGTTCCCGAACCCGCAGAGTGCCCTCTACGACCGCATCGCAGCCGTGCGTGCGGTCGCTGGCGATGTACCCGTCGAGGGGCGGATCGTCTTCACGCGACGCGGCAAATTCCCGAAGGGCTTGCCGAAATTCACGCTCATGGTCGACTCCTTGCACGCGGAGTTTCCGGGCGGCGAGCATGAGAGCCTCTCGGAGACGCTCGCGCACTTCGCGGAAGCCTGGCAGAAGGTCAAGAAAGCGGTCACGCCGAGCTACATGGCGCACATGCGCTGAGAGCTCAGCGCGGTCCCTGCGAAATCCGGCCGTGATCGGCGAGCACGAGAGAGACACAAGCGGTCAGCCGCTTGGCGTAGTCGATATGCAGGAACTCGTTGGGACCGTGTGCATTCGACTGCGGACCGAGCACGCCGGTGATGAAGAACTGCGTGCTCGGGAAACGCTCGCCCAGCATCGCCATGAACGGTATCGAGCCGCCACAGCCGAGATGGACGGCCTCGCGGCCGTACACCTCGCGTGAGGCCCGGGTGATGGACTCCTCCAGCCAGGGCGCAAATGCAGGGGCATTCCAGCCGGCCGTGCTCGAGATGTCCTCGAAACGTACCTGAGCGCCATACGGGGGGTTGCTCTCGAGCGCCTGCTTGACCGCTTCGGCGGCCCGGTTGGCATCCGTCGTCGGTGCCAGGCGCAGCGAGATCTTGAACGTCAACTCCGGCAGCAGCACGTTGCCGGCCGAGCGTACGGGCGGCAGTCCATCGGCGCCTGTGATCGCAACCGTGGCACGCCATGAGCTGTTGATGAGCAGCTCCACCGGATCGTTCGAGACGGGTCGGACACCTTGTGCAAAGGGCAACTTGCCCGCGACGCTGCCGCCCAGCACCTGCGCGGCGGCCTCGGCCTGCAGGCGCCGATCCTTGGGGATAGGGGCCTGGAGCTCATCGAGCAGCACATCGCCGGTGACGGCGTTCTCGAGGCGGGCGATGAGCTGCGCGACGATCCGGAAGGGTGTCGGTGCGATCCCGGTACCCATTCCCGAATGCACGCCTTCGGTGAGGACTCGTACGCGCAGGTTGCCGGTCAAATTGCCGCGCAGGGAGGTCGTGCACCACACCTGATCGTAGTTGCCACATTCGGCATCCAGGCAGATGACGAGAGCGGGCTCCCCGAGCGAGTCACCGAGTGCTTCGAGATGCGCAGGCAAGTCGACGCTGCCGCTCTCCTCGCAGGCCTCGATGAGCAGTACGCAGCGGGGCAGCGACACTTTCTGTGCTTTCAGAGCCGCGATGGCGGTCAGTGAGCTGAAGACAGCGTAGCCATCATCCGCAGCTCCTCGACCGTAGAGGCGTCCCTCACGCAGCACCGGCTCCCAGGGTCCGAGGCCAGGCAGCCAGCCCGTGAATTCGGGCTGCTTGTCGAGGTGCCCGTAGAGAAGCACACAGCCGGGAATCTCACCCGGCACGTCGACGTGCAAAAGCGGCGTGCGCCCGGGAAGCCTGCGGATCGAGACGCGAAGCCCGGGCACGGCCTGGGCGCGGCACCACTCGGCCATGAGGTTGATCGCCGCGTCCATGTGGCCATGTCGCTCCCAGTCGGGATCGAAGAGCGGCGACTTGTTCGGAATGCGCACGTAGCGGGTGAGTTGCGGGACGATCGATTCTTCCCAGGTCCGGTCGATGACAGTCTGCAGCCCATCTAGATCCATTGTTAATGTCTCCAATTCATATACTTACATCGAAGTATTCAAGTTGATTCCGGAAGGCCGAACAGAGCGCGCGCACCCCGCGTGCTCGAGGCTGCGAGTGCTGAGAGCGGCTCCCCGCGCTCGCGCGCAACGACCGCGGCCACATGCGCCAAGTATGCAGGCTCATTGCGCCGCGAGGCCGGCTTCGGATCAAGATCACGCGGCAGAAGGTACGGCGCATCCGTCTCGAGGAGCAGCCGTCCTGAAGGGATGCGCGCCAGGAGCGGCCGCAGATGCAGGCCGCGCCGCTCGTCGCAGATCCAGCCTGTGATGCCGATGGCCAGCCCGAGATCGAGGTAACACTCGAGCTGTTCCCCGCTGCCGGTGAAGCAGTGCGCCACACCCCCGCGCTCGAGTGACCCGCGGTGCTCGCGCAGGATTCCGAGGAAGTCCTCGTGTGCATCGCGCTGATGCAGGAACACCGGCTTGCCGACTTGCGCGGCGAGCTCGAGCTGGCGGTGGAAGGCCACCTGTTGCTGCGGGCGCGGTGAGAGATCGCGAAAGTAATCGAGGCCGCACTCGCCGATCGCGACGACTCCGGGGAGCAGGGCGAGTGCCCGGAGCTCGTCCAGCACCGTATCCGTCAACTCCGTCGCATGGTGTGGATGAACACCGGCGGTGGCGAAGAGGGCGCGGGGCGCGGTACTTGCCATCGAGTGCGCAGCATTGCTGCTCGCCAGACTCGAGCCCGTCACGATCATTTGCACGACACCCGCCGCCGCGGCGCGAGCCAGCACCAAGGCGCGGTCGTGATCGAAACTGTCGTGAGTCAGGTTGATTCCAATGTCGATCAACGGTGGCGGCACGGCGGTCGGCGCCGGGGCGGTGGCGGCAGGGCTTGTGCTATCGTTCCTCATGTGCGCAGCGCATTTTACCGTCGCGCCCCCACGACATGCTCCCGAATGACCGGCATCGAAGGACCTGCGCACACTGGTGGGATGCCATCGGGAGCTTGGCGTGCGCGGTATGCACGCCCGGCATCCGGGTCATTCTCGCCGTATCGGTGAGCGCCAGCGTGCTGCCTGCGGCAGGCCGTGCGGCGGAGATGAACTGGGGTGATATCGAGAGCCGCATTCAGTACGCGTACTTCACGGAGGACGTGCGCTCGATCCGCGGGGTGCTCGAGGTGCTCGCGCCTGCTGACTCGGCCGATCCTTCCAGGAGCTATTACGCGGCACTGGCGAACTATCGGCTGCTGCTGCTCACGGTGACGAGCGACCCGGCGCACGCAAAGGAGCCGGCCGAGCGCTGTGTCAGCAATCTCGATCGTGCTTTACAGGCGCGCCAGGACTTCGCGGAGGCCTTCGCGTTGCAGGCGGCATGTCTCGATTCGCTGGCCACTCTGCAACCCTGGCGCGCACCGTTCGCGGCCTCGAAGAGCGGCACACAGCTCGAGAGGGCCCGCCACCTCGCGCCGGCCAACCCGCGGGTGCTGCTGTTGAATGCGGTCGGCGACTATGAGCGGCAGCGTACGACGCCCGCGGACAAGGACCGGGCGCTCGAGGAGTTCAAACGCGCGGCGCTGGCGTTCGAGGCCGAGCGGCAGCAGGAGGAGCACGTGCCGGGCTGGGGCGCCGCGGAGACCTATGTCTATCTCGCCAGGTGTTATCTTGATCGCGGGGAAGCGCTCGGCGCGCGCGATGCGCTCGAGCGCGCCCTGCTGATCGCGCCCGAGTTCGCGCAGGCGCGGCGCTTGATGGCCAGGATCACGGCGGGTTGAGCAGGCAGACCATGGTTTCCAACTCGGACAAGGGAGAGCTGCTCGCGCAGCTGCGGATCGAGCGTGGCGCACCGGCGGCGAGCTCGCAGCGGCGCTGGTGGCCCTGGGCGACCGCGGCGCTGCTGGTCACCCTGTTCCTGGTTGCCGCGGGCATGTGGCTCGCGAGCGCCGCCCGAGGCGCGGTGATCGTGCACACTGCCAGTGCGCGCCCGATCAGCTCGGGAGCAAATGCCTCGGTGCTCGATGCGACGGGCTATGTCACCGCGCGCCGTGAGGCGACTGTGTCGGCTCAGATCACCGGGACGCTGACTCAAGTGCTGATCGAGGAGGGCGATCTGGTGAAGGAGGGTCAGGTCCTCGGGCGACTCGATGATACGGCTCAGCGGGCGGCGCTCGCGCAAGCCGAGGCGCAATGGCATTCCGCACAGGCGCTGCTCGGGCAATTCGAGGCGCAGCTCGCCCAGGATCGTCGCGATGTGAAGCGCGACGAGGACCTGGTAGGCCGCAAGCTGATTTCCGAGCAGGCGGTCGAGCAAGCGCGCACGCTCGTGGAGACGGAGGCCGCGCAAGTCGAATCGCAGCGCAGGCAGATCGATCTGGCCGCGGCAAACGTGCGCTCGGCACAGGTACAGCTCGATTACTGCACCGTGCACGCGCCTTTCGCAGGCGTCGTCATCGCCAAGGCGGCCCAGGTCGGGGAGATCATCTCGCCTTTTTCCGCCGGCGGCGCCTTTACTCGCACCGGCATCGGCACGATCGTGGATATGGATTCGCTCGAGGTCGAAGTCGATGTGAACGAGGCGTACATCAACCGCGTGCAGCCAGGGCAGCGGGTCGAATCCTTGCTCAACGCTTATCCCGAGTGGCGCATTCCCTCGCACGTCATTGCCATCATTCCCACCGCCGACCGCGCGAAAGCGACCGTCAAGGTGCGAATCGGCCTCGATGTGAAAGATCCGCGTATCGTGCCCGATATGGGGGTCCGGGTGTCATTCCTCGAGGCGGGCAAGGCCGCCGCGACCGAGTCCGGCTCCCGTGGGGTCCTGGTCCCGGCGGCCGCTCTGCATCGCGAGGGCGATCAGGATGTCATATTCATCGCGCAGGATGGACGCGCCCAGAGGCGTACGGTGACTCTGGGAGGCAGTGTCGGTGACGCACGCGAAGTGGCCTCTGGAGTCGGCGCCGGTGAGGCCGTGATTGTGGATGCGCCGGCCGATCTCAAGGACAATGCGCGCGTGAGCGTCGCGAAGTCGTGATCGGCCCGTCGCAGCGGCACGAGGCAAGAGGCAACGAGGTATCCATGTCCGAACCCATGGTTCAGGTCAAGAACGTCAGCAAGATCTACGAGCGCGGCAAGCAGAAGATCGAGGTGCTGCATGGGCTCACACTGGAGATTCCCACCGGGGATTTCGTGGCGTTGATGGGGCCGTCGGGCTCCGGCAAGACCACGCTGCTCAATCTGATCGGCGGTCTCGACAAGCCGACGGCGGGAGAGATCATCGTCGGGGGAGAGCGGATCGACCGGCTCTCGAGCGGCCAGCTCGCACGCTGGCGCGCGCATCACGTTGGCTTCGTATTTCAGTTCTACAACTTGATGCCGGTGCTGAGCGCCGAAGCCAATGTGGAGCTGCCCTTGCTGCTGACCAAGCTCTCGGCGGCGCAGCGCCGCAAGAACGTGGCGGTCGCGCTCGAAGTCGTGGGCCTCGCCGACCGCGCGCGCCACAAGCCGCGGGAGCTCTCGGGCGGCCAGGAGCAGCGCGTCGCCATCGCCCGCGCGCTCGTATCCGATCCGAAACTGCTGGTCTGCGATGAGCCGACGGGCGATCTCGACCGCAAGACCGCCGACGACATCCTCGGTCTGCTGCAGCTCCTCAATCGGGATCACGGTAAGACCATCGTGATCGTGACGCACGACCCGAAGGCCGCGGAGTTCGCGCGCCACACTCTGCACCTCGAGAAGGGACAGCTGCTCGAGCAGGCGGCCTGAGAGAGCGCATGACGCGGGCGGGATTCGTGGCGGCCAATCTGTTCCGCAAGAAGATGCGGACGACTCTCACCGTTCTCTCGGTGATCATGGCCTTTCTCCTCTTCGGACTGCTGCAGTCGGTCAACTCCGTGTTCAGCTCCGGGGCCGATTTCGTCGGCGCCACGCGTCTCATGACCCAGGCCCGTGTCTCCTTCACCCAGGCCCTGCCCATCAGCATGGTACCGAAGCTCGAGGCGGTCCCCGGAGTCGCCCGCGTCGCCTACTCTCAATGGTTCGGTGGCATCTGGCAGACGAACACTCCACTCCTGGTGTTTGCTGTGGACCCGCTGCGCTACCACGACGTATACCCGGAATTCGTGATGCCGCGGGCGAACTGGGAAGCCTTCGCCCATACGCGCACCGCCATGGTCGCCGGGCGTCAGGTCGCGGATCAGTATCACTGGAAGGTCGGCGAGAAGATTCCGATCTCCTCGAACATCTACCCGCAGAAGAACGGCAGCAAGTCCTGGACCTTCGACCTGGTCGGCATCTTCGACGGCAAGGACGAGGACAGCAAGAAGCGCACCAACCAGGCCTTCATCAACTACGACTACTTCGATGAGGCCAA
>Ga0070733_10003858_pt1 | contig 10163 bp, 7 predicted proteins | sample Coa_R1_9_FD_66450 | JGI IMG/M metagenome (GOLD analysis project Ga0070733, IMG submission 66450) | Surface soil microbial communities from Centralia Pennsylvania, which are recovering from an underground coalmine fire - Coalmine... | ecosystem: Environmental > Terrestrial > Soil > Unclassified ... | reverse complement strand
GCGCCATCCTGCCATCGCTCCTGAAACAGGATCCGCGTTATTTCTACAAAGGAACTGGCACGGTGCGCTCGCGCGTTTTCTACGCGATAGCCAATTCGGTTATCTGTAAGGGCGACAACGGACACTGGCAACCAAATTATTCCAGCATCCTCGGCAGCCTCGCCGCCGGCGGCATCTCCAACCTCTACTACCCGGCGCAGAATCGCGATGGCGCCGGACTAACTTTCGAAAACGCCCTGATCGGCATCGGCGAGACCGCCGCCACCAACCTGCTGCAGGAATTCGTAATCCGCAAGCTGACCCCCAATGCTCCTGATCCACAAACAACCGCGCCGTAGCGCGCGAGTCCACGATTGGCTTTAGGCGGATGCAAGGACGTTACAACCGCCTGTCAAAGGTTGACCCAGCATTAAGCCCCGCATAGAATGGCAAGGTTGTGTTGCAGGCGCTACCCCAGCCTGTCGTGCGAGCGGGGATTTCCAGACAGCCGAACCGGAGGAACAATTAGAATGGCCAGCGTCGAAGAACGCGTGAAAACAATTATCGTCGAGCAGCTCGGAGTGGACGAAGGCGAAGTCACTCCCACCGCCTCCTTTGTGGACGACTTGGGCGCCGATTCGCTCGATACCGTCGAGCTGGTAATGGCTTTTGAAGAAAATTTCGGCATTGAAATTCCGGACGAAGACGCCGAAAAAATCGCCACGGTGAAAGACGCCGTGGATTACATCGAGAAACACGCCAAGGGCAAGTAGCGCGCTCGCCCGTCGTCCCATTCCTTACAGGAGAAGTTCCCTTTGAATCGCCGAGTTGTGGTTACGGGCGTTGGACTGGTTTGCGGCTGCGGCATTGGCACCGAGGAAGTGTGGCGCAATCTGCTGGCCGGCAAGAGCGGTATTCGCGCCATCACTCATTTTGACGCCACGGCTTTCGATTGCCGCATCGCGGGAGAGGTCCGCGATTTCGATCCGCTCAATTGGCTGGAGAAGAAAGAGCTGAAGAAAACCGGGCGCTTCATCCAGCTCGCTCTCGCGGCCGCAGATTTCGCGATGCAAATGTCCGGCCTGAAAGTCACGCCGGAAATCGCGGATTCCACTGGCGTGTACATCGGCTCCGGCATCGGCGGCTTCGACGTCATCGAGCGCGAGCACTCGAAATATCTGGCGGGTGGTCCCGGCAAGATCTCGCCATTTTTTATTCCCGCCACGATCGTCAATCTCGCCGCCGGACACGTTTCCATCCGTCACGGCGCGAAGGGACCGAACTCCGCCACAGCCACGGCCTGCTCTGCTTCCGCGCACGCTATTGGTGACGCCTTCAAAATTATTCAGCGCGGCGCGGCCGACGTGATGATCACCGGCGGCACCGAAGCCGCCATCACGCCCATGAGCGTCGGCGGATTCGCGGCCATGCGCGCTCTCTCCACGCGCAATGACGATCCCGAACACGCCAGCCGCCCGTTCGACGCCGATCGCGATGGCTTCATCGTCGGCGAAGGCTCCGGCATGGTGATCCTGGAATCGCTGGAATACGCGCAGCGCCGCGGCCCGAAAATTCTTGCCGAGATTGTTGGCTATGGGATGTCCGGCGACGCCTATCACATCACGCAGCCCGCCGAGCACGGCGACGGCGGTTACCGTGTCTCAATGGCTGCGCTGAAAGATGCTGGCATTTCGCCCGATGATGTCAGCTATGTAAACGCGCACGGAACTTCCACGCCCATTGGCGACGCCATCGAGACAGAAGCGCTGAAGCGCGTTTTCGGCGCGCGCGCCAAGAAAGTTCCGATCAGCTCAACGAAATCCATGACCGGCCATCTACTCGGCGGTGCGGGTGGCCTCGAAGCCGGAATCAGCGTGCTCGCTCTGCGCGATCAGATCATGCCGCCCACGGTAAATTACGAAAAGCCCGATCCCGAGTGCGACCTCGACTACATCCCCAATCACGCCCGCAAAGGCGAAGTCACCTACGCCCTCTCGAATTCCTTCGGCTTCGGCGGCACCAACGCGTCCCTGCTCTTCAAGCGCTGGATAGAGTAGGTAACATAGGCCTGCCTGCGGTAGGCAGGCAATCTTGCCTGTGCGCGTTTGACGTTGCCTTTGAACTTGTAGCGGCCAGTCCCGCAACGCGGGACCGGGCAGCCGTTGCCTTTGAATTTGCTTTTGACTTTGTAGCGGCCGCCTGCTTTTGTCTCGTAGGCGGGCGTCTTTGACGTTGTTGTTGACTTTGTAACGGCCATCACGCGCTGCGGACGAGCGCCGATGCCTTTGCCGTCGTAAATCGCGCCACCCCGCGCGATTTGCCCCGTTGCCCCAAATAAGAAATTCTGATAGAAACTATCAGATTGTTCGCATCGCCATTTTTCGGAGGCATTCTTGAAAATCGCAGTGTGCGTAAAACAAGTGCCCGCGAAAGACGCTCCGCTCGCCATCCTCGAAGGCGGCGCTTGGATTCGCGAATCCGACATCGGTTTCGAAACCAACGAGCCTGACAGCTTCGCGCTGGAAGAAGGCCTCCGCCTGAAGGAAAAACACGGCGGTGAAGTTGTAGCCATCTCTATGGGCCCCGAACGCGCCAAGCAAACCATCAAGGAAGCGCTGGCGAAAGGCGCCGACCGCGGCATCCACGTCTCCGACGCCAATTTCTTCAAACTCGATCCGCTTGCGTCCGCGCGTTCCCTCGCTGCCGCGATCCAAGCGGAAAATTTCGATTTAATCCTCACCGGCTTGCAAAGCGACGACCAGGGCTTCGGCCAGACCGGTGTGCTACTCGCCGAACTGCTTGGCCGCCCCCACGCAACCATTATCATGGCCATCGAGATTGTCGAAAATCACATGAAGCTCAAGCGCGAACTGGAAGCCGGCTGGTTCCAGCACGTGGAATTGCCGCTCCCCGCCGTGCTTTCGATTCAGTCCGGCATCAATAAGCCGCGCTACGCCACGCTGAAAGGCATCATGGCCGCCAAGAAAAAAGAAATCGTCACCGTAGATCGCGCGACGCTAAGCGTGCCCGATGCGCCGACGCAAAGAGTCGAACGCATCTACATGCCGCAAAAGACCAAGAAAACCGAATTCATCACCGGCCAGCCGAAAGAAATCGCAGCCAAGCTGGTGGAAAAACTGCGCCACGAAGCGCGCGTTTTATAGGGTCAAAATGAAAATTATCCTGATCACCGAACAACGCGACGCACAATGGAACAAAGTCAGCTTCGAAACACTAGCGGCCGCCCAGCAAATCGTGCAGCAAACCAAGGGTACGCTGACTGGCGTAGTCATCGGCAAAGGCATCGGCGCGCTAGCCGCCGACCTGTCGGCGTACCAACTCGACGAGGTCCTGGCCGTCGAACACGACCTCCTCGAAAAATACACGCCGGACGGCTTCGCGCTGGCACTCCGCCACGTCATCGAATCCACAAAGCCCGATCTGGTTCTGTTCCCGCACACCTACCAAGTCCGCGATTTCGCGCCGAAGCTGGCGGCGTCGCTCCAGAAAGGAATGATCGGCGACTGCATCGCCTACCGCTACGAAAACGGAAAACTCATATTCGTGCGCCAAATGTTTCAGGGCCGCACTTCCGCGGACGTCGTCTTCACCGGCGATGGCCCCTGGATCGCCTCCTTCCAGGCCAGCGCATTCCGCGCCGACCTCGCTGCCAAACACTCCAGCGGCACGGCGCCCGTGAAATCCGTGAGCGTGGAACTGAAACCAGAACAGATCCGCACCAAGCCGCTCGACCTCTTCCGCGAAGCGAAGCAAGCTGTGGACCTGACGCAAGCGCCGATCCTGGTCTCCGTAGGCCGCGGCATCAAAGCCCCGGAAAATATTCCCCTCGCCGAAAAACTCGCGAAACTGATGGGGGGCGAAATTTGCGCCTCGCGCCCCATCTGCGACGAAGGCTGGCTACCCATGGACCGCCAAATCGGCAGCTCCGGCCAGACCGTCGCGCCCAAACTCTATCTCGCGCTCGGCATCAGCGGCGCCATCCAGCACGTGGTCGGCATGAAGGGTGCGCGCACCATCGCCGCCATCAACAAAGATCAAAACGCCCCCATCTTCGAAGTAGCCGACTACGGCGTGGTAGGCGACCTCTTCGAAATCGTTCCCGCCCTGATCGAAGAACTCGAAAAGCCGCACTAACCCGGTAGCACAGGCAATCCTGCCTGTGCTCTTCGGTGTTGGATTGCTGCGTGCGGAGTCTGGCGAACTCTGCAGAAAGGCGCACAGGCAGGATTGCCTGTGCCACGAAATGCCAGAAAAACTAGCGATTAGAAAATGCTTTCTCGTTTGATGTGAGGGGTTTAGCTCGATTTCTAATAATGGGCGACTAGCGATTAGGCATGCGTGATTAGTGAACCGCACGCCGTGAGACTTGCCTCGGGAATCGTGATTCCTGGGGCGCAAAACGTGTGCAACAGGTGCGGGCAAACATGCAATTTTCGACCGATTAGAAAAATTCAACGTATTGTTTTCAGGGGAGTTGCGGGCGTATCTAATTGCGGAGCTGTCGATTAGAAAATGGCGAGTGGAGGGAGGGGTGGTCGCGCGGGGGGCCTCGGCATAAGCAGCATTGGCCATGTATCCCCCTTGTGGTGATGAAATTAGCGCACGACTGATGATAGCACAGTAGTTACGTTTATTCAAGTGCAAACTGAGGGGCGGGGCGTCGCGGGGGCGGATCGGGCCAGGCGGGGGGCGAGCAACTCGAAGACACGCGGGAAAGTCGCCGCGAAAGGTAGGGCGCTTCGCGGCCTCGATTTATGTCGGAGCTAAAGCTCCGACCCACAAAACGTGAGGCGGGCGCTTCGCGCCGTCTTATTGTTGTGTCGCGGCTGCAGGTGTTTGGGTTCATGACACGCGTCACGAGGTGCGTCAGGACAGCTGTCACACTGCTTGGCTCGCGATAGCCCTGTGCTGACCTAAAACAGTGGTTGTTACTCAGATTGAGGAGCGACGCTGCGTCTAAACCCCCACCCTTCGCATGAACCAAAAGCGCGAAGGATGGGGCACCCGTAAAATCAAGGCATCGGTCCTGGGTAGCGTGGAGGGGTCGCCCACCCGCCAATTCGCGAATTCAAAACCGACGTCGACGGCTGCCCGGTTCGATGAAACCGAACCGCTGGCTACGAGACCAAATGCAAGTGCAACGGCGGGCCTTGAGAATGTTGACGCCTTGGCAAGCTGGGGCGCAGCCCTTCGATCCCGCACCGCAGGATCTCAGGATGAATCGCGCTGCAGCGCGATTCATGAGCAGCGCCCCTAGCTGCAAGACCAAAATCGCGCGGCGGCGATAGGTTGCGAGGTGGCGCAGCGGGCGGTTCACGAACCGCCCCTACCAGAGGCGAATCGCGGGCGGGCAGGCCTTCCTGCGGCGGGCAGGATCTGAGGATGAATCGCGCTGCGACGTCAGCACATCGAACCTTCGCTGCTGGTACTCAGGGTGGATCGTGATGGGGCGCGATTCAGGATTACGATGCTTATCGCATCGTTCGGGAGGGGCTTGCGCGGCGGGCGGTTCGCGAACCGCCCCTACCAGCGGGTGAGTTTTTGGTTTTTGGCGTGAGCCGGGGCGCGATATTGTGCGTCGAATTACTATCGTTAGGGAGGGGGCTGCCAGTGAACGCCATCGCGCAGGACCTGAAATTCGCCGTGCGCATGCTCGTGAAATCGCCTGGCTTCACTTTCGTCGCCGTCCTCACGCTGGCGCTTGGCATCGGGGCTAATACCGCGATCTTCAGCATCGTAAACGCCGTCCTGCTGCGCCCGTTGCCCTTCAAAGATTCGGCGCAGCTCGTCCGGCTGCGCGAAACACACAAGAACGTCGGCAACGTTTCCGTGTCTTATCCGGATTTCCTGGACTGGCGCGAACAGAGCCATTCGTTCGTCGCCATGGCCGTCGTGAACAATGTGGGGTTCAATCTTTCTGGCATCGCGCAGCCCGAAAATATCGGCGGCTACGCGGTGTCGCCAAATTTTCTGGGGCTGGTTGGGGTCCGCCCGGTTCTGGGGCGCGATTTTCTTCCATCGGAGGAAAAACCGGGAACCGCGCCCGTCGTCCTGCTTAGTTACCAGCTCTGGCAATCGCACCTGGGCGGCGATCCCGCGGTGATCGGGCGCTCCATCACACTGGATGGCCGCAGCTATTCGATCGTCGGCGTTCTCCCTGCCGCATTCCGCTTTCTCGATCGCAGCGACGTGCTCATCCCCATCGGCGCCGTTGCCGCTGGCATGACCGAGCGCGGCGAGCGTGGCGATATGGACGTGGTCGGCCGTCTGTCTCCGGGCGTTCCGCTTTCCCGCGCCGGGATCGAAATGAATACGATTGCCGCGCGGCTCGCGAACCAGTACCCGCAATCGAATTACGGCTTTGGCGCGCATCTGGAATCTTTTCGCGAAGCGTTCACGGGGGACACGCGCCTCGCTGTGCTGGTGCTGTTCGGCGCGGTGGTCTTTGTGCTGCTGATCGCTTGCGTCAACGTGGCCAATCTATTTCTTGTGCGTGGCGCAGCGCGCGCGCGGGAAATTGCGCTGCGGCTGGCATTCGGCGCCAGCCGCAGCCGCGTGGTTCGCCAGATGTTGACGGAAAGCCTCGTGCTCGCGGTCTGTGGCGGCGTGCTCGGTGTGGTGCTCGGAGCGTGGGGAATTTCAGGCCTGGGATACCTGCTGCCCGCTGATTCAGTGCACACGATGGGCGTGCGCATGGACCTGAGCGTTTTGCTCTTCGCTGCCGCCATGATCGTGCTTGTGACTTTTGCCTTCGGACTGATCCCGGCGCTGCAGGCCACTCGCCCGGATTTGCACGAGACTCTGAAGGACGGCGGTCGCAGCGCCACTTCCACTTCAGCGCGGCATCGGTTGCGTGGCGCGCTCGCCATTGCCGAGACGGCGCTGGCCTTGGTCCTGCTTGTCGGCGCCGGACTGATGCTGAAGAGCCTCTACCATCTGATTCAAGTGAGCCCCGGCTTCGAGCCAGCCCGCGTGCTGAGCATGGAAATGGATTTGCGCACCGATCATTATTCCGAAGAGCCGGCCATTCTGAATTTCTGGCAACAAGTTCTCGACCGCGTTCGCACAATCCCCGGCGTCGAATCCGCCGCAGTAGGCACCGTGGTTCCGCTCACCGGTAATCACAGCCGCTCAGACGTCACCATCGAAGGATTGCCGACTCCCGGTCCGGGAGAATATCCGCATCCCGATTACCACGTCATCAGCTCCACCTACATCAGCGCGATGGGCATTCCTCTTCTGCGCGGGCGAGCGTTCACCGATGCCGACAACGAAGGCGCTCCGTTGGTCGGCCTCGTCAATGCCACCATGGCTCGCCGCTTCTGGACGGATGGCAATCCCGTGGGCAAACGCATTCTGCGGGGCCATCCGGGAGGCGACGGGAAATGGGTCACCATCGTAGGCGTGGTCGCAGACACCAAACTCTACGGTTTGGATAATCCCGCGCGGCTGGAAGTTTATTATCCGTACCGCCAGCAACCGGAGTCGGACATGAACCTCGTCGTCCGCTCGGCCGTCGACCCCGCCAGCCTCACCTCTGCGATTCGCGCCGCAGTCGCCGCGATTGATAAAGACCAGCCCGTCTTTGACGTCCAGACCATGCAGCAACGCGTGGACGATTCCATCTCCACACGCCGCCTCACGCTGGTGCTTCTGGGCATCTTCAGCGCGCTCGCGTTGATTTTGGCGGCCATAGGAATTTACGGCGTGATGGCCTACAGCGTCGCGCTGCGCACGCAGGAAATCGGCATTCGCATGGCGCTCGGCGCGCAACAGCGCGACGTCCTGCGCCTCGTCCTCGGCCAAGGCGCTCGCATCGCATTCTTCGGCCTAGCCATCGGCCTGGCAGCCGCCACTGCGCTGGCCCGGCTTCTCTCCAGCCTCTTATTCTCCGTAAGTTCGAGCGACCCGATCACCTTCGCCTCCGTGACCGTTCTTCTTGTCGCGGTCGCGCTCCTGGCGTGTTACCTCCCAGCTCGCCGTGCCTTACGCGTTGATCCCATCATCGCCCTCCGCTACGAATGATCGCCACACCAGTCGCCGCAATCGCGTCGCAAGTCGCGCGTCGCACTCGTCGCGGCCGTTTTCTTCATCATTACCGCCATCTTAATGATCGTCGGTAGGGGCGCTGCTTGCTGCGCCCCAACTTGCCACGATGTCAACCTCGAGAAGGCTCTGTAGGGGCGGTTCGCGAACCGCCCGCCGATCCTCGCGCACCCCAAAAAATCTTTGTGCCTCTGTCGCTCCGTGCCAATTCCCGCCAGCCGATTTTGCTCCTCTGATATCATGGCTTAATGCCCGACACGTCCAACGTGACCCGCGAACAACTCGAAGCGGATGTACTGATCATCGGCGCCGGCCCTGGCGGCCTTTCCTGCGCTCTGCACCTCGCCAATCTGATTGAGAAACACAACGAAGGGAAAAAATCTCCGGCTCTGTCGGCGGAAAATATTTACGTTCTGGAAAAAGGGCGCGAAATCGGGGCGCACCAGCTTTCGGGCGCGATCATGGACCCGCGCGGATTGCGCGAACTCGTGCCGGACTTCGAAAAAACCGCGCCTCTTGATACTCCCGTAACCGGCGACGCTGCCTACTACTTCACCGAATCCAGCAGCTACAAACTTCCCATCACTCCGCCGCCGCTGCAAAATCACGGCAACTACGTTGTGTCGCTCAACAAGCTGGCGAAATGGCTCGGCGGCCTGGTAGAAAAAAAAGGCGTGAATCTCTTTACGCAATTTGCGGGTAGGGAACTGCTCTACGACAAGAACGGCATCGCCGGCGTCCTGACCGAAGACAAGGGCGTGGACAAGAACGGCAAACCCAAAGACAACTACACGCCGGGATACGAATTGCGCGCCAAAGTCACTGTGCTCGCCGAAGGACCGCGCGGCTCGCTCACGAAGGAACTCGTCAGCAAGCTGAAGCTCGACGGCCTGAACCCGCAAGTCTACGGCCTGGGAATCAAGGAACTGTGGGATGTGCAGCCCGGAAAAATTGCCACTGGTTATGTGGCCCACACGCTCGGCTGGCCGCTCAGTTCAGACCTATACGGCGGCGGCTGGGTGTACGGCCTGCAGAATAATCGCGTCTCGCTGGGCATGGTCGTCGCGCTGGAATATCACGAACCGCTTTTCGACCCGCACGAGGCCTTCCAGAAATATAAAACGCATCCCTTCGTCAAAAATATTCTCGAGGGCGGCAAACTCATCCGCTACGGCGCGAAGACAGTTCCCTACGGCGGCTGGTATTCCATGCCGCGCAGTTATGTGGACGGCGGCCTGATCATCGGCGATTCCGCGAGCCTGCTGAATTCGCAGCGCCTGAAGGGAATTCACACCGCAATCAAAAGCGGCATGCTTGCCGCGGAAACGATTTACGAAGCGCTCTGTGCCGGCGACACGTCCGCAAAAACTCTCTCCGCCTATCCGCAAAAACTTGAAGCAAGCTGGATCAAGAAGGAACTTTGGGAAGTTCGCAATTTCCACCAGGCTTTTCACGGCGGATTGTATTCAGGCTTGGTGCAGGCAGGATTGCAATTCGTGTCCGGCGGCCGCGGTCTGAGCGATCCCATGCTCAGCGAGCCCGGTTACCAGGAATATTCAAAACTGCATCGCGACCGCGTTCTGGTCGACCAATCCAAGCGCTTCAAGGGCGATGGCAAGCTCACCTTTGACCGCCTCACCGACGTCTATCACTCGGGCACGCGCCACGAAGAAGACCAGCCGTGCCATCTCGTCGTGCTCGAGCCGAATATCTGCGGCGATCGCTGCGTTCGCGAATACGGCAACCCCTGCCAGTATTTTTGTCCCGCGGCGGTCTACGAGATGGTCACGGAAAAGGGCGAGCCCAAACTGAAGATCAACGCGTCTAACTGCGTCCACTGCAAGACCTGCGACATCGCTGACCCCTACCAGATCATCAACTGGGTTCCGCCAGAAGGTGGCGGCGGCCCAAACTACGAAGGGATGTGAATCGCGTTACGGCGCGATTTGATCTCACATGTTCGTTCTGGAGAAATTCTAACTACTCCCACCAAACGCCCGCTTCAAGCGCGCCCAAAATCCTTCCTTCTTTCCGCCGGATGAATTCGCATCTCCTGCCCCCTGCTTTCCCGGCGACGAACTACTCTTCTGGGTCACCGTCTCCAAATGCGGCGCTTC
>Ga0070733_10003857_pt1 | contig 10163 bp, 10 predicted proteins | sample Coa_R1_9_FD_66450 | JGI IMG/M metagenome (GOLD analysis project Ga0070733, IMG submission 66450) | Surface soil microbial communities from Centralia Pennsylvania, which are recovering from an underground coalmine fire - Coalmine... | ecosystem: Environmental > Terrestrial > Soil > Unclassified ... | reverse complement strand
CTTATCTCCGTCATGAGCCCCTGATCAATGAACATGGCTTTCCGAAGGCTTCAACAGAGGACCCTCTCCAGTAAGCCATACCTCGAACGCAAGGCGCCTTCATATCCGCTGGAGTGAGCACGGCACTCTCATGCCGCAGACAGCGCATCGGAACCCCGGGTCGCGTACTGGATAGGTTGGCGAGCTTTATCACCACCCACCGTGGTCGATCATGCGGGGTGCGCCGTGGCGGAGTGTGGTGTCGTGGGCCCTGGAAACTAACCTCGAAGGCCGCTGCAGGTTATTCCCCTACATCCATCATGTGTTGTCGAAATCTGGTTTCGTTGGATGCAACGGGCAGTGACTATTAGTTCTTGCAGGTCTCGCCTGTTCGTGGCATATACTACTCGGCAGATTCCTCTTCCAGGATGAGGTGCGATGATGTCACTCAAGTCAAAGTCCGAGGTTGCACTTTTCCTTGGAGCCGGTTTCTCTAAACATTGGGGGATGCCTCTAGCCTCTGAGGTAATGAATTTCAACGATCTTAGATCAAGGAACTGGCCTGGGCGCTGGCAGAAAGCCCTCCTCGGCAAAGTCGAGAGGGCTTGGGTAGCGACGGTCAGCGAACATGGTGGTGTAGTCGATGAATTTGCTCGTCTACTACAGGTTTCCCCTCAAGAGCACCTGACTTTCGACGAGTTCACTGAATTTATCGCCCTCCGCTTTTCCGCCAAACACTGGCATGTTGGAACGGCTAATGAAACACGATGGGGTGTGGGTGATCATATAAGGAAGCAACTAAAAGTTCCGCCCGGCTATTTGCAGCTGCTGAGAGCGCTGCGCCGCGTGACTGTGTCAGGAATCGTGACTACGAACTACGATCTAGTGATAGAAAAGCTGCTCGGTCCTCGATCAACAGGTCGGCTTGGCGGCTTTAACTATGGTGAACGGGGGGAACCCCTGGAAGGCAGGCATCGGCTGAGTTCAGACTGGGGCTACGGTCCAGTTTCTGCGGACGGTTCGATTAGTCTACTGAAACTCCACGGCTCTCTGAATTGGGCGTATTCATCGGCAGGTGGAATCGATAAGTATATCGATGCGCGCCCGAGCCGTGGTCACAGGTACGACGTAGTTCTCCTTCCTCCTGGACCAGGTGGTGAGAATTTTGCGCTAGGAACCATCCGGGAGAAGGCCACGACGACACTAAGGGCCGCCGACACGTGGCTATTCTGTGGGTATAGTATGCCAGAGTATGATGAAGACATAGCTGATCTGCTTCGCAGCTCTGTGTTGAATCTAAAGAGGATAGTGACACTCGGCCCAGATTCAGCCGTAGTTTCTCAGCGGATTCTGACAGTCATTGGAACAAATAACGACAGAACTAAAGCGAAGATAGAATCGATCAATGGGCCGGGTGTCGATTCCGATATTCGCGAGTCACAAGTCTCATCCCTTCTCGTCGTCCCTTAGTATGAACGCTATTCACATCTAACCCCGATTCACCTATTAGCGTTCTTGTCAACCCTTTGGTACGTTTTAGGATGCTGGTCGGTGTGACAGAGTGTCCGGGTCTGTGTACAGGGTTAATGCATATCGACGGGATTGGCGCGCGGTTATAGTGTGGTCTGAGCCTTGGAGCCTGGCTAAACCGCCGCCCGCTATCAGATGCCCTCGTATGTTTATAGGCCGTCGTCAAGGCGCGAACGTCCGGTCATGCCGCGATCCGCGCGCGATGAAGTAGGCGAAAATGGACCGATGAAGCCTTCACTGCCAGCCATCTGCGTATCGCCCGTCCAAGCCGGGACCTCCAGGCAGCCGAACGGTTCTGGGTCGATGGCCTGGGGCTGGAGGTTCTGTTCCGGACCGGGGAGTCCGCTGAAGGCGGGCACGCCCTGCTGATGGCCGGCTGGCCCGGCGCCGCCTGGCATCTCGAACTCGTCGGTGACCCGGACTCGGCGGCAGCCGTCGCGCCCACCGAGGAGGATCTGCTGGTTCTCTACGCCGACGGCGCGATCGACCATGACGTCGTCAGCCGCCTGATCAAAGCTGGCGGCACCCGGGTCGCGGCCCGCAACCCGTACTGGGACCGGTGGGGCGTCACGATCGCCGACCCCGACGGGTACCGGCTCGTGCTGTCCACCCGCTCCTGGCCCTGACCAGCTTGCCAGCTATCCGCTTCTGCCGCGTGGAGGGGCAGTCCGGCCGTTCAGGTTTCGAGGATCAGCTGCTGCTCGTCATGGAAGCCCTCGCCGTCGGCCCACACCAGACCGTGCCGGCTGGCCAGCGGCCAGTTCCACAGCGGTCCCAGCAGTTCCAGCGTCTGCTCCGCCGTGCGGTTCTACCACAGCACCCCGGCCACCAGGACAGCCGTCTCCGGCTCCAGCCGCCGGGTGGAGCCCGCCCGTCTGGCCGGATCCTGCAGCTCGCCGATCTCAGCGGCGAACAGCGGGTCGGCTGCGGGCCTCTCGACGCTTCCGGGCAGTGCGATGACGTCGCCGCTGCAAGTTGATCCGGGCGTCGAAAACGGCGGCGAGGAGTTCTAGGAAGTCGTTGAGCTGGCGACGGAGCCAGTGGAAGGGCCTCGTCCGTTGGAGCAGCCACAGCGACCAACAAAGGACGATGAGCCAGTAGGGTTCGTGCATAGGGCCAGCAGACACCGCCCGGACGTCGCGAAACGAGTGTCTGGATTTCACGAACTCCTGCGATGGTTGATGAGACAGTGGCGCGAGCTCGGTGGGGAAGGACGGGGCACTCGCCGGAGAAGCCGTGGTACCCGGCGTGGAAGGCTGTCCGGGATCGACTGCGGCTTACGCACGTAGTTAGCGCGGCGCTTGCGCACGGGAGCTTGGGCCTTGAGGAGGCCCTTCGTGATCTGGGGCGCATGTCGGCTGACCGCCGGATCCGTGGCCTGAAAGCCCGGGGCGAGGCCGTCTTCGCCATGACCGTCGAGGTGTTGGCCGAGATCAAGCCAGAGGTTCCTGTCCGCCGCGCGGATGAAGATGCGCTCGTGCGGCTCCTTTGGTGGTATTCGGCAGGACTGGGGCTGAGCAGGTCCGATATCGGCAGGCTCGTGGATGGCAGCTACGGCATGGATGTAGTTGCCGATGCGGTAGCGAAGACGGCGACGGCGGCGGGGCTGGCAGCCCTGGATCGCATGATGTGGCGGACTGGCTCGCCTCCGGTACGCGGAGGAAGCCCAGCGGGCTTGGAGCGCATCGTCCGCGCGTTCGGCGAGGCCACTGCCGTGGAACCGGGAGACACGGTGCTGGAGGCCGTTTGGGCACCGCTTGCCGTCGAGCGTTGCCGCCTCACCAAGCCTGGCGTGCTCGCCCTAGCGGCGATGCTAGCCCATCTCGCCGATGAGCCATTCGACCTCCGGCCGCTGATCGAATGCCATGTCCGGTTGTCCCCGGTCGCACTAGCGGATGCCTGTCAATCGGCCCGGCAACTGCGGCGCACGGTGGCCGAGGGAGTACGCCACGGGCTGATTACCGGCGATGTCGGGGCAAGTGAACTGCCCTCGTTGATCCGAGGTCAGGTGAGGGAGAGCCTTACTGCCGCGGAGCGCCGATTTGGAGCACAGGCAGCGATCAGTGCCATGGATTGTGTTTACCCTCCGCAAACGTACCGGGCCAAGACCTGGGAGCGTGCGGGCGCCCTGCGAGCTCACGCATATGCAGCATCCCTGTCAAGTGAAGAACTTGACGTTGGAGAATCCTGGCGCTCGTACGTGCTCGAACGGCTATGTATCTTCGATTATGAGCACGGCCGGATCACCGAGGCAGCGGACGCGGGGCGGCGCGCCCTGCGGGCAGGTGAAGCCAGCAGGCAGTCGAACGACAGGCTCGCGGATATCCTTGTCAACTATGGCCGGGCACTCGCGGCCCTGGGCAAATTCACCGCCGCAGATAGGACGTTTCGCCGGGCCCTGGACCTTGAGAGAAGTAACAATGAGGAACAAGCCAAGACGCTGAATATCTATGCCAACGTCTTGAAGGATGCCGGCCGCTCCAGGAAAGAAGATCAGGCACGGAACCGAGCCCTCAGCCTGGTTGAGAGCCCGGAACACTATGAGACGAGGGCAGATGTGCTGCACGACCTATCGCTCAGCCTCTCGTCACGCCGCAGGTACAGCGACGCCATGAAAGCGCTACATGAAGCCGAGCAACTCGTGCCGCTACGTAGTGAGACCGGTCTTTTGATCCAGGCCCGGATTGCCGCGACTCTGAACGATCAGGAACAGTTCGACGAAGCGCTTCATGCCATTGACGCCGTTCTGCCAAGTTTCCGGGAGACCTGGGGTACGGTGTCATGGCCTCATGTGAATGCGTTGCACATACAGGGAATCGCCTTTGAAGGCATAGCCAGGAAAACGGGGCGGCCAAAAGATACACAAAGGGCCGAGGCCGCCTATCGCAAATACCGGCTGATCCGGGACAAGTTGGAAGCCAACCCGGAGGCTGCTCCAGGAACTTCGGAACCTGTCTAACTGCTTAACTCAGCCTCCGCCAGTTGACGATCGCGCTCTCATGCCGCCGACAGGGCGATCCACTGGAGCCCACGCTCGGGGTGCCCGGTGTCCGCCGTCAGCTGTCGAGGCCTTCGAGTAGCTCCCGCAGAGCTGGGCCAGAGCGGAGCCGAAGGTCGTTACAGGGAGCAACATGTGACCAGGTGCGGGCGCGCACTCCCGCCGTTCGGCACGGCTGACCGATACGTAGCGACGTACCCATGATGGGCACAGTACTGGGCGATCTGCGCGCCCGCAGCATGGCAGGCGGTCCCGGCCGAAGCCGTTTACAGGCTATGCGGGACCTCTATTGCGAGGCTGACCTGCCTGGTTCGAGGTCCGCCCACGCGAGCCACGTGGCCAGGTCTTCACGTGTCGGCGGATTGAATCTGTTGGTGATTGTCACCCAGTAATACTCGTCTATCAGTTTTGGTGGCGTGGATTCATGTCGTCCGACCAGCGCGGGCAGCTCGGAAATCTCGATGCTGGCCTGAGTTGCCACTGTTTGCAAATGGGAAAGGACAAGCTGCAGGTACTTGCTGTACGACCCGGCAGAGCCATCGAAGCCAAGCCGGGATAAAGTATAGTTATCCCACGGCGGACATAGGCTGGGCCGCAAGGCGAAGAGTGCCTTAGCTGCGCCAACCGGCCCGTACTCAACATTCGAGATAGAGCCGTTTCGCAGCGTGCGCGTTCCGGCTCGCCGCCTCCGAAGGTCGCCGTACGCGCTGCCGATCTGGTCAACCTGTGCCTGATCGACTGCATCAAGCAGTACATCGTCGCCCGGGAATTTTGTGAACCACTGGTCAGCCCACGCGACGAGGGAGGGGGCTGCAACCGTCGCATGGTGCGCCGTGCTGAACTGCCGGCAACCCCAGTCATTAAGCCACTTGAAGAGAACCTGCTGATGAGCTGAATTGTAAGGGTCGACCTTTCCTCCGGTCGCCTTCCTGAGCTTCGCCAAACTCGAATCGTAACCAGTTAGAGAACCGTAGACCCGGCAAGCAAAAGCCAGCTCATGCAGCCGCATCCGTGACTCCGGCCGCGTCCCAGCGATGGGCTCTCCTCCAGAATCGCCTGGCTTTCACGTCCTGGCCCCCAAGCGCAGCGAGCACGAACGCGTGGGGATGACCAGCGAGGTCGTCCAGCAGCGGGTCAGCCGCAGGCTTCCCCGCACAGCGGGCCGCTTCCGCGGCCGCCACCGACGCTGCTGCGCCCTTTGCTGCCAGCCGGTCTCCGAACTCCGTCAGCATTGCATCATTGTGCCCCAGGCTCGTTCGCTGTGCCCGCGACAGCATCCGGCTTCGCGGCGCTAGATTGACGGCTGCGACCGAGCGTCCAGACACGGCCCCGCCGGTAGGGGCCCAGACCGCAGGTGCAGGCAGGGCAGGCTAGCTTGGCTGGGGAATGTGGGCAGGAGTGCTGGTGCGATGGTGATGACCAACCGGGACCGGGTTGACCGGGCGATGGCCTGCCTGGCCCAAGGTCTTGGCCCGTTCGTAGACAGGCAGATGGCGGCGGCTTTCCCAGCCGGCGGGGATTGGGTGCAGACCTTGGTGGCCCGGAACCCGTCCCGCTACCGGGCCGGGCACCAGTATTCGCTGGCAGATCCCAGGTTCCTGCTGCGGGTGGTCACCGAGGAATGGCGCGCGTTCAGGGATCACCTGTCGCGACTTGAGCAGGGATATGCCACCGAATTGAAAAACGCTGGCAACAAGTGGGCACACGGGGATCCGTTCTCCGCAGATGACACCTACCGGACGCTGGACACGATGGAGCGCCTGCTGAACGCTATCGGCGCCCCCGCGCAGGCCAGCGAGGTCCGCAACCTGCGGCTTGACCTTCAGCAGCCGGCCACCGAGGCAGCGGCGCCCTCCCCAGGCACCCATCCAGCCCGGCCAGGGCCGCCGGCCAGGGAGCAGCTGGGGCAGACCACAGGATTCTGGTCGCGCGTGACACACACCGATGTTGTGCGGGCGATCGAGGACTACGACAGGCTGGGCCAGGAACGGTTCCTCGCCGAGCACGGGTTCGGCCGGGCTACCGCCTACCTGCTGATCTACCAGGGGCGCAGCTACGATTCCAAAGCGATCCTCGGCGTGGCCTACAAGATCGCGACTGGGGTACGCATCGGCGCGCATGAGTTCAGCGGCGGCATCTACGGCGCGGCCGGTGTGCTGCGCAAGCTCGGCTTCGAGGTCCGCAATACCCGAGACTCGGCTGCCCAGCAGATGGACGGCGAGTCAGGCCCGGATACCCTTGCCAAAGGCCGAGTGACTCGCGGAGCTGCCCTAGCCCACAGCTCTAGCCAGTCTCCGGTTGGCTCCTTGGACGGGATCATCCCAGGACGGTCACTGCTGGTGCTGACCTGTTCTGGCCGCAAGCAACCCGGCGGACACCCGGCCCCCCCGGCAGACGACCTCACCTGGCCGCAGGATCTGCGGGATGCCCGCAGCCGGGTGCTTGCCACCGCCCAGGCCGACACCACCTATCTGCTGCCCGCCTGGCGGCGCTACACCGGCACCTTCTACCAGCACGCCCAGCCAGCCCTGGCCCAGGCGGTCACCACAGGCCACGTCGTCATCATCAGCGGCGGATATGGCATCGCCCGCGCCGGTGAACCGATCGGCTGGTATGACAAAGCCCTCCAGCTCACCGACTGGCCCGCCGGCCTCCTCGAATCGGCCCTCATCAGCGAAGCCCACCGCTGCGGCACGCAGACCGTGGCCGCTTTCGCCTCGGCCACCACCGACTACACCCGGCTGCTCCGCCGCACCCCCTGGCAGCAAGCAGGAATCGACGCACGCCTCGTCACTATCACCGGCGTCACAGGCGGCGCCATGAGCGAGGTACCACGACGACTGGGGCAGGCGTTCTCAGCCTTCTGGAACCGCCAGCACGACAGCTACCCACCCGGCACAACCGTAGAACTCCTCCAGTGAGTGATCACCAAAAATCCCCGCGGCATAGTAGTCTGCCTCAGCAAAACCACCACAGAAAGTGACCACCCACACCCCATATAGATGTCCCGGAGCCGCCGATATGGGTGCCTTTAGCGTCACGAACTTGACGCTGGAGTGACGCTGACGTGCGGAAACAACCTGCGGAACCTGCACCCAAGGGTGCGGGCCAAACTGGGTCAAACTGGACAGTCTGAGGGTGTTTGTGCATTTCAGGGGCATGACTAAGACACTCGTCGATCATGCGCTGAATAGCGGAGGCTAACGGCTGGATTATTAAGCGTGTTTGAAGTAAACGTGGAAGGCATGGCAAGGTGGGCTGCAACTCCAAAGATCATATGGTGCGCCTGTTGTCACGTCAGTTACGCCGTCCCGGACCATGTTGATCCGATGCACCGTATAAGGTGGCCCCGAGGAAGTCGTGTCAAATCCTTGCTCGGTGGGGGAGCCGGGAACCCACGTATATCCGTTACACGTTTCGAATGTGCCCGTGCCGAAATCGGCAACGTTAAAATTCGGCTGAACCTCCAGTATGCATTCTGCTGATGAGTTCGATCCCGCCTGGTACATGTTTCCTTGCCAGTGAAATAGTGATTTGGTAACCGAGCTGTTGTACACGGTGAGTTCCAGGCCGTACTCGTTGCCGCCGTCATATCCTATGGCGCCGTCTATGATTTCGCCGGGCTTGAGTTGGATACTCTTAATCTTTTGCTCCGTATCGCTAGGGTAGGCTTCCCACCACAGATAGTAATGTGTGCTGCCTGAGCTGCAATATGCGTCAAGCCCTCCCTGTTCAACGGTACTGCTGTGGAATCCGTCTATTCCCACCCATGTGCTTATCCGGCTATTTGGGATTTCACAGGAAAGCGAAGGCACAGTCCAATCCGAGAACGCCTCGACGTATTCAGAGCCGGTGGGGCCGCCAGTAATGGCATAACCAGCCCAGTTGGGAGAAGTATCGGCAACCACGTTTCGCCCAAGGAGGCCCAGTTGAGCCAAGCCAGTAATTGGCCCGCCTTGCCCGTCATTGAACAATCGTCTGGACAAGCTGAGTGTCGCGCCATCCGCTTGTCTCGGCATGAAATCACGCGGCGTGCGACTAGTACCAGTGGCCGCGAAAGAACTAAAAGAAGAGAATAGCACCAGAATAATTACTAAGAATGAGTGCTGATACTTCCGTTTCACGGGAACCTCCTGAATTTATCTTGCTCGTCCGGCTTTGCAAACGAAACAAATGAACGCTGCGCCCTTCCGGTACCGCCTGCCAATCTTATCGCGAAGTGCCGACACTGGCTCTGCTCCTTGCACTGGCCCAAGCTGACTGCAATCGATCTTCCTGGCCTCCCTCTACATAGAAGGATGCAGGTAGGTCATCTACTCCTCGGGCAATCAGGCCTTGGTCCCAAGACGTCATCTTGAATACATGAGCCATGCCCCCCGCCCCTTCGTCGCAACTCAGTAAGCGGCTGGCCGTCATGGCGCTTGTATTACGAGCGTCAGCTGCGCTGCAAAAGGATGAGCCTAGCCCGCTCGTAGAACGGCTCAGGCGCCAGAGTTGATACTACCGGGCCATACCATAGCTCGCGCCTTCATGATCGACCGCAGCATGGGCGAAGTACGCGAGGTCATTCAGCGGTTCAAAGACTCCCATGGGCAGCACCATCGACCGCGTCCGGCTAGCGCTTGGACGCGGATAGCGTCACCTGCCACTAAGCCCGCACGGCCCGTCGACAACAGAAGAGCGCTGACCCGCCGATATGGCGGGAAATCCGAGCGCACGAGTGGCTGTGCGATCTGGGCCCTGTAAAGAGTGTTCTGCGCGTCTCACACACGCCCACCTCAGCCGTCGCTGCAGCGTACTGGGTCAGGTTGGGATGAGCTGTTCACTGCTTGTGAATCATTCCCTTTCTGTCTCCCTGCTGAGTTGCCCGGCGCGGTCCCGCCGCGCAGCAAAGCAGAGGGACATGGATCGTTGACGGCTCATCGGTGGCACCGAGCCCGAGCCCGCGGGCCGCGGCGCTCATCCGGGTCATGAACGTGGCCTGGGAGTCGGCTTCCCAGGCGGCGGCCAGCAGGGCGGGCCGGCGGCTGGAGCAGCGGGGGACGGTCTAATTCGCCCCGTTCGGGCTCGGCCGCAGGACGTAACCTGCCTGCGGGAACGGTTCACAGCGTGGCCGCGCGCCGGACCTTCCTGCTTCTGGGCGGCACGTTCTCCGTTGCTTCTGGATTGCCCTGGACCCATGGTCACTTGTCTTTCTTGGCCTCCGGTGGGATGGGCGCGTTGATGTTGTAGCGGATGCCCGCTAGCCGGATCAGGAAGCAGGCCAGGGCGGCTCCGAGAGCGGCGGGGACGCCGTAGACCCCGGTGCGCACGGCGGTTACCGTGATCGCGGCGCCCACCAGGGCGGGGATGGCGTAAAGGCCGCTGGTGAGGACTGTGGGGACCTGCCGCACCAGGACGTCGCGGATCGTCCCGCCGCCGACGGCGGTGACGGCTCCGAGAATGACGGCCTGCCCGGGGCCGAGGCCGTAGTCCAGGGCTTTGGTCGCGCCGGTGACGCAGAACAGGCTCAGCCCGGCGCCGTCCAGCAGCAGGATCGTCAGGGTGAACCGCCGCAGTTGGCGGCTGAGGAAGAATGCGATCAGCGCCCCGCCAGCGGCTACCGCCAGGTAGGGCCAGGAGCTGAATGTGGCCGGCGGCAGCGCGTTGATGAGGA
>Ga0070733_10003855_pt1 | contig 10168 bp, 5 predicted proteins | sample Coa_R1_9_FD_66450 | JGI IMG/M metagenome (GOLD analysis project Ga0070733, IMG submission 66450) | Surface soil microbial communities from Centralia Pennsylvania, which are recovering from an underground coalmine fire - Coalmine... | ecosystem: Environmental > Terrestrial > Soil > Unclassified ... | reverse complement strand
GTCGGCGGCAGGAGGCATAGGCCCGCGATCGCTCCACGAAATACCAATCCTGCCAGACCGCTTGTCGGCCCCGCCATATAGAGGTGGCCGATGATCGGAACCCCGAACAGAGCAATGACGCCGAACGCTCCGATTCCCAATTCCAGCAGCGCATAGATTCGACGCGCGTCGAAGCGTGGGGCAATCAGACGTCCGAACGCCACGCTGCCCAGGCACAATCCGCCCATATAGAACGCCAGCAGCAATCCCAGCGAAACGGCCGAGGATCCGATTACCAACTCCAACAACTGGAACCACACGATCTCGTAAATCAGCGCCGCGCAGCCGCTTCCAGCCAGGAGGAGCAACAGCGTTGGAAATGCGTACGGGGAGGGCATCGGAGCCGTTTCGAATCGGGCCGGTGCGGCCTCGCTTGGGGGCGGATCCTGCCGGACGGCAACGCGGTGCTTGGACACGGCTCTCCTAGCCTAACAAGGAACGGGCGACTCTAAAAACAAGTCCGCCCCGCGACTCCGAAGAGTGCGAGGCGGACTTGAATACCACGGTGTTAAAGGCGCTTAGAACGTGAATCTGGCGACGATCTGGGCCTGGCGCGGGCTGGTTCCAGCGCCGTTCGTTGTGTTCACGAAGCCGAAGCCGCTGGAAAGCGCCCCTACCTGTCCATTCTGGAACTTGTTCGTGTAGAGCACGGGAGCGCTCGGATTGGAGGTCGAGGGACCCGACCCAAACCCGCCAGGAGCGCCATAGAACGTCCGGTTGAATAGGTTGCTTGTGAACTCCATACGGATTTGCAGGTTGATCTTGCCTTCCTTGGCGATCGGGAAGATGCGGCCGAAGCTTGCCGACTCGGCGGGCTGGCGCTGCCAGCGGTAGTTGTTCAAGTATGCCGGCGCGGTTCCGAATTGACCCGCGGGGGCGTCAGCCCATGCGGCTGGATTCAACAACAACTGCTTGGTGGGGTCGAAACAGCCGCAATTCGGACCCACGCCGGGTAGGTACAGCGACTGGCCGGGAACGATATTTTGGAACGTAGTTCCGCCGCCCCAAAGGGCCGGGTTGTTGGACGGTCCGCGTTGCAACTCACTCAGGAAGTTGTTGTTGGATTGCGGGGTGGGCATCAAAGCGCCGCTCTGGTAGCGGAACAGTCCCGCAATCGTCCAGTCCTTGGTGCCCCAGGAGAGAGTCTTAATTGCTTTGCTCTCGCCCGGCAGCTTGGGAGTCTGATAGGTCAAGGAGATAATGCTCACCAGTGGATAGTCGAAACCATTGAGCTGCTTGTTCTGGTTCAGATTGTATACATCGTTGATGCGCGGAGTGGCGGGAGTGAAATAAGAGGTGGAGGCGCCGGATCCGTTGTCCAACTCCTTTTGCCACGTGAAGGCGTAATTGGCGGTCAGGCCGTGCTGGTAGCGCTTGGTGACCTTCATCTGCAGCGAATCATACCAGGTCTGGCCGAGCGGCGGACCGAGGAATGGAGGAACGCCGTCCCACTGCGGTTGGGCGCGCAAGGCCTGACCCAGAGTTTGGGTGGCCGGGAAGCCAGGATAAACCGAAGGCACAACCTTGTAGCCGGACGGCAGCGTAACGATCTGCAAATTCGGGAATGCCTGCTGCACCAGCGGGGAGGTGATCGGCGTGTTGAGCAGCGACAAGCTGCTGGCGCTGTTGAGATTCAAGCCGGCGGCTGTAACCTGTGACGGTTGCAGCGCATTGTAGTTGGGCCCATCGAGCACGGGAGCCGCCCACCACACGCCGCGGTTGCCCACGTAGGCGACGTCTACAACCAGGCCCTTGGAGAGCTGGCGCTGAAGACCAAGGCTCCACTGGATCTGGCGCGGAAGCCGCCCGGCGTGGCGGTCGATGGAGATAAACGGCGACTCCGGAGGGGCGTACCCGGGAGCAGTCTGGAACGGATAGAGCGGCGTGAAATTCGGCCAGACCAAGGGCGCGTTGCCGAACGAATTGCCGACGGCGAACGGGTTGCCGTACTTGAACTGCTCACCGGCCGGGACACCCGCCTGCGGTTGATCGCTGTAGGTATAGAAGTCGGGCACGCTATATGTCAGATACGCGTTATTGGACGAGGCGCCGTAGGTTACGCCGGCGCCCAAACGAAGCACTGTATTTTTGTCAATCGAGTAGGCGATGCCAAGGCGTGGACCGAGTGCGAAGGGATAGTTGCTGTTCAGGCCATTACACCCCGGGGTTATCTTACAGTCGCCGCCATAGACCACGGTACCGATACGGTTGGCGATGGCCGGGTCCGGCAAATTAAACGCGGCGTCCTGCATACGGCCATGTTCTTCGGAAAGGAGCGTGGCGTAGTCGTAACGCAGACCGTAATCGATGGTCAGTTTGTGGGTGACCTTCCAGGAGTCCTGAGCGTAAACGCCGAAAGCGTGGTTGCCCAATTTTAGGGTATCCTGCGGCGAAACCGCCAAGCCGCCGTACGAGCCCAGCAGGAAACTGGCATATCCAAATCCAGTTTGGCCATTGGAATAGGTTTGGCCGGTGGAGAACGGGTCGGCTGTTTCCTGCGTGCCAAACGTAAACGCACCGTTGGCGCGCGACGTGTTCGCAATCGGCAAGCCTTCAAAGATCAACTCGCCGCCGAACTTGAAGGTGTGGTTTCCCTTCACCCAAGTGAAGCTATTGGTGAAAGTAGGCTTTGTGTCCTTCTGGAACAGCGCCCCGAAGCCCGCCCCCATGGGGGCGCCCAAACCACCCAGGGTGCCGGAAGAAGTACCCCCGATGCTCGGGAAATAGGGGACGTAAAATGTGTTGTTTCCGAAGAGCTGGCTTTGGTTATAGGGCAACTGCGGCAGGGTATAAACGGTGGTCTGAAGCAGGCCCGCGCCGATGTGCATCAGCAGGGTGGGGGTAATGGTCTGGTCGAAGTTGATGCGCGTGGTCTGTGACAAGCTATTGGTCGGCTCCGCGCCGGTGAAAGCTTGCGGATAGCCATTATTCCCCGGTCCATACTCCCGATTGGCGGAGTAAAACATCGAAAGTTTCATTGTCGGGCTCAAATTGTGGTCGAGCTTCAACGTCGGGATTTCGGTGTGCGTGTAGTTGGTGTACAGGGGAACGTTGTAATTGTTGACCAGAAGATTCGGGTTGGTCGCCTGCGGCATCAGAGCCAGGACCGCTGCCGAAGCCGGATCAAAACGCGATAAAGGAATCTGCTGGCCTTGGAACGGCGTCCGGACCACCTGCCCGTTGACCGTCTGCTGCGTGAGAGGATCGAAAATCTGGTTGGCGAACAGGGCTTGGCCCAGCGCATCCTTCTGCGCAACGCCGCCGATCGTAAGCGCGGGAGTATCAATCGCGGGGAGGGCGAGGTTGCCTTGCAGAAAGGCCGGCGTGGGCACAGTCCCCAGGCCGTTGTTGGTCGAAATGTTGTTGGCGTACTGCTCATAACTGAAGAAGAAAAAGGTTTTGTTGGTTCCGTTGTAGAGCTTGCCCAGATGTACGGGGCCGCCGAAAGTGCCGCCGAAATCGTTTTGACGGAGGCGATTGCGCACCAGCTGATTGTCCTTCAGGGAGTTCGTCAAGCCCGCGTTGGTGAAAGGCGTACCGGCATTCAAAGCTTCGTTTTTAAAGTAATCGAAAGCGGTGCCGTGGTACTGGTTGGTGCCCGACTTCATGGTGTAATTGATGTAGCCGCCGCCCGCCTGCCCGTATTCGGCCGCGTAATTCGAAGTCTCAATGACGACCTCTTGAATCGCATCGACGCCGGTCTGGTTTTGGGAGTTGATCTGGTTCCAGAAACCGCTGGTGGCGTCCTGGCCCTCAATGCGGATGCTTTGCGAGCTGGAAGGCATTCCATTGATTTGAAGTGTAGCGTCGCTCGCGAAATTCGCGCCAGGAAGCAATAGAAACGCGGCCAGAGGATTGCGAACGCCAGCGCCGTCGTTGCCGATGGTGAGAATGGGAAGACTGTCCATGCTGGCCGTGGTCACGTTGTGGCTCAACTCACCGCTCTCTGTCTTGAGGAGCGGAGCTTCCGCCGTGATCGTGATCGAGTCCGTGGTTGCGCCGACTTGCAGAGTGAAGTCCACGCGGAACGTGGTCTGGGCCACCACCTCGACGCCGGGCCGGACTTCTTTCTTAAATCCCGGCGCAGCCACCGAGACTTCGTAGGTGCCCGCCGGTAGCTCAGAGATCGTGTAATTGCCAGTGCCTGATGTCGCCGCCTTATAAACAGCGCCTGTGCCACTGTTCTTGGCCTCAACCGGTACATTACCGACAACCGCGCTGGCTGGATCGGAAACTGTTCCCGTGATCGTACCGGCGCTTTGCCCCATCGCAAAACCGGCGCACAGCAACAGAGCGCACGAAATCAACAAGGATCGCATGAAATACCCCCCTCAAAGCTACTTGACAGGCCAGTGCCCTCACTCAACCTCAAGCCTGCGAGAAAACTGCATGCAAGTATACTCTAGGTGTTTTCAGGCGTCAACCTAAAAAAATGAAAATGAAATATACGCAAAATCGGAGTCTTACGCGACCTTGGAGGAAAGCGTGCCTTAGCTTGTCCACACTCAGCCAGAGTCGTTTCCGCCGCCCGAAAGCCATGGAAATCGGCGAAGCGAGCAGGTCACCGTTCGACTCCGTTGATGGAACTAGAAAAATTGCATCCACGCTGCAGAACCTCTGTATGACGCCTGTGCACCGCCAGACTTCAAAGTTCATGCATGGCCGTCCCAGAGTTCGCTAGTGGCGGACTCGGATATGGTTTTCAAGAGGTCCGGCGGTATCAATATGGTTGATACATCGTGTCTTGAAAATCGATAGTGCCCTCAGGGACGCTCCAAGGTAATGTTCATCTTCGGCGCGTCCGGCGTTCCCAGCGTGTCGAGCTGAACCTGGATCTTTTCAATATCCGGAGTCGTGGGATCCGACTTCATGTACTCCGCGATATGTTGTTTGGCGCCGCTCACGTCGCCCTTCGACAAGGCGATCATCCCGAGCACGTATTCGACCCGGTGCAACCGGTGCGCCGCATCCAGGCTCTGAGCCATCTTTGCACTCTCCTCGGCGCCCGCTACGTTCTTCAATTCAAGGCGGGTGATGGCCTGGTGAAGATAGATGTCCGGATAAAAGCGAGTCTCAATTTTCAGCAGCGCGTCTTCGTTCTTGGCGGCGGCTTCGAAGTCACCCAGTTTGTTGGAAATTCGGGCAAGCCGCAAGTAGGGCGATGCCAGCTTGGGATTGGCTTCGATGGCATGCAGTAGAGCGTCCCGCGCTTCCATGAGCATCTGGTGCTGCTCATAAACCGCGCCGAGAATGGTCCAACCGTCCGCGAATTTTGGGACTGCCTTCACGGCAAGTTGAAGCTGTTTGATGGCCTCATCGGAATTGTTCGCGTCCAGAGCTTTACTGGCTGCCTTGTAAAGGTCCCTCGCTTTACCCGGGGCCTCGTCCAAGGGAATCAACACGACTCTGCCGGCCTCTCCGGTATCGCGCGGCTGGAGAATCATGTTCTCTACCTTCAAAATCTTGTTCTGCTGGAAATCATTGAGATTTATTTTGTCCAGGTCGACTCGGGTAGAAGTGAATCCCGGCATCGTCGCGCGGAGGAAGCACACGCGGGTGTTCTCGGGATCCAGGTCCATCTTCCAGGTATAGTGGCCTTTCTTATCGACGAGCGGGCCAGGCCCCGACGCCTGAACGTCGCTGCACACACGTTCGATTCCCACCGTCTTGGGCGGCGGCGAGCCGTCCGGCATGAACACGTTCCCCTCCACGATGAGCGTGTAGTAATCGGCGGATGCAACTGCGAGAAACGCAATAAGGCCTGCGCCTAGGCAAAGGCCCCGGAGTACGCGTGCGGAATTCATGGCACCTCCTCAGACGGATTCGTCAAACTGCCTCGCAATGATACTATAGAACATCTAGCCTCTTCCCCGTCGAAGGCGATCGGCAATTCACCGCGAGGGCCACACAATGGCGGGTGTTTCCAGCCGGCAAGTTCTACCGGCTCCCTTTCACGAATACGAGCTTGACGCCGCCCACGACGAAATGGTCGCGTCCAACGGAGCGGTGCGCCCGCACTACGAGCGCTTGTACCAAGGCATTCTGAACCTGGAGCCGGGAGAGCTGCGGCGGCGCCAGCAGATCGCGGATCTTTCCTTCCTGCACCAGGGCATAACCTTCACGGTGTACGGCCGCGAGGAGGGTACCGAGCGAATCTTCCCCAACGATCCTCTTCCACGCATCCTGACGCAAGCGGAATGGTCGCGTATCGAGCGCGGGCTGGCGCAGCGGATCACGGCGCTGAACCTGTTCCTCAAAGACATCTATCACGAGGGCCGGATTTTGAACGACGGTGTCGTGCCCCGCGACATGATTTATAGCTGTAAACATTTCCGGCGCCAGATGCGGGCGTTTTCGGTGCGCAAGGACGCTTATATTTCGGTGGCGGGAACGGACCTGATCCGCATGCCTTCGGGCGAATTCGTGGTGCTGGAAGATAACGTGCGCGTGCCCAGCGGCGTCAGCTACATGCTGGTGAGCCGGGAGGTGACCAAGCGCATTTTCCCGCGCACCTTCCGGGAGTGCAGCGTGGCGCCGATCGAGCACTATCCGCAGGCGCTGCTGGCCCATCTTCGCGGACTGGCGCCGCAAGGTTGCAACGAACCGGTGATCGCGCTGTTGACTCCCGGGGTCTTCAATTCGGCCTATTTCGAGCACGCATTTCTGGCGCGGCAAATGGGCATCGAGCTGGTGGAAGGCCGCGACCTGGTGACCCACGACAACTTCGTCTACATGCGCACCACGGCCGGATTGCGCAGGGTGGACGTTATCTATCGCCGCATCGACGACGATTTCGTGGATCCGCTGGTGTTCCGCCACGATTCCTCGCTGGGCGTCCCGGGCTTGTTCAACGCCTACCGCGCCGGGAACGTGAGTCTGGCCAACGCCTTGGGAACCGGTGTCGCCGATGACAAGGCCATCTACGCGTACGTCCCCGCGATTATTCGTTATTACCTGGGCGAGGATCCAGTGCTCAACAACGTCGAAACCTACCAGATGTCGGTTGTAGCGGAGCGGCGCATGGTGCTGGATCATCTGGAGCGCTATGTGGTGAAGGCGGTGGGCGAATCGGGCGGCTACGGGATGCTGATCGGGCCGCATTCGACCGCGGCCGAACGCGAGGAGTTCCGCCACAGGATCGAAGCCGATCCGCGCAACTATATCGCCCAGCCGACTATTCTTCTCTCTCGCGCGCCGTGCCTGATTGACGGCACCGTGCAGCCGCGCCATGTGGATCTGCGCCCGTACATTCTTTACGGCGAGCGAACCACGATCGTGCCCGGGGGCCTCACGCGGGTGGCGTTGCGCAAAGGATCTCTGGTGGTGAATTCGTCGCAGGGCGGCGGCAGCAAGGATACGTGGGTGCTGCAACACTAATATGCTTTCCCGCGTCGCCGACAGCTTATATTGGATGAGCCGGTATCTGGAGCGAGCCGAGCACACCGCTCGCGTCATCAACATCCAGTTGAACTTAATGCTGGAGCGCGGCGTGGGCTCCGACGACGCCTACTGGGCTCACGTACTACGCACGCTGGGCATCGAGCTCAGCGCGACCGAGGCTGCCGAAGCGCAGACGCTGGCGGTTTCGCTGGTGCGCGACACCCGGCACAAAGCCTCCATCGTGGCCTCCATCATCGGCGCCCGGGAGAACGCGCGCCAGGTCAGAGAACAAATCAGCTCGGAGATGTGGGAGCAGTTGAACCGCCTGTTTCATTCCGTGCGGGAACGCGGCGACGGCACCTGGGACGCGCGCGAGTTTCTGCAATCGGTGAAGGAAGGCTCGCATCTGTTTCAGGGAATCACCGATTCCACGATGACCCACGGAGAGGGCTGGCAGTTTATCCAGGCGGGCCGGTTTCTGGAGCGGACCGTGGCAGTGTCATCCCTGATCGGCGAGCATTTCCGCGAACTGCCGGTGGCGCGCGAGGAATCCGACCCGGTGCATCTGGAGTGGATCGGGCTGCTGCGCTCCTGCACCGCCTTCGAGGCGTACTGCAAAGCCTACACCGCGGACCTCCAGCCGGACCGGATTGCCGAGTTCCTGGTGCTGCATCCCAGCTTTCCGCATTCCATTCGATTCTCGGCCGGCGCGCTCGAGAAAGCGGTACGGGAGATCGGCAGGGAAGTGGCCGGCAGAAGATCCTCGCGGGTGGAGCGCATCGCCGGCAGGCTGCATGCAACGCTGAGCTTCGGGCAGATTGACGAGATTATGCATGGCGGCCTGGACACGTATCTCGAAACCGTGCTGCGCCAGACCGGGCAGGTCCACAGCGCGCTGCATCAGACCTATATCGCGTACCCGATCGAGGTTGCGCTCGAAGCCTAGGAGACGACGCGTAATGTTCTATTCCATCCGGCACCTGACCCGTTTCCGCTACGAATCTCCGGTGAGTGAGAGCCTGATGGAAGTGCGCATGCACCCGCGCACCGAGGCCAACCAGCGCTGCCTGTCGTTTCAGCTCTCGGTGGACCCGCGGGCGCGTGTCAGCGTGTACCGCGACTATCTGGGCAACAGCGTGCATCACTTTGATGTGCCCGGAAAGCATACGGAGCTGGCGGTTCTGGCGGAGTCGCTGGTGGAGATGGAGACGCCGGCGGAGCTACCCAAGGCATTGGCGTCGGACGCCTGGCAAGAGTTGGACGCGGTGGTCGCGGCCGGGGATTATTGGGAGATGCTGCATCCCAGCTCCTTCGCCAGTCACTGCGATGCGCTGGAGGATCTGATCGCGGAACTCCAAGTGCATCGCCGAGGCGATCCGCTGACATTCCTGCTGGAGCTCAACGCCGCGATCTACGATTGGTTCGATTATGTGCCCAAATCCACGCAGGTGGATTCTCCTATTCAGGATGCGATTGAGGCGCGCCAGGGCGTGTGCCAGGACTTCGCGCATATCATGATCGCGCTGACCCGGCACGTCCGGATTCCCTGCCGTTACGTCAGCGGCTATGTGCATCCCCGGGAAGAAAAGATTCGGGAGCGGTCTGCCGACGGAGCCACGCACGCCTGGGTGGAAGCGCTGTTGCCGGGATTGGGCTGGGTGGGTTTCGATCCGACCAGCAACCTGCTGGCTGGTCCTCGCCACATTCGAACTGCAATAGGCCGCGACTACGCCGACGTGCCGCCCACCAAGGGCATCTTCAAGGGCGCCGCAGCGAGTGAGTTGGCGGTCTCCGTGCGTGTGGCCCCCTCGGACGCGCCGCCTCCGCCGGATGCCGACCTGCGCGCCACGCCCGACTGGGTCGCCGCGGCCGCCCGGGTGGATCCGCCGCTCGACGAAGTCAGCGCCCAGCAGCAACAGCAGCAGCAATAGCCGCTTCGCGCGGAGATCGGTCCATCATCGCTTCCGAATCGACCCTGAACCGGAGATATCTTGGTGGACCTGGGGGTCGCCGACGTATTCGACCGAGCCGGATCCGCTGACAACCGCGTTCAGAGTTTCGCTGGACGCGACCACGGCGCTGCCGCTTCCGGAGATGTCGATTCTGGTTCGTTTGCTCTTCAGGCCGTCGCCACGAAACCGGCCTGAGCCGGAAATACCAATGTCGAGATCGTCGGCGGCGCCCTCGGCGGTAACCTCGCCGGAACCACTGAGGTCGATTTTCATCCTGGGGCTTTGAAGCCCCTTGGCCTCCGCGACCCCGCTGCCGGAAATATCGAGAGTGTCGAGTTTCTTCAACGTTACTTTGAAAACAATATCCTTGGACGGACTCAGGCTGACGCCACTCTTTTCACCAAGTACGAGCGTGCCTCCGCGGACCTCGGTTTGAATGTCAGGCAGGATATTATCGTCTCCGGTCACCGTTAACGATTCCACTGCGCCCTGCTCGATAAACAAACGGCCGCTGCCTTCGAGAGAAACATTGGAAAAGCCGCTCATATTTCTCGTTTCGCTAATCACGCGTCCCGACCCACTGACACTTGGGCCAAAACTTGAACATCCGTTGACGATGACACTGAACAAGATCACAACCACAGCCGGTAAACGGTTCATCCTTGCATTCTCCCTGTTTCCTGGAATCCGGAATCCGGCCCGAAAAGGCACCTTCTCACACCAGCGCGAACCATTGTACTCCCTTGCGCCACGGACGATTGCGATCTTGGCCTGAATTTGACATTTTGCCCACGCAG
>Ga0070733_10003854_pt1 | contig 10168 bp, 8 predicted proteins | sample Coa_R1_9_FD_66450 | JGI IMG/M metagenome (GOLD analysis project Ga0070733, IMG submission 66450) | Surface soil microbial communities from Centralia Pennsylvania, which are recovering from an underground coalmine fire - Coalmine... | ecosystem: Environmental > Terrestrial > Soil > Unclassified ... | reverse complement strand
GGGTCCCCGAGCCCGGCGTCACCCGAAGACTTGGTGGCGTGGACGCCGTGGCCACGGCGCCGGCGGCCATGGCTGCCAGTCCCCCGGCGATGAGCGCGGCACTCAGTGCCCGTGTCCGTCTCACACGCGTAACTGTAGCCCTTCGCGCGGCCCACGAGCACGCTACATTTACGCCTCCCAGGGCGATTAGCTCAGCTGGGAGAGCGCCGCCTCGACAAGGCGGAGGTCACTGGTTCGAGCCCAGTATCGCCCACTCGAGGAAAGCCCTGCTAGGCCGCGTTTCTTAGCGGCCGTTTTGCGCGAGTCAGGCGGGCTCGAGCGAGTCCAGAACAGCCGCGGCCCGCCCGAAGGCCATCGTCATGCCGAGTCCTGAGATGACCTCGACGATTGCGCTGCCGGCGAAGGGCGACCAGACGGCGAAGTGGCCGCCCGTGCTCGCCGAAGGGTAGAGGCCGATCCAGCGCTCGCGCACCTCGAGCTGCGCCGCGCCCAGTAGGACGCGCGCCTCATCGAGCAGCAGCTCATCAAGCCTCGCCTCCGCGAACGGCGTGGGCGTATCCCCGTAGCTGTGCGTGTCGCCGATGATCAAGTCGCCGTCAGGAAGCTGGGCGACGATCAGGTGAATCCCGGCAGCGATCAGCTCGCCGCGCTCGGCGCGTAGGCGCGCGAGCAGCGCAGCCGAACCCAGCTGCGCCGTGAAGGCGGGGTAGCGGACCATGCTCAGGCCGGTCATCAGCACGGGCGTGAAGCGCCGACCGTCGGGGGCGGCGACGCGAAGCATCTGCAGCTTGCAGCGAGTCAGCTCGGGCATGCCCGAGCGCAGCGTCCGCGGGAGGGTGTCGTGGTCGGGTCCCGGGCAGAAGAGCGCTCGCGGAGCCCGCACGGTGACCGTCGCAGCGTGCACAAGACCCGGCTCCGCGTCCTCGACGCGCTCGCCCCAGCGAACGTTCGCGCCGTCGTCGTCCTCGAGCATTCGTGCCAGCGTGCCTGCAGCCGCGCGGGGGTCGACGCGGACGTCCAGCTCACAGCGAAGCCCGCCGACAACCGTGTCGGTCGGAATCGGCGCGAGGCCCTCGATCTCGTCGCCGCTCAGGACTCTCGCTTTGCGGTCGGGGTTGGCGGCCACGCCTTCGATCACCGAAAGCTCGTCCTCAGCTCGGGCGAGCACGAGTGTTCCCGCCTCGAGAACCGGCGGCCCGCCGATTCTGGCCAGCTCGAGCCAGCGCGCGCGGGACCGCAGCGCGCAGTCGAGGTCGTCGCCGTCGGCCACGCCGGTCACGAAGACGTGACCGAAGTTGCGCACGCTAGCCCCGACAGCTGCGCCGTCTCGCTCGAGAATCACGACGCTCAGCCCGCGCCGGCGGGCCTCGTGAGCAAGAGCCAGGCCGACGATTCCGGCGCCCACGACGCAGAGGTCTGCCTCGATCGTCTCTCGCGTGGCCGTCACGGGCAAGATGCAATTCGATTGCCCGGCGCCAGGATGTTGCCATCAAGTAACCGTTGACCCGGAGCGATTGGTGCGGGCGGAGGGCGCTTGTAGAGTCGCCGCCGATGGCCTCGACCTTTGTCGCCAACGGGCGCCGCTATCGCGTGCCCACGCGCCGCCTCCTTGCGATCTGCGCTGATGGGTGGGATCCCGCCTATGTCGACGACGCACTCGCGCGCGCGCTGATGCCGCGCCTCGCGAAGGCGATCGCCGAAGAGGGCACCTACGTGTTCGCCCGTGCGCAGGTGCCGACATTCACCAATCCCAACAACGTCACGATCGTCACGGGCGTGAGTGCCGCTCACCACGGCATCGCCGGCAACCACTATCGCGACGAAAGCGGCAACGAGGTGCAGGTGACCGACCCGAGCTTCCTGCGCGCGACGACTATCTATGACGCGGCGCAGCAGGCCGGGGTCAGCGTCCTGTGCGTGACCGCCAAGGACAAGCTTCGCGCGCTGCTTGCCACCGGCGGTGTGCCGGCTTTCAGCGCCGAGTTGGCCCATGAGCAGACGCTGCCCGACGGGACGCGCATAACCGACGTCGTCGGCGCGCCCAACCCCGACATCTATGACTGGCGGTTGTCGGTCTACACAGTCGACCTCGCCGTCGCGCTGGCCAAGCGAATCGACGCGCAGCTCGTCTACGCGTCACTCACCGACTACGTCCAGCACTCCGCGGCGCCCGGGGAGGCGATCGCTGACGAGTTCTACCGCGCGATCGACGGCGCGATCGGGCGAGCGCTCGACGCTGGGTTCGTGATCGGGCTTGCCGCCGACCACGGAATGCGCGCCAAAACGAGCGCGGACGGAAGTCCAAACGTCCGCTTCCTCGACGACGCCCTCGCCGAGCACGGCGTGCGAAGCGCCCACACGCTGTGCCCGATCACAGATCCATACGTCGCACACCATGCGGCGCTTGGATCGCTCGCCTGGGTACACCTCGACGACCTCGGTGAGCTCGAGGCAGCGCGAGGGGTGCTCGCCGGCCTGACCGGGGTCGAGGCGGTCCTCGACCGCTTTGCGGCGGCCGACGCATTCGACTTGCCTGCCGACCGGATCGGCGACCTGATCGTGCTCGCCGACGGGGACACGGCACTCGGCAAGTCGCGCGAGTCCCACGACCTCAGCGCACTCCACGGCGCGCTTCGCTCGCACGGCGGAGTGCACGAGCGGACGGTGCCGATGATCTTCAGCCACCGCCTCGCGGACGGCGCCCTGGACGGGCGCGATCTGCGCAGCGCCGACCTGCACGACCTACTCCTCAACGCGACCGCCGAAGCGACGTGACACTGACCGACACGATCGCGGTGTACTCCCCCTACTCGGGCAAGCTCGTCGGCGAGGCTCCGGTGTCGGATGCTCGCCAGACGCGGGCCATGCTCGACGCCGCGGACGGCGGCGATCTCTCGCGCCACGAGCGCTCGCGGATCCTCTTTACGGTGGCTGAGCTGCTCGCGGCGCGCCGCGACGCGCTCGCCGAGCTGATCACCGACGAGTCGGGGCTGTGCCTCAAGGACACTCGCCACGAGGTGGGGCGCGCCTGCGACGTCTTCCGCTTCGCCGCGATCGAGGCGCTCCGCGACGACGGCGAAACGTTCGCCGGCGATATCAGTGCGCACGGGCGCAACCGCCGCGCGCACACGTTGAGCGTTCCTGTGGGACTCGTCGCGGCGATAACACCCTTCAACCATCCCCTCAACCAGGTCGCCCATAAGATCGCGCCCGCGATCGCGGCGGGCGCGCCGATAGTCCTCAAGCCGTCCGAGAAGACGCCACTAAGTGCGCTCGAGTTGCTCGGCGTCTTGCACGAGGCGGGCCTCGCGCCCGAAGCGGCGCAGGTCGTGTGCGGGGACCCGGCCGGGATCCTCGACTCGTTCCTTGGGCATCCGGCGGTTGAGGTGATCTCGTTCACGGGTGGCGTAGCCGTTGGCAAGGCGATCGCCGCCCGGCTCGGATACCGCCGCGCGGTCCTCGAGCTTGGCGGCAACGACCCGCTGCTCGTCCTGTCCGACGCCGACCTCGACGAGGCAGCCGGTCTCGCGGTGCGCGGCGCGTTTCAGAACTCCGGACAGCGCTGCACCGCGGTCAAGCGCGTCATCGCCGTCGAATCGATTGCCGACGAGCTCGCCGAGCGGGTCGCCGCTGGAGCCGCCGCGCTTGTGGCGGGAGATCCGACGGAGGAGTCGACCGACGTCGGCACCGTCATTGATGAGCGCGCTGCGCTTGAGATCGACCGGCGCGTCGAGGATGCCGTCTCACGCGGGGCGCGGCTTCTGACCGGCGGTGCGCGCGACCGAGCGCTTCTAACACCCGCGGTGCTCGACCACGTCCCGCCGACGGCGACGCTCGTCGCCAGGGAGACCTTTGGCCCGGTCGCCCCGATCATCCGCGTGCGCGACCTCGACGAGGCGATCGCCGTCGCCAACTCGACGCCTTACGCGCTCTCAAGCGCCGTCTGCACGTTTGACTGGCGCGCGATCGCACGCTGTATTCGCGAGCTTCGCGCCGGCAGCGTGAACATCCGCGAGGTACCGGGCTGGCGGACGGAGCTGACGCCGTTCGGCGGAGTGGGGGACAGTGGCCTCGGCGTCAAGGAGGGCGTGCGCGAGGCGATCCGCGCGATGTCGTTCACCAAGCTCTACACGCTTCCCTGGGAATGACCGCTCGCGAGACTGTCGATGAGATCCTCGCGGCGTGTGAGTCGATGGCCGGCCTTCCTTACGACGGTGAGCCGGTCGACCAGCTCGAGCACGCTCTGCAGTGCGCGTGGATCGCAAGCGGCGAGAGCGACGACGACGAGTTCGTCGTGGCCTGTCTGCTGCACGACATCGCGCGCGCTCCGGCTGTCGCGGGCGTCGTCTATGACAGGCCGGGCGAGCATCACGGCGCCGAGGGCAGACGCTGGCTACAGCCGCGCGTCGGCGCTCGGCCTGCCTGGCTCGCCGAGCAGCACGTCCCGGCAAAGCGATACCTCGTCGCCACCGATCCCGGCTACCGCGCCAAGCTGAGCGAGGTGTCGCTGCGGACGCTCGAGGCTCAGGGTGGGCCGATGAGCGCCGAGGAGGTGGCGGCCTTCGAGAACAACCCGGACTGGGCGGCCGCGGTGCAACTCCGCCTGATCGACGATCGCGGCAAGGTCGTCGGCCTCGAGGTACCGGGGCTCGAGAGCTACCGCGCGCTGCTCGAGGAAGTCGTCGGCTCAGCCCACGCCGAATCGGGATGAGCGACTCCGCGCTGGTGCTCCGCGCTGCGCTCGCCGAGCGCGTGCCCGGGTACGCGCTGCCGCGCGCCTTCCACGTCGAGCAGGCGATCTTCGCTCGCGAGGTGACCACGATCTGGCGCACGAGCTGGCTCTTTGCGGGCCTGAGCGCCAGCGTCGCCAAACCCGGCGAGTTCTTCACCTTCGAGATGGCCGAGGACTCGGTGATCGTCGTACGCACCGCCAGCGGCGGGCTTGAGGCGCTCCACAACGTCTGCCGCCACCGCGGCATGCGCATCTGCCAGCGAGCGGCGGGAGAGGCCTCGCGCTGGGTCTGTCCCTACCACCAGTGGACCTACGCGCTCGACGGCGCTCTCGAGCGCTGCGGCGCGATGGAAGAGCCGCTCGAGCGCTCAGGCCTCGGACTTCGCAAGGCACACGTGGCTGAGGCCGGTGGCCTGATATTCGTCTGCCTCGACGAACCGTCGGGGCCGTTTGACGAGGCGGCGCGAGCGCTTCGTTCGGCGCTCGTGCCGGCCGGGCTCGAGCGGGCCAAAGTCGCGCACGAGATCGACTACCAGGTGGCCGCCAACTGGAAGCTCGTCTGGCACAACAATCGCGAGTGCTGGCACTGCCACAGCGGACACCCGCAGTACGTACTCGCCAACTTCGACGCCGCCCCTGCGACAGCGCAGTGGCGCGAGCTTGCGCAAAGCAGGGCCAGCGAGCACGAGCGCGCCATGGGCGACGCCGGGGGCGCCGCCGACGAGCACGCCGCTCCCGGCCTCTATGCGTTCCCGGCGCCCGATCGCTGGTGGTCGGCGAACCGCACCCCGCTCGCGCCGGGCTTCGTGACCGAGTCGATCGACGGCGAAGCGGTTGCGCCGCTGATGGGCCGCTACGCCGAGCACGATGTCGGCACGCTTCGCATCAGGGCGGTTCCCAACTTCTGGTGCCACGCGAGCGCCGATCACGCCGTCCTCACCCAGCTTGCGCCGCGCAGCCCGCATGAGACCGCGATCCGCGTGCGTTGGCTGGTCGACCGCGACGCGGTTGAAGGCGTCGACTACGAACTCGAGCGCCTGCTCCCGTTCTGGCAGCTGACGAGCGAGCAGGACTGGGACCTCTGCGAGCGCAACCACGCCGGGGTGCGCAGTCCGGCGTTCGTGCCAGGCCCGTATGCGCCGAGCCGCGAGTACAACGTCGCGGCCTTCGATGACTGGTACGTGCGACGCATGTTCGCGGCGAACGAGCGGGCCTGAGTGCGGCCTCGACACGGAGCGGGCGGTCGGAGATGATCGTGTCGTCGTGACGACCGAGGGCACGTTCGAATGGGACGGCCACAGCACGTGGTACTTCGTCCAGGGCGCCCTCGACTGGGCGCCGGTGCCGCTTGTGATCCTCCATGGCGGTCCGGGCGCGGCGCACGACTACGTCGAGCCGATCGCCGAGCTCGCTGAGCGCGCGGGGCGCCCGTGCATCCTCTACGACCAGCTCGGCTGCGGGCACTCCGAGCACCTGCCGGAGGCGCCGAGCGAGTTCTGGAGCGTCGATCTCTTCAAACGCGAGCTCGTCGCCCTGCTCGAGCATCTCGGCATCGGCGCGCGCTACCACCTCCTCGGCCAGTCCTGGGGCGGGATGCTGGCGATGGAGCACGCCGTCGAGCGGCCGGCGGGTCTGCGCGCGCTGGTAATCGCGGACTCTCCTGCCTCGATTGAGCTATGGGTCAGCGAGACCGGTCGGCTCCGCGCGATGTTGCCCGCGGACGTCCAGGCGGCCCTGACCCAGCACGAGGAGGCCGGCACGACCGACAGCCCGGACTATTCGGACGCGGTGATGCGCTTCTACGAGCGTCACCTGTGTCGCATCCCGTTCCCGGACTGCCTGTCTCGCAGCTTCTCTCAGATGGCCGCCGACCCGACCGTCTACCAGACGATGAACGGGCCGAGCGAGTTCCACGTTGTCGGGACGCTGCGCGGCTGGGACGTCACACCGCGCCTTGCGGATGTCGAGGTGCCGGTGCTGGTCATCTCCGGCGAGCACGACGAGGCGACGCCGGAGGTCGTGCGTCCGCTCGTCGAGGCGATCGCGGGCGCGCGCTGGGAGCTATTCGAGGGGGCGAGTCACACGCCGCATCTCGAGCAGCCCGAGCGCTTCCTCGCTCTCGTCGAGGACTTCCTCGCGGCCAACGACTGACACCTAGCCGCCCGCCGCGACGCTCGCGCAATGGTCGAGCAGAGCGACGCAGGCGTGGATCGCCTCGACGCGCGGCACCTCGATGTCAAGGCGCCTGGCGATCTCGATGATCGCCCCTGTCATGCACTGATATTCGAGCGGCTTGCCAACCTCGAGGTCCTGGAGCATCGACGTCTTATGGTCGCCGACCTCAATCGCTCCCTCGAGGCGCCGCTCGAGCGACACCGCGGGCTCCGCTCCGAGCGCCCGCGCGACGGTCGCGATCTCGCCGAAAGCGTCGAGCATCAGCGCGCGCATCTCGGCGAGGTCGCCGAACTGGCGAAGCGTCGCGCCGGTCAGCGCCGATACGGGGTTGAACGTCGCGTTGCCGAACAGCTTGAGCCAGATCTCGGTGCGCACGTTTTCGACGACCGGCGCACGCAGGCCACCGGTGCGGAACGCCTCGGAGATCGCTTCGCAGCGCTCGCTGCGACTCCCACCGGGCTCGCCGAGCGTGAACCGCGTGCCCTCGACATGGCGGACCACGCCGGGTTCGACGATCTCTGCCGAGCAGTAGACGACCGTGCCGATTGCCGAGCCGGGCGGGATCGCCGCCGCGATCACACCACCTGGGTCAACCGAGTCGAGTGCGAGGCCGTCGAGCTCGCCGCCGTGATCGCGGAAATACCACCACGGGATCCCGTTCTGAGCCCAGATCGTGGCTGCCCCAGGGGTGAGCAGCTCGCCGATCGCCGGCGCGACCGCGGGGATGCTGTAGGCCTTGAGCGCCACGATCACGACGTCGGCGCCGGCGATCGCCGCCAGGTCGTCGCTGGCCTCGACGGCGACCGCGACATCGCCGCGATCGGACAGCACGCGCAGCCCATTGCGGCGGATCGCCGCGAGGTGCTCGCCGCGCGCGATCAGTACGACATCGGACCCTCCCTCCAGCAGCCTTGCGCCGAGGTAGGCGCCGATCGCACCGGCCCCGACGACCGCGAACCTCATCCGAGGATGCGTTCTGCGATGCGGCGGCGCTGGACCTTCCCGGTCGCTGTGCGCGGGATCTCCGGCAGCACGTAGATCGCAACCGGAACCTTGAATGCCGCCAGCCGCTCGCGGCAGTGGGTCTGAAGCGCCTTCTCATCGACGCCCTCGCGCAGCGCTACCGCGGCGCCGACCTCCTCGCCGTACTTCTCGCTCGCGATCCCGAAGGCGACGGCGTCGAGGACCGAGCCGTGGGCCTTCAGTGCGTCCTCGATCTCCCCGGGGGAGATGTTCTCGCCGCCGCGGATGATCAGCTCTTTGATGCGGCCCTCGAGATACAGATAACCGCCGTCGATGCGCCCGCGATCGCCGGTGCGAAACCAGCCGTCGACGAACGCCACGGCGTTCGCCTCGTCGTTGGCGAGGTAGCCGGACATCACGCCGGGCCCGCGGATCACGACCTCCCCGACCTCAACGTCGCATCCGGCCTCATCGACCGTGCGGATCTCGGCTCCCGCCGACACGCCGACCGAGTTGGGCACGTGCGGAGCCGGGGGGAGGGGGTTCGACGTCATCTGGTGGCTGGCCTCGGTCATGCCGTAGGCCTCGAGCATCGGCACCCCGTAGGCGTCCTCGCAGCGCGCGAGGAGATCAGGCGAGAGCGCCGAGCTGCAGGAGCGCACGAAGCGAAGCGTGTCAGGCCCGCGCTCGTCCTCGCCGCGATGCTCGAGCGCCATCGTATGGAGCGTCGGTCCGGCCGAGATCCAGGTCGCGCCATATTCGGCGAGCTGCCCCCACAGCCGCCGCGGGAGCACGCGCTTGCCGACGACCACCGATCCCCCGACGGACAGCGAAGCCAGCGTCGAGGCGACGAGCCCGTGGACGTGAAACAGCGGCATCGCGCGAAACGCGACGTCATCCGGACCCAACTCATAGAACGCGGCGATCGAGCGCGCCGACGCGGTCAGGTTGCGGTGACGGAGCGGAACCTGCTTGGGCCGGCTCGTTGTGCCGCTGGTGTGGAGCAGTAGCGCGATGTCGTCCGGATCGGCCTGCTCGTACGCCGCGGCTGGACCGTCCAGTGCGCCCCCGCGCGCCTCGATCACGCGCATCGAATCGCCCGCCGCCTCGCGTGCGAGCGCGCAGTCGCCCTCCGGCACGATCACCGCCGCCGGTGCGAGGTCATCGAAGTAGAAGGCGAACTCGTCGCGCGTGTAGGCGGGGTTCAGCGGCGCTGCGGCCGCGCCGAGCGTTGCGACGCCGAGCAGCAGCGGAACGAGATCGGGTTCTTCCGGGATCACGAGCGCAACGCGATCGCCGCGCGCGACGCCGCGGGCGCTCAGCTGGCGCGCGACGTCATCTACGAGCTCGGCGAGGCGGTCATGCGAGATCCGCTGCCCGCCGTCTGCGAGCACGAGCGCATCGCGATCGCCGCCGAGGTAGAGGTTCGCAAGCGTTTCGCCGGCAGCTGTCATCGCTGCAGCGCACGCTAGCGCACCCCGCCGGGTGCTTCCGGGCCGCCGCTCGACGCAGGACCGGCAGCGCGTACCCGGATCGCTGTTATCAGCGGAAAAACCCCCTTTTAGGGGCGCCCTCCGCCGCTATGATCGCGAGCCGAAAGACCGAACGGATCTCGGCGATGACCTCGACCACGGACCGGCCGCCCGGCTGCGCACGGGCGGAGAGCAGAGCGGCTTTGACGCCCGCAGCGCGAGTGCGTGCGCGTCGCGGCGCCGCAGCGCTTTGTGCACTTGCCGCGGCGGCAGGCGCGATCTCTGCGGGGGCGGGTGTGACCGCGAAGACCGCTGCACCAATGCGCATCCGCCTCGCCGCGAGCCACGCATCGGCGCCGATGATCGCGCTGCGCTCGCGCCACACGACGCTTCGCATCGGGCTCTTCACAGCGGCCCCGTCGCGCGTTCCCGCGGCCGGTGGCCAGGTCAAGCTCACCGCCGTGGTAGCGCACGCATCGACCTGCACGTTCACGTTCGCCGCAAGCCTCGGCCGCTCGCCGGCTCAAAAGGCCTGTGGCTCGGGCAAGGTCAGCACGGTCGTGACGCTCCCGCGCAACCGCACCGCGTCGGACCGCTCGTTCCGCTTCGACCTGACGGCCAGCGGCGGCGGATCGCGCACGAGCGCCGCTCCGGTGACCGTCATCGAGGTCGCCGCCGCCCGGCCCGGCGCTCCCCAGATCACCCTCGAGCCGTCGAACGCCACGGTCGCAGTAGGGGCGACCGTCAGCCTCGCTGCGGCAGCGCGCGGCAAGCCGAAGCCCAGCGTGCACTGGCAAGTCTCAGAGGACCGCGGTCGCCGCTGGGC
>Ga0070733_10003852_pt1 | contig 10171 bp, 10 predicted proteins | sample Coa_R1_9_FD_66450 | JGI IMG/M metagenome (GOLD analysis project Ga0070733, IMG submission 66450) | Surface soil microbial communities from Centralia Pennsylvania, which are recovering from an underground coalmine fire - Coalmine... | ecosystem: Environmental > Terrestrial > Soil > Unclassified ... | reverse complement strand
ATGATCATTGTGGCTGGATTCTGGAGCCGGATGCGAGGCATGGTTACAGGCCGAGCCGAATCACCGAAGGAGTGAATGTATGAGCCAGCTGTCTCGACGCAAACTGATCACGACGGGCATCGCGGTCGCCGCGGGGGCTTCAGGGCTCGGCGTCGGAGCGAAGTTGGCGCGGCATTACGGGCTGATTCCTCCGGATGCGCATGGAGTGTACGGCCCCGGCGAGACGCTGACCTACGCGGCGCAGCGGCTGTTGGGTGGGCACGCCATGGCGCGGGAGTTTTCGCAAAGCGAGATCTCGGCGAATCCATTCGCCAACGAAGTGGATCCGCTGGGCGACGAGTTCAAGCGGCTGCAGGCGGGAGATTTCGCCGAGTGGCGCCTCACGGTGGATGGCATGGCTGCGCGGCCGACCACGTTTTCGCTGGCGGAGATCAAGAGCTTCCCGGTGAGATCGCAGATCACGATGATCGGCTGCGAAGAAGGCTGGACCTACGTCGCGGAATGGGCGGGCGTGCCGCTCTCCTACATTCTCGATCGCGTAGGCGCGCTACCGCAGGTGCGCTACGTGGTCTATCGGTCGTTCCAGCCGGACTGGTGGGAGAGCGTTGACATGTCCGATGCGCTGCATCCGCAGACGGTGATCGCGCACCGCATGAACGGCGCGGAACTGCCGGTGCCCTTCGGAGGGCCACTGAGATTGCGCGTTCCCCGGCAGCTGGGCTACAAGAACGTGAAATACATCACGCACTTGACCCTCACCGACAATCTCAAATCGTTCGGCAAAGGGACCGGCGGCGCCGGCTCCGACGGTGGCTATGCCTGGTACGCGGGCATCTGAGCGCCGGGACGAACAAATCCCACTTCTGGCAAAACCGGCCAGAAGTGGGGCACCCGACGAATTCTCCAACGTGACGCAAAATCAGTTCGGCAGAACGACGGTGTCCACAACGTGGATCACACCGTTCGACTGGAAAACGTTGGGGATGGTCACGGTGGACATATCTCCCTTCTCGTCTTTCAGCACGATGTTCGAACCCTGCATCATGGCAATGAGCGTGCCGCCGCTGACGGTCTTGAGCATGGCCTGACCGTGCCCGGCGCGGATTTCCTTTTTCAGTTCCGCGGAGCTGAGGCGACCGGCAACCACGTGGTAGGTCAGGATCTTGACCAGCATGTCTTTGTTCTCGGGCTTCAACAGAGTTTCAACCGTGCCCGCGGGCAACTTGGCGAAGGCTTCGTTGGTCGGCGCGAATACGGTGAACGGTCCGGGACCTTTCAGCGTGTCCACCAGGCCGGCGGCCTTGACGGCTGCGACCAGCGTGGTGTGATCAGCGGAATTGACGGCATTATCAATGATGTCCTTGGTGGGATACATGGGTTGTCCGCCAACCATGGGGGTTTTATCGGCAGCGACGGCCGAACCGGCGATCGCCACGATGGTCAGCAGCAGAACTGCAATCTTGCTCTTCATAATGTCTCCTTGGACGCAACTCCCGATGAACCGCTTGTCTGTGAGCTGCTTTCATGGATAAGTACGGTGAGGCGGGAAGATCGGATTGGTCGGGGGGTGGGAGCGTCCCCCGGTACGAACGGCCAAGGTGGTACGAAAAGCAGATTCCTCACGGCCTAAAGGCGGTTCGGAATGACAAAACTCGGCTGGTGCTGCAACTCTACGCCGAGAGCTTTTCTGCGATCTGTTTCAGGGTGGAATCGATCCGGTCGGCAGTGGGCATGCCGCCCTGGGCCATGTCTTTGCTGCCGCCGCCGCGTCCGCCGAGTTGCGACATGGTTTCCTTCATTAGCGATCCCATGTCAAACGGTTGGCCAACGGATTGGGCAAAGACGAGCGATGGCTGCGGCGATGTTGTGGCGAGAAGAGCGACGGAGTTCGCTGATAGGCGCGCGAGTTTCTGGGCAAGCAGCTTGATGGAGTTGAGGTCACGGTCGGCGAACGTACGCACGATGAGCTTGCGGGAGTTGGTTTCTGAAGTTTCCGCCAGCAAAGTTCTGGCCTGGGCTTCGGCTAATTCTTCGAGCGACTGCTCGCGCTCCTTGCGGAGGGAGCGGATCTCATCAAGCGACTTGCGCGCCTGCTGCGGAACGTCGTAGATGTGCGCCGAGAACAGAGCAGCCGCATCGGTGAGCGTAGTGAAATCGCGGCGGGCAGTCGCGACCGCACGCTGGCCGGCGACGAATTCGACGCGCCATCCCTGGCGGACTTTTTCGGTCTTGCGCAGGAGCACGCAACCGATTTGTCCGGTCTGGTTGACGTGCGTGCCGCCGCAGGCGGAGAGATCGAAATCGCGGATGTCAATGATGCGGAGTTCATCCCGGTCGGTTGCGGGAACTTTGCGCAGGCCTAACTTCCCTGCTTCCTCTCGCGTGACGAAGCGAATGTCCACGGTGCGGTTTTCGAGGATGATTTCGTTGGCCAGACGCTCGGCGGATTCGATCTGGTCTTTGGTGAGAGTCGGCGCGTCCAGATCAATCGAGCAATAGTCGTCGGCCATGTGGAACGACACAGTGTGCAGATCGAACAGGCGAATGAATGCGGCGGAGAGAATGTGCTGCCCGGAATGCTGCTGCATGTGGTCGCGGCGGCGGGTGGGGTCAATCAGGCCGCGGACGCGGGTTCCGGGCTGGATGCCCTTCGGAGGAGCATCAAGATAGTGAACGACCTTGCCGTCTTCGCGGTCGGCAACTTCAGTGACGTTGAGTTGGTCGTTTGTGGGTACGCTCGCTTCGCTCGCGGGGCGGACGAATGCGTCCGCCCCTACATAGATCACTCCGGTGTCATGAATCTGTCCGCCGCTGGTGGGATAGAAGGCAGTGCGGTCGAGAACGACCGCCGGGCGCGGGGAGTCGGCGATTTCCTGGACTTCGGCATCGAAGTCATAGAGGAAAGAGTCGCGGTAGTAGAGGCGGTCAGTCATGGGAAGTATTTTAACTGGCGAAAAGCAGATTCCTCACGGCCTGAAGGCCGTTCGGAATGACAAGACTTTATTTACGAGCGGCGCTGCCCCGAACTCAGTACGGTCCGATGATGCCGCCGATGTGGCGGGCGGCGGGCTTCGTCGACTGCGGCGCCTTGGCGGGCAGGAGTGCCCGCCCCACATTTGTGTCCAGAACGTCGAGGTACTTCAAGCCGCTGCCGGTGTTGAACAGGACGACGGTATCTTCGGGCTTGAAGAAGCCGCTGGCGACGAGCCTGCGATAGGCGACGAGGCAGGCGGCGCCTTCGGGGGCGGCGAAGATGCCTTCGACTTTCGCCCAGTGGCGAGTCGCGTCCAGGATTTCTTTGTCGGTGGCGCTGACGGCGATGCCGTGGCTCTTCTTTAATATGTCGAGGATCAGGTAGTCGCCATATGGTTTGGGGACGCGCAGGCCGGCAGCGAGGGTGGCGGCGCTGGGCCACATTTCAGCCGCAGGCTTGCCTTCATCCCATGCTTTAACAATTGGTGCGCAACCGGCTGATTGCACGCAGACCATCTTGGGGCGCTGTGGCCCGGAGGTATGTGAAGAAATCCAGCCCAGGGCTTCCATTTCTTCGAAAGCCTTCCACATTCCTAGCAGGCCGACGCCCCCGCCGGTCGGATAGATAATGCCCTGGGGCAGACGCCAGCCGAGCTGCTCGGCGACTTCGTAGCCCATGGTCTTCTTGCCTTCGACGCGGTAAGGCTCTTTCGTGGTGCTGACATCGAACCATCCGTCTTTTTTCCAAGACTCGGAATCCTTCAGGTCGGCGACTTTTTTTGCGCAGTCGCTGATGAGGCCGTCGACGAGGGTAACGTGGCCGCCGTAGTAGTCGCACTCGATGCGGTTTGCGGCGGGGACGTCTTTGGGCATAAAGATGTGAGCTTCGAGTCCGGCGGCGGCGGCGTAGGCGGCGAGGGCTCCAGCGGCGTTGCCGGCGGAGGGAATCGCGAGTTTCTTCAGGCCGAAGCGGCGAGCCATGGTCACGGCCGCGGAGAGTCCGCGGGCTTTGAAGGAGCCGGTGGGATTGAGGCCTTCATCCTTGATAAAGACGTTCGGGTACTCGCGGCTGGCGAGCATGGGAGTGAAACCTTCGCCGAGCGAGACCGGATCCGCTTCGGGAAGCACGGCGTCATAGCGCCACATGGTGGGAGCACGTCCGGCGAGGCGCGTGGCGGAGAAATTGCGCTTGATGGCGGCGAGATCGTAGCGGGCGTAGAGAATGCCGGCGTCTTTGGGGCAGACAGTTTGCGGGCGATCCGCGGGATAATGCTCGCCGCAGCGGGTGCATTCGAGGTGAGTCAGCATAGTGAACAGCTGAGTGTAACAGGGGGTCGTGGGCATCTGGTAAGTGCCACCAGAGGCCCTGTTCCCGCTGGCGCTAGCGCTTAGTGCTGGTTCGCTAGCCAGTAAGTGAGGGTTCGGTTAGTATCAAAGACTCATTCGAGCGAGGAAGGAGAAAGCGAGAATATGGGGAAGGTCGTATTTGGAGTGATCCTGGGAGTGGTTGGGGTGTTTGCGGGGGTGTATTTGTATTTTGCGACTGGCGGCGCGCCGGTGGCGACGGCGGCGCCTCCAATGCCCTTTGAAAAGACGTTTGCGAAGATGGCGCAGCACGCTCATCTGGAAAAGGAAATGCCGAAGTCGGTGCCGATCACCGCGGACGAATCCGCGTACGTGGCTGGAGCGCAGGTCTACAAGGAAAATTGCGCGGTGTGTCACGGGCTGCCCGGGCAGCCGCAGACGGCGATTGCGAAAGGCATGTTTCCGAAGCCACCGAAGCTGATGGAAGGCAAGGGGGTGACGGACGATCCGGCGGGCGAAACGTATTGGAAAGTTTCGGGCGGAATCCGCATGACGGGAATGCCGGGCTTCGATAAAGCGCTTTCGACAACCGAGATGTGGCAGGTGAGCCTGCTGCTGGCTGATGCCGACAAGCTGCCGAAGTCGGTGATGGACAGCTTGAGCGCAGCGCCGGCGACGGCGCCGGCGCCGAGTCCCGTGATCAAAAAGTAGGTCAGTAAGATAGCCGTCTTCGGACCTCCCCGCACGACCTGACGCGGTCGCGTGCTATAGTGCGATTTCGCGATGGGATCGTTTCTCTTCTTTGCTTTCTCCTGGTGGGCGATTGCGCTGCGCGTGATCGCGATCATCCACTTCATTCGGCGGCGGCCGAATTTCTTCTGGCTGTGGATCATCCTGTTTCACTGGATCGGGGCGCTGGTGTACATCCTGGTGGAAGTGATCCCCGACGCCGGACTGCTGCGCGATTCGTTCCAGGTGTTTCCGCGGCGGCGGCGGATTCAGGAACTGGAGCGGGCGATCCTCGACAATCCTTCGGCGGGAAATTACGAAGAACTGGGCCTGCTCTATCTCGATGACGGCGATTTTGCGCGCGCCCGGGCGTGTTATGACAAAGCGATCTCGTCGCGCACGGATCACGCCGATCCCTTTTACCGGCGCGGCGTGGCAGAGATTGAGCTGGGAGATTTCGCGGCGGCGGTGCCGGACCTGGAGCGCGCCGTGAGTTCGGACCCGGATTACGATTTCCATCGCGGAAAGGGACTGCTCGCGTGGGCCTACGCGCAGACCGGGCAGGCGGAAAAGGCGAATGCCATGTTCCGCGAGGCGACGCGGATTTCGACGATCTCGGAGACGTACTATCACTACGCGCTGTTTCTGGAGTCGCAGGGACGAAAGGCCGAGGCTCGCGAGTGGGCGCAGAGGATCCTCGATAAGAAGCCAACTATGCCGGGATATTTGCGGCGGCGGGAACGTCCGTGGTTCCGCAAGGCGAGCGGACTGCTGGCGAGGCTGAGGGGGTAGGGGTGGGAAATAGGGCCGAGGTCAACCAGTGTAATCAGGATTTTTCGTCAACAATCGTACTTCACGGTCTGCGGACGATGAAGCGGTATGCTGTGATTGCTCCGTAACTGAGGGCGAAATACCAAAGCAGAGAAACAGGGATGATCGTCCCCCAAAGCGCAAATCGCTCCACGCCGGGGGCGATCCGGTACACGCGGTCCGCGAACGGCAGGCCCAGGATCGCGCCCGGCATCAACGCCAAGAACCATCCAACTTGTCCCTCGAAGCCACCGGGATGAACGAGGAAGAGTATGAGGGCGGCACAACCCAACAGCGCTAGGGCCGCGAGAAGTGCCAAAATCCCGTCAGGAAATCAGGTTCCACGGCATTCACCTCGTTTAAGGATATCTTCCCTGAGGGCCGGGGACGATGAGTGAAATCGGAATGTTTCAAGAGCGATCGCTGCAATCTTGTCTACAACTCTCCGCTCAGCGATCAGCAATCCAGTCGGCCCACAACCAATTCCAAACAAACAGCGAAAAGACAAAGAACAGGAACCAGGCATCTCGCCATCTTGCTCGCGGTATCAGGCAGGCTGCGAGAACCGCCCCAGCGCCGCAATACGCCGCAATCATGCCAGCCGTGCACAGAACAGTCGCGGAGAAGGGCGAGTATCTTCCTGCGAACCACCCAAATCCACAATGCCAGTCAAAGCCCACGCCCAATGCGACCGCTAGAACGACAGGCCACAGCAGTGTCCCCGATGCCGCCGAATCATAGCGGTCGTCTATTACTTGCCGTCTTCGCGGATTCGGTCCGAATGCCCGAATCGATTCCAGAAGGGACTTCGGGCGACCGACCTCGGAATACCTTGCGTCGTAGCACTTTGAACAAAGGGTTTGGGTGCTTGGAAGTTGACACCCGCAATCAGGACACTGAGACATGTTCGGGGCGCTCGTAAAGCCCTTGAGGAATTAAAGCATCCCCGTGCCAAACCTGCGGCTTACGACGGTAACTGGCGAAAACAGGCGATTACACCAATTGAGAATCCCCTGACCCCGGTCCCGAGCGGCCGGATTCGGATGTTAAAATCAAGGATGGTACAGAGTTCCAAGCCCGCCATCCGGCTGCTGGCGACCGATATTGACGGGACGCTGCTCAATCCCCAATTTCACATTTCCGAGGGCGACCTGGCGGCGCTGCGGCGCGCGCACGCCGCGGGCATTGAAATCGTACTAGTTACCGGACGCCGGCACCGCTTCGCCCTTCCCATCGCCGAACAACTTGGATTCGATCTCTGGCTTATCAGTTCAAACGGGGCGGTAACGCGCTCGCTGGCCGGAGAAACATTCCACCGCGACCTGATGCCGGCGGAGACGTGCCGGCGGCTGGTCGGCGCCATGCAAGAGTTCCGCGGGAACACGGTTCTGACCTTTGATCAGGAGGGAAAAGGCGCGATCGTGCTGGAACGGCTGGACGAGGTAGGGGCGAGCATCCGGCGGTGGGTCGAAAAGAATATGGAGTTCATCGAGTTTGTGGTGCCGGTGGAGCGGGCGCTGGTGAAGGATCCGGTGCAGGCGATGTTCTGCGGGACGATGGCGCGCATGGGCAAAGCACTGATGGCGCTGGAGGGGGCTGGTCTGGAAGGGCTGACTACCGTGCTGCGCACGGAGTATCCGGCGCGGGATTTATCCATGATTGACGTACTGAATGCCGGCTGTTCGAAGGGACATGCGCTGGAACGGTGGGCGAATTTTCGCGGTTACCGGCGCGACGAGGTCATGGCCGTCGGTGACAACCACAATGACGTGGAGATGCTTGAGTTTGCCGGGCATCCGGTTATCATGGGAAATGCCTGTGAGGAATTGCTGGGACGGGGTTGGGCGGTGACTCGCGGCAACGATGCGTGTGGCGTGGCAGGCGCCGTGGAGATCGCTTTGGACGGCGCATTGCCGGTCCTGCCGTAATTGGCGGTAATCGAATGCGCAGCTGGAATCCATTGCCGAAGGCAGCCGGGGCCGTGCTCACGGTCGCGGTATTTTTCTGCCTTGGCTCCGCCGGGCACGCGGCGGAAGTGGCGGTATTGAAGAACGGATTTTCGATAAGGCATGAACGGCGGGAAATTGTGGGCGCGGTCACGCGACTCTACGTCAACGCCGAGGGATCGAGTTATGTAGATGTACCGACCGAAGAGATTGAGCACTTCGAAGCGGCACCGGAAGCGCCGGTGAATCCTCCATCTTCAGGAGCGGCATCCCGGGCGGCGACGACCACCGGGTTCGGATCAGGAACCGCAGCGCGGGTCACAAGCACTCGCTCTCAAGCGGCGGCTGCCGTGCCCAAGCGTGATCTCTCGCAGGTGGTGAATGAAGCCAGCGGACGCTACCGGCTCGATCCCGATCTGGTGAACAGCGTCATCCGGGCGGAAAGCGGATTCAACGTGCGGGCAGTATCTCCGAAGGGCGCGCAGGGACTGATGCAGCTGATGCCGGGAACGGCGTCGCAACTGGGCGTGCCGAATACATTCGACCCGCAGCAGAACGTGGAAGGCGGCGCGCGGTATCTTCGCGAATTGCTGGAGCGCTACGATTTCGATCTGGTCAAGGCGCTGGCGGCCTACAACGCGGGGCCGGAGCGTGTGGAGCGATTTGGCGGCGTGCCTCCGTATTACGAGACGCGGAGATATGTGGCGCGCATCGTGAAGGACTTCAACAAGAAGAAACTGGCGCAACAGAAAGCAACGCAGGCAACTTCGACCCTGAAGGCGAAGGTCAACGCTAAGAAGCCGGCCGCTGACCCGCATGTGGCCGCGCAGACTGCAACCAAGGCGCGACCACCGGCGAAGACCAGTCTTGCGAAAAGCAGCCTTCAGCCCAACCAGTAAGCCAATTCCCTAGCGCTGCCGATGCGGCATTCCCTGGTAAGGAGATCCCTCGCTCCACCTGACGAACGGCGTCACTCAGGATGACCTCCGCCCGTCGGATAGGTGCGAGCCGCGTGGTTTGACCCCTTCGGCGTGCTCATTTACCTTGTAACTGCCGTTTCCCGCTTCGCGTTGCCTGGGGCCGCGGCGCGGAGTTTTTCCTGCTCATGGATAAAAAGCGCATTCTGGCCAGTGTGGTCGTGTTTCTCATTCTGGCCGTGCTGGTTTATCTGCAATACCGGCACTGGCGCACGTTTGACTGGGGAACATTCTGGAGCCAGACCAACCGCGTCAACAAGTTGCATGTGCTGCACGGGATCGCTCTGATCTACGTCGCCTACTGGATGCGGGCGGTGCGCTGGAAGCTCTTTCTGAGGCCGGTGCGTCCGCAAACGAAGGTGCGGGACATGCTCTCGCCGACGCTGATCGGGTTCACCGGGCTGGCGTTGCTGGGGCGCGCGGGAGAATTCATTCGCCCGTATCTCATCGCGCGTCGGACCGACCTGCCGTTTTCCTCGCAACTCGCGGTGTGGGCGGTGGAACGGATCTTTGACGCGGGCGCGTTTGCGGTCCTGACGATTCTCGCGATTTTTCTGCCGAGCGCACTGCAATCCATTCCGCATCCGGAATACTACGCGTGGTTTCGCGAGGCAGGCTTCGTGCTGACTGCGATGGTGTTGGGCATGGCCGTCGCGGCTGCAATTATTGGTCGCAGCGGCGAGGCCGTCGCCAGTTGGGTGGAGAAGCGGCTGGCGCATCTGCCGAAGAACTTCGGGCACAAGCTGGGGCAGAAGGTGCGCGAGTTTGGCGCGGGGCTGAACACGATTCACGGCCCGTGGTCGCTGCTCGCGTTGATGGCGGTCTCAGTGGGCATGTGGTACCTGATTGCGCTGTCTTACCACGAAGTCACACATTCCTACGGCGTGGACGCGCTGGAAATTCCGGTGTCGCAGCTGCTGATTCTGATTCTGGCAAGCATGGTGGGATCGATCCTGCAACTGCCCGCGGTGGGCGGAGGATCGCAGGTGGCGACGATCACCATACTTTCGCGCGTGTTTGATGTCCCGGCCGAAATGGCGGCGAGCTGCGGGATTCTGCTCTGGCTGGTGACGTTTGCAGCGGTCGTGCCGGTCGGACTGGCCCTGGCGCATCACGAGCGATTGTCGTTGCGGAAGCTCTCGGCGGAGAGCCATCAGGCGGAAGAAGAAGAAATCGCCGGGCCTCCGAAGTGAGCTGCAAAACCGCTACTCGGTAACAACCGCTTTGACCAGATTGCGTGGGTGATCCACGTCGTAGCCTTTCTTGATCGCGACGTGATAGGCGAACAGCTGCAGGGGGATCACTTCAAGAATCGGCAACAGCAGTTCGGGCGCCGGGGGAACGTAGAAAACCTGATCGGCAATGCTGCGCACTTCTTTGTCGCCCTCGGTGGCGACAGTAACAAGCGGCCCGCGGCGGTTGCGGACTTCT
>Ga0070733_10003850_pt1 | contig 10174 bp, 8 predicted proteins | sample Coa_R1_9_FD_66450 | JGI IMG/M metagenome (GOLD analysis project Ga0070733, IMG submission 66450) | Surface soil microbial communities from Centralia Pennsylvania, which are recovering from an underground coalmine fire - Coalmine... | ecosystem: Environmental > Terrestrial > Soil > Unclassified ... | reverse complement strand
CCAGCTCGAGCGCAACATGCGGGAGCTGCAAGAGAGTGTCATGCGGGTGCGCATGTTGCCTATCAACGTGGTGTTCAGCCGTTTCCCCCGAATGGTTCGTGATCTCGCGCAGCGGCTCGGCAAGCAGATCGAGCTCAAGCTGACCGGCGAGCAAACGGAGCTCGACAAGACGGTCCTCGAGAAGATCGGCGACCCGCTCGTGCACCTGGTTCGCAACAGCATCGATCACGGAATTGAGCCACCGGCTGCGCGCGCAGCCGCAGGCAAGAGCGTGATCGGCACCGTGCATCTCGATGCCTGCCATCGTGGCGGCAATATTGCAGTGGAGGTCAGCGACGACGGTAGCGGCCTGGACAAGAGCCGCATCCTCGCCAAGGCCCGTGAGCGCGGCCTCGTCGCACCGAGCGACGAGCTGACGGATGAGCAGATCTACGATCTCATCTTCCTCCCGGGATTCTCGACCGCGGAGAAGACCACCGACCTGTCGGGCCGCGGAGTCGGCATGGATGTCGTGCGGCGCAACATCAAGGAGCTGGGTGGCAAGATCGAGCTGCGCAGCGAGTCTGGCCAGGGCTCCAAATGCATCATCACCTTGCCGCTCACACTCGCGATCGTGGACGGACAGTCCGTCGCGGTGGGCGGCGAGACCTACATCGTGCCACTCATCTCGATCGTCGAATCCATGCAGCTCAAGGCCGGGAGCGTCAGTCGCCTCTCGGGACAGGGCGAGGTGTTTTCATTCCGCGGCTATTACCTGCCGATCATCCGCCTCTATGAGGTTTTCGGAGTCGAGCCCAGGACCCGCGTGCTGGACGAGGGTCTCGTGGTCGTTGCCGAGGGCGAGGGCCACCGGCGTGTTGGTCTCTTCGTGGACGACCTGCTCGGTCAACAGCAGGTGGTGATCAAGTCTCTCGAGGCAAATTACGGCCACATCGAGGGCATCTCAGGCGCCACGATCCTCGGCGATGGCTCGGTGGCGCTGATTCTAGATATCCCCGGACTCATCCGCGCGGTCGGTCGCAAGGCAGCCGCCTGAGACTCACCGGTCAGAGAGGAATCCATCATGTCGTCCAACCCTTCGAGCCAGTCCACCAAGAGCGCCGCCGCCGAGCGCAGTCAGGTCCTGACGTTCGTGCTTGGAAGCGAGACCTATGGCGTCGACATCCTGCGCGTGCAGGAGATCCGCGGCTGGTCTGCGGTTACGAAGATCCCTCATGCTCCCCGACATGTGCTTGGCGTGCTCAACCTGCGCGGCTCCATCGTCCCCGTCGTGGACTTGCGAATGCGCTTCGCCCTCGAGCGAGCGGACTACACGGCCGTCACGGTCATCATTGTCATGTCCGTCGCCTGCCCGGCGGGTCGGCGCGACTTCGGCGTCGTCGTCGACGGAGTGTCAGATGTCGTGGACGTCAACGCGGATGATGTGAAGGCGGCCCCCGAGCTCGGCTCGAAGTCGGCGACCGAATACATTCGCGGGCTGGTTCCGGTGGCCGAGCGAATGGTCGTACTGCTCGACATCGATCGGCTCATAGGCTCCGACATCACGGCTCTCGCTCCCCCCTCCGTGACCGGGGAAGCGGCATCGGCCGCGTAGACCCGCGGAGCCCTCGCATGTCACCTCTCATCGCTCAGCGCAGTAGCTTCCTCGGCCGCCTCTGGCTGTGGCAGAAGCTCTCTGTGCTCGTGGCCGCAATGGCGGTGCCGGTCGCGATGCTCGGCTGTTTCTATTTCGTACAGGCGGCGGGCGGTACGCATCAAGCGCGCGAGGAGCTCGCAGGCGTGCGCTACTTGAAGGCGCTGGGCAACGCGGCCAGCGAGATGCAGGCATATCGCGCCCGTGCCTTTGCACTCTCGAGCGGTGACAAGCAGTCGCCGTCCGAGCTGGCGTCCGCGGCCTCTGAGGTGAGCCGGCAGATCGCCGCTCTCGACGCTGTCGATGCGGAGCTTGGTCAGGACTGGAACGTGTCGCCCGCATGGCAGTCCATCAGGTCCCGCTGGTCGGCCCTCAAAGCGAAAAGCAGTGACAGCCAAAGTGAGGCGGACGATGCGGCACACGCCGCACTCGCGCAGCGAATCGTCGCGCTCACCGATGAGGTCAGTGCGCGCTCGATGGCTTCCGCCGATCCCGAGCCCCAGACACGAGCCCTGGTGAGACTCGCATCCGACTACGCTCCCGCGCTTCTGAGGTACCACGGCGAGATCCAGCGCCATGCGCTGCGGGCCGCTGGCAAAGGCTACCTCGGTGGCGATGACCGGATGGCCATACGCGTGTTCCGCGATCGCCAGCTTGCTCTGCAGGCGAGCGTGGCTGCCGTCCTCGAGCGCATGCCCTCTGAAGTGCGCGCGGTCCTGCAGCCTGCGGTGGATGCGGCGATCTCGAGCGAGGATGCATTCTTCGCCGTCGTGCAGACCAAATTGCTGACCGCGAGCAACCTCGATGTGAGCCCACACGAGCTGTTTCAAGCCGGCCTTCCGGTCGCGCAGGCTCTCGGCAATGTAGCCCACATCAGCTACGACAACCTTGCCACGCGGGTCGAACAGCGTCTGACGAGACTGCGTGAGCGGGGTATGGCAACCGCCGGTTTCAGCGCCGCTGCACTCGTAGCCGCTCTCGCGCTCGCATGGCTGATCAATCGCACGCTCTCGCGGCGCCTTCAGAAGGCGATCGCAACGTTCGGCCGCATTGCCTCGGGCGATTATGACAACCGGCTGCAGCTGCGGGGCCGCGACGAGGCGGGGCAGGTCCTGCGCGCGCTCGATCAGATGCAGCGCAAGCTGCGCGCCCAGCTCGAGACGGAGCGGGCTGTCGCCGCCGAGAACTCGCGTATCCGCCAGGCGCTCGACAAAGCCTCGACGAGCGTCGTGCTCGCGGACTCCGAGCACCGGATCATCTATATGAACGAGACCGCACAAGCGAGCTTTGCGCGCAATCAGTCGGAGATCCGCAAGTCTCTGCCCGCGTTCGATGCACAACGGTTGGCTGGCTCCACTCTCGAGACGCTCGCGGCCGACCCGGTCGCCGAGCGTCACGGCCTCGATGCACTGCAGGGCTCCGACACCAAGCAACGCACGCTCGGCAGCCTGACTTTCCGTACCGTGACCAGCCCGGTCAGCGGTGCGCAGGGCGAGCGGATCGGCACCGTCATGGAGTGGACGGAGCGGACACAGGAAGTCGCCATCGAAAATCAGATGCAGAGCATGCTCGCCGCGGTCGTGGACGGCGATCTCGGAAAGCGGATCGCCTTGCAGGACATGACGGGCTTCTTCGAGGCCGCGAGCCGCGCGGTCAACCAGTTGGCCGACAACATGGCGGAGATCGTCTCGCGCGTGAAGGATGCCGCGGGCGAGGTTTACCGCGGGTCCAAGGAAATCTCGAGCGGCAACAGCAACCTGCAGATGCGTACCGAAGAGCAGGCCGCATCGCTGGAGGAAACCGCCTCGTCCATGGAGACGATGACCACGACCGTCAACCGGAACGCCGATAACGCTGCACAGGCCAATCAGCTCGCCATCGCCGCCCGCGAGCACGCCGAGCATGGCGGCGCCGTGGTCAACAAAGCCGTACATGCGATGTCCGACATCAACGATTCGGCCCGCAGGATCGCTGACATCATCGGGGTCATCGATGAGATCGCATTTCAGACGAATCTGCTCGCACTGAACGCGGCAGTCGAGGCGGCCCGTGCGGGCGAACAGGGCCGCGGCTTCGCGGTGGTCGCTACGGAAGTGCGTACGCTGGCCGGACGCTCGGCGACTGCGGCGAAGGAGATAAAGGAGCTGATCCAGGACAGCGTGCGCAAGGTTGAGGATGGCTCCGTGCTCGTCACCCAGTCGGGGCAGACCCTGGAGCAAATCGTCGCTTCAGTGAAGAAGGTCTCGGACATCGTTGCGGAGATTGCGGCAGCATCCCGGGAGCAATCGAGCGGCATCGCTCAGGTGAACCGGGCGGTGTTGCAGATGGATGAGTTGACGCAGCAGAACGCAGCTCTCGTGGAGCAGGCCAGCAGCGCTTCACAGACCATGGCGCAGGAAGCCCACGCTCTGCACGAGATGATGGCCAGCTACCGCCTGGAAGCGTCCCGACGGACCGCAGCTTCACCGTCCGACGTGGTTCGGGCGTCGCCAGTCCGTGCATCTGGAGAGAGTGTCGTCAAGGCGCGTCCGCGTGCACCAGCAGCGTCAGCGGACTCAGTGGCGACAAAGGCGCTGACACCGGCAGTGACCGCCGCCCGGCGGCGTGGCGCGGTTGCGCCGGTCGATGACGGCGAGTGGCAAGAGTTCTGATCGGTGTGCCCGAGGACGCAGGCATGAGGTTTCTGAGTCGCTTGAAACTTTGGCAGAAGCTCGCCGCGCTCGTGGTCGCCATGGCGATTCCGAGCCTGTTGCTCGGGATCTTCTACCTGAGCGACGCCAACGCGCAGGTCGCACTGGCGCAGGATGAGATCGAGGGCGCCCGCTACGTGGAGTCCGTCGGCGCCGTGCTCGCCGAGCTGGCCAATCATCGCGGCAGGCTCTTTGCGCTGCTGGCAGGTGAGACCGCGAGTCGCGGCGAGGTCAGTGCCTCGGAGACCGCGATGGCGCGCGACATCAGCGCCGTGGATGCGAGCGATGCGCGCGTCGGTGGCCGATTCAAGGTGTCGGACTCGTGGCAGTCGATCAAGACGGACTGGGAGAGCCTGCGGGCAACGGGTAGCAAGCTGACTCCGGACGATGCGATCAACCGTCATACCGCGTTGATCGAGCGGCTTGCCAAGCTCGCTGAAACGGTGGCCTCGCGCTCCGGGCTCAACGTCGATCCGTCTTCCCAGACCGCCGCACTCATTCAGATTGCGGTGCGGAATGTACCGGCCGCGCTGGTCGCATCGGGCGATGTGCGCTGGTACGCCGCTCGCGCCACGATCAAGGGATATCTCGGCGGCGACGACCGGATGGCCATCCAGCTTTATCAGGACGCGTTCGCCGCCGACTTCGATGCGGCGGCGCGCGATCTGGAGCGGGCAGCGGATGAGGCCAAGGCACGCATTCAACCGAAGATCGGAGCAGCGCGCGCAGCCTGCCAGAGCTTCTACGGAATCGTGAAAGACAAGATTGTCGGGGCGCAGAAGCTCGAGATCACCTCTTCCGAGCTATTTGCCGCCTCACGCAACGTGACGACGACGCTCCAGGAGCTGTCGGATGTCAGCTACGCGGCGATGAATGCCTCCGTCGAGCAGCGGCTGCACGATGTGACGACCTGGCGCAACCTGACTGCGGGTATCACCGCAGTGGCCTTGCTGGTCGCGCTGGCGCTGTCCTGGCTGATCACGCGCTCCATGGCGAAGCCACTCTCGCACGCCATCGCGGTGTTCGAAAGCATCTCCTCCGGCAAGTATGACAATGAGATTCGGCTGCAGGGCACCGACGAGGCTGCGCAGGTATTGCATGCGCTCGGCGAGATGCAGAGCAAGTTGCGCACGCAGATCGAGAAAGAGCGCGCGGTGGCCGCGGAGAACAGGCGGATTCGCCAGGCGCTCGACAAGGTCTCGACGAGTGTCGTACTGGCGGATGACCACCACCGCATCATCTATCTGAACGAGACGGCGCAGGCGACGTTTGCCCGCAACCAGGGCGAGATTCGCAAGTCGATCGCGAACTTCGATGCTCAACAGCTTCCGGGCGCCAGCATTGACGCGCTGGCCGTGGATGCGGCACAGCAGCGCCGCGTGCTCGATGCGCTGAGCGGCTCGGATGTGCAGGAGCGGTCGCTGGGTGCCTGCACCTTCCGCTCCGTGAGCAATCCAGTGTTGGGTGACCATGGCGAACGGATCGGAACCGTCGTCGAATGGACCGATCGCACTCCGGAGGTCGCGGTCGAGAGGGAGATGCAAGGAATGCTGACGGCTGTGATCGCCGGTGACCTGACGAGACGCATCGACATGGAGGGCAAGACTGGCTTCTTCGAAGCGATGAGCCGCGGCGTCAACCATCTCGCGGACAACATGTCGGAGGTCGTGTCACGGGTGAAAGGCGTCGCCGCCGAAGTGCACCGCGGCGCCGAGGAGATTTCCTCGGGTAACGTCAACCTCTCGCAGCGCACCGAGGAGCAATCGTCCTCGCTCGAGGAGACGGCCTCTTCGATGGAAGAGATGACGACGACCGTGAAACAGAACGCGGACAATGCGGGCCAGGCAAACCAGCTCGCCATTGCCGCCCGCGACCAGGCCGAGAACGGCGGCAGCGTCGTCAACCAGGCCGTCAAGGCAATGGCCGACATCAACGACGCCTCGAAGAAGATTGCCGACATCATCGGCGTCATCGACGACATCGCGTTCCAGACCAATCTGCTGGCTCTCAATGCGGCGGTGGAAGCTGCGCGCGCCGGCGAGCAGGGACGGGGCTTCGCAGTCGTCGCCACGGAAGTGCGCAGCCTTGCCGGCCGCTCGGCCACGGCTGCCAAGGAGATCAAGGAGCTCATTCAGGACTCGGTGCGCAAGGTCGAGGATGGCTCGGTGCTCGTCACGCAGTCCGGGCAAACGCTGGAAAAGATCGTCGCCTCCGTCAAGAAGGTCTCGGACATCGTCGCCGAGATCGCGGCCGCATCCCGCGAGCAATCCTCCGGCATCGAGCAGGTGAATCGCGCTGTGATGCAGATGGATGAGCTCACGCAGCAGAACGCGGCGCTCGTCGAGCAGGCCACTGCCTCATCCCAGGCCATGGCGGAACAGGTGCGCGGTCTCAATCAGATGCTGGATCGATACCGTGTCATGGAATCTGGCGCCGGGTCCGCGCCAGGGAAGCCAGTCCCGACCACACGGCGTTCGAGCAACGAGGCGACGGCCGCGCGCGCGGAAAGGCGCGGCGCTCAACGGCCCTGGAGCGTACACACCCAGCAGCCGGCCACCGCGGCTGCGACGCGGTCAGGGAGCAAGGCACCGTTGGTGCCGGGCACCGCCGCGGCTAACCAGGCCGCGAGGGTCACGGCACCAAATCGAGGGACGGCGGCCGACGGCGATAGCGACAGCGATTGGCGCGAATTCTGAGCGTGGCGCACGGAGAACACTCATGGCTCGCATATTGGCAGTAGACGACTCCGCGGCGATGCGCCAGATGGTGGGCATCACCCTCAGCAGCGCAGGGCATCAGGTCGAGCAGGCGGCCGATGGGTGCGAGGCGCTGCAGCTCGCGGAGCGCAGTAAGTTCGATCTCGTGATCACCGATGTCAACATGCCGAGGATGGATGGCATCACGCTGGTGCGCGAGCTGCGCGGCCGCGCCATGTACAAGTATGTCCCCATGCTCGTGCTGACCACCGAAGCGACGGCGGAGCGCAAGCAGCAAGGGAAAGCGGCGGGAGCGACCGGCTGGCTCGTCAAGCCCTTCAATCCGGAGCGGCTGCTCGCGACGATCGCCAAGGTGCTGGCCTGAGGCCGCGCGAATCACACTGACGAGATTGCATTGCGAGGATGATCATGAGCACGAGAACACGAATATTCCTGGCCCTGGCGCTCGCATGCGCGGCGAGCCTGCCGGCGCGCGCGGAATGCGTGCTGCCCCCGGCACCCAGCAAGATTCCGGACGGCAGCACCGCAAACGAGCAGGAGATGCTGACCGCGATGCAGACGCTGAAGGAATACAACTCCGACGTCGAGACTTACACGAAGTGTCTCGAGTTCGAGGCGAAGCAGAACCGCTTGTCCCGCGCCGAGGAGGAGCGGATGCACAACGCTGCGATCGATACACTGCAGAAGATAGCGAACAAGTTCAACGAGCAGGTGCGCACGTTCAAGGCCAAGAACAGCTGAGCGGACGCAGCGGCACACCGAACCTGAGAACACGCGGCGGCTCGCCGTCGATCAGAGCTCTCCCGCCAGTGCGACAGGCGGCGCCAAGCAAGACGATATGGACACCATGAAGCCAGAGATGACCGGTGCACGCGCCACCGCCGAGCAATCCCAGTCCGCGCGGGCAAGCTCCTCGATACCAACATGCGCGGCGGTGGTGGAGATGGCTGGACTGCTGCTGGCGCAGACGACGGCGGAGACGCAAGCGCCCATCGCGCGCCTGAGCGAGGCCCTGAGCTGCCTGGCCCGGCGGCTGCTCGAGGCTGGCGTGCCTCTGGGCGGCGCAGAGGATCCACGGCTCGATCCCTTGCGGGCGGATTTCGCGGCCATCGGTCGTGATCTCGGCGTCTGCATCGAGAGCCTGCAGTTCCATGATCGGCTCGTACAGCAACTCACGCGAGTGCAGGGCATCTTGACCAACCTGGCCAACAACCGCCGTCTGGCCAGCCTGCCGGCCGTCTCGGGGGATCCAGGCAGCATCGAGCTGTTCTGAGGTAGCCCGCATGAACCAGTTGCCGCCGCTGCGGGACACGCAGACGATGAACCGCCTGCGCGAATTCGCCTTCGGCGACGAGGATTTCGCTGCGCTGCGGATCCTCGTCAAGCGCATCACCGGCATCAACCTGTCCGACCAGAAGCGCGAGCTGGTTTACGGCCGGCTGGCGCGGCGCCTGCGGGCGCTCGGACTGCGCACGTTTGCCGAGTATCGTGAGCTCCTGGCACAGGATGGTGGACAGGAGACCGTGCAGCTCTGCAACGCCATCACGACCAACCTCACCGCCTTCTTCCGGGAGCCGCATCACTTCGAGTATCTACGCACCCGCTTGCTCGAGCCGCTGCGCGCGGAGCGCGCCCGTCGCCGGCTGCGCATCTGGTCTGGCGGCTGCTCGACGGGCGAAGAGGCGTATTCACTCGCCATGACCGTGCTCGAAGCGTGGCCCGATGCGCGCCAGTGGGACGTGCGCATACTGGCGACGGACCTCGATTCCGACGTGCTCGAGCGCGCACGCACCGGGCTGTACGCCGCCGACCGCCTGCAAAACGTGGGCCCACGGAGGCTCGAGCGGTTCTTCAGCCCGGTAGCCGTTCGCAACGAGACCCACTACGAGGTCGTGCCGGAGCTCAAGGCACTCATCACGTTCAAACAGCTCAACCTCATGCACACGCTGCCGATGCGCGGTCCGCTCCAGGCGATCTTTTGCCGCAATGTGGTCATTTATTTCGACAAGGACACACAACGCGAGCTGTTCGCGCGAATCGAGCGCCTGCAGCGGCCCGGCGATCTGCTTTTTCTCGGGCACTCCGAGACGCTCTTCAAGGTGAACGACAACTACACACTCATGGGCAAGACAGTCTATCGGAGGAACGGATGAGCACCGTCCGCGACGCCCCCTCTTCCGAACAGCTGCCGATGCTGCCCGCGTTCGCCCACATGCAACGCTTCTGGGATCCCCAGATGCAGCACTGGACCGTCAAGATCCTGCCGGGCGAGTACTACGTGACGCGTGGCGACGACGCGATCTCCACGGTTCTCGGTTCATGCGTCTCGGCATGCGTGCGCGACCCGGTGCGCAATGTGGGCGGCATGAACCATTTCATGCTCCCCGAGGAAGTCTCGAGCGGGGCGGGCGGCGCGTTCGACTCCGCGGCCGGGCTGGCGACACGCTACGGCTCGTACGCGATGGAAAGCCTGATCAACGATCTGCTGAAGCTCGGCGCAACCCGCGAGCGGCTCGAGATCAAACTGTTCGGCGGTGGACGCGTCCTGTCAGGCATGACGGACGTCGGCGCTCGAAACATCGCCTTCGTCCGCAATTACGTCCATCTGGAGGGTTATTCCATCGCCGCAGAAGATCTCGGCGGCACGCAGCCTCGCAAAGTCGTCTACTTTCCCGCCACCGGCCGCGCCAAGATGCGGCGCCTGCGGCCCGTCGAGAATCGGATCATCAGCCATCACGAGCAGCTTTATCTCGCGAGCATCCGCCACCAGGCGGCGGGCGGCGGCGAGGTGGAGCTGTTCGATTGAGCGCGCACGGGCGCACGGACGGAGATTGAACGATGGCGATTCTTCCACGACCCGGACCGATTGCAGCGCGGCGCCGCATCCGGGTGCTCATCGTGGACGACTCCGCGCTCGTCCGCAGCCTGCTGACCGACATGCTCCGGGCCGATCCGGGCATCGAGGTCGTTGGTGTGGCCGGGGATGCGCACATTGCGCGTGAGAAGATCAAGCTGCTGAATCCGGACGTCCTGACACTCGATGTCGAGATGCCCAAGATGGATGGCCTTACTTTCCTGCGCAACCTGATGCGCCTGCGACCGATGCCGGTGGTGATGGTCTCCTCGCTCACCGA
>Ga0070733_10003849_pt1 | contig 10177 bp, 7 predicted proteins | sample Coa_R1_9_FD_66450 | JGI IMG/M metagenome (GOLD analysis project Ga0070733, IMG submission 66450) | Surface soil microbial communities from Centralia Pennsylvania, which are recovering from an underground coalmine fire - Coalmine... | ecosystem: Environmental > Terrestrial > Soil > Unclassified ... | reverse complement strand
AGATGTCCGGCGACGAGCGCCGCATCGCCCGCTTCCTTCTTCCCGTCGCCTTGATGTTGCAGCCGGGCTTCCGCCTGATCATGGACAAGGGCGAGCCGATCCCGGGGCATTTCGCCATTTGTTTCCCGAACGGTTGCTTCGCCGAGACGGATCTCAATGGCGCGGCCATCGCCAATCTGAAGAAAGCGCAGACGGTGAGCGTGCAGGTGCGCAATCAGGTCAATAATGAAGTGACCTTCAATGTTCCGATGAAAGATTTCGCGACTGCGTTCGACGGGCCGCCAATTGATCCGAAGGTGCTCGAGCAGCAGCAGCAGGAGCTGCAGAAGCAGCTCGAAGAGAAGGCCAAGGCGCAGCGCGAACAGCTCGAGAAGCAAAGCGCCGCGCCGCCCGCTGCCGCGCCAGCCCCGGCTGCGCCCGCCGCGCCGGCGAAGCAGTAGCCTGTTTCTTAGGAAATGACGGGGCCGGCCCTCAGAAGCGCGGCAAAACGTTCAGCTCGCTCGTGGGCCTGAACGTATGCGATACGCGCCGTTTGCGCCACGTACGAACACTTCATCGACCTGGGGGTGGCGCACCGGCTCGCCCGACTCGTCGGCAAGGAGGTTCTGCTCCGAGACATAAGCGACATATTGCGTGTCGGCGTTCTCGGCGAAGAGATGATAGAAGGGCTGGTCTTTGGAAGGACGCACTTCCGCCGGTATCGCCAGCCACCATTCTTCCGTATTGGCGAAAATCGGGTCGACGTCGTAGATCACGCCCCGAAACGGATAAACGCGGTGCTTGACGACTTGGCCGATGCCGAACTTGGCGACGCGGGCTTTCATTAAGTACCCACTCGGCGCACCGGCCCCAGACGCGCCCGATCAAAGATGACTGACCAGTTACGCGCGCTGCGGCGGAGTGTCAATTATCTTTCCGGCTGAGCCTTCGCGCCTTCAAAAGGCGTAGAGCCGCGCCAAATCGGGGTCCTTGGCTGCGACCTGGCGAGCCAAGTCGATGATGACTTTGGCCTGCTTGAAGGTCGCATCGTCCTGCATTTTGCCGTCGATCATGACGGCGCCCGAGCCATCGGGCATTGCGGCGATGATTTTTTGCGCGAAGGCGACATCGGCCGGATCCGGCGAAAACACTTTTTTCGCGATGGCGATCTGACTTGGGTGCAAAGTCCAGGCGCCGGCGCAGCCCAAGAGGAAGGCGTTGCGAAATTGCGCTTCGCAGGCCTCCGGGTCGGAAAAATCCCCGAAGGGGCCATAGAACGCTTTGATCCCGTTGGCCGCGCATGCGTCCACCATGCGCGCAATCGTGTAATGCCAAGGGTCCTGTTGCGCGGCGACCCGGCTGCCGCCCCCGACGACGGGATCAGCGAGGACGCGATAGTCGGGATGGCCGCCGCCGACGCGCGTCGTCTTCATCCTGCGCGAGGCCGCAAGGTCGGCGGGTCCAAGGCTCATGCCATGCATTCTTGGCGAGGCGGCGGCGATTTCGGCGACATTCATGACGCCTTGCGCGGTCTCCAGGATGGCGTGGATCAGAATTGGCTTTCCGACGCGGTGGCGCGCTTCGAGAAGCGCAAGGTACTGATCCGCGAAATGGATATCCCAGTCGCCCTCGACCTTGGGGATCATCACCACATCGAGCCGGTCGCCGACCTCTCCGACGAGCCGCGTCACATCATCGAGGAACCATGGCGAATTCAGCGCATTGACCCGCGCCCATAAGGCTGCGGCGCCGAAGTCGGTCTCGCGCGCCATGGCGATGAATCCTTCGCGCGCGGAATCCTTTTGTTCGATGGGAATGGCGTCCTCGAGATTGCCGAGCACGACGTCGACCTCGCGGGCGATGTCCGCCGCCTTGGCGCGCATCTTCTCGACATGAGGAGCGATGAAATGGATCATCCGCTCGAGCCGCGCCGGAGGCACCCGCATCGGCGTCGGCGCGCCGATCGCCAAAGGCTCGTAGAATTGACGCGGCGCTTTCATCGCGGGCTCCGGACCATGCTGCGCCGCAATAGAGCGGATCGTCGCCGCAGGCGCAATCGCCGCGCCGCCAAGGTCAGGCGCCGCTGTCCGACTTGATGACCGGCCGCGACCAGGGTCCGGCGATCGTCAGCTTCAATTGTGGGCCATCGGCGTTGGGGGCCCCGTTTTGATCAGCCCTAGTGGCGACGAGCTCGGTCGCCATCTGGCGGTTGGCCAAATCCGCGGTCCCTGAAAGAGCGACGCAGACGCCGGGTCCGGTCATCGTGGCGCTGCGCAGCCGCGCTTCGCCATTTTCAATCGTCACTTCGGCTTCCGCGTCATTGAAGGTGGTGCGGCCGGTGCGCATGTCGGAATAGAGATTGATTGGTCGCCGCTCGCTGCGACGCAGCGCCTCCTCAAAGCTGAGCCCCTCGATGACGCCGGCGCCGAGCTTCAGCGAGCCTTCCCCGCTTAAGCCCCGCGCCAGCGCCGCCGGGCTATTTCCGTTGGCGCGCAGCGCGATTTGTGCGCCGCCGACGCCCGAGTAGGCACCGAGGCCAAAATCCGCGGCGAGCGCGCCAATGTCGGCATTGAGGAGGCTTGCCGAGAGGCGGATTTCGGCCCCGTCTGGTCCCGGCGCGATCGTCGCCTCGCCCTTGAACGCGCCCCTATAGGCGAGCGCGTCCGAGAGGGTCGCGCTCACGCCGGCGCCGCTGCCCATCAAAGAGAAGGCTGCGTCTTGGATCGCGTGCCCGCGCCATTCGACGGTTGCCGCCGATATCCGAAGATCGAGGTTCAAGCCTTCGGGCAATGCGAGTGAGAACGGCTTTGCGCTCCAATCGCCTGCCTGATCGATCAGGGAAGGCGCCTTGGCGAAGAGATCGTCGAGCCGGATCGTTTCCGCGGCGATGGAGCCTGATAGCGCCACCCCAAGGGGCTTTGCGGAAAGCGTGATGGCGCCTTCGAAAGTATGATTGAACGCGGTCAGGCGCGCGTCGCCGATCGCCAGTTGTCGGAAATTCCCCCGCGCCACGCCCGACAACGACGCGCGCCCATCGGGCAGCCAGGCCAAAGAGGGCGCTCCGAACAGCCGCGTCAAGCTCGGGAGCGAAGCGCCGTCGGCGGCGATCGCGCCTTCGAAATTCGCGCCGCCGTCTACAAGGGCCCCATCCAGCGCGAGGGTCGCATCGCGCAGAGAAAGGCCAACGTGAACGGGCGAGCGATTGCCGTTCATCCATATTCCAGGATCAGCCAACCAAGCGTTGACCGCCAAGGGCTCGCCGCGCCAGTGGCCGTGGAGCGCGATATTCACCGGTCCGGTCAAGCGGGGCCAATCGACGTCGCCGTCTATATCTTCGATCAATGTGTCGACGCCGCGCTCCGCGCTGACGACATGCAAGAGTCCATGCTCGACGCGCAGGTCGCCAAGCGACGGCTCAGCGCCGGTCTCGTCGCTCGAAGCGAACAGTCCGCGGAATGCCCCGCTCTTGGCGAAAGGACCGCGATCGAGATCAATCACCGCGGTCGGCTCGCGCAGCATGACGCTCGCGAATTGGAAATCGCCAAAGAGGAGCGGCGCCATGGCGAGGCGCGCCTTGGCCCTTGGGGCAGTCGCCAGGGTAACGCCGTTTTTGTCGTGAAACTCGACATCGAGAATTTGAACGCTCGGCAGGGGAAGGATGGTCAGATAGACCCGCGCCGGCCGCCGCAATTCGACTCCAGCCGAGGTTCCCAATTGCCGATTGAAGGCGGCGGCGACGCGGGCCGATGAGATCGGCCAGCGATAGGCGCCGGCCGCCGCGAGAAGCAGCGCGGCCGCGCCGATCGCCGTCCATTTGAGAGGATGCCGCATGCTCTCTTTCCGCCGGCGCGAGGGCTCGGCTTTTGGCGGCCTCCCGCGCAGCGCTCCACCTAACGCGCGAGGCTTAAAGCCGCAACGCCCCTTCACCCTAACGCCTACGATCGGCCTCAGCGGGGCCAGGACGCCCCCTCGGCGTTCACATAAATGGCATAGAGCGACGTCGTCCCGCAAATGTAGAGGCGATTGCGCTTGGGACCGCCGAAACAGACATTGGCGACGACCTCTGGAACCTTGATCTTGCCGATCAATACGCCGTCCGGCGCATAGACGTGAACGCCGTCGCCGGCGGAAGTCCAAAGGTTGCCGTTCGCGTCGAGGCGGAACCCGTCGAAGAGACCAACGGGACACGTCGCGAAGAGGCGGCTCTTGCCAAGCGACTTCCCATCGTCATTGACGGCGAGCACGCGAATATGGCGGGGACCGTCCTTGACGTGGGTTTCGCCTGTGTCGGCGACGAAAAGATGGCTTTCGTCCGGCGTGAAGGCGATGCCGTTCGGCTTGACGAAATCGGTTGCGACCGCCGTGACCGCGCCGCTTGAGGGGTCGATCCGATAGACGTTGCTCGCGCCAATCTCGGATGGCGCAGCGTCGCCTTCGTAGTTCGAGTCGATGCCATAGGTCGGATCGGTGAACCAGATCGAGCCGTCCGATTTGACGACGACGTCGTTGGGCGAATTGAGCCTTTTTCCTTCAAAGCGGTCGGCGAGAATCGCGCGCGAGCCGTCGTGCTCGATCCGCGACACGCAGCGGCCGCGGTGCTCGCAACAAACGAGCCGTCCTTCCCGGTCGACCGAGTGTCCATTGTGGTTCATCGCCGGCGCAAGGAAAACGGAAACCGAGCCGTCGGTCTCGTCGAAGCGCATCAATCTGTCGTTGGGGATGTCCGACCAGATGAGATATTTGCCAGCGGCGAGATAGGCCGGTCCTTCCGCCCAACGGCATCCGGTATAGAGCTTGTCGAGATGCACATTGCCGAAGACAAGCTTCTTGAAGCGGTCGTCGATGACCTCGATGCTGGACGTGTACATAGGCGCTCCCCTTAAAGGCGGGCGCCCGTTAAGCGCCTCCTTGGCGCTTAACCATCGCCGAAGCGCCTCGCGCGCGCAACCACGACCCGTCCGATACGCATCAGCGCGCTTGCCTCTGCGCTATTCGGCCGGCTCGGGCGCGCCGAGCGGCGCCGGCGCCGCAGCCGGCGCCGCTACGGTCTTCCTTCGACGCCCGGCGAGGAAGGAATCGACGAAGTCGAGATAGTAGTAGACGACCGGCGTGATGTACAAGGTCAGCAATTGCGAAACGCAGAGGCCGCCGACGATTGCGACGCCGAGCGGCTGCCGGAGCTCCGAGCCGGCGCCCGCGCCGAGCGCGATAGGCAAGGAGCCGAGCAGCGCCGCCATGGTCGTCATAATGATCGGCCGGAATCGGATCAGCGCGGCTTCTCTAATCGCGGTCAAAGCGTCCATGCCGCCTTCGGTGCGTCGAGCGATCGCGAAATCGACCATCATGATCGCGTTCTTCTTGACGATGCCGATCAGCAGCAGAATGCCGATGATCGCGATCACCGACAGGTCCATGCGGAAGTATTCGAGCGCCAGCAGCGCGCCGAGGCCGGCTGACGGCAGGCCTGAGAGAATCGTGATCGGATGGATGTAGCTCTCGTAGAGAACGCCGAGCAGAATGTAGATGGTCAGCACGGCCGCGAGCAGCAACGCGCCCTGGCCCGCCAAAGCTTGTTGAAAGAGCTGCGCATTGCCGGTGAATCCGGTGATGATCGAGGGCGGCAGATTGGATCGTCTCTCGATCGCGTGGATCGCGTCGATCGCCTGGCCGAGCGAGGTATCCGGCGCCAGATTGAACGAGATGGTGACCGCGGGCTGCTGCGACTGCCGATTGATCTGCAACGGCCCGACGGTGCGGCGAATGGTCGCCACTTCGTTCAGCGGAACAAGCGAGCCATTGCCGGCGGTCACATAGATGCGGCCGAGCGCGGCGGGGTCGTTCTGAAACTGCGCATTGGCCTCGATGATCACCTGGTAGTTGTTGGCCTCGGTGAATATTGTCGAAATTTGGCGCGTGCCGAAGGCGTTATAGAGCGCGGTGCGGATCTGATCGGCGGTGATGCCGAAGGACGCCGCCTTCTCGCGATCGATATCGACGCGAGCCTGCGGATTGTTGATGTCCAAATCGGTGTTGACGTCCTTGAGGCCAGGAAGCTGCGCGATCGCCTTCTCCATTTCCGGCGCTTTCGAATAGAGCGCGTCGATGTCGGCGGACTGCAGCGTATATTGATATTTGGCGCGGGCGATGCGCCCGCCGGTGAGTTCGAGATTCTGCACCGGCTGCAAGATTGTCCTTAGGCCCGGAACGGCGTCGGTCTCGCCGCGAAGCCGCGCCATCACCTTGAACATCGGCTCGCGCTGGTCCTTGGGCTTCAGCTTGATGAACAGGAAGCCCTTGTTGGTGACGCCGCCGAAGCCGACCGCCGAGGTGACGTCCTGCACTGCGGGATCATTCTTGATGATTTTCGCCACGGCCTGCTCACGCTCGGACATGGCGTCGAAGCTGGTGTCCGCCTGCGCCTCGGTAATGCCGCGCAGGAAGCCGATGTCCTCGTCCGGGAAGAACCCCTTGGGAATGTTGATATAGAGCGAGAGCGCGACATAGCCGGTGGCAAAAGTGCCGAGGAGCGCCACCAGGCGAAATTTCAGGACGAAATCGAGAGAAATGCGATAAAGCGCGCCGAGGCCGTCGACCATAAAGTCGGAGACGCGCACGAAAAATCCGGCTGCCGCGCCATGTTTCGGCGCGCTGAGCACGCGCGCGCAAAGCATCGGCGTCAGCGTCAGCGAAACAAAGCCGGAGACGAGAATGGCGACGGTGATCGTCACCGCAAATTCGCGAAACACGCGGCCGACGACGCCGCCCATCAAAAGTACCGGGATGAAGACGGCGACGAGGGAGAAAGTGATCGAAAGGATGGTGAAGCCGATTTCGCGCGCGCCCTTCAAGGCGGCCTCGAAAGGCCGCATGCCGTCTTCGATATGGCGAGAAATGTTCTCCAGCATGACGATTGCGTCGTCGACGACGAAGCCGACCGCCAACGTGATCGCCAACAGGGAAATATTGTCGAGCGAATAGCCGAAGACATACATGAATGCGCAAGTGCCGATGAGCGAGACCGGCAAAGCCAGCGCGGGAATGATGGTCGCCGCGGCGGACTTCAGGAAAATGAAGATGACGAGCACCACCAGCATGATCGATATGGCGAGCGTCGTCTGCACGTCGGCGATCGACTGACGGATCGACATCGACCGGTCATTGAGGATATGGACGTCGACGGACGGCGGCAGTTGCGACTGATAGTAGGGAATCTTCGCCTTGACCGTGTCGACGACGTCGACCGTGTTGGCGTCCGACTGCCGGAAGATCGCCAGCACGATCGCGCGGTCTTCGCCCGTCCAAGCCGCGAGCTGATTGTTCTCGACTGAATCGTAGACCTTGGCGACCTCGTTCAGCCGGACCGGCGCGCCGTTGCGCCAGGCGACCACCAGGTTCTCGTACTCGGCGGCATGCGGCATCTGGCCGGTGGCGTCGACGGTGAGATTCTGCCGCGCGCCGAGCATCGCGCCAACCGGCGTCGAAGAATTGGCGGCGGCGACTGCGTTCTGAATATTGTCGAGGGTCAGGCCGCGGGCGGCGGCTTTGTCGGAATCGACGTCGACGCGCACCGCGAATTTCTGCTGACCGAAGATCAGCACCTGCGCGACGCCTTTCAACTGCGAAATCTGCTGCGCGAAAATCAACTCGCCATAATCGTCGACCTGCGACAGCGGCATCGTTTTCGAGGCGAGCGCGATGAACAGGATGGGGCTATCGGCGGGATTGACCTTTTGGAAGCTCGGCGGGGCAGGAAGTTGCGGCGGCAGATTGCGAAGCGTCGCCGAAATGTTCGACTGTACGTCGAGGGCCGCCCCGTCGATGTTGCGATCGAGATCGAATTGCATGACGATCGACGTGCGCCCGAGGTTCGACGACGACGTCATCATGTTGATGCCGGGAATCGTCGCGAACGAGCGTTCGAGCGGGCCGGCGACCGACGAGGCCATGGTGTCGGCGCTGGCGCCAGGCAGGTTCGCATTGACGGCAATGGTCGGGAAATCGACCCGCGGCAGCGCGGACACGGGCAATTGCTTGTAGCCGAAGAGACCGAAAACGATGAACGACAGCATGAGCAGCGTCGTCATTACCGGCCGGCGGATGCAAAGCTCCGAAAGGGACATCAGCTCGCCCCTTTCTGCGCTTCGCGAATGCTGACCGTCGTTCCTTCGCGCAAGAGAAGCGCGCCGTCGATGACCACCGTCTCGCCTCCGGCGAGACCCTTCGTCACCACGATCATGCCGTCCTGGTTGCGGCCGGCGACGACGGGCTGCACATGGGCGCGGCCGTCGACGATGGTGAAGACGAAATTGCCGCTTTGCCCGACTTGCACGGCCTCGCGCGGCGCGACAACCGTATCGGGCTCGTCGCGCAAGGTGATGCTCAAGTTGCAGAGCTGGCCCGGCCACATCATTTCGTCGGCATTGTCGAAGATCGCCCGCGCGAGGATCGTGCCCGTGCCTGGATCGATCGCATTTTCGATCAGAGCGAGCCGCCCGGTCGCCGTCTTTAGCGAACCTTGGGGCGTCGCCGTCACCTTTGCGCCTGCCGCCATGGCTTCTCGCAGGGAGGGCAGCATCGTCTGGGTGATGGAAAAGGCGGCATAGATCGGCGAGATCTGGTTGATCGTCGCCAGCACGCCGGCGGCTGAATTATCTCCCGCCTTGGCGAGATTGCCTTCTTTGAGATTGATGACGCCGACCCTTCCGGTGATCGGCGCGGCAATCGTCAGCCAATCGAGCTGCACCTTGAAATTGTCGATCGCCGCCTTGTCGCCGAGGATCGCCGCCTCGGTCGTCGCTTGCGTTGTCTTCGCGTTGTCGAGATTGATGGTCGGCGTCGCCGCGCGCGCCACAAGATCGGCGTCGCGCACGACGTCGCGCTTGTTCTGCTCGAGCTGAGCCTGATCCTTGGCGAGCTGGGCTTCGGCGCCTTTCAATTGCGCCTCGACTTGCCGCGAATCGAGCTTGATCAGCACATCGCCCCGTTTGACCGCGGCGCCGTCGGCGACGAGCACCTTGTCGATTGTCGCGTCGAGATGCGTGCGTAAAGCGACGGACGCGATAGGCTGAACCGTGCCGATGGCGTCGATGCGCCATGGAAAATCCTTGCGCAGGACTTGGCCGACGACGACGGGGACGGGCGGACCGCCGCCGGCCGGCGGTTGCGCCGCTGGTTGGGGCGCTCCGGCGACAGGCGTCCCGGCAAGGGCGGCCGGCAGAAGGGCGTGCAGGGCTTCGGCTTGGGGCGCGAGGTTCGGCGCCCAGGTCTTGACCAAGTCGGGCCGATAGGCCCCGGCCGCGATCAAAATCGCCGCCAAGCCAATCAGCCATGCGGCAAAGCGCCGAAAGCCCATCGTCTTTCAATTCCGCCATCCGCGGCGCGGGTCGCCGGCGGACGGCGCCTCCTTCATCTAGCGCCAAGCTGTTATTCTATCGTTATTTTCTGAAGCTGACCAACGGCGCTTTAAGGATCGGCAGGCGTCGCGTCTCAAGCCGCCCGTCCGGTCACGAGACCGTGACCGATCGGATTGGCGAGCAGGCCTACGCGCCACCGCACGAATGCTCGGAATCGGGCAACTCCCAGGTTCCGCCGGTCCGCATGTTCTTGGCTGAATAGATTTTGCCGCGATTATCGCCCGGCGGGCAGTTTTTCGGCAGCTCGGTCAAACAAAGCTGCACGACATCGCCCTTTCGAGAATGCGTGATCGCCAACACGGTATCGTAGGAAACCTGGGCGCCGCCATTCACGTATTCGACGGCGCTGCCCGAGTCGGGCGCGCCTTCCAACCGGGTCTCGACGACCTTGATCTTGGTGATCGAACATTGCCCGACCTTAACCGGCAAGGGATCGGCCTTGGCGGCGACGACCACGGCGCAAACAAGGGCGAGCGAAAGAGCGGCGCGCATGACGGCTCCCGGACTTGAAGCCCTAAGAGAATAGAACGGCGCCGGCTAAGCGTCGAGGCGGCGTCGCTGCGCCAGTTCGTGGCGGAGGCGATCATATTCGAAACGCACCGCTTCTTCGCCGTACTGGCGCTCGAGCCGACGCACCGTGAAATGGCCGCGCGCCATCGCCTGGAAATGATCGGCGAAAGCCAGATTGACGGCGGCGCCGCCGACGGCGCCGATCACCGGGATTGCTTGCGCGGCGAGTTTCTCGCTCACCACCACGCCAAAGCGAGCCGCGACCTGCGCGACGA
>Ga0070733_10003848_pt1 | contig 10178 bp, 10 predicted proteins | sample Coa_R1_9_FD_66450 | JGI IMG/M metagenome (GOLD analysis project Ga0070733, IMG submission 66450) | Surface soil microbial communities from Centralia Pennsylvania, which are recovering from an underground coalmine fire - Coalmine... | ecosystem: Environmental > Terrestrial > Soil > Unclassified ... | reverse complement strand
ATAATTAACTCTCGCTCTAACCTTACACATGAATAATCATCAAAAAATATAAACCAAATAAGGCGCCTACTTGAAGGAAACCCTATGAATACCCTACAAACAAAAAATAGATCAATTATCGCTTTCCAGAGCCTATTCTTTGGTCTACAGTTGTTTGCTGCCAGCTTCATTTTTGCAGCAGAAAAAACACCAACATTAACAGAAAAAGTATCAGCACTATACAAATCTCTTACAACACCACATATAATAGAATATCAAAAAAAAATCCTTCCAAAGCCTTTTTTTACGTCACCGCTTAAGATAGATAAACAAAGTAATTATCCCAACGTTCATTTTGTAAAAGACGCTGAGGGGAAAGAATTTGTATTGAAATTTCATGATCTGGATACATATGGTGCCATTAAAGATGCTCTTGGTGCCCACATAGGAAACGCTATTGGTATTCCCGTCAATCAAGTAAAAATATTTCGATCTACCGACCCTTCTGTTGAAATAGAAAATTTATACGGTGGAACCAAAACTCTACATACTCGTATGCCTGGCAAAGAAGTAGGTCAAATGTGGGGTGATAAGTTAAAATATGATTTTTCTTCATTTGACATCAGTATACTAAGAGATAAAAAACAATTAACGCTTTTGACTAAGAATACAGATCTTCCTAAAATTGTAGCTCTCGATACATATCTCCAAAACAACCGCTCCCGCCATAACAAGAATATTCTTTATGACGAATACAATGATCGTTTTTATGCTATTGATATGAATCGAATGTTTGCATATGGTTCAATGGTTCCTCAAATATGTTCTTTTTTTTTAGGGAATCTTAATAAAAAATTATCTCGAGAAGAAAACCAAGCTCTTATAGACATAAACAAAACTTTACATGCTCTTACCTCACAATTTCCTCCAAAAGAATTATGTAATCTGAGAAATAATTTAGCAAAAGAACTAAATTACGAATATAGTAAATGGGATCAAGAAAAATTCCACCATCTTGTTGAAAAAAATTTTTATGAAACTAAATGCTTACAAAATCAATTAACTCTTTTAACGAGAGCACCCTTTTTATACCACACCTTAAAACATATTGTTAAAACACCTGAAACAAGCTCTTTGATTGAAGACAGTTTTTGGCAATTATAACAAACTATAAGCACAATATTTTAATAAAAAAAAAGACGTTCTTAGTATAAAGAACGTCTCTTTTTTTATATATCCTACTTACTCATGATTCCATGTAACACTGAACGCCTGGCCACCAGAAGACAATACAGATGGTGCTGCTTTGACCGTTCCGTTACCTTTCACCATTGTTAACATACCATTTACCCACGGTTTATTATTAATCGGGCCATGCATGTACCCAATAGTTGCATTGCAACTACTAAAATATGCGGTGTTAAAATGTGATAGTGGCAATATGCCTCCTGAATATGGTGCTTCCATTACCCATTCCGCAGATCTACGCCGCGCAGTAGATGATGTTGTATACGATGTTGGAATTGTTGTATGCACTCCTGCGGTAATATTGGCTATAGATAAAAGAAATACATTATTATCCTGATACTCAACTGATGCAGTTATCATATCACCGGGAGATACAGGAAATCCCGTAATTTCATATGAATAATTGGGATACATTTCAAACCATGCATAATCATGTTGCTGACCGTTATACCAATCATGTTCTGTACCAAGTTGTTCAACAGTGCTATCACTATAACCATCAATGCCAACCCACATTGAACACCAGGTATTGTGGGATGCTGATTGCAGCGTTGGCACAACCCATGAACCATACACCGCGTTAACAGTGAATGCCTTTGGTTTACTGATATTGGTAACCGCTACATAACCACTCCAATTTTGACTAGTCCCTTCTTTTACGGGAATATGGGGATGAGTAAAACTTGCATACGAAGAATTTTTTGCATCAGTAAGCTTAAAATCATCTTGATGCTTGCGTGAAGATCTTTCTCTCAACCGCAACTCACATTCTATGTACGTCAAATTCTCTCGGTCAATCGCGCCAACAATGGGAGAAAAAATTAATAGGATAACACACAACAGATTACGTACATGCATCAACTTCATCAAGACTCCTTTTGCAACAATCTTTACTCATGATGCCATACAACAGCAAATGCTTGACCATTGGAAGACAACGCAGATGGTGCTGCTTTCACCGTGCCATTACCTGTTACCATTGTTAAATCATCAAAAACCCAATGACTATTATTGATAGCACCAGTGATACCATTAATAGTTGCAGTGCAACTGCTGAAATTTACCGTACCAAAATGTGACAATGGCAAAATGCCACCTGAATATGGTGCTTCCATTATCCACTCGGCAGACGAGCGCTGAGCAGTACGTGATGTTGAATACGATGTTGGAACTGTTGTGTGAACTCCTGCAGTAGTATTAGCTATAGATAGAACAAATACATTATTCCCTTGGTATACAACTGATGCACTGATATGATCGCCAGGGCGCGCAGGAAAACCAACAATTTCATATGAATAATTTGGATACATTTCAAACCACGCATAGTTTTGTTGATGACCATTGTACCAATCATGTTCTGTACCAAGTTGTTCAACAGTGCTATCACTAAAACCATCAATACCAACCCACAGTGAACACCATGTATTATGAGATGCTGACGACAATGTTGGAACAACCCATGAACCATACACCGCACTGACACTATGTGTTGTCGGATGATTTATGTTAGTAACTGCTGCATAACCACTCCAATTTTGACTCGTGCCCGTCGCATCTTTTACCGGCATATGTGGATGAGTAAATGCTCCGTAAGAAGCGGATGATTGTTCGCTATTTGGCTTGAATTCATCGTAATGCTGCCTTTTTGATGCTCTATCTATTGGTTGCAACTCACATTCTATATACCGCAAGCCTTCTACATCAAATGCACCAACAACAACAGAAAAAATCAATGCCGTGACACACAACAGATTGCGCAACAAATAGATCAACTTCATAGCAGCTCCTTTTTAAGATAATAAGTTTTTCTCAATTAGTTCTATGTTAATTTCAGAAAAAATCAATAAAAAAATCTCCTCATAAACTCCCAACGGAAAAAAAATTTGATAATGCAAATGTCAAACGTGTTCCCAAAAATGTTTGCGTAATTGGCCCCAATATCGCTGAACGATACGGTGAAAAATAACTGTCAAATTCACTGTTGTTGTTAATAATCCGGTCCGCACAATACGTAGCGAGTGCAGCAGCAAAGGGTAATCCACACGCACCAACAATGTAATAAACTGATGGCATTGTCTGATCAAAGCCAGCAATTGGCAATACATCTTTACTAATACCAATCAGCCCCGGCCATATATATTCAAATTCAATTGAAACTGACGGAAACTTTGTCTGAATATAACGCATCAACTGTTTTGCTACGCGATGGTTATCATGTGATTCATGCTTTGCATAGGTATACAAAAGATCTGATCCACCAAGCATAAGACGATTATCTCCCGTGATACGATAGTACTGATAAATCATATCAGTATCCCATACCATAAACGGTTTTAATGGGAAAATCTTTTTAATCTGACTGTCAACGAGTGGCGCAGAAAGCATCAAAAATGTTTGGACATGATATACCTTATCCCATAACAGTGATGCTGCTGGTTCAAAGCGATCCGTGCACATAATAATATGCTCCGCACGTATGGTTGCTTGCGGCGTTTTTACCATTTTATCTTGAATATTAATGGCGGGAGTTTCTTCATAGATCAGCACACCAGATTCTTGCAAAACTTTTTTCATACCAAGACAATAGTTATACGCCCGGATACCAAATGTACCACCATAAGATACACCCCCTTGATATGCATCTGAACCAATCACTGAGTACAGTTCATTACGTGTGTAGAGACTACTTGCATAACCTGCTTGTTGACGATTATTATACTCTTTTTGTATATCGGTATAAAATGCACGCGAACTGTTTGCAAGAATGAGTGTATCTTGAATTTGATAATCGCAATCGATACGATACTTTTCAATGTTATTACGAATAGTATCAACACCAGAACCAATTAATTTCCACAGTTTTTTTCCCATTTCTGCGCCAAACATACGCGTCAACTCAAATAATGATAGTTCAGAATCTGGTGTTATAAATCCTGAACTTTTGCCTGATGCTCCCGCACCACAATAATTTTTTTCAATCAAAACAACTTTGTAACCCTTGGCATGGAACGCTTGCGCTGCAGTCAATCCCGCCATTCCTCCACCAATTATCAGCACGTCAGTGGTCATATCATGCATAAGTGGCGTAACAGAGGTGGAATTGAGATACCAAAAAACCTGATCCTGTGGTAAAACGCGCATATTTTTCATGACTTTCTTTCCTTTTTGTAACACATTGACAAAAACTATCCACAATGGGATCATTCCTTCATCAATACTAAAAAATGGAGCTGTATGCAAAAATACATTCTATCCACTCTCATATTACTCACTCTACCTACACACTCAATGGAAATATCAACCCCATATATTGTTTATGATATCGATATTAACACAATACAACCTGATTCTTTTGCCATGAAGCTAGCACAAAAATTTCCCTGCATTGGCTACAATAAACAGGATATCCTTGTACATCAATCCCCTGAAATTACCTGCATACATTCACAAAAATATTTGGATAATATCAGTCATCATCCAACTGCAATGCTCTCAGCAATCAACAACAACATACTCATGTCTCTCTACCCCAATTGCTATAGCAAAAACTATTTTACACAAATGCTTAACGATGTTATGGCAACAGTTATAGCAACGGAACGGGTAATTGCGGTGAGATACGATCCTGAACGTAAACCAAACTATGCAATCAGTTGCGGACAAGGATACTCTTTTGCAGGACACGCACAAGGAAGCCTTGGTGATGCATATGCTGCAATTCCCATCGCAGCAGCCTACGCATTACGTACCAATGCAATACGACGTATTCTTATCATCGATGACAATATTACCGAAAAAACAAGACGTAATTATTACGCCAATGGCAATGGAGCTATTTTTTGTCCACAAGACAATCCTCATCTTGATATTCTTTTTAAAGGTAAGATTATTACGCATGACAATATACCACCTCATCAATTATGGGATTTTGTGGCCAATCCTGACAAATGTATAGATTTTGCGTTTTACAATATAAATATCAACGATGCCGGTATGACCGATGAACGAGAAAAAAAAATATGCTCTCTTTTTTATAACTTTATTCCGACAGTTTTTATTCTTTCTGGCGATAAAAACAGATATCACACCAATGCGTGTTCCATCATTGAGTATATTGCTCAATCAGCACAAATAATTATTCCGATTGTTAAAGAAATTAGCTTCAAAACGACTGATTTTGATGATGCTGACAAAACGTCTTCATCATCAAATGACAATAAAAATCAGATGTACCGAGAATAAAAAATATAAAGGATACTATTCATGAACTATAAAACTCTTGTCCTCATACCATTAATTTTATCATGTTGCATGCAGGCTGGAATACAACAACCCCCTCACGTCAAACCAGTAGTAGGCGCAACAACCACGGTGCTGGGAACTTACTGGCTTTATGATGCGATAAAAACTGCCGTTGATTTGTATGGTGAACCTCAGCAAAATCGTGAAAAAGGAACGATACTCAATGTTGTCATTGCTGCAGGACTAATTGCTATCGGTTCTTATATGTTGAAACAGCTTGTGTCTGATGAAAAGAAATAATTTTTTATGATTTCATCAATCCACTCGCACCAGAAATACTGCCGAGAATATATTTAACATCATCATCACCAAATCGCATACCAATACCAATAAAGGCATTAGCATTCTGCTTACTGATAAAGTCATCAGCACCAAAGGTAAAGTAAATATTACGCATCAAAAACATTCTGTTGAGCCATTTTAGATGTGGGCGCTTATCTTGATGAAATTTATCAGGACCTCTGCGGTTAAAGCCACGGAAATCGAAGCCTTCAAATGTTGTTACCCAACGGAACTTATCAGTCTTGAATGGAAAGTCATAATCTGCACCCATTCCTGCAAAACCGTCTATCATTCCAACACGTAACGCAAGATCACCAAATATTTTACCAAATTGAACACCAATCTTGATTCCATTACGATCAAATTTTAACTGTTCTTTGCGATACACTGTTTTAAGTTGATCATCATAGGGTAACGTATTGGCATAAGCACTATCAGAGAATAAGAGTGGTGGCTGAAGAGGATCAGCTACCGGGTTATTTTGTTTTGCCGGATCAATATAGTCAAGATCATCATTGGTATAGGTATATTCTTCTGCCGTGCGATACGCAAAACCTTTTTCCGAGCTTGCTATTTGTACTAGATAAAAATGTTCTTCATTTGGATGGATGCGAATATCAAAATATCCTTTTGAATCTTCATACCGATAATTTTCCGCCGGGCGATGCATGGTTTCAAAATGCGTATCAAACAAAATTTGCATACGATCAAGTTTGCTTACATAATTTTTAAATCCTGAGACAGCAACCTTAAGATCACGGTATGTTTCATCTTCATTGACAAGTTTACCAAGGAGCCCTTTTCCTTCATCAATTTTTTCAGCAACAGAACTTACACTACGCAACCCATCACGCGCTTGCGCTGCAGCTTCTTCAAGCGCTTCTGTCGTTGTTTCTACATGATTTGCTATGCGTCCAAAATCACGATCAAATACGCTTGAAATTTTTTCAATACTTTCTTGGAATGAAGGAAACACTTTAGTTTCTAATCTATCAGACAGCATGCGTACGTTAGAACCGATTTCCAAGAAGGCATCAATGTTTTCTTCGTTACGTGCAAATGATCGCTCGATAATAGTGGTAACATTTGAAAATTTCTCTGCAGCATTATCTAAGTTACATACAAATGATTTAATCTGATCAGCCCCCTGCGGTCCAGCAAATGCATCTTTAAATGAGCTACTTACCTCACGAACATTGGTCGCAATCTCTTTAAACTCACGGAACAGATCATCAAGATCAACCGGTTCAGCGCCAGACTTTTGTAAAGCTTCTCCTTCTTGCAGTTTTCTTAAAAATGGATCACCGGGCATGAGATCAACATATTTTGGTCCCAAAAGACCATCTTGACGAACAAGAGTGTAAGCATTTTGGTACAATGGATACGAAGCAGAAACCATCACAACCGCTTCAGCTTTTGCTTCAGCTCCTTCAATCAATTTAATTTCTTCCACCCAGCCTACTTTGACACCAGCAATTTTAACTGCTGCCTTACGTGATAGACCTGAAATATCACGAAAATATAATAAGTATTGTGTATATTGTGCACGATCAAAGCGAAATGCTCCAATTTTAAAGCCCATGTAACCAAATATGGCGAGTGCTATTAAAACAAAGATGCCAACACGTGTCTCTATTTTACCTTGCAAACTTATTCCTCTTTACATATCACAGCCAATATAACTTTTTTATTGCAACATCATACTCGGGAGTATCGCTCTGTGAATTTTTATTTCTTTCTAAAATTACATACATACGTTGTGTCACTTCACCAACTTTTCCATGCACAAGAACTGAAAAAAAACGTGGGGCAAAAGTTGTACTCAGCATTGAGTCTATATTTTTAGGCAAAGTCCGCAACTCTTTCCCGTACACTGGCATTAACATCGTTTTCCAATCCTGTTGCCAATTGGCTCGTGGCTTAAAATTTTTCATCCAGCCTTCAATCTGTTCTTTTCTTTTTTTTATATCATCAACTTCTACACGTGGCAATCCCAACAACCCATTTATCGAATCTGAAAAAAGCCACGGTTCAATTTTATCTGAACTGGACCATACCGTAAAAATATCAGTTAAATAAAGAGTATCCTGTTTTTTTGTTGTTGGTGGTTGATAGAAAAGAATATCTTTAAAATGATTAAACTCTTTTTTTACAATCAACTCTGTTGCATCATTAAATTTAAATTTCGCATCTTTTACTATTTTTTCAAAAGTAGGAAATAGATCACTACCTTTGGCTGTTTTTTCAATAGATTTGCATATTTCTTGTATAATCACTTTCCAATTCCAACCAGATTGATCACTCCCCCGAAAAACACCTTTTTTAAAATCAATAATGCGATTTAAATTAATTTTACCTTCTTCACACATAAGGCAAATTTTTATCTGCCCATCAACTCCATCAATATTTTCTACCAAATTAAATTCTTGCCAACGGTTAAGTGTTGGTAAAATACGTTGCAAAAAATCTCGTTCTTCATTGGATGATTCTTTTTTCTGCTCGCCACCAGCTGGTGCAGCTGCTTCTTTTTTTGCACCCTGAGACAACTGCGCAATGGCAACTTGTACACCACCAAGAGCAAGCATTTTCGCTTGTTCACGCGCAAATATCATATGCGAGAAAGGTAAATAAAAAGAGCCGCGATGCCCTACATACGTGACTACCATCATTGCTGCTCCAACAATCATCAATGTGAAGATCATTATGTAGCCGTCACAATTTTTTTTAATCTGTTTCATACATTACACGCGACCCAAAAATTTTGTTACATTTTTCACGGTATCCCCTATTGCTTCAATGCTATACACATCTACTTGTCCACCAGACGGCTGATTGCCAGCCACTTTATTCAGCTGCGCTTTTGATGATTTACCAGCTTCAGCACCTGGCACTTCGTCATCTTTTTTTGGCTGCTCTGGCTGTTTTTTTTCATCTTTTTTCGGCTCACTAAAATCAACAGGAATCTGACAAACAATCGTAAACTCTGTTTCTTTTTTATCCTGTATATCCCACAAACTCATTTTAATTTCTACACTGTATGGAATACGCGGAAATTCTGCTTTATCCTTTTCAGCATCTTTTTTCTGCTCACTGACCCACTCATTGAGAATTTTATATTCGTACAAGATTTTTTGTTTTTCTTTATCCGTCGCCTTCTCATCTTTTTTTGGAATGCGCGCGGTAAACGTTATGGTAAAATTTTTGATGCCACCAATAACTTCATATTCTCGCACATCTTTATACTTTTCAAGATCAAGTTCCATGCTCTCTTGCCTGAACAGTGCAAAAGAATCTTTTTTACCCGTTTCTGGTTTGAGGCTGTATTGCACACGAACAATTTTTGGTTTTACAACACCAACATCTTTACCAACATAAACAAGAAGAGGGTTGTTAGTAATAAAGGTGAGCGTATCAAATTTTCCACCTTTATTGGTGCTATAAAATATTTTTTGAATGGGCTTTTCTTCTTTTTTTTCAGCTACTTTTTCCGCGACTTCATCTTTTTTACCCGCATCTTTTTTATTCGCATCTTTTTTATCAGGACTATTTTTTGCATCATCACTTTTATCTGGAGAAGCTTGTTTGTCCTTTTTTTCTTCCGCCTGTACCGGAATAAAGGCACCCATCAAATCTTTTTCTAGTTGATTTGCAACAACGGCAATCCGCGTGGAAGTATCAATGGTATTATCTATAAGCATCTGAAAGCGATTACCCTGAGTCAGTGCTGCCAACAAAATTCCAGCAACCATTGAGGCCACCAACGTTGCAACAATAAGTTCAATAAGCGCAAATCCATACTTCATGATGATTTTTTCTGTTCTGGTTTTTTATACACAAAAGTTACTAACCGCTCTTGCTTTTTTTTGTCCAACTCTGTCCAAAACACCGTTACCTGCTCTTTATGCAAGCCTTGCAGTGATGCAAGTGATGATTTTTGATCGACGCCTTTTTCAAGAGAGTAGGTAAGCGTTGCATCAAATTCAACATTCGTTTTATCCAACAAAAACTGTTGCGCATCAGGTTCTTGTTTCTGACGCGCTTCATACAATAAATTTTGACATAACAACAAATAATCAAAAGCTCTTGATGAACGGCTCACCAAGTTCAATATTATCTCATGCATCATAAAAACAGGTGTCAACACTGTTCCCGTGATAGCTAATGATATTATAACCTCAATAAGCGTAAATCCACGTTTATGGTTTTTGAAATGTATCATATGTTTTCAACTGCACCGTAAATGGGTTAAGCACTAATCCTACTGCCCGCGGCTGATCATCCGACAGATCTTTTGTATCCATAAAATTAATCACCACATTTTGCGCCATACCTTCAGGCATAATATAAAACCACACTGCTTTACTTTT
>Ga0070733_10003847_pt1 | contig 10180 bp, 6 predicted proteins | sample Coa_R1_9_FD_66450 | JGI IMG/M metagenome (GOLD analysis project Ga0070733, IMG submission 66450) | Surface soil microbial communities from Centralia Pennsylvania, which are recovering from an underground coalmine fire - Coalmine... | ecosystem: Environmental > Terrestrial > Soil > Unclassified ... | reverse complement strand
TCGCCCTGGTTTCGCTGTTCGACCAGCGCAGTTCCCAAGCGCGCATCATCAAGGACCGGCTGGCAGCGGTGCAGAAAACTCCCGATCAGCCGCCGGAAGAACAGGCGCTGCTGCGCGACGAGCAACTCAGCCAGATCCCGGCCCTCGACGGCCTGCTCAGGCGATCGGAACGCATTTCCGCGATCCAGACCATGCTGGCGCAGGGAGACACGAAACTGCGCGCCGGAAACTTTCTCGGCGTGTGCGCCCTGACTGCAGTTTTTGCTGGCCTGGCCGCGCTGATATGGAGCGGGAAAGGCCCCGTAGCATGGGCAGCCATGCTGGTTGGTTTTCTGCTGCCGTATTCGTACGCTTCCTACCGGCGCACAAAACGCTTTGAGAAGTTCGAAGAACTCTTCCCCGAGGCCATCGATACGCTGGCCCGCGCAGTGCGCGCCGGTCACGCTTTCACTACCGCGATCGAAATGATCGCCACCGAAGTTGCAGAACCGGTTTGCGGAGAGTTCCGGAAACTCTACGAAGAACAAAAATTTGGCATGCCGGTTCGCGACGCGCTGGTCAATTTGACCGAGCGAGTCCCTCTGGTCGACGTGAAGTTCTTCGTGACCGCCGTCATGCTGCAGCGCGAAACCGGCGGCAACCTGGCCGAGATCCTCGATAATCTGTCTTACGTGATCCGCGAGCGTTTCAAGATTCAGCGCCAGGTGCGGGTCTATACCGCCCAGGGGCGGCTAACTATGGCCCTGCTGATGGGCATGCCGCCGGTCATCGTAACGGTGATGCTGCTGGTGGAGCCCTCTTTCATTCACCCGCTGTTTGCTGATCCCATTGGACACACACTGCTAGTGGCGGGCATTACTTTGCAGACGATCGGCTATTTTGTAATCCGGAAGATCATCAAGATCCAGGTGTAGCTTCAGCAGACGCAGTTTCGGTTTGGAGTTTAAATAAAAAGAAATGTTGCCTCTCATTCTCACCATCGTGGTTACTGTGACGGTCGTGCTGGTGGTGTTTTTCTTCGGCGCGGCGGTGGTGACTCCTACGTCAGTGCTGGGCGCCCGCCTGCGCGCGCTCGGGACTCGACCGCAACTGGAGCAGAAGCCTGCAATGCGCGAACGCATCGAGCAGGCCCTGGATCCGCTCAGCAGAGCGATTCCGCTCTCACCTGCCGACGTTTCCCGCACGCGGGCCTGGCTCATTCGGGCGGGATACCGGGAATCCCGGGATGTCACCCTTTACTTTGGTTCCCGCGTTCTGCTGGCCGCGGTGGGCTTCGCGACGGTGGCGCTGGTTTCCGGGTTCGACAATCTCTTTCTGATTGCCGGCATCCCCGGTCTCGGATTCTTCATTCCGCGCTTCGTCTTGAAGCGCATGATCAAGAACCGGCAACAGCGTATCCGCCTGGGATTACCGGACGCTCTTGACCTCACCGTAATCTGCGTCGAGGCCGGATTGGCTCTCGATCAGGCCCTGATGCGGGTTGGCCAGGATCTGTACCATGCCCATCCCGATCTCAGCGATGAGTTTCATCTGGTCGACCTGGAGATGCGGGCCGGCAAACCCCGTGCCGAGGCTCTCCGCAATTTGGTGGAACGCACCGGCGTCGATGACATTCGTTCGCTGGTCGGCACTTTGATTCAAACCGACCGCTTCGGCACCAGCGTGGCGCAAGCGCTGCGCGTACATTCCGACTCCCTCCGCACGGAACGCCGGCAACGGGCTGAAGAACAAGCCGCTAAGACCACGATTAAGATGGTTCCTCCCCTCGTGTTGTTCGTTCTGCCCTCGATCATTTTCGTAACTATCGGACCGGCCGTCATCGACTTGATCCGGCAGCTTGGCCCCGTCTCGGGCGGGAAATAACGACGGCAGAAATAGAAACGGGAGCAATCCGAGCCATGGCAGTTCTCTCCGAGAAGGGCCCCGCATCAAAAGCGCAAGCCTTCAATCAGACACGCCGGGTGTACCTGGCCACGGAACTCGCCGTGGCCAACACCCACTGGACCCGCCTCCGTGGCCTGCTCGGAACCGCGCCGGATGACTTTCGTAACGGTCGCGGCATCTGGATTGTCCCCTGCCATGGCGTTCATACTCTGGCTATGCGGTTTTCCATCGATGTGGCCTATCTTGACCAGGACCGCATCGTAATCCATATCGAGCGGGAGCTGCGGCCCTGGCGCTTCGCTCCGGTGCGCATGCAGGCGGCTTCGGTGCTGGAACTGCCGAGTCAGGTTCTTTCTGAAACTGGGACCCAAATGGGCGATAAAATTGAAATCAGTCTGGAAGGAATTGATCCAGAGGAGGATGGCAACGTTCCGCTCCCGTGAGTGCGACGGCCCAACTCGAAGAAGTCACCCAGCTTCACGCCGCGCCGCGGCTGCTCGTGGAGTGGTCCTCGCCCTGGGATGAGTTCGTCACCTCGATCCGTCCGGCACTCGCTCGTTCCACGGCGCGTCTGGCAGGCGAAGCGCCTTTTGGCTTAATTCCCTACCGCATCACGCTGGCTGCGTTTGCGCTGGAGCTGTTTCTGATTTTCTGCGCCATCATTGTACCGATCAAGCTTGCAGAGCTTCACCCCTACATTGCGCCCAGACTCACGGGCCACGACATCATCTACTATTCCGGCGACGAACTGCCCCGCACTGAGGACTTAGGAGGCACGCATGCCGGGGCGGCGGGACGTGCAGGGGGCACGGAAGCACACCATCGCACGCAAACCATCAAGGTTGCCCGCGGCGGTTCTCTGGTGGAAAAGGTTCTTGACGCTCCCAAGCTTAAGCTTCAGCCGTCGCCAGGGGCGGTGGCGAATTTGCTCGCGATTCGCCCCGATGCCGGGCCGCCGCCGGCGGAGGGCCTGCGTTCTGATCGTGCCGTTCCGAAGCTTCCGTCGAGCGTGATTGCGCCTGTTCCAGCCCTGACCAGTGATGTGTCGCGCAGCGTCATGTCGCTGGGCGGAGTAATTCCTCCGGCTCCCAGCGTCTCCCGCGATCGTGTACTCATCGCTCCTGTACTGAATTCAGGCGTGGTGGCGCCCGCGCCCACGGTTTCCAGCGACCGAACCCGTTCCCTGCCGGCGATCACGGCCAATGTGATTCCTCCGGCACCCGACGTGGCACGCGATCGAGCCCTGGTCGCTCCTTCGTTGGATACCCGCATCGTTGCGCCGGCCCCGAGTCTCTCCCGGGACGCTTCTCAGGCCCGACCAGTGCCGGCTCTGAACTCGAGCGTAGTACCCCCAGCTCCCGCCGCGGTCAGCCGCGACATATCACGCTCGCCGGTGCAGATGACCAACGCAGCGGTGGTGCCGCCGCCCGTATCGGCCCCGGAGCGCGAAGGCTCGCGCAATCCTAAGCTGACCATGCCGGCGCCATCCGTGATCGCTCCGCCACCCTCCACCGATATGACGCAGGATCTGCACCGGCTGGCCAGCGGCAGCGTGCCTGATGTGTCAAAGACGGTGGTTCCTCCACCGCCCACCCCGGCCGCCAGCACATCGTTCATGGGCAGCCTGCTGGATCGCGTCTTCGGGAGCACAGCGGTTGTGGCCCCGCCACCTACAGTGACCGGGAGCAGCCCGTCGCGCACGGCTGGCGGCTCGCTTGCGGCCAACGTGGTACCGCCGCCTCCCGCAGTTCCCAGCAGCAGCCCGCCAACTTCTGGGGCCAGAGCCGGGGCAGGCCGGGTTGCACCGGGTGGGGCCGTGGTTCCACCACCGCCTTCAGTCGCGGGATCGGGCGCGTCGGGCGGGCGTTCATCGGTCGCGGCGCCGGCTGCTGCTTCCGTGGTGCCACCGCCCCCCAGCGTTTCTGGTGCGGGCTCCGCCCGCGATAGCCAGATGGCATCTCTTGGCAACAGTTCCGTCGCTCCAAGCGTCGTCCCTCCTCCGCCGACCCTCGGCAAAGGAGACGGGCTCGCGTCGGGACGTGGCGCTAACGGTGCGGGACTTGGCGCACCGATGGATGCCGGCTCGGTCGTTGCCCCGCCTCGCAACGCCGGCAGCGGCTCCGACTCGGGCGTGGTGGTCTCAAAGGATCCCGGCCCGAAAGTTGGATTGCCGGCCAATGCCAAACCCGGTTCGCTTGCCATGTCACCCGCTGGTGGCGATAAGCCCGGACTCGGGGGCACCGGTGGCGGTTCTGGGATGGTGCGGGGCGAGGGCGCAGGGAGCGCCTTGAACGGAGCAGGAACTGGCGGAGGCAAGACCGGAACCGGGCATGGGTCCGACCCCGCTGCGAAAGCAGGAATCTCGCCCACCCCGGGCCCCGGTGGCGCTGGCAGCGCCACCAGGGGGTCGCCTGCGGTGCCTGGGGTTTCAGTGGCCGGCGGCAGCAGCATCGTGACCGTCGACTTCGGCTCCAACATTGGCAGCGGCGATCCGAAGACACCCGGCCGCTCCTCGGTCAAGGACCAGCGGAATCTGGGTGTCAGTGTTCAGAGTACCGCCAGCTCAGGCGGGGCTTTTGGTTTCTACCACCTGCTGGCCGGCGCTACCCACGATATCTACATCGACACCGCGCCACTTCCGGCGGTCATGACTTATTCCGAGCCCGCTCCAGTGCATGAATCCTCTGGCAGGATCGCGGATCCCGAAGCTATCCATACCGATCTGCCCGCCGGATTGCCGCACGTGCGCCTGGTGATCACATGTGTGCTCGACGCTTCCGGCAATCTGAAGAACCTGCATGTGCTAGAAGCCGGACCGGCGGACATGACCACAAAAGTGATGGCTGCGCTGCCCAGTTGGAAGTTCAGTCCTGTCATGATTGGGAATCAGCCGGTTGAGGTCAACGCTATCCTCGGCTTCAATATCGATACCAACGACCGTCGTTAGTTGCCAGTTTGTCCTTCACACAGAAGACGAGCGCCGCGGATGTTCAATCCCGTGACGCTCGTTTACTGCCCGTTCTTTCTTCTTCGTCCTTATTACTTCGAGCTAAGTTTCGCCGCCCGCTTGGATGGCGGAATCACGCCCTTCTCCGGCCGCTCTTTCTCGATCGCGTCAGAGAGGTTGTGCAGTGGACGGTCGTGCGCCGAAGAGAGTTGCGGACCGGCCGTCGCCACGGTCAGGTTCGTGGCGGTGTACATCGCTTCGTTGAAGGCCGCTCCTAGCTTGGCCTTGGCCACGGCGTACACGCCATGCGGCGTTCCATTGCTGAACACCGTGGCAATGTAGTCGCCGACCATCAAACCGTTTTGCGAATTCGGCAGCCAGCTGAGAGACATGGACCCCGCCAGCTTCACCGGCGGGTTCCAGGTCGAGCCCCCGTTGTGCGAGGAAATATACCCCACGTTGAGCTTGCAGGTGGACACGCTGCAATTCGTCTGGGGATAGTAATAATAGGTCACAGCGACGTGAGCGGTGGTGCCGGAGGTCGCGGGATCGATGCCGATTCCAGGGATAAAGTGATCGATCACACTGGTGACCTTATCAATGGGAATGCGGGTCACCGCGCTCCAGTGGACGCCGTCCGTCGAAGTGCTGTATACGAGGTCGTTGGTCAGGCAGCTGGTGCGGAAGCGGCAATCTTCCCAGACCACCCACACCGTGCCTGCGCCGTCAATCGCGGCGGAAGGCAACGGCCCGCTGCGTAATCCTCCCGCGTCAGTATGGGTCTGGATGTTGGCGATATTCCCCGGCGAGCTCCAACTCGCGCCGCCGTTGGTGGAAGTGAATGCCGACATGGAGTTGGTTTCGATCGGCACCACCACGGTGCCGTTGGGTTGCACCAGAGGCTGCCCGCCGATTCCCCATGAGCCGTTCGCGGTCGCCTTGGGCGTTCCCCAGGTAACGCCGCCGTCGGTCGATGTGCTCATGAAGATTTCGTCCCCGGCGGAAGGATCGTCCCACTCAACATAGCAATTGCCGTAGTACGGGCTGGTGGAGGTGGTATCGCACGCGATCCAGTTTTTGTCTGAACTGGGCGCCTTGGGATCCACGCTCACCGGGCCGTCCCAGGTAAAACCGCCGTCGGTGGAACGGCTCACCACCGCGGCAGGGGTGACGACCGTGTTGGAGATCGGCAGAGATGCGATCATCCACACGTTGTGTTTGGCGTCATAAGCGACGGCCGGGTCGCTGACGGCATCGAAGGGCCCCGAGCCTTCGCCCTTGGTCAGGTCGGGCAGAAATCCGTGGGTCCAGCTGGTGCCGCCGTCGGTGGATGTGGCCCAGCCGATGTCGGTTGAGCCTCCGGGGGCGATCCGTCCCGTCTGAAATGCTGCTACCAGCGTGGTTCCAAAGGCAAGCATGTGAGGCTCGACTTCGGTGGCATGTTGCCCGGGACCGACCGTAAACGGGTCGGAACTGATCCGGACCTTGGTGATGGTTGCCGGTGTAATTGTCGCCGTCGTCTCCTGGGCCGTTGCGACCGTGGAGATCACTGTGCCCAGTGCAGCGGCCAGGGCAGTAACTGCGAGTGTGAACACAATTGTTCCGCGGCTAGAAGCTGAGAGAATGCGATTCATCGGGAGTCCTTAACGGTTGAGCGTGGTTCGGTTGAGCTTGTTCGGTTGAGGGTGACCATGCCTACAAACGCTGGCACGACGGCCGCGCATAGAACTGTGCGCGATCTTGCAATCTAGCGGGGTGAACATTATCGTGGGTTCGAAAGCCGTGTCAATGTGAATGGTTTTGCATCTCTGGCGGGATATTCTGGAGGCGCTCTTTTCCACTCGCCTCCTCCTGCGGTTCAAGGCTGCGACGCGGCGGTCGCGTTCCGCTCGAAGATCACCGAGACATCGTCCGCGTAAATGCTCTTCCAGGCCGGGCTTTGTTCAAGAATGTTGGCCAGGGCCGAGTTCTTTGGAAGCAGCACGAGATGAGCGTGATATTGCTCCAGAAGCCCATCCCAGCCCGGCTCTACATGTACCATCTTCAAGTAAGACTTGAAGAAGTCCTCGCCATACAAGTCGTGGCGGTCATCTACGGCCACCAGGGTTCGGGGGTAGAGCCGATAGATCAAGTAGCCTCCCCAGTAGTCGGGAACGGTCACTGCTTCGCTTTGCTCTGCTCCTCTTTGCGCTGTTTCTCGTGCCTCTGCCGCCCGTGCCTCTGCCGATTTCCTGTCGAGAAAGTTGACCGCGGCGATGGGAAAGCGCTTGCCGTCGAAATGCGCGGCCATCAAACGAGTCTGCCCGACCGTGCCGCCATGTGCCGCGATCCAGCATGTGAGAGCGATGGAGGTGATAGCCCATAGGTGCCCGTGGAGGCTCGATTCGACGGCTCCCATCCGCTCGGTGAACGCCGCCATACGAGCCATCCGCTTTCGCAACCAGATGTTTCGCACTCCGAGATTCGCGATCGCGTCCGACAACAGCGGTCCGATCACCAAAGCCAACAGCAGCGAGGAGACTGGAATATTTCTCGAAGCATAGAGGGCGGAATACAGGGCGAAGAGAAGCACCAGGCCTTCGCTGACTCGCAAATCGCGAGCCCGCGTCGCCAGCGCAACCATGGCGGCCAACACCAGCAGCGCGAAAGATTTCTGCGCTACGCCATGGAAGTTCGGTGATTGAAATTCGTCGATGTGTTCCATCAGGAAGCGGTTCGACAAGTAGCGGTAGATGTGTAAATGCAGCTTCCATCCGTAGGGGTTGGCGACCGACGCCGCGGCGGAGGCGAAACCCGCGAGCGCCAAGTCTCTGGCCTGAGCCTGCCACCGCATCTTGGCGAGAAACTCATTGAATTTGTCATCCTTCAGCCGCAGCGCGCTCCAGATCGCGCTGACCCAATAAATCCCGAGAAGGACAAAGCCCACCAGGAAACCGCCATGCACGTTGACCCAAACCAGCATCAGCAGCGGCAGAAGCCAGAGGTGCCGGCGGCTCCCAGCCGCAGATTGTTCTGCGGAACGCGGCTGCAAACCATCCGATTCGGACGAATCGAGAATCCAGAACCACGCCAGAGTAAACAGCCAACTCAACACATGAGGCCGCGCGAGGAAGTGAATCATCGATGCCGAAGCTGCCAGCAGCACCAGCACAAGTGCGACGAACACATTCGTCCCACGGCGGATCAGCAGCTGGAACGTCCACGCAAACACGCCTGCAATCACGGCCACGGTAAACCACACCACTCCGTTTAGCCCCGCCCAGCTTTCTAATCCGCCCACAATCACGTCGTAGAGCCATTCCCAGGCGAACCACGGCTTCCCGCTCATCGTCGAGGAGAACGAATCCACGTAAGGAACAGCGTGGGACACGAGAATTTGCTGGCCGGTGCGAATGTGCCATCCGATGCCGGCATCGCCCAGCAAGCGCACTGACAGCGATGTACACGTCAGAAGAGCCAGCAGGGCGATGAAGATGATGTCGCCCGTCGACGGGATGAGCAGGCGAGTCCAGAGCGGATGCGCATTTGCGGAGGGAACATCGTCATGAGAACTTCTGGAACCGTCTGCCATCGCGGTGAATCTTATAGAGTGTGGAGATTAACGGCAAGACGAACGGCCAACCGCCTCGCGTAGTCGTTGTAGGAGCGGGCTTCGGTGGCCTCAACGCCGCTAAGGCTCTGGCCCGCGCGCCCGCGCGGATCACGGTGATCGATCGCAAGAATCACCACACCTTTCAGCCGCTGCTTTATCAGGTGGCGACCGCCGGCCTTTCACCTGGAGAAATCGCCGCGCCCATTCGCTCGATTCTTTCGTCGCACAAGAATGTCGAAGTCCTGATGGATGAGGTTACTGGATTCGATCTCGAGCGCCGCATGGTACAAACGCCAGACTGCGAGATTCCCTATGACTACCTGGTCGTTGCTGCGGGCGCGCGCCACGCTTACTTCGGTCACGAGGACTGGGAGCCTTTTGCCCCCGGCCTCAAAACCATCGAAGATGCTCTCGAAATCCGCCGCCGCGTGTTGCTCGCGTTTGAACTGGCCGAGCGCCAGGTGGCTTCCGGCGCGGCCTCTACGCCACTCAATTTTGTAGTCGTCGGCGCCGGGCCCACTGGAGTGGAACTCGCGGGGACTCTGGCCGAAATCAGCCGTCACGCACTGGCGCACGAATACCGTGCCATCGATCCCAAGATGGCCCACATTCTTTTGCTGGAGGGCGGCCCGCGCGTTCTTCCGGCTTATGCCGAAGATCTTTCGCGCAGCGCCCAGGAGCAGCTCGAGCATCTGGGCGTGGAGGTGCGCACTTCAACCGTTGTGACGCAGGTCGAGCCGGGATCGATTCACGTGGGCGAGACCCGGCTGGCCGCAACGGTAATCCTATGGGCTGCGGGAGTTGCCGCCTCGCCTTTGGGCAAACAGTTGACTGCGTCAGTCGACCGCGCCGGGCGCGTGCTGGTTCAACCAGACTTGAGCCTGCCCGGCCATTCCGAAGTCTTCGTCATCGGAGACCTCGCCGCCCTGAAAGATGAAAACGGAAAAATGCTGCCGGGAGTCGCGCCCGTCGCGATGCAGCAAGGAGACTTCGTCGCCAAACTGATTCGCCGCGAAATCGGATCCTCACGCGACGAATCGAAACCGGGTGCCCCATCTCTCGCGTCGTTCGCGAGAGGCGGGGATGTAGGCCCGCGCCGAGCGTTCCACTACTGGGACAAAGGTAGCTTGGCCACGATCGGCCGAGCGGCCGCAGTCGCCCAGTTCGGCAAGATTCACATCTCCGGATTCATCGCCTGGCTGGCGTGGTTGTTCGTTCACATCTTGTTTCTGATCGGCTTCCGTAACCGCTTGATCGTTTTCATTCAGTGGGCGTGGTCGTACGTGACTTACGAGCGCGGCGCACGGCTGATCACGGGCAGCACGTACCTGCCAGGCTGGATCAGCGTGGATGGGGAGACTCACTCCGTTCCTGATCCTCATAGCGATGCCCGGGCCGCCGCGGGTGAATCCGCTGCCGGAGAAATTCACACTGCCGTCCGCAAGTAAGGGGTAAGATTGGATTGAACACGATTCGGATTGAAGACTCCTTGGGGGAGATGAATGTTAAGGAAGAACGCCTCGCTTTCGCTTTTGTTGATTTTGCTTTGCAGTACCGTGGTTGTTCACGCGCAATCGCTCACGCCTGCTGACCGCGAGAAGGCTGTGAGCTATCTGGAATCCACCAGGCAGGGCGTCATCGATGCCACCAAAGGATTGTCGCCGGCCCAATGGAATTTTAAGTCCGCGCCTGACCGCTGGTCCGTGGCGGAATGCACGGAGCACATCGCCGCCGCTGAAGGATTTCTCCGCGGATTG
>Ga0070733_10003846_pt1 | contig 10180 bp, 3 predicted proteins | sample Coa_R1_9_FD_66450 | JGI IMG/M metagenome (GOLD analysis project Ga0070733, IMG submission 66450) | Surface soil microbial communities from Centralia Pennsylvania, which are recovering from an underground coalmine fire - Coalmine... | ecosystem: Environmental > Terrestrial > Soil > Unclassified ... | reverse complement strand
GCGTTCGAGCGCGGCTCGCGCGGCCGCAAAGGCATCGTCGAGCTTCGCGGGGTCGCCGCCGCCCGCGCGAGCGAGCGTCGCGCGGCCGCCGCCACCGCCGCCGAAAGCGACCGAGAATGCCTCGCGCAGCGCGTTGGCGTCGACCCGCTCGGCGAGCGGCTTCTCGACGCGGACGACGGCGGTTGACCCGCTCGCCACAACGATCACCGCGGGCTCGGCGAGCTTTCCCTGGATGCGGTCGGCGAGATCGGGGAGCGCCTTGGCGTCGAGGTTCGCGACGGCGGCGGCTACGAACGGGACGCCGCCGACGGTCTCCGCCGCCGCCGCCAGCGGGCCGGCGTCCACCGCCTCCTCACTCCGCGCTGCTCGCTCGAGCTCGCGAAGCCTTGCCTGCAGGCCCTCGACAGCGCCCGCCGCGGCGCTCGGCTCGGCGCGCACGAGCTCGGCGACCCGCTCGAGCGCAGCGCTTCGCTCGCGCAGCGCGGCCAGCGCCGCGGGCCCGCTGAGGGCTTCGATGCGCCGCACGTTGGCGGCGCTCGAGCTCTCGCTGACGATCGTCACGACGCCGATCTCGGCCGTCGTGCGGACATGTGTTCCGCCGCACAGCTCGCGCGAGAAACGACCGTCGCCGATCTCGACCATGCGCACGACATCGCCGTACTTCTCGCCGAACAGCGCCATCGCGCCGAGCGCCCGCGCCTCGGTCAAGGTCGTCGTGATCGGCCGCACCGGATGGTTCTCGAGGACCCAGGCGTTGATCTGGTCCTCGACGTCGCGCAGCTCCTGCGCGCTCAGCGCCTGGCCGTGGCTGTAGTCGAAGCGGAGCTTGTCGGGCCCGACATAGGAGCCGGCCTGATGCACGTGCGCGCCGAGCCGCTGCCGCAGCGCGGCATGGAGCAGGTGCGTGGCGGTGTGGTTGCACTCCGCGGCCCGGCGCGCGACGCGATCGACGCGCGCGAGCACGCGCTCTCCCTCGGCGAGCTCGCCGAGCTCGGGGACGACCCACAGCGCCTGGTCCTCGCCGATCCGCACCACCTCATCGACGCGCGCGCGACAGTCGCCGTCGGCGCACTCGATGATCCCCGTATCGGACACCTGCCCGCCGCCCGCCGCGTAGAACGGCGACTCGGCGAGCTTGACGAGCACGCGGCCGTCCTCGCGCGCGAGCGCGCCGACCGTCGTCGCCTGCTCGGTTGTCTCATAGCCGACGAAGCGCGTCGTGAAGCCGGCCTCCGAGGCAAACGCGCCGAGGCGCTCGCGCGCCGGCGCGGCGCCGTCGGGGGCGGCCGCCCCGAGGCCCTTGCTGAGCTGGCGCTGGCCGGCCATCAGCGCCTCGAAGGCGTCGAGGTCGACGTCGAGTCCCGCGTCTGCGACGAGCTCGCGCGTCAGCTCGACGGGGAAGCCGAAGGTGTCGTGCAGGCGGAAGGCGTCCTCGCCGGACACCGCGCCGGAGCTGGCGCGCGCCGCCTCGATGAGCTCGCCAAGGACCGACATCCCCCGCTCGAGGGTGTGCCCGAACTGCTCCTCCTCCGAGGCGAGCCAGACGTCGATGCGCTCGCGATGCTCGTGGAGCTCCGGATAGGCGGAGCCCATCAGCTCGCGCACGAGCGCGCTGTAGCGAAGCAGGAAGCCGGGGTCGAAGCCGAGCGAGCGCCCATGCTGGATCGCGCGGCGCATGAGGCGCCGCAGCACGTAGCCGCGCTCGGTGTTGGAGGGTACGACGCCGTCGGCAATGAGGAAGGTCACGCTCCGCGAGTGATCGGCGAGCAGCCGCAGGCTGCGGTCGAGCGCCGGTTCGCTGCCGTAGGCGCGACCGCTCATCGACTCGCCGAGCTCGATCAGCGGGCGGAACTGGTCGGTGTCGAAGATCGTCGGGACGCCCTGGAGGAGCATCGCCATCCGGCTCAGTCCCATACCCGTGTCGATGTTGCGCGCCGGCAGTGGCGTGAGCTTCGCCGGCGCCTCCTGGTCGTACTGCATGAAGACGAGGTTCCAGAACTCGAGGAAGCGGGCGTTCTCACCGCCCGGGCGATCGTCGGGGCTGCCGAATTCGACGCCGCGGTCGAGATAGAGCTCGGAGTCCGGGCCGCAGGGGCCCGTCGGTCCGCTCTGCCAGAAGTTGTCCTCGCGCCCAAGTGAGACGATCCGCTCGCGCGGGACGCCGACCGAGAGCCACGACTCGATCGCCTCCTCGTCGGGCCCGAGCCCGAGCTCCTCATCGCCGCCGAAGACAGTGATCCACAGCTGCTCCTCGTGCAGGCCGAAGCCCTCGCGCACAAGGTCCCAGGCGTACTCGACCGCGCCCTGCTTGAAGTAGTCGCCGATCGAGAAGTTGCCGAGCATCTCGAAGAACGTCAGGTGCCTCGCCGTCGTGCCGACGGTGTCGATGTCCAGCGTGCGCAGGACCTTCTGGCAGCTCGCGAGGCGCGGCGCCGGCGGACGCTCGCGGCCCTGGAAGTAGGGCTTCAGCGGCTGCATCCCGGCGATCGTCGTCAGCGTCGAGGTGTCCTCCGGCGCAGGGACAAGCGACGCGCTCGGCAGGCGCAGGTGTTCGCGCTGCTCGAAGAACTCGAGGAAGCGCTCGCGGACTTCGTCGGAGGTCATCTTGGGGCGAGATTACCTGGCGGCCTGGCGGCGGCCGCAGACGGCTTGCGCGCGGCTACGCGGGGCGCGCGGCGATCGTCGCGTGGCCGACGATCAGCTCGCCATCCATCAGGCAGGCGAGCTGCCCGGGAGCGACGCCGTAGGCGGGTTCGGCGAGGCGCAGGCGCATCCGGCCGCCGGCCGGCGCCGCGAAGCGCGCCTCAGCGCCGTCCGCCGGCGCGCAGCGGATCGGGCGCTGGCGGTAGCGCAGCCGCACGCTCGCGAAGCGCTCGCGGTGAAGCACCGCCCCACGAAGGTCGACCGTGGAGGTCGCGAGGGCCGCGCGCGGCCCCACCGTTACGGTGTTTGCGTCCGAATTCGTCGCCAGGACGTAGAGCGGAGTTCCGCCGCCAACGCCAATCCCGCGCCGCTGGCCTACCGTATACGCATGGCTGCCGCCATGGACACCTATTCGATGCCCCTGCTCGTCGAGCAGCTCGCCTGGACGTTTGTTCAGGGCGCCGTGGCGTGCGAGGAACGCCGCCTGCCCGGTTCCGGCGAGGAAACAGAGGTCCTGGGAGTCGCGCCGCTCGGCGACGGGAAGGGCGAATCGCCGCGCCAATTCGCGCACCGCGGGCTTTCTCAGCTCGCCGAGCGGGAAGCGCAAACGGCGCAGGCTCTGCGGGTCAAGCGCGGCGAGCATGTAGCTCTGGTCCTTGTCGGGGTCGGCCGCCACGCGCAGCAGCCCGTCGGCGGTGCGCGCATAGTGGCCGGTGGCAAGCGCGTCGGCGCCGAGCCGGCCGGCCAGCTCGAGCATCGCGTCAAGGCGCACGCTGCCGTTGCAGCGAACGCACGGGTTGGGTGTGCGCCCGGCCGCGTGCTCGGCGAGCCAGGGCTCGACGACCCCGGCGCGGAACTCCTCGCGCAGGTCGAGCGACAGGTGCGGAATGCCCAGGGCGTGGGCGAGCTCACGGGCGCCGCGCACGGCCTGCGGCGAACAGCAGCTGCGCTCGCCGTCGTTGTCGGGATCGCTCCACAGCTCGAGCGTGACCGCGACCGCCCGCGAGCCGCTCAGCACCGCCGCAACGGCGCTGTCGACGCCGCCGCTCATCGCGACGAGCAGGCGGCCGGGCGTCGAGGACAGCCGAGCCTGGGCGCGCGCCGCCGCGCCGAGCGCGCGGTGAAGGGCATCCGCGGCGAGCTCCGCGGCATGGCGCTTGGCGGGTGCGAGTCCGCCGAGCTCAGCGGCTATCGCCGTCGCGCCGACGCGGGCGGCGTCGAGCAACGGGCGGCCTTCGACGAGCGCGACGGCGGCGCTGCCCGCCGCCGTCGCGGCGCCGCATCCGCGGGCGTCGAAGCCAGCCGCGGCGACGCGGTCGCGATCGATCGCCAGCGAGATGCGAATGACGTCGCCGCACGCCGCTCCTCCGGCCGCGCCGGTGAAGGCGCCGCGCGGAGTCGCGCCGTGCCCGCGCGGGCGCTCGAGGTGCTCGCGCAGGGACATCGCACGAGTATTGCGCGCGAGGCAAAAATTCGACGGGCGGATCCGCGTTGATGCGTCGGGTGAAGCCAGCAACGCTGAGACGCGCATTGGGTCGCGCCGCGCTCGCGGCGCCGCTTGCGCTGCTCGCATTCGTCTTCGTACCGAGCTCGGGCGCCAGCCCGCTCACCCTCTCGGTGGGCGCCGTCCCACAGATTGCGAGGACAGCGACCGTCGCCGGTCCCGTCGCGCCCGACACGCCGCTGTCGCTGACGGTCGTTCTCCACCCGCGCGACTCGGCGGGACTCGCGGCACTCGCCGCGGCGGTCTCGACGCCCGGCTCGTCGTCGTTTCACCACTACCTGACGGTTCGTCAGTTCGCGGCGCGCTTCGGCGCCGGGGCCAATGCGATCGCGACCGTGCGGCGCGCGCTGCGCGCGGGTGGCCTGCAGCCTGGCGTGGTCGCCGCCGACGGCCTGTCGATCTCGGCGACCGGCAGCGCCGCGCACGCCTCGAGCGCGTTCGGCACAAACCTGCTCCGCTTCCGCGAGGCCTCGGGCCGGATGGTCTTTGCCAACACCAGCTCGCCCCGCCTCCCGGCCTCCGCGGCGCGCTACGTCGCGGACGTGCTCGGCCTCGACGACCTGGTGCGGGAGACGCCTACCGGCCTGAGCGCGCTCCCCCACAGCGCGCGCGCCGCGCACAGCACCCGCGCGGACCGCCGCGCGCACGCCGCCGGGGGCGGCGCCGCGCCCCAGGCATGCTCCACCGCCGCCTCGTTCGCGGCGGGCGACAAGCACGAGCGCACGATCGACCAGATCGCGCAGGCCTACGGCATCAACGGCCTTTACGCGCGCGGCGACTTCGGCTCGGGTGTGACGATCGCGCTGATGGAGCTCGAGCAGTATCCGGACATGGCAACGGATCTTGGCGCCTACGAGAGCTGCTTCTTCCCGAGCAGCCAGCCGATCAGCGTCCCGATCGTCAAGGTCGACGGCGGCGCGCCGGCGAACGACCCCTCCTCCGAGACCCCTGGCGGGGAGGAGACCTCGGTTGATATCGAGAACATCACCGGCCTCGCCCCGGGCGCCAACATCGAGATCTACCAGGGCCCCAACGGCGGCAATGGCACCTACGACACGCTCGCCGCGATGGTCAACGCCGACAACGCGCAAGTGTTGGAGGACTCCTGGGGGCAATGCGAAACGCAGGTCCAAGGTTCTGGGTTGATTGGCGCCGAGGGCTCGCTGCTCCAGGAGGCTGCGGCTCAGGGCCAGTCGTTCTTCACCTCCAGCGACGACCGCGGCTCCGAGGGCTGCCAGCCGATCGACGACATTCCCGCCCACGAGTGGGGCGTCTACCACACTGACTTCGCCGTCGACGACCCGGCGGGCCAGCAGTATGCGACGGGAGTCGGGGCGACTGTTCTGAATAGCCTCACGCCGCCGGCGGCCGAGACCGGCTGGAACGACTTCGGCTGGGGCGCAGGAGGTGGCGGAGTCTCGGCGGCGTGGCCGATGCCGTCCTATCAGTCAACCTCACTCGCCCCGGGGGTCATCTCGAGCTGGTCGAGCGGGAGCACTGGCTGCGGTGCGGGGCCCGGCGCCTACTGCCGCGAGGTCCCGGACGTCGCCGCCGACGCCTCGACCAACACCGGCTACGTCCTCTATTTCGCCGGGAAATGGCAGGCCGCGGGCGGCACATCAACAGCCGCGCCGGTCTGGGCCGCGATCGCCGCCCTCGCCGACCGAAGCAACTTCGCAGGCTGCACGTCCTCGACGTCACTCGGCTTCTTCAACCCGCTGCTCTATGAGATCGCCGGCGGCGTCAACTACCACAGCGCCTTCAACGACGTCACGACCGGCGACAACAACCCGAGCCAGAGCGGCCCCTTTCCCGCGACGGTCGGCTACGACATGGACACCGGCCTTGGAACGCCGCTCGTGACCGACGGCTCGGCGCCGGGCCTCGCCCAGCAGCTCTGCCTGGCGAACTCGCTCCCGGCGGCCCAAGCGCCGCAGATCAGCGCCATCGGCTCGCCGCTTGAGGCATCGGTCGGGACGCCGATCACGATCGACGGGAGCGGCTTCACACCCTTCGCGAACGTGGACTTCGGATCAGGCGTCGCGACACAGATGACCTACGTCAGCTCCACCGAGTTGATCGCCGACGTGCCTCCCGGGTCGGGAATCGTTCCGCTCACGGTGCGAACGATCGCCGGCACGAGCGGGAGCTTTACCTTCACCTACGCGCCGACGGCCACGATCAGCGCCCCCGCGCCCGGCGCCGGCTACACACAGGGGCAATCGCTGACGGCCGCGTACACGTGCGCCGCCGCGACGGGAACGCCCACCTGCACCGGCACCCTTCCGGTCGGCGCGGCGATCGATACGAGCGTTCTCGGAGCGCACCAGTTCTCGGTCACGGCGACCGACTCGAAGCCCTTCACGACCGTCACGACATCGACATACACGATTGTGCCGCCGCCTTCGATCGTGATCGCCGGGCCCGCGCCGCAGGGCGTCTACGTACAGGGCCAGGTGCTGCCCGCGTCGTTCAGCTGCTCAACCAGCGCACCGGTCACGATCGTCAGCTGCGCGGCTCCAGCGGCGCCCGGCGCGCCGATCGACACGCAGACCACCGGCACGCACACCTTCACGGTTTCGGCGACCGACAGCAACGGGATCAGCACCAGTCAAAGCGTCACCTACACGGTCGTTCCGCGCCTCTCAGCCACGGTCACCAGACCGGCCGACGGCGCCCGCTACGTGCGCGGTACGAGCGTCCACGCGGCATACGCGTGCACCGTCGCGGCGCCGGTGAAGGTGACCTCCTGCTCGGGCAGCGTCCGGAACGGCGCCGCGGTCCCCACCTCATCGCTCGGTCGCCACACCTTCACCCTGAGCGCAAGCGACAGCGCCGGGACGACCGTGACGACGATCGTCACCTACACCGTCGTCTCACCGACGGCGCAACTCTCGGGCGTCCGCCAGGCGAGCGCGCGCTGGGTCGAGCACCCGAGCGCCGGCTCGAACCTCCCGGTCGGGACAACGTTCAGCTTCACGCTCAACCATGCCGCAACGGTGCGGATGACGTTCCTGAAGGCCGGCTCTGGGCGGCTCAAGGGCGGACGCTGCCTCGCGCCGAAGTTCGCCAGTGCGCACGCTCGGTCCTGCGCTCGAAGCGTCGGGTCCCTGACGGTCCACGCGCACGCCGGCGTCAACAAGGTCCGCTTCCTCGGCCGCACGCCGGCGCTTGGAATGGGTAGCTACACCGTCACGATCGTCGCGACCGGCAAGAGCGGCCAGCACTCGCAGACGGCGACGCTTCAGTTCACGATCGCCGGCTAGGGATTCGCGGCGGCGGCCGATGACGCCTGCTGCTCGGTTTGGGCGACGGCGTTGTGCGCGGCCTGGATATCGCGCTTGAATCCCGGCAGCGGCGTCGCGGTCGGCTGTACGGTCGCCGGCGTGCCGCAGCCCGCGAGCACGGCGGCGCCGGCGAGCGCCGCCGCGAGCGTCGTCAGACGCCTGCAAGTCTTCATACGCAACAGCTTCGGCACCCGGTCCGCGCCGATTAGCGCGCTCGACACGAGTACGACCGCCCACCCACTACTCTTTTTCGCGTTGCGTTGATGCCCGACGGCGTTCTCCACCTCTCCTCGCTCGCGGGGAGCCCGCTCCTTGACTCCGCGGGCGAGCGCCTCGGCCGCGTCGACGACCTGATCGCGCGCCTGGATCTCGCCGACCCGCTGCCGCCCGTGATCGGCCTTCGCGCCGCGATCGGCGGTCGCCTGCTGTTCGTCCCCGCGAACCGCATCGCGCGTCTTGAGCCCGGCGGCGCGCACGCCTCGACGACGAAGCTCAACCTCGCCCAGTTCGAGCGCCGCCCCGGCGAGGTGCTGCTGCGCTCCGACCTGCTCGGACACAGCCTGATCAACGTCAACACGGCCCGCCTCGTGCGCGCCGGCGAGGTCGAGCTGGTCCACGACGACGGGGCCTGGCGCGTGGCCGGGATCGACCCCAGCCTCGGGGCCCGTTTTCGCCGCCTGATGCCCAAGGCCCTGCGCGGCGGCACCGAGGCCCACGATCAGTTCGTCGCCTGGACCGAGCTCGAGCCGTTCGTCGGGCACGTCCCGACATCGCGGCTGCGCCTCGCCCACCGCCGAATCGCACAACTTCACCCAGCCCAGATCGCAGACCTCGTCGAGGCCGCAAGTCATGAGGAGGGCGAGGAGATCCTCGAGGCCGTCGGACTCGACAAGGAGCTCGAGGCCGACGTCTTCGAGGAGCTCGACGATGAGCACCAGCTCGAGTTCCTCGACCAGCGCTCCGACCAGGAGGTGGCCGCAGTTCTGGCGCGGATGGCGAGCGACGACGCCGCCGACCTGCTGCTCGAGATCAAGCAGGAGCGTCGCCGCCCCGTTCTTGACCTGATGCCGGCGGCCAAGCAGCGCAAGATCCGCGGGCTGCTCGGTTACAACCCCTCGACGGCGGGCGGCGTCATGAGCCCCGACTTCGTCGTCGTCTCGCGCGAGGCGACCGTCGCCACCGCGATCGCCGCGGCGCGCGCCCACGACATCGCCCCCGAGGCGCTCCACTCGCTGCTTTTGACCGACGGCGACGGGGTTCTCTGCGGTTTGGTCACGGCCGGCCAGCTTCTGAGGGCCGAGCCCGAGCAGATCCTCGACGCGGTCGCCGACAACTCGCCGCCGTCGGTTGGCGCCGAGGCCGAGGTGCCCGAGGTCGCACGGCTGATGACCGATTACAACCTCATCTCGCTGCCGGTCGTCGACGCCGACGGCCGCCCGATCGGGATCGTGTCCGTCGATGACGTTCTGGAACTCACCCTTCCCGAGCAATGGCGTCGCCGGTACGGGCTCGCGCGCGAGTAGAATCGGTCGCGGACGCGCGACGGATGCGCCGCCGCGCTTTACACCACATTCACACCATGGACGACCCCAGCAGATACGAAGACGGCGAACCCCCGCGAAGTAGCGGGCGCGTGACGCTGCGCCGAGGCGTCCTGGCCGGGGACCGCCGCTGAGAACCGGCTGAGGCCTCCACGGCGCCCCGCCGCGCGACCCGCCGGCGCGAGGTGCGAAAGGAGGTGCCCCAGCATGACGACGACGCCTCGCCGCGAGCGCGCGGTGCTCGACAGCGCGCACGTCGGCGACATCCAGGGCGCCTTCGGCACCCTCGCCCAGCACGACACCGGCGCGCGCCGCAGCTGGCGGGCGCGCGCGCTGGCGCTGCTCGCGATCCTCGGCCCCGGCCTGATCGTGATGGTCGGCGACAACGACGCCGGCGGCGTCGCCACCTATTCGCAGGCTGGCCAGAACTACGGCACGAGCCTGCTCTGGGTGCTGCTCCTGCTGATCCCCGTCCTGATCGTCAACCAGGAGATGGTCGTCCGCCTCGGCGCGGTCACGGGCGTCGGCCATGCGCGCCTGATCAACGAGCGCTTCGGGCGCTTCTGGGGCTGGTTCTCGGTCGGCGACCTGTTCCTCTTGAACTTCCTGACGATCGTCACCGAGTTCATCGGCGTGAGCCTCGCGCTCAGCTACTTCGGCGTCTCGGATTACATCTCGGTGCCGATCGCGGGGGTGCTGCTGGTCGCCATGACCGCCAGCGGGAGCTTCCGGCGCTGGGAGCGAATGATGTTCGTGTTCGTCTTCGCAAACCTGCTGGTGATCCCGCTCTTCTTCATGTCGCACCCCGATGCCGGCAGCGTGGCGCGCGACTTTTTCGTGCCGGGCATCCAGGGCGGCGCCAACTCGGATTCGGTGCTTTTGATCATCGCGATCGTCGGGACGACCGTCGCTCCGTGGCAGCTCTTCTTCCAGCAGTCAAACATCATCGACAAGCGGATCACGCCGCGCTGGATCAACTACGAGCGCCTCGACACGTGGATCGGCGCGGTCGTCGTCGTGATCGGCGCGGCGGCGCTGATGGCGGTGTCGGCGTTCGCCTTCCACGGCAGCGGCTACTTCATGCACTTCACCGACGCCGGCGGCACGGCGCGGGGGCTGCGCGTGCAGCTCGGCTCGGTGGCGGGGGCGTTCTTCGCGCTGGTCCTTTTGAACGCCTCGCTGATCGGCGCCGCGGCGCTGACGCT
>Ga0070733_10003845_pt1 | contig 10181 bp, 7 predicted proteins | sample Coa_R1_9_FD_66450 | JGI IMG/M metagenome (GOLD analysis project Ga0070733, IMG submission 66450) | Surface soil microbial communities from Centralia Pennsylvania, which are recovering from an underground coalmine fire - Coalmine... | ecosystem: Environmental > Terrestrial > Soil > Unclassified ... | reverse complement strand
GCACGTCTTGGGGATCGCGATCGATGGCGCTCGGGGCCGCGCCGCGGCGCCGCGAGCCTGGGGGGAAGTCTAGCAGACCCGCCGTCGCGGCCTACGAGGGCTTCGACGTCAGGGCGTCGCCGTCCTCGGCACGTTCCCAGACCGGCCGCAGGATCGGGTGCACCGCCGGCGCGTCGCCGAAGAAGCGCCGCACCTGGAGGGCGTCGATCTGCGACAGGCGGTGAAACAGGCGCGCCGCCATCTCCACCTCGGCGGACCAGTAGGCGCAGCACTCGCGCGATGGGTCGCGAGGGTCCTCCTTGCACAGCGGCGAGGCCACATAGGCGCTGTGACTACAGACCTGGCGCGCCCAGCAGGTCTGGCAGGGCGGCACCGGCGACTCGGACTCGACGGGTCCTTCCAGGCATCGCCACATCTGCTCGGGCAGCAGGCGAGGGTCGAGGCTCTCGAAACCCGCGAACGGCCGGCCGTCGCCGGACGCCGCCAGCCCGGCGCCGGCAGCGGCGGCGGCCTCGCCACACATCAGCCGGCGCACGATGCGGATGAGCGGCTGGAACTCCACCGGCGAGCGGCCGGCTTCCAGCTCGTCGCAGGTCTCCTCGAAGATGGTGTGCAGGTCTTGGCGGTACTCGCGCGCCCGCCTTCCCGGTTCGCCGCAGCCGGCGGGGCCGGCGGGGTCGTGGTCCTCGAGGCGGATGGCGTCGAGACTCCGCACGCCGGCGGCCCTGGCCCAGCGCCAGAGCTCGACGAGCCGTGCCGGTCCATCGAGGACGCACTGCACGGTCACCCGGGAAAGACCAGGCAGCCCGGGCAGCAGGGCCGGCAGCTGCGACAGGGTCAGGTCGACCAATACGGATGCCGGCGCCGGCGGCACCGCCGGCGCCGGACGGAGGCGCGCCATCTGCTCGGACAGCAGCTGCAGCGCCGGCTCGGCGAGCAGCCAGGGCCGGTTCTCGAAGCGTGTGCCGCGCCGCGCCTCGGGATCGCACTCACCGCAACGCAGGCGAACGTGCACCGGCAGGGCGGCCAGCTTGCGGGCCACCTCGACGGTCGCCTGCTCGGGTTCCAGCACCAGCTCGAAGGCGACCTCCTGGCCGGAGAGCACCGCCTTGCGGCCGGCCTCCGCCACCACGGTCTCGAGCCGGCCGTCGACCGGCACCTGGCCGGCCCAGTCGAGATGCAGCTTGATCCGCGAGCTGCCGCGCCCGCGCCTGAAGACCCGTTCCACGGCGGCGATGGCCGCCGCGGCGTCCGGCTGGTCGATCCAACCGTGGACCTCGTCGCCGCCATACGGCGGCGCCGGCAGCTGCGCTGGGGCCGCGGCGTCGAGCCACCCGCGGCGCGGCGGCAGGCCGAGCTCGCCGCCGCTCCAGGACCAGCCGCTCTCGGCGGTGTAGAGATCGGCGCTGGCCAGCCAGCCGAGCAGCTCCTCGTCGAGGTTGCCGGTTTCGAGCGCCGGCGCGACGTAGAGCTTCAGCTCCTCCGGCACCTCGAAGACCGCCGCGCGCTCGACGTCGTAGACCAGGCTGCACGAGCCGTCGCCGTCGGTCAAGGGTTGCAGGCTCCTCAAGCGCAAGGCACCGGGCATCGCCAACGGGAACGATCGCATTTACTGATCTCCTGAACTTACTTGTGCGCAAATGCCCGAATTTCGATGGGCCGCGGCTTCGAGCGCTTTGGCGCCGCACCGAGTCATATACAAGGAAGAGTTGCCGCAGCGGCGGTTTTGATGACAAAGAAAGCCGCGCTGCCGCAAACTGTCACCGGCGCGGCGGCGCCGGCGTGACGGTTCGCAAAGCAGCCTATATTGCTCAATAAAAACTTTACTGATCGTCAGATCACGCGCATGTCCGAAATGGTTGTGTTTGTCAGCGGCCGGCCGCCGCGCCGCCGGCGGCGGGCGCCGGGCCGAGCCAGCGCGCCAGCCAGGCGAGCACCGTCTGGTGCCAGAGCAGGCTGTCGGCGGGCTTCAGCACCCAGTGGTTCTCCTGCGGGAAGGTGAGCAGCTCGCTGGGGATGCCGCGGCGCTGTAGCGCGGTGAAGGCGCCCAGCCCCTGGGTGATCGGAATGCGGTAATCGAGGCCGCCATGGATCACCAGCGTCGGCGTGCGCCAGCGGTCGACGAAGCGGGCCGGGTTCCACTGCTCGTAGAGCTCGGGATGCTGCCAGTACGGCCCGCCCATCTCCCACTCGGGGAACCACAGCTCCTCGGTGGCGTAATACATCATCCGCTGATCGAAGGTGCCGTCATGGGTGACCAGGCAGCGGAAGCGGTCCGGCCAGTTGCCGGCGATCCAATTGGTCATGAAGCCGCCATAGGAGGCGCCGAGCGCGCAGGCGCGATCGCCGTCGAGCCACGGAAAGCGCGCCACCGCCGCCGCCAGGCCGAGTTGCAGGTCCTGCAGCGGCTTGCCGCCCCAGTCCTTGCTGATCGAATCGGTGAAAGCCTGGCCATAGCCGGTGGAGCCGTGGAAATCGATCGCCACCACGCCGTAGCCGGCGGCAGCGTAGATCTCGAGGTTCCAGCGATAATGAAAATGGTTGTCAAAGCTGCCCTGCGGACCGCCATGGATGAGGAAGGCGATCGGGTAGCGCCGCCCGGGCTGGTAGTCGGCCGGCTTGATCGCCCAACCGTAGACGGTGTCGCCGCCGGCGCCGGCGAACTGGAACTGCTCGGGCTCGCCGAAGCGCACCGCTGCCAGGCGCTGCTGGTTGATGCGGGTGATCTGGGTCAGCCCGGAGCCGTCGCGGCGCACGGTATAGATCTCGGCGGGCGCGCGCAGGGTGTCGAGGGTGAAGACCAGGCGGTCGCCGCCGGCCAGCGCCGGCACCTCGACGTGGCCCGCGGGCGTCAGCTTGCGCACCTTGCCGCTGGCGACGTCGATGGCGAACAGCGGCTGCTGGCCGAGGTCCTCGGCGACGGTGAACAGGGTGCTGCCGTCGGCCGAGAACAGCAGCGGGCCGGTGGAGCGGTCCCAGGCCTCGGCCAGGCGGCGCTCGTGGCCGCTGGCCAGGTCGCGCAGCACGATGTGGAGGCGGTCGGACTCGAAGCCCGGCCGGGTGGCCGCGGCATAGGCGAGGGTCTTGCCGTCGGGCGAGAAGGCCGGGTAGGTGTCCCAGGCGGGATTGGCGGCGGTGAGGTCCTGCGGCGGGTGCGAGCCGTCCACCGGCGCCTGGTAGAGATCGAAGTTGGTGGACCAGGGTTCCTGCCGGCCGGCGTCGCGCGCCGCGAACACCAGCGAGCGGCCGTCCGGCGTGAAAGCGTACTCCTCGGTGCCGCCGAACGGCTTCGAGGGCGTGTCTGCCACCATGCCGCGCATCACGTCCACCGGCTCGGTCGCTCCCGCCGCTCCCGCCGCTCCCGACGCCGTCCCGGCGCCGGTCGCGACCGGCGCCACGAACAGGTGCGAGCGGGTGCCGTCCTCCCATTCGTCCCAGTGGCGCACGAAGCCGCCGCCGTCCGGATAGAGGTGCGCCTTGACCTTGCTGCGCTCGCTCTCCTCCAGGCGGTCGTGGGTGCAGGCGAGGGTCGGGCAGTCGGGAAAGACGGCGGCGGCGAGCGCCGCCCGCGTCCCGTCCGGGGAGAGGATGAAGCTGCCGACCTCGACCGGCAGGCGGCTCACCTGCGTCATCGCCGCCGCCGGCGCGGCGCCCTGGCCCGTGGGCAGCGGCGCCAGGCGCCAGATCTGGCTGCTGCCGGAGCGGGTGGAGAGGAAGTAGAGCGCGCTGCCGTCCGGCGACCAGCGCGGGTTGCCGTAGCCGGCGCCGTCGAGGGTCAGCTGGCGGAGGCCGCCGCCGTCCGCGCCGACCAGCCAGAGGTCGGTCTTGCCGCGGTTGCCGACGAAATCGGAGGTACGGAGCACGAACGCCACCAGGTCGCCGCGCGGCGACGCCTGCAACTCGGTGATGCGCTGCATCGACTGTAGGTCGACGGCGCCGAACGGGTGCAAGGCGGCGGCGGGCGAGGCCGGCTCCTGGGCGGCGGCGGCCGGCGGCGCCGGTAACGCCGCCAGCATGGTCAAGGCGATCGGCGCCGCTTGCAGAACAGCCATCAGGGACCTTGGCATCGCGATTCCTCTCCTCGATTGGGTCAGATGGAAATCGAGCCCTTGCGGAACTCGGTCTTGCCGATCAGGGCGTTGACCAGGACCGGCACGCCGGTGCGCGCGAGGCGGACGGCCTCGGCGAGAACCGGCACGACGTCCTCCGGGCGCGCGATGCGCAGCCCTTGGCCGCCGTAGCCCTCCGCCACCCGGTGGTAATCGGTCCGCGCCAGCACCGTCCCGACGTCGTCGTGGAGCATCTCCACCTGCTCGCGGGCGATCTGCGTCCAGCCGGCATCGTTGCCCACGACCGCGATCACCGGCAGGCCGTGGCGGGCGAAGGAGTCGATCTCGGCAAGACTGTAAGCCGCGGAGCCGTCGCCGTAAAGGATCCAGACGTCTGCCCGCGGCCGGCAGAGCTGGGCGCCGAGGGCGAAGCCGCCGCCCACCCCGAGGGTGCCGAAGACGCCGGGATCGAGCCAGGAGAGCGGCGCGCGGGGCCGCAGGATATAGGCGGCGGTGCCGACGAAATCGCCGCCGTCGGCGACGATCACGCTGTCCGGCGCCAGCAACGCGTCGATCGCCCGGCACAGCCGCAGCGGGTTGACCAGCCCGTCGGAGACCGGCGCCGCGGCCTGCTCGGCGATCTCCCGCTCGCGCTCGGCGTCGCGGGCGCGCAGCGCCGCGAGCCAGCCCTGCCAGCGACCGCCGGCGCCGAGCGCCGAGGTCGCCGGGGTGGCCGGGGTCGCAGCGCTGGCCGAGGTCGCAGCGGCGGCCGGGATCCCGGAGGCCGCCGGGCCGGACCGCGGGAAGGACTCCGCGAGGGCGCGCAGGAAGCGGCCGGGATCGGCGTGCACGGGCAGCTGCGGCCGGCGGTTCTGGCGCAGGTCGGCGGCGTTGCGGTTGACCATCAGCAGCCGCGCGCGGCGCTGGACGTGGCGCCCGTAGTCGAGGCGGAAGTCGGTGGGGATGCCGGCGAGCATCACCAGGTCGGCTTCGCGCAATGCCTCCTTGCGCCGGTGGCGGAGCTGTAGCGGGTGGGCAGGGCCGAGCAGGCCGCGGGCGCCGCCGGCGAGGTAGACCGGCACGCCCAGGGCGACGATCGCCGCCGCCAACTCGCTCACCGCGCCGGTCTCGAGCACGGCCTGGCTGCCCACCACCAGCACCGGCCGCTCGCTGCGCGCCAGCGCCGCCACCGCGCGCCGCACCGCGCCGCGGGAGTGGGCGGGCGGCGCCGGCACGGGTGGAGCTGCCGGCAGCCCGGGCGACAGGCGCAGACCTGCCGGCGACCGGGGCGGCACGGGCGACCCGGGCGGCTCGGGCGGCGATGGCGGCGATGGCGGCCGCTCGTAGCGGGCGGCGCCCGGCCGGAACAGCCGCCGGAGGTGGCGTCGCAGGTAGAGCTGCAGCGCCCACCCGGCCAGGCCGCCGTCGCCGCCGCTCTTCGCCGTGGCCCCGGCGCCCGCGGTGTCCCCGGTGCCCGCCGACGGCGCGCCATACATCTGGCGCACCAGCGGCTCGTCGTAGAGCAGGTCGATCGGGCACTCCAGGAACACTGGCCCGGGGACGCCGCTGCGCGCCTCGTGGAAGGCCTGATCGAGCAGCGGCGCCAGCTCGCGCACCGCGCGGGCGGCGGCGGCCCACTTGACGTGCGGGCGGACGAGCGCCATCTGGTCGATGTCCTGCAGGGCGCCGCGGCCCTTCAGCAGGGTGGCGGCGGCGCCGCCGAGCAGGACCACCGGCGATTGCGCCAGCTGGGCGTTCTTGACCGCGGTGATGGTGTTGGTGACCCCGGGACCGGCGGTGACCGCCGCCACCCCCGGGACGCCGGTCAACCGCGCCACCGCGTCGGCGGCGAACACCGCGGCGGCCTCGTCGCGCACGTCCACGACGCGGATGCCAAGCCGCTTGGCGCCGACCAGGATCGGCGATATATGGCCGCCGCAGAGGGTGAACAGGAAGCGGACCCCGTGGCGCTGCAACCCGGCGGCGATGTGTTCGCCGCCGTTCATCCGGTAGCCGCCAGCACATGCCGCTCGAGGGTGAAGCAGACGAACTCGCCGCTCATCACCGTCTCATCGCTCATCATCGTCTCATCACTCATCACCGTCTGATCTGCCGCGGCGGCGCCGGCCGCGACCCGCTTCACCTCGACCAGGACGCGGCTCTTGCGCCCCGCGGTCTCGGCGAGGTTGGCTTCGGCGATCAGGCGCTCCCCCACCGCCACCGGCCGCAGGAAGCGCACGGCGGCGCTGCCGAGCACCACGTTGGGATCGTTGACGGCGAGCATGGCGGCATGGTCGGCGAGCCCGAACACGAAGCCGCCGTGCACCAGTCCCGCCGCATCGGCCGCCATCTCGGCCACCGTGACGAGCTCCACCCGGGCCGATCCCGCCAGGGCCGCCGGCAAGTCCACCGGCCGGCCGCAAAGCCGGCGGTCCAGCGCGAGATGGGTCCGGGGTTGCACCGGCTGGGGATTATAGACGACGTCACGGCCGGGCGGTCGTCGCCGGCGGCTGGCATCGCACTCCTCACGACCCTCCGCGCGGCCTTCTTGCGTGAGCCGAAATCAAGGCGCGATTGAGAAAGATAAGGCAAAGCATCAGCAGCAAGCTGAGGGAAGATCCGAGCGCCTGCCCCATGTCACAAGATCCTATCCCGCACGTTGAGATTGATAGTCTTGGCGCCGGAATGATCCCAGAGTTCCAGGAAGCTTCTGCAATAGAACTCAAACCAATCCTGTTGCTGCTGCTTGCTCAGAAAGAATTGAGGTCTCGCATTGGGAGGCTGCCGGAAACCGCTCAGAGTGACAAAGGCAACGCCGGTTGGGCCTAGAGGGTCGACCAGTGTCACTATGGGCTCAGGGACGAAGTCAATGGCCTTGAGGACTACCGCGTCCTTGCTCGTCGCTCGGCGCGCGATGGAGGCGAGCAATTTGCGCGTCTCCTCGAAGTCATCGGCGAGCTTCTGGACCGAGCTCGTCTCTTTGAGGTTGCGGATAGCCGAGCGCTCGAGCGCTCTCCCCGCGGGGTCGCTGAGAATGCACCGGAGAAGGCCTCCACGTTTGACGAAAGACTCCAACGCCTCTTTCGCATCCTCCATCGAGGCGTAGCTCGCCATGCTCTGGTGCCAGATCTGCATCGCCTGGCCGATTCGCTCCTTGGCGAAGGAGCTTTTCCAGGTACGGATCATCAGCTGCTTCGTGCCGGGCGGGTCTGACCTCTTGAATGCTGAGAGGTCCCTGAAAAGCTTCGCCTCTTCGTCTTTGTCGTCCTTGCTCACACTCCGCTCGCTGGCAAGGAAAAGAGGATCTTGTATGCCTGGGTGGAGGAGGTAGGGGATGATCGGGACCTCACGGGCGCGGGCGAAGCCAAGCTCGTAATGAACCCAGGGCGACTTTATACTGGCCGGAGAGATGTACGCGATCAGGTGGGTCGCCTTGCCGATCTCCTCGTGCACGCGCGCGGGGATTGGCTCGCCGAAGCCGATACGGCGGTCCAGGAAGTGAGCGACCCGCGCCTCGCGGAGCTTCGTTGCGATCTCAAAGGCGGCCTTGGCATCGTCGTGGGAGTAGCTGATAAAGACATAAGCGCTCTTCGCATCGGGTTGGAGGTTCTCGATGCCGACACGGGAAAGGAGCTCACGCAAGCTTTGTAAGCTAAACTCGCTGTCCTGGCTGAGGGCGTCGTAGATTCTCCTGTGCTCGCGATACTTTTTGAATCCGAGCACCCTGGGCGAGAAGCCGACCAGCATTTTGGTCAGGTCGGTCACGAAGTAGAAGACAGCGCGAAGCTCCTCCTGAAGTGATAGGTCGAGTTTCGCGAGCGACCGGCTGCTGAATGCAAGCGCGAGCTCGCCGGCCTCCTCGATGAATCCCTTGAATCCGCCGAAGGTAAGGTTCTGCAGCTCAGTGCGGCTGCAGAGGTGCGCACTGTCGAGGTCGCTGAGATATTTAATGGCGGTCATCAGGTCCTGCGTGTCGAGTTGGAGTTCGGTGGTCTTCTCGTCGGCGCTCGAATCGACCCAAACGAGAGTCTCGCCAGCCGTTACGATCTGGCCTACCTCCACTTCGATTTCGAGGACCCTACCCTCGATCGGGCTCGGCACCGCGATATCGATCTTGTCCGTCTCTACCTCGATAAAAACATCGTCGACCTCGAGGTGCTGGCCCTTATGTATGGGAATACGCTGCACTTGCGCCTCGGTGATATCTTCACCGATCCGCTGCATTTTGATTGGAGTACGCATGAGCATTCTACTCATCAGATATAGGCATATGGTACAACAAAGTGCGACGGTTCCACCGGTCCGTCAGCCGGCGGCGGACGCCGGGTACCGGGGGTCGTGCGACCGCAGCCAATCGATCTCCCAGGCGTAGTCGACCGGCCCGCCCCACCAGTCGGGCAACGTCGCGCCGGCATCCACGGCAACCCCGTCGTCCGCGAGCCGCGCCACCAGGGCCGTGACCGGCTCTCGGGCCGGCACCGGCAGCGCCGGCGCCTCCGCCAGCGGCCGGCCGTCGGGTCGAACGAAGCGCGCCTCGCCATTGGGCGCCAGCTCCATCGAGAATCCCTCCTCGTGCACCGCGCGATGGTGGCGGCGGCAGAGCAGCAGCGTGTTGACCAGGCTGGTGGCGCCGCCATCGGCCCAGGGCTCCACGTGGTGGGCGTCGCACAATCTGAGGCCGCAGCCCGGGAAACGGCAGCCGCCGTCGCGATGCTCGAGGGCGCGACGCAGGCCCGGTGAGATGGCACGCGTGCGACGGCCAACGTCGAGCACCCGGCCATCCGCGGCTTGCCGCATCACCACCCGTGCCGAGTCGCAGGCCAGCCGCCGGGACGTTTCCGCGGAAACGTGGCTGCCGTCCGCGAGCCAGGACGAACCGTTTTCACCATTGCCCGCCAACACCTCGGCGTCCACGTGCACCACTACTTGATAGCGGTCGCCGCGACTGCCGGGATCGAGGCCCGCGGCCAGCGCGCTCTCGGCCACCAGGCCCAGGGCATCGGCGCGGCGTTGCTCCGTGGAAACGTTTTCGGCTACCGCCTCCTGCGCGGCGCCGGCCGCATACCGCGTACCAGCCTCTCGACGTGAGCGGCCGTTCCTGCACGCGCGAAGCCCAGCAGATCCTGTTCGTTGGCCGGCGTGGCGATGCGGGTGAGAGCGCGAACCTTGGAGTAGGAGATTTCGCCACGGCGCATCGACGCAGACACCAGCGGCAACTCGCCAAGAGCGCGCGCCACGCGCATCTTTTCGCGCGCCGCGCCCAGGTCGAGCCCTACGCGCCAGCACAGCCAGTGCGCGCAAGAGTGGAGGCTCACGGCAAGATCCGGCCCGCGCGCCCTTCCGTGGATGGCGCAGCCACTGTCGGCGCGGGCATGGCGCGCCGATGCAGGCATCGACGGGGACCATTTGGTCTACCGACCAGCCCTCGCCGGGCTCGGATCTGCTAGCATTCTGGCGCGATGGTAGAGACTTCTCCCGGCATCGCCGGGTTCTCGAGCACCAGACGGCGGCCCTGGCCGGCCGCCAAGGTCGCCGCGGCGGCGTTGCTGGCCGCGGCGGTGCTGCTGGGCGGTCTCGAGATCCATCCGGCGGGGGAGGCCCACGACCCGATCGCGGGCCTGTCCGGCGCCCACCAGGACGTCTACTACCCGGACGCCAGCCACCCCGTCGCCCGGCCGCACGCCGAGACGGCCACCGCGGTCCAGCGGCCGCCGTGCGCCGCTTGCCTCAACCGCCTGGAAGGCCGCGGCGCCCACCTCGCGCCGGCGTCCCACCTCGCGCGACCCGTCGGCGGTCACACCCTGCCGCCCGCCGCCGCCGTCGCGCCGCTGCAGCAGTCCCTGCGCCCCGACGGCGCCCGCGCACCGCCTCTCGCCTGAGCTCTTCCCCACCCTGACTCGACGCGCTGGCCCGTACCGGCCCGCGGACCCAGCGGTCCGTGGCCGTGACGCCGCCTGACGCCGCTCCGTCGCCGCACGACTCTCGGCTCGCCGAGGGCGTCGCTCGGCATGCGACCGGACGTCCGGCAGGCGGGCAGGCGCCGGCCGACGTGCCGCGACCGCCGCGCACGGGGCCACGACCGCCAACCGACTCGCGCCGGCGCCACGGGCGCCGCGAGGGTCGCAGACCTTC
>Ga0070733_10003844_pt1 | contig 10183 bp, 7 predicted proteins | sample Coa_R1_9_FD_66450 | JGI IMG/M metagenome (GOLD analysis project Ga0070733, IMG submission 66450) | Surface soil microbial communities from Centralia Pennsylvania, which are recovering from an underground coalmine fire - Coalmine... | ecosystem: Environmental > Terrestrial > Soil > Unclassified ... | reverse complement strand
GGCAAATGGCACATCTATCCGGAGATGGCGGCGGCCGGCCTGTGGACCACTCCCACAGATCTCGGGAAATTCGGCATCGAGATCGCCCTCTCGAAACAGGGTAAGGCGAACCACGTTCTGTCCGAAGCGATGACGCGAGAGATGCTGAAACCGCAGATAGAACCGGTAGGTCTGGGTCTATTTCTCGGGGAGTACAAGAACCCGGAAGAGTTTGGCCACAATGGTTCGAATGAAGGCTTTCGGTCGTGGCTGATCATGTTTGCGGATTCGGGCAAGGGACTCGCCGTCATGGCCAACTCCGACAACGGTGTGAGCGTGGAGAATTACCTGATCGAAAGCGTGGCAAAGGAATATGCCTGGACCTACACCCCTGAGCAGCAGTCCGCCGCCGAAGTGCTCATGTTGATCGCAACTGCCAGGGGGCCGCAGGCAGCCATCGCAAAATATTCGGAGCTGAAAAAGTCGGGGTCTCCGGCCTACGCCATCGACGAAAACACCCTGATCCAACTCGCCTACCAGCTTCTGTTCGCCGGGCAAACTGACGACGCCATCGGGGTCTTCAAACTGGAACTTCAGAATTATCCGAAATACTGGAATGCGTACGACAGCCTTGGCGAAGCCTACATGAAAGCCGGACAAAAAGACCTGGCGATCGCGAACTACGAAAAGTCCATCGAGCTGAAGCCCGACAATCAGAACGGGATCGACATGCTGAAAAAGCTGAAACAGCCGTAAGTTCTGGGCGGGCCCGAACGCCTATCCTCCCTCCTCCTCCTCCGCATTACCTTCGTAAGCTTCCACCGCGAGTTCACATTTGCTGCAATATCCGAAGACTACCTTTGTTTAGGGGAGCTACACCATGAACGTGTCCACAGTGATCTTCATCGCGGTGCTTTGCGTGGTTTGGGTGTTCATCAAAATCCTGCCGAAGCTCCTGGTGCGGCAGGTCAGCCGCTTTGCGCTTAAGAAAGTCGGGGAAGCCGCGCTGGCCAAGATGCCGGAGCAGATCCAGTTCACTCGAACCGCCACGCCGCAATGGAAGAACGAGGCTGCCATGCAGCAGATGGCAACTCCGCTTGTAAAGTCCGGATTCAACGACCTGGGAACGTACAGCATTGACAAGATGCCGGGCGCGGTGGTTCGTATCCTGTTTCAGCCGCAGACGTATGTGTCGGCCCAGATTTGCGAACATCCCAAGACCGAGTGCTGGACAGAACTTGCCACGCGATACACCGATGGCAGCAGCGATTTTCTGTCGACCCTGCCGGATCAGTTTATCACGCCCGCGCCGTTTGCGCGAACCAACCGCGCCGACAAGAACACGCCGACTGATCGCCTCTACCAGCAGCACCTGGCGCAGAGGAAATCACGTGGAATCAAGTCCGTAGCCGCAAGCGAAGTGGTCCACGAAATGGAAGACGCCTACATGCGTGCCATGGTCTGGAAAAACAACAAGGGGATCACTCCGGAAGAGGTCGCGCAGGTGGCCGCTAAGTGGGCCAAGGCGAAGCAGCAAGCCGCAGGACAGTGATCATCAGCGTTGACGCGGCGAATATTCCGACCTAATATGGCTCGTCCAGGATTCCCACAAGCCTGGGCTCAGGCCTCAACCAAGAATGATCGGGAAAACAATCTCCCACTACCGCATTCTGGAACCGCTCGGCGGCGGCGGAATGGGAGTGGTTTACAAGGCGGAAGACACCACGCTCGGACGTTTCGTGGCGCTCAAGTTCCTGCCGGATGAGATCTCCCAGGAATCGCAGGCTCTGGAACGTTTCCGGCGGGAGGCCCGCGCCGCCTCCTCTCTGAATCATCCCGGTATCTGCACCATCCACGAAATCGGCGAACACGAAGGCCGGCTGTTCATCGTGATGGAGTATCTCAGCGGCCAGACGCTGAAGCACCTTATTCAAGGCAAGCCTCTGGAACTGGAACGGTTCTTGAGCCTGAGCATCGACGTAGCGGAAGCCCTGGATGCGGCCCACGCCAAAGGAATCATCCACCGTGACATCAAGCCGGCAAACATTTTCGTAACGGACCGCGGTCACGCCAAGGTTCTTGATTTTGGACTGGCAAAGATCCTGGAGGCCAGCAAGCCGGTCAGCGGTGATTCCCAAACCAAGGCCACCGACGTTGATCTCACCAGCCCCGGAACAGCCGTCGGTACCGTGGCCTACATGTCGCCAGAACAACTGCGCGGCAAAGAACTGGATGGCCGCGCCGATCTGTTCTCTTTCGGCGTGGTGCTTTATGAAATGGCCACGGGTGTTTTGCCGTTTCGCGGGGAGACCTCCGCAGTCATCACCGAAGCCATTCTGAATCGTTCGCCGACGGCGCCCAACCGGCTGAATCCCGGGCTTCCGGCCAAGCTCGAGGAGGTCATCAGCAATGCTCTGGAGAAAGATTGCGATCTGCGTTGCCAGACTGCAGCAGAAATGCGAGCCGATCTGAAACGGCTGCAGCGAACCATCGACACTTCGCGCACCTCGGTGCTTGCCGAGACCAGCGCTTCGGCGTCACCGGCAGCTGCACCCGCTATTTCCACCACCCAGAGCAAGAGATTTCCCGGCATAGCGTTGCTTGCCCTGGCTGTACTGGTTTCGCTGGCCGTGGGCGCGTTTGCCGGCAAACTGTTCTTTTCCGTGCCCAAGGCCCGTGAACCAGTTTACAAACAGCTCACGTTCCGGCGGGGCAGTATTCGAGCCGCCAGATTTGCTCCGGACGGGCAGACAATTCTTTACAGCGCGGCGTGGCAGGGTGGCGCAGTGGACGTTTTCACGGCACGTCCCGAGGCTCCCGAGGCGCGTTCCATGGGTCTGGCACGGACCCAGCTCATGTCAATCTCCTCTGCCGCTGAAATGGCGGTACTACTCAACAGCAAAGCCATCGGAACCTGGGTAAACATGGGCACGCTAGCGCGAGCCCCGCTGGTCGGCGGCGCTCCGCGCGAGGTGCTGGAGAACGTGCAGTGGGCAGATTGGGCTCCGGACGGCACCAACCTTGCCGTGGTCCGCGACGTCGGCGGCATGAACCGGTTGGAGTATCCGATTGGGAAACCACTTTACTCCACCGGAGGATGGATCGGTCACCCGCGATTCTCACCCAAGGGAGACCACATCGCTTTTCTCAACCATCCCAACCAGGGCGACGACAGTGGCTCGGTGGCGGTTGTGGACTTGGCAGGAAACAAGACGACTTTGTCCGGAGAGTGGTACGGCGTGCAGGGCGTGGCCTGGTCGCCGGATGGAAGCGAGGTATGGTTCACCGCGAGCAAATCGGGACAGGACCGGGCACTCCATGCCGTCACCCTTGCCGGCAAGGAGCGGATGATCTTGCGCCTGCCGGGTGCGCTGATTCTGTTCGACGTGTGGAAAGATGGACGAGTCCTGCTGATGCGAGCCACCTGGCGGCGCGAGTTGGTTGGGATTAATGCCGGGGAGACTAAAGAACGGGACCTTTCCTGGCTCGACTACTCGTATCCCGCCGAGCTTTCCTCCGATGGCAAGAGCTTGCTCTTTGACGAGGAGGGTGGCGGAGGTGGACTTGCCTATTCGAAATCGGGAGGCCTGTACTACGCCGTCTACCTGCGCAAGACAGACGGTTCCCCCGCTGTTCTGCTGGGTGAAGGTGGAGCGATAGCGTTATCCACCGACGGGAAGTGGGCGATTGCAGCCACACCGGGTGAGCGTTCACAACTCAAGCTATTGCCGACGGGAGCTGGAGAACCTAAAGACCTTACCAACGACAACATCAACCACGAATGGGTGCATTGGTTTCCCGATGGCAAACGCTTCATTTTTTCCGGCAATGAATCGGGGAAAGGAACCCGGTTATATGTTGATGATGTGACTTCAGGAAAAACCACTCCGATTAGTCCGGAAGGGGTGAAGGCCACCGACTTTGCCATCTCGCTGGACTCCAGGCTGGTGGCGGCGGTCGGCCCCGATCAAAAAATTTACCTCTATCCGGTGGCTGGCGGTGAGCCGCATGCCATTCCCGGAATCGAGGCTGGCGAAGACCCCATCACCTGGAGCGCGGATGGGCGGTCGCTTTACATTTATCAGCCGGGCGAGTTGCCTGCCCGGGTGTATCGCCTGGATGTCCAGACCGGGCAACGCACGCTTTGGAAACAGCTCATGCCATCCGATCCTGCTGGCGTGGAAAATATCGGCCCGGTTCTGATGACACCCGACGCCAAAACCTGTGTCTACGGGTACCACCGCATGCTGGCTGATTTGTACCTGGTCGAAGGGCTGAAGTAGTCCACAACAGAACATCCGGTTTGCAGAATGAGCTTAGCGCACCGACCAGACCTTCAGCTGGTCGCCAGAGACGCTGGTCAGCAACAGCCGCCCGTCCGCCACAAATTCGCCTCCGTTGGGAGTGATACCGGGAGTAAGCACAGTGCTTTTCACGGAACCGCTGCCGACATCCCAGATCAGCACGGGCGCGGGCTTTCTTGAATCATCTGCATTGGCGTAAGCGGCCACGAGAAGCTTCCCGTCGGGCGAGAGTAGGAGGCCCACTACGATATCGGATTGCCTGGGAAATGCGCGCAGCACCTTGCCGGTGCTGGCATCGATTACTGTGACCGTCTTGTCAGCCCCCGCGGCGAAAACGGTCTTGCCGTCCGCGGAAAACGCCACTGCGAAGGGTTCCAGCAACAAGTCGGTTGCAGTGCTGTGCAGGGAACCAGTGTAGGCATCGTAGATGCGGACGTTGGTATCGCCATCCGCGGTGGCGAGCCACGCGCTGTCAGGAGAGAACGCCAGCGCCAGAGTTCCGGCGAAGGGAGCGTGGAGGTGAGCTGCCATTTTTTTCGGCGTCATCTGCCAAATCTCCACGTCGCGGTCCAGGGGAGCAGCTGCGACCAGATGTCCGTCGGCCGAGATGACAAGCACGTTGATGGCAGATGGAGCCGTGAACTCCAGCTTCAGTGTTCCAGATGGAACATCCCAAAGCCGGACTTTGCCGTTGCCCCCGCCCGCCGCCAGCAGTCGCCCGTCAGAGGAGAACTGCAGGGCAGAGACGTGTTCTCCCGCGAGGTCAACTGTTTGCCCAAGCGCGCCCGAATCCAGCGCCCAGAGCCGGACCTTTTCGTCCTGACAAGCGCCGGCGATCATGTTGCCCAGCCGCGATATCGCGGTGAATCGCACATTCACACCTGCCGGCAAAGTCATGGTTTTCTCGAGATGGAGATTCTCCGCGGGCAGGCTCAGCCCCGCGAGAAGAGTCAGGCAACAGATAACCGCAGCCCGCCGCATTACGCGCGCTCCAGACAGAGCTCAAACCGCACGGCGGCATGAATATCTTTGGGATCGCCGACCAGCATTACCGGCCGCACCAGTTCACGGCTGTGGATCAAGGGATCGCGTGTGAAGTTCTTGTCGGGATCTCCTTCGAACACCGGATCGGTAGCGAAATAGAGTTGCGTGACCAGCGGCTTGTGGCCGGGGGCAGTCACCAGATAATGCACATGCTGGCACACGCGATCCGGGTAGTGGCCCGGCATCACAGACTCAAACTTGTAGTGCCCGGAGGCATCCGGCGCGAGCTGCGAGCGGTAGTGGTAACCCTCGAGATCATAGCGTCCAAAGTGGTCGGTCTGCCAGATGTCGACGACCGCATCCGGGAGGGCTTCGCCGCGCGTGTCGAGAATCTGTCCCGATACCGACAAAGGCATGCCGGGGTCTCCCGGGGCGCGCAGCATCTCCGTTCTCGGCGCGCGCTTCTTGTAGAACGGGCCGAGTTCGTTGGGCGGAGTGGGTTTGAGTGCTCGCTTCTCGCGCTCTTCAAACGCCGCCAGCATCGCGGCCGGGGCGTAGGCAGAAAGCACTGCTACAGATCCCAAAGCCATGCATTGCTGAAGAACTTCACGACGCGTGACCGCGCCCGGCACGAAGGTTCGCATAAGATCCTCCCTGATAAATGTCTGAGCAGTACAATACGCTTCCGCGCTGCGCAGTCAAGAACGTCTTCGACGAACTATCGCCCGTTGTAGTTGTATATGATGGTGCAAGCCTGAAAGCGGCCTCCTGATGAAAGCGATTGCGGTCATACCTGCCCGTCTGGCTTCGATCCGTCTGCCACGGAAGATGCTGCGCGAGATTGCGGGCAAGACTCTGATCGCCCGCACCTATGAGGGAGTGCGCTCCTGCGGGCGGCTCGACGACGTCATTGTGGCCACCGATTCCGGAGAGATCATGGCTCTCTGCCAGCGGCATGGATGGCATGCGCGCATGACTTCGCCGGCCCATCGCTGCGGCACGGAGCGAGTCCAGGAGATTTCGAACCTGATCGCCGCCGACGTTTATGTCAACGTGCAAGGCGATGAGGCCATGGCGCGGGCGGAGCAACTGACAGCGTTGCTCGACATCATGAAAGATCCCAACGTGCCTGTCGGAACCCTGAAGACTGCGGCGGCTGCGGAGGACATCCGCAATCCCAATGCGGTAAAAGTGGTGACTGACGCTTCCGGGCGCGCACTTTATTTTTCGCGCTCAACGGTTCCGTACGACCGCGATGGCACGAACCCCCGATACTTCAAGCATCTGGGGTTCTATGCCTATCGCAAGAGTGCGCTCGACCGGTTTTGTGCTTTGCCGGAGTCCGCGCTGGAGCGCAGCGAGCGGCTGGAGCAGTTGCGTTTTCTCGAAGATGGAATCTCCATCTCGGTTGCGGAGACGCCGTATGACACCGTCGGAGTGGACACGGAAGAGGATTTACTGAGGGTGGAAAAAATCCTCAAGGGCCGCTGACGGACGCAACCGCGCTACAGCGCCTTCACTGGCTGGTGTGCCCAGGCCTCGGCGGCCGCAACCCGCCGGGAGATGGCGGGATGGGAGTGGAAAAACCATTCCACCCAGCCGGAAGGCGTTCTCTCGGCAAGATTCTGCTCGGCGAGTTTATTCATGGAAGTAATGAATGGCTGGACGCTGGGGATCGACTGAAATGCATAACGGTCCGCCTGGCGCTCGTTGTATCGGGAAAACGCGTTAAGCGCCGGCATCAAAAGAAACGACAGCACGGTGGATACCAGGATGAGCAGGGGGAGATTGGCAAAGTCCGACAGGGTATCGAAGATCTGCCAGCGCTCCATAGCGTAGTGCAACACCCAGTTGGCCGCCCAAAAGCCCGCCAGCGTAATTCCTGCCTGAACGGCGATACTCTTCAAGATGTGCTTGTGAACGTGATGCCCAAGTTCGTGCGCCAGGACTGCTTCGATTTCATCCGGAGAATAGTGTTCGAGCAGGGTATCGGCCAGAATAATGCGCCGCGTGTTGCCCAGTCCGGTTAGAGCCGCATTTGCCTTCTTACTTTTCTCTGAAAGGTTCCATTTGTAAACGCCGCGTACTCGCGTTCCGGCCCGCTCACTCAGCGTCACCAGACGCGATTTGAGTTCCTCGTCCTGCAGTGGTTCAAATTTGTAGAAGATGGGAAAAAGAATGACGGGGGCAAGCTGCGCCATGAGCACGAACAACCCGAGAAATACCGCCCAGGCGATCAGCCACCAGTACTGCGGAGCCTGGCGAATAATGAAGTAAAGCAGCTCGATCACAATCGCGCCCAGTGCGGTTCCCACCAGGAACGCTTTTACTTCATCCCAGACCCAGGAGCGCACCTTCTGGTTGGAGAGATTGAAGCGGTGCTCCAGCCGAAATCCGTAGTAATCCAGACCTGACCCCAGCAGTTTCTGGATCAGCATGAGCATGAGCACGTACAAGAAAACCGCCAAAGTATATATCTGGGACGAGGCCCGATAAGCCAGGTCACGCAAAGTTCCATTCCACCCGGTCGCCAGAAGGACGATAAGCAGGATGAGGCCCAAGGCAAAGTCGGCAATGCCGAGCCATCTCCGGACGCGGTTATAGCGGCGCGCCTCCGGCGAGTCCGCCGGCGTGTTGGGGGAGGTTGCCATGCGTTGCTGACTATTATTGTACCGGGAGAAGCGTAGTAGGTCGTCTAAAAGTGCGTGGATTCGCAGGGTCTTGACTTGCGGAGCCTTTGGAAAAGCAGGTCCCTCCACTCGCTCCGCTCGGTCGGGATGACAGATTTGCGCTTCGGATTTCTGATTCAAGACACTAGCCAGTGCTTTTCACGAAATCCTCTGCGCTCGATAGAATTTCCTTCACCAGTTCGGGCGATGCCGCTTCGGAGTACACGCGCAGCAGCGGTTCGGTGCCCGACGCCCGCAGCAGGACCCAGGCCTCCGCGCCGTGGCCGTTGGTGGGCGCATCCAGGAAGAACTTCACTCCGTCGAGATTTTCCTTTTTCAAGATGGAGTACCTGCCCAACCGTCCTGTTCCGTCGTCACGCGCCCGCTGGATGGCGTGCTGTTTGACGTCCTCGGGAATGTGAAGATCGAGGCGCCCATAATAATGAGGCCCATACTCCTTTTGCAGATCAGCGACCAACTGGCCGAGCGGCTTCCGTTCTTCGGCCATGACATTGGCCAGCAGCAGCGCGTTCAGGGTGCCGTCGCGTTCCGGCAGAAATCGCGAATATCCGATCCCGCCTGATTCTTCGCCGCCGATCAGAATCTCTTTCTCCATCATCAGATCAGCAATATATTTGAAACCGATGGAGCATTCGTTCAGCTTGCGGCCGTACTTCCTGGCGATGCGGTCCACCATACGGGTGGTATTGAAGGCTCGCACCACTTCGCCGGGCCACTTTTTTCGTTCCAGCAGCCAGCGCAGCAGGACGGAGAAAATCTTGTGTGAGTCGACGAAGCTGCCATCTTCGGCTACGGCGCCGATCCGGTCGGCATCGCCGTCAGTCACCAGCCCGGCATAGCAACCCTCTTTCACTACGGTCTGCTGCAACATGGCCACGTGAGGTTCGATGGGCTCGGGATTAATGCCGGGGAACAACGGATTTACTTCCTGGCGGATGGCGACGTGTTCAATGCCGTGATCACTGAAAATCTTTGTCAGCACACCACGCCCGGAACCATACATGGAGTCCACGGCAAACTTCAGGTGCGCTTTGGCGATCAGTTCCAAATCCGCGAAGTGGCTGACCGTCGCAATGTAGGGCTGCTTGAAATCGACCTCGTCGATCGCAGCACGCTTGCCGTTCGGTGTGGCGCCAGCCAGTAACTGCTCTTCGATTCCACGGATAATCTGCGGCGTCGCCGAGCCCCCGAACCTGCCTTTGAACTTCACCCCATTCCAATTCCAGGGATTGTGGCTGGAAGTGATGACCACGCCCCCCGCCGCACCCAGTTGCTTCACCGCCAGAGAAACCGCCGGAGTGGGCGTGTAATCGTTGGCCAGCTTGATTGGGATGCCCGCGCCGGCGAGAACTTCAGCCGCCACCCGAGCAAAGCTCGGCGATCCAAAGCGGGTGTCATAGCCGACGATCAAACCGCGGCTGGAATCTTCGTGTTTCAGGACATACCCAGCGATCGCAGCCGCGACTCGCCGAACGTTTTCATAAGTGAAATCGTCGGCGATGATGCCTCGCCATCCGTCGGTACCAAATTTGATGTTTGTCATCGGTCAGCGGTAAAGTCGTGCCGTCACTTTCAAACTAATTTCGACATCTTCTTCTCGTCCAGATACTTTACGACTTTGCCGACATCCTGGGCTCTCTCGCGAGTAGTGATGAGCAGCGCGTCAGCAGTTTCCACGACCACCAGATTATTCACGCCGACGGCCGCCACAAACTTTCCGGGCGCGTGAATGTAGTTGTCCTGCGCGTTCAGAGTAAAGACGCCGTCGCTGGTAACCACGTTGCCATTCGAGGGCCGGCGCTTCGCCCCCTGGTGCTCGTGCAGAGCGGTCCACGAGCCAAGATCGTTCCAGCCGAAACCTGCCGGAAGGCAGAAAATGTTGGAATTCTGCTCCCCCCTGGCGGAACGCGGCTCGAGCACGGCATAGTCAACGCTGATATTTTCACACTTGGGATAAAGACGTCGAAAAACCGCGGCAAATCTTCGCGTTCCAAATGCCGATGCAATCTCTTCGAGTATCGGTGCGGTCTTTGGAAGGTGCTCGCGCAATGCATTGGCCAGCGTCCGCGCACTCCACAGAAACATGCCACTATTCCAGTAGTAGTTGCCCGCTTTCAGGAACTCAGCGGCACGGTCAGCGTCGGGCTTCTCGGTGAAGCGGCGGACAGGCAACGCGCCGTCGATCGTTCCAGTTCCCGTTTCGATATAACCGTATCCGGTCTCGGC
>Ga0070733_10003843_pt1 | contig 10185 bp, 5 predicted proteins | sample Coa_R1_9_FD_66450 | JGI IMG/M metagenome (GOLD analysis project Ga0070733, IMG submission 66450) | Surface soil microbial communities from Centralia Pennsylvania, which are recovering from an underground coalmine fire - Coalmine... | ecosystem: Environmental > Terrestrial > Soil > Unclassified ... | reverse complement strand
AGGCGCGGCCGTTCGAAAGCTAATTGAAGTTCCGGTCAAAGGGGCGCCGGTTCGAGGGGCACTTCGTCCCCTTTGGCGGTGTGATGAGAGCGACGAAGTACGTGCTGATCGCGCGTTCCACGCACGTGCTCGGGTCCGCGTCGCTGGTATGACCGTAACCGTCGTGCGTTAGAAGGACTGCGTTGCCAAGCCGCGATGCGGCGCGGACGGCGTTATCGTATGCCGTGTTCGGATCGAAGCGCGTACCAATTACGAGGATGCGGTTTTTCGTGAACGCATTCCACGGCCCGGTGTAGCGATCGGCGCTGCGCACGAGCCAAGAAGCGCACGGAGCCCAGAGCAGCCAGAGGTTCACGGGGCCGCTCATGAAGCTCACGTCGCTCAGCCCACCGATGACCTTGGGCCATTCCTGCAGTCCGGGCCGCGGTGGAAACGGTTTATCTGCGCATTGAAGTCCGACAGCCGAATCGAGTGCGGGCTCTAGAAACGCCTTCACGTCTCGAGCTGTGCTCTCGAGCGCGGAGCCATCGCCGCGAGCGGCTTTGTCGAGATCGGCTGCAAGCTCCGGCCACTGTGCGGGAGCGCCAAGCCGCACCCACAGGACGATCAAAGCATCCCCGTAGGTCAACTTGCCCATCGGCGCGTGTCGCAAACGCGCCAATAGCCGCCGCACACGCGGTGCAACCGGACCATCGCCAGCCAGATCGCAGCGGGGCCGTCCGGCACTTTGGCAGAGCGACTCGAATTTGCGCAGGACCAGATCGGCGTCGCCGATACTCTTCGCAATGCTCTCTGCAGTACCGGCGGTAAACGCGACCGGGTCGATCACGCCGTCGAGTACCAGCGTGCGGACTCGGAGCGGGAACATGTTGGCATACGTTTGACCGATGAACGTGCCGTACGAGACTCCCCGGTAGTTCAGCTGGGAATCGCCGACGAGTTGGCGCAGGTAGTCGAGGTCGCGGACCGTGTCGGCCGTGGAAACATGCGCGAGCAGCTCGCTGCTGAGCGACGTACACCGCTTCACGAACTGCACGGTCTTGGGTAGATATTGTACAGACTCGTCCCTCGTCGTCGGTATCGACCAGTCGCGCCCCCAGAATGTCTTTCGGTTTTGCGCATTGGTAAAGCAGACAATGCGATCGCTGTCGCCGGTGCCGCGCGGATCCCAGCCAACGACGTCAAAACGGCCGCTCCCCATTGCATCCAGTTCCGCAGCCATCTCCCTTACCTTCGGGACGCCCGCAACACCAGGACCGCCCCAATTGAAGAACAGCGAGCCAATGCGCTCGTGAGGGCGGCCGGCACGGTGGCGGATCACGGCGAGGTCGATGTTGCCGTCGTCCGGACGCTGCCAATCCAGCGGGACCGCGACTCGCGCGCACTCCAGGCCTTTAGCAGGCTCGTAGCAAGAGCTCCAGGCGATGCGTTGACTGTGCGGTAGCCCCGGGGCAACCGATGCGGCTCCGCAAGCGGGTGCTACGAGCATACCGACCGCCGTAGCGTAAGCTGCTAGGTGCGAAAGCGGCAGTTCCAAGAACGCGCGCATCGCCAATGACTTAGTTTCTACTTGCCGGGTTCCTTGGCGTGTGACGCGAATTTGGCGCAAGAATGAAACGTTTTTCGCATGGCTCCTCTCGCCAAGGAAGACGACTCCGAGAAGCTCGCTTTAATAGTATACCCAAACACTATACGCCGCCGGCCGAATATAGACCCAGGCTCCTTCAGGGTCTTTAAGTAGTGGGGTTGTTCGGTCCAGGTGTCGTTGTTAAAGCGCAGAGTGCTTGCTACGCGCGTTTTGGTCGGGCATCAGCCCACGAGCAGTAGAATCACGCTGGTTACACGGTTGTTACGGGGAGCCGGTGACAGCGTCGTTTCTTACGGTGACGCGGTGGGCTGCGGCGAGGAGCTTTCCGGTGTTCCCATGAGTTTCTTAACGCGCTCGATGTTGTTCATTATATGATCGACATTACTTCCATTCTCTCCGAGCTGTTGGAAGATCGCCAGCGCCTCCTCGTACGACTCAAGCGCGTCGGCGTACAGCCCTTGATGCTCTTGCACAACGCCAATGTTGCCAAGTTCACGTGCCTCGCTGCCGCGGTCGCCAAGCTGGCGATCGAGGGCGAGCCCCTGCCGATCGGACTCGAGCGCATCAGCGTAAAGGCCTTGCTCCGCTTGCACGATGCCGATGATGCTGAGTGCGCGCGCCTCGCCGGCGCGCACGCCAAGCTGGCGGAAGAGCGCGAGCGCCTGCCGGGCGGACTCGAGTGCGTCGGCATACTGTCCTTGATCCGCCTCGGCGATGCCAATGTTGTAGAGTTCGCCGGCCTCGCCCTCGCTGTCGCCAAGCTGGCGGTAGAGCGCAAGCGCCTGTTGATGAGACTCAAGCGAGTCCGCGTATTGGCCTAGCTCCTCATGAACGCTGCCGATGTTGCTAAGGTTGTTCGCTTCGTGGTCACGGTCGCCGAGTTGCTGGTGGAGCGCGAGCGCCTGCCGAAAAGAGTCGAGCGCATCAACGTATTGCTCCTGGTCCTCTTGCACGACGCCGATGTTGTTGAGCGCGTTTGCCTCGCCGTCTCGATTGCCAAGACGCCGGTAGAGCGCGAGCACCTTCTGAAAAGACCCGAGCGCGCTGGCGTATTGGCCCAGATGCTCTTGAACGTCGGCGATGTTGCCGACTTCGCCGGCCTCGCCGTCGCGGTCGCCGACCCGGCGGGAGAGTGCGATGGCCTGCTGATCAGACTCGAGTGCGCTAGCGTAACTTCCTTGATCCTCTTGCACGATAGCGATGTTGGCGAGTTCGCGTGCCTCGCCGTCGCCATCGCCAAGCTGGCGGAAAAGCTCGAGCGCCTGATAATGGGACTCGAGCGCCTCGGCATACAGGCCTCGATGCTCTTTCACGATACCGATGTTACCAAGTTCGCGTGCTTCGCCGTTGCGGTCGCCAAGCCGGCGGTCGAGTGCGAGCGACTTCTCGTCGGACTCGAGTGCGCCGGCGTACTGGCCTTGATCCTTTTGCACGATGCCGATGTCACCAAGTTCACGTGCCTCGCCGTCGCGGTCGCTGAGCTGGCGGTAGAGCGCGAGCGACTGCTGATGGGAGAGGAGCGCGTCGGCGTACCGGCCTTGACGCTCTTGCACCATACCGATGTTGCTGAGGGCGCTCGCCTGCGCGTTACGGTCGCCGGAGCTTTTCGAAGCGACGAACTGCTGATGGTAAAACGCATCCGCTGCCGCGTAGTTCGCGAACGTCCCCAACGTCCAAGTTTGCGACGGCCTATACGTGACCGGCGGTTGGCCCGCGGCGAGCGTATCGATGAGCGTGACCTTTTTTCGTTGCGAGCCGATTACGAGGTAGCCGGTCTTAGCGATGCTGATTTGGTCGCGCGTACAAGTAAACGTGACGGTCTTGTTGCCTGCTTGAACCGAAAACGCGGTTCCGCTGACGCCGGCGGTGATTTGGTCTCCGTATTGGACCCGGTAGAAGTCGAGCGAATTGTGGACGACGTCAAAAAACATCTGGCCAGCATTGGCGCGGACCTGCCCGGTGACGACAAACGTGATGCTGGCACCAGGCTCGAGCCTCACTGTGCTGGCCCCTCCGGTACTCACGATGACGACGACCACGCCCGCCGGGACGTCCACACGTGTCCCGTTGTCGATTTGCTGGCCACGCCGGATGCTATCTTGAGGGTTGCCGACGCGTGGCGTAATCGTTACATGGGCTGCAGCGGCAACATCCTTACCGTTGACCAATATCTGCTTGACGGTGTGAGTGCGCGTTGCTGCGCTCGCCGTAATCGGCAGAGCAATCGCGAGAAAGACAATAGCCGGAAACCGCGCGGCTCGGGACGTGCGTCTTCTTGCTGGGTTCGTCATCGGCCGCAAGGGGGCGACGCGGAGGGCGCCGGCGAGGGACTCACGGGTGCGCCCACGAGCTTCTTCACCCGCTCGACGTTGTTCAGCGTGCGGTCCACGGCGGCTCCGTGCGCGCCAAGCTGCTGATAGATCGACAGCGCCTGCCGATAGGACGCGAGCGCGTCGGCGTACTTCCTCTGATCTTCTTGCACGCCGCCGATGTTGTTCAATGCGTGCGCTTCGCCGTCGCGGTCGCCCAATGCCCGGAAGAGCGCGAGTGCCTGCTGGTCGGACTGCAACGCGGGGTCGTACCGGCCCTGAGCCTCTTGAGCAATGCCAATGTTCTTGAGTGCGCGCGCCTCGCCCTCACGGTCGCCCAATGCCCGGAAGAGTGCGAGCGCCTGCTCATGGGACTCGAGCGCGTCGGCGTACTGCCCCTGATCCTCTTGCTCGACTCCGATGTTGTTTAATGCGAGCGCCTCGTTGTCGCGGTCGCCCACTGCCCGGAAGAGCGCGAGCGCCTGCCGATCGGACTCGAGCGCATCGGCATACTGCCCCTGATCCTCTTGCAGAACGCCGATGTTGGTGAATTCGCTCGCCTCGCCGTCACGGACCCCAAGCTGGCGGTAGAGCGCGAGCGCCCTCTGAAACGATTCGAGCGCGTCGTCGTACTGCCCCTGATCCTCCTGCACGTCGCCGATGTTGTTGAGCGAGTTCGCCTCGCCACGGCGGTCGCCAAGCTGGCGGAAGAGCGCGAGCGCCTGCTGAAAAGATTCGAGCGCATCGGCGTACTGGCCCTGACCCCTTTGAACGACGCCGATGTTGCCCGCCTCGTCCGCCTCGCCGTCGCGGTCGCCCAATGCCCGGAAGACAGCGAGCGCCTGCTGAAAAGATTCGAGCGCGTCGGCGTACTGGCCCTGAGCCAGTTGCACGCCGCCGATGTTGTTGAGTTCGGTCGCCTCACCGTCGCGGTCGCCAAGCTGACGGAGGAGCGCAAGTGCCTCTTGATAGGACGCGACTGCGCCGGCGTACTGGCCCTGATCCCTTTGAACGATGCCGATGTTGGTGAGCAGGCTCGCCTCGCCGCCGCCGTCGCCGGATGCCCGGAAGAGCGCGAGCGCCTGCCGATCGGAGTCGAGCGCGTCGGCATACAACCCCTGATCTTCTTGCACGGAGCCGATGTTGCCGAGTTCGTGCGCCTCGCCGTCGCGATCGCCCAATGCCCGGAAGAGCGCGAGCGCCTGCCGATCGGAGTCGAGCGCGTCGGCATACAACCCCTGATGTTCTTGCACGGAGCCGATGTTGCCGAGCTCGCGCGCCTCGCCGCCGCGGTCGCCAAGCTGGCGGAAGAGCGCGACCGCCTGCTGGTCGGAGTGCAACGCGTGGTCGTACTGCCCCTGAGCCTCCTGCACAATGCCGATGTTCTGGAGGGCGCGCGCCTCGCCGTCGCTGGAGTTCTTCGAGGCGGCGGCGACGAGTTGCTGCTGATAAAATGCCTCTGCGGCCGCGTAGTTCGCGAATGTCCCTAGGGTCCACGTGTGCGACGGCTGGTAGGTGACCGGAGGCTGTCCCGCGGCGAGGGTGTCCACGAGCGTTACCTTCTTGCGCTGCGAGCCAATCACAAGATATCCGGTTTTCGCTATATTGATTTCGTCGCGCGTGCACGCAAACGTTACGGTCTTGTCGTTTGCCGCGACCGAAAACGCCGTCCCGCCGACGCCGGCGATGATTTGGTCGCCGTACTGTACCCGGAAGAAGTCAAGCGAGTTGTGGACCACGTCGAAAAACGCTTGACCGACGTTGGCACGGACCTCCTCGCCTTTGCCGGTGGTCACGAAGGTGATGCTGGCCCCGGGCTCGAGCCTCACCGTGCTGGCTCCTCCGGTACTCACGATGACGACTACCACATGCGCGGGAACGTCCACGCGTGTTCCGTCTTCAATCTGCTCGCCACGCCGGATAGTATTTTCCGCGGTCCCGCCGCGCGGCGTGACGGTGACGCCAGCCGCAGTGGCAACGTCGTTACCATCGAGCAATATTTGCTGAATGGTGTGGGTGCGCGTCGCTGCGCTCGCCGTAATCGGCAGCGCAATCGCGAAAAAGACAACGGCCAGAAACCGCGCCACCGCTCGGTACGTCATGTGGCCGGCGCGACATATGGTGTTGCCGCCTTTGCAGAGACATCCGGGCGCGACAGTCGTCCTACGATCTCGGCGACGATTTGGTCGACGAGGTCGGGAACGACGTCGATGCTCGATGCTTGAATATCCGCCACTGTCGCCGGAATCTTTGGGGTGCCGCGCATGACGGGCAGCACGCAGCGCGACTCTACGCCGGCCTTGATCCACTTCAATTGTGCACGCATGATTTCGAACCGGCAATACGGGTGGTTAAAATAGATGTCGGAGTAGACAGGAACGACAAACCGGCTGCCATCGATTGCGAGCGTGATCTTGTCCTGCCAGGCCGTTCCGTAGCGAATTGAATCCGTATCGAAAAAGACGCTTAAATTGCGATCGGGGAGCCTCGCATCCCGCAACGGTGCGTAGACGTGCTCGTAGACCCATGCGCCTTCCTCGTGAGCATAGCTGATGAAGACGTCGTAGTCGTAGGTCTCCTCCACCGGCGCGTCGATCGTCCAGGTTTGATCAAACAGGTACTGAAACGCGCGCAGACTCGCAAGGGCACACGCCAGCAGAACGCCGAGCGCGATGAGCGTCACCTGTGGCTGGATGTGGCCCTTAACCAGTAGCCAGGCCTCAAACGCGGCGAAGATTGCAATACCGAAGACTGCCGCCAACACAGCTGTCATCCAGGGCAGGGCGACCCGCAGGGTCCGCAAGCGGGTGCCCTTCAATAGGAAAAAGATCGCGGTGTATGCGGTGATCGAGATCGCGGAAAACGCCGGAACGAGCACGAGCAGCATCGCGCCTTGGGGTTCTGTGTCGTATTTGAGTTCCGCGTTGGGTCCTGACCCGGGCTGAAGGGCATTACTGAGGGCCCAGGCCACGAGCTCCGGCCCGCGCAGCGGCGTGTCGGCTGGGCGATCTCCTTGGATCGTTCCGACGATGACAAACTTGCCCGTGAACTGCGCCGCAGTCGGCGGCACACCTTGCGAGTTCAGGCTAGTGATCGCCGCTTGCGCCGGCGAAACCGGATCCGCCGGCAAGCGCACTGCCACGTGGTTGGTGTCGCACACGCTGCTGCTAAGTTGCCCGGGGCGCAGCGCCACGCGCTCTACCATGTCCCACACCGGTTGGACCGCCACGACGTTGCTGTTGGCATCAACTATCGGAACGTTGTAGCAGGCGCGGTAGAACATCGTGGCGGGGTTCGCTCGCGCCGTGAACGTTGTATGCGCAGCGCCGCTGAGGGCGGCATAGATATCGGGGTCGTGCGGGTCGAGTCCAGTAGCCTCATCATCACTGGTGCGCGTTGGCTGCTCGAGTGCGTAAACCGAAAACGACTCCGTGCTTGCGCGGATAGCACTGATGAGTTCGCGCCGCGCAGATGCCATCGATCCTTCACACGTTCGCGTGTCACACGGTGTGAACTCGACGTCGAGGATTACTGCGTCGGGCTTCTGCTTGTGTGCCAACAGCGTCTGCAGAAAGGTCGCAATTCGCCGGCGCTCTTGATCCTTGCCGTCTTGCCAGGGGACATCGACGATACTAATTTCGTGAGAATCGAAAACCGGGGCATGCTGGGAACTTAACCAATCCCATACACCCCAGTCCCAATCATGCGGTAGCCAAAGGGCAGCCCCCGCCATGGCGGTGACGTAGATCCCGACAAGAACGGCGACCCTGCTAGCCCAGCGCGGCAAAGCTATGGCGCGCTCCGATCGCGCTTAAAGCGGGTCGCGTCTAGACGACGCTTCATCACGTCTTCCCTCCGATCGCCTACCCAAAGTTCCCGTGGAGACGAATTTTCGCCTTTTTCTGGTTAAGGGTACCCGCGATAGCAGAGGCCCACAACCCCTTCTGAAATAAAGCTAAGGCTGCGAATGTACCGCCGACCAAGCACGCGGAAAAAGATCGGAGGAAGCTTGAGCTGTCGCAGGGATCGTGCGACGACTGTGACGCGCCGAGCCGCGCGGTTTCTGACTGTTGTCTTTTTCACGATCGTCCGGAGCGATATTGGACGGCGCGCCGCCGAATCGGCGTGCCTCAAACATATTACTGGATTCTTCGGCAGTTGAGCGAAGCGTCGGATCGGGCCCACGGCCCCGTGCCGCTGGTTCTCGGCGCTGCAGGGCATCGCAACCTCCCTGACGAGGACCGCACCGCGCTCGAGGCGACGGTGCGTAATGCATTCGCAGAGATGCGCAGGCAGTATCCGGCGACGCCAATGATCGTGCTGTCGTCGCTGGCGGAGGGCGCCGACCGGCTCGTCGCGCACATGGCCCTCGACGCAGACTTCGCGCTCATTGTCCCGATGCCGTTCGAGCAGCAAGAGTACGAACGAGACTTTAGCAGCTCCGATTCGGTTGACGAGTTTCGCGCGCTGCTCGCGCGCGCGGAAACTTCGTTCGCCGTCCCGCTGCGGCCGGAGTCCACGCTGGGTGAACGCGACCGGCACGACGCCTACGCCCGCTGCACGGCCTACATCGTGCGCAACTGCGTCGAACTGATCGCGTTATGGGACGGCCGCACCGAGGCCCGTCCGGGCGGAACGGCCGACGCCGTTTCCTTTCAACTCGAAGGGATCCCGGCGCCGTACGTGCCCGAGTCGGACGATCTCGACCCCGCGCGCACTGGACCCGTGCTGCACGTCATGACGCGGCGTAGCGGGGAAGGTGCCTTCGACTCGGGGGAACCCGTGGCGGAAATGCGGACGCTCTATCCTCCTTTGCTTAAGGAGGACGAGGCCAGAAAAGCTTTCGAAAAGCTCAAGAGTAACCTCGATCGCTTCAATGCAGAGGCCGCGCGAGCGCATGACGGAGAACGCTGGACGCTCGAAAGCGTGAGAGATCGGCTGGAAGTGATCGCGAGGTTGTATCAAGGCCGGGTTACCGCCTCGCTGACAACCATCTTCGGTTTGGTATTTCTTTCGGCGGTCGGTTTGAATTTTTACCTCTTCTTGCCGCATCATCCGCTCCCGTTGCTCGTCGGATATCTTGCGATTACTGCCGTGGCATACGGCGTCTTCCGCATCTCCACGAAAGCCGACTGGCAGGATCGCTATCAGGATGCGCGGGCCCTTAGTGAAGCTTTGCGTGTAGTCTATTTTTGGCGCTTGGCCGGTATTCACGATTCCGTCGCCGACTTGATAGTCCGAGCCGAGCACGCCGAGATCGACTGGCTGCCGGTCGCCGTCCGAGCCGTTGCCGAGCGACCCGGAACGGATTACCCATCAGGCAGCTCGGTGCCGGCTGACACGCTGGACGTCGTCCGACGCGAGTGGATCGACGATCAATGCCGCTACTTTACGGTAATTGCGGGCAATAGCGAGCGTGCACATCAGCGCGTCGCTACTCGGACCGCGACGATCGGCGTCGTCTTCTCAGTGGGCATATCGCTCGCAATCAAACTGCTACAACAGGTCGGGATCGTAAACGGGGTGATTGCCTTCGCGTCATCGCTTTTTGCTATGGCAGCAGCGATGGTACACGGCTATGCGGACAAACGCGGGTGGAGCGATCACGCACGGCGATACGATCGGATGGCGTGGATCTTCTTGCGCGCGAAAGACGCGCTCGACGCGCCGGCCGCGAGCGCGAGCGGCCACCGGAACTTCCGTTCAGTTCTGCGTCGTTTGGGCCGGGAGGCCGTGCAGGAGAACGTGACGTGGCTCGTGCAGCAGCGCACGCGCAAGATCACAGTTCCGCACGCCTAAGTCACGCAGGATGGCGTTGTCGCGCTAAACGAGTGCTATGAACCCCTTCACCGCCATTACGGGCAGCCTTTGCCATAGGGTTGATGCCCGTGGACCAGAGTGCTTTTCAAGGTAACGTCGTTGTGCGAGGGGTGGTGCTGGATAGTTGGCATCACCGGCCGATTCCCCGTGCCGCCACTTCTACTTTCTTAGCCTCTTACCGGGGAACTACAGGCTTGTAGGGCAAGCGCGAGGATATGGCTTGTGCGCGTGTTGCCGGCACGATCCCGTAGAGTTGAACGCGGGATTTGTGTACGACGCGACGGTCTGGTTGACAAACGCCTGCATCTAACCAATCGCCCGGACTTTAAGAAAGCTCCCGCGTGAGGGGATTGCTTCGCTTTGCCCTGTAATAAGCCCGAACCCCGAGCGATTTCCTATGCTGCGGGCCCCTTTGGCTTGAGGGGTGGCTGTGAACGCCACAAGAGGTGCGTAGTGAGCGGAGGTAGA
>Ga0070733_10003842_pt1 | contig 10186 bp, 10 predicted proteins | sample Coa_R1_9_FD_66450 | JGI IMG/M metagenome (GOLD analysis project Ga0070733, IMG submission 66450) | Surface soil microbial communities from Centralia Pennsylvania, which are recovering from an underground coalmine fire - Coalmine... | ecosystem: Environmental > Terrestrial > Soil > Unclassified ... | reverse complement strand
GATGCTGCAACGCCTACCGCCAGGGCAGGTACGCGGAGGTGCTCGAAGGCGCAGCTCGCGTCAACATGCCGACCTACTACCACACCCACGCGTTGCGTGCGGCCGCGCTCGGCCAACTGGGCCGGCGAGAAGATGCACGCAAAGCCTTGCAGGATCTGCTGGCTCTTCGCCCTGACTTCGCCGCCTCAGCGCGCCAGGAGTACGCCAAATGGTATAGCGCCGAGTTGATCGAGCAGCTGATTGACGGGTTGCGCAAAGCTGGGCTGGAGATTCCCGGATCGTAGGAGAGCTTTATTTCCTTGCTGCCGCCATTTGCCGCAATCTGCATCACATAATTATGGAGAACCAGATTTCCACGTCCGAATCGACCCCGAATCCAGGAAAATGGATTAGCCAGATGGTGGCCGCCGTGATTTTGGCAGAAGGAATCTGGGGATTTCTCGCTTCTCTCACCAGCAATTTACTGTTGCCGCTGCTCGCCAGAGTGATGGATGGAGATCCACAGTCTCCGTTGTACCTCGGCAAAGGTGAGATCAACGTCCCAGCCCTGTTCACATCGCTTTTGGCGCTTTGCCTGGCGGGAATTGTATTTGTACTGCTGCACGAGTGGTCACGCAGGAAGCCCGCTCAGGTACGAGTGAAAATGGTGCGGGTGACCAAGCCGGTTTCGCAACCTGCTGCCGGACCGCTTTCGATTATGACCCCTCCAGGGCCGCTTGCAACCACAAGTAAAGCGCCGGAGACTCCGCCCCCGGCGCGGCAGGTTTCGCCGGCCCCGGTTCCCGTTCCTCCGGCCCCGGCTCCGGTTCCCCAGCAGTCGAAACCGGCGCCTCTCCCGGCCGCACCTCCGGCCAAGCCTGTGGCGCCGAAGTCTCCCAAGAGAGAGGTTTATTACAACATTGTCGGGGAACCTATTAATCCGACCGAGGACGACTAAAGCCGCCGGAATCGTCTGCCGTCGCCTTCCTTATCGCCGTCTCCACCTGAATTGGCGCTGATTCTCAATGGCTACTAGCACCAGCCTGCCACTCCATCTATGATTCTGTTGTCATCCGGGTTCAGCTCTCCCGACGTGCACATGCCTGGAACCATCAATCTACGAACTGTGGTGTTGATCGTCATCTTGGAGCTTGTTGCCTCCCAAGCCTTCAGTCGCTTGGCTCTATCTACACAGAATGGATACCGCGCCCCCGACAGCACGCTCACCGACCATCCGGCTGCTGCCATAAACAAGCACACTGTCAAACTTTCATGGGCTGCAAGTGTCCCTGCCAGCAAGTTGCCCCAAGATGCGGTCGTCGGATACAACATCTATCGCAGTGGCAAGGCCCACGACCGCAAACCTAAACGCATCAACTCAGTGCTGTGCACGACCACAACGTACACTGATATTGAAGTTGAAGCCGGCAAGACTTATTTCTATGTGACCCGCGGAGTAACTGCCAAAGGAGTAGAAAGCGCGTCCTCCAACGAAACTAAGGTGGTGATTCCATCGCCATGAAAAGGGTGCCGACTGCGCTGAGCCTCGTTTTGCTGTGCGGTGTCGCGTTGCTGGTGGAGTGGCGGGCTGTTGTCACCACTTTCGCTCTTGCCTTGGATCGGGAAGAATACACCCACATCCTTCTGGTCCTGCCCATCGTCGCAGCAGTAATTTTTCTGGATCGGCATCTTTTCAAGCCCTCGCAGATACATGGAAGGGGCTGGGGAGTCGCTCTTGGCCTCATCGCCGCAGCGGCCGCTGCGCTGGCCAAATGGGGAAGCGGATTTCAACCTGACGGGCGGCTAAGTCTGGCAATGCTGGCCTTGGTCGTCTGGTGTGCCGGTGCATTTGTATTGTGCTTTGGCGCTGATATTGCGCGCGCCTTCCTGTTTCCACTCGCCTTCCTGTTATGGATGGTGCCCATTCCCTCGTTCATGCTGGCCGGCATCATCACGTTCCTTCAGCGCTGGTCGGCTTTTGCTGCTCAGCTGATGTTTACTGCAGTGGGAGTGCCGGTCTCGCAAGACGGCTTCCTTCTGACGATTCCTGGTTTGACCGTCGAGGTAGCGAAAGAGTGCAGCAGCATTCGTTCCAGCCTGATGCTGGTGGTCACCACCATGGTGCTGGCCCAACTGGAACTGCGTTCTTTCTGGCGCAAGCTATTGGTGGTGGCGGTGGCGCTTCCATTATCAGTAGCCAAGAACGGCTTGCGCATTTTCACCATCGCCATGCTGGGAACCCGGGTGGATCCCGCCTACCTTACCGGCAGTTTTCACCACCACGGCGGGGTGGTATTTCTGCTCATAGCCCTGGTTGTCATCTTTCTGCTGATTTGGGTCCTGCGAAAGGGAGAACAGCGGGCAGCGCGGGGTCTTGTACCGTTGGCGCCAATGGGTTCGGCGCACTGAAAGCTTGCAGCTAGGGCACTACGGCCTGCGCCTGATTGGAATAAACGCTCTCGGCGTTCTTGGAGTCAACCGCGGTAGCCACGTAGTAGTAGGTCGTTCCGCTCAACACGGTCGCGTCGCTATAACTGGTTTCCGCCTGCGGAGTCGAAGTTAGCCTCTGGTAGGGACCGCCGGACTGAGTCCCACGATAAACGTTGTACCCCACAACTGCAGACGTGCTGGCGTCCCAGTTGAGGGCCACCGTGTGCGCACCCGCCTGCGCTCCATCCCCGGCGAGAGTTTGCACAACCGGAGAGCTGGCTCCGTCATTGACGAAGGAAATGCTGCCTGCGCTGGCGCCAGAAGCCTGAGGTGCAAAGCTGACGGTGAAGGTCACGCTCTTTCCCGCCGCCACTGTTACAGGAAAAGTGATTCCGCCGACGCTATACCCCTGCCCGGTCCACGCCGCTGATGTGACATCGACGTCGGCACTGCCGGCCGTTAGTGTGCCGGTCTGAGCAGTTTGAGAGCCCACCGCCACGCTGCCGAAGTTCATCGTCGAAGGGGAAACCGTCAGTTGGCCCGCGCTGGGCGGGTTCGAGTTCTGGTTCGGATTCGAACTTGAGTTCGAGTTCTGCCCACCCGAGGAGACTCCCGCGCATCCCGCCAGCACCATGCAGGCTAGCAACAGCAGCAGGGCACACAGCTGACCCGTTGACGATAGCGGCGCCTTCCCCATCACCACGATTATCCGAGGTTCACTTCGGCACAGTCCAGAGTCCGGAAACCCATGTCCTGTGTCCCGAGCCGTTTGGCACTTTCGTAACCTCGGCGCATGCTGGCGGACGGCTCCAACAGACCGCTCCGTACCGCAATTGCGAACCACTGCGCACAGCATTTGAGTTTCTCAGGAGGTACTTGGGAGTGACGTGATCATAAGCCCATCTTTCCCCGGCGCTCAAGAAAAATCGCCGGGGTGATCGGGTGATCGTCAGTATCTATATGAGAGCGGAAGTTTGTTGAGGCTTATCGGTGGCTGAGGCCGTAGCTGACGGCGAAGGCCGATGCACCGATATTGAGGAGCGGAGTCAACCGTTCCAGTTTGTGGTGGCCGGTCCTGTGGAAAAAATAGCTGACCCCGATCACTCCTGCGGTTTCGCCCGCGAAGTTCACCGCTAGGCCGGCAGTGCTGCCGCTGAAGGGCCGGGTCAACGGGTTCAGTTCGCGTCCGCCATGGCTCAGATTGCTCTCGGTGACAGCGAAGTCGGCTGCGCTGAACGCCGCGACTGTGGTGAACAAAGCCGCATTCTTCTTGTCCCAAAACTTGTGTTCAACCGCGGCTTGAGGAACCGGATTAGCAGGCACAGCCTTCGCCAATGGCGCGGGTGCTGGTGCGGCCGCAGGCTGCGTTGGCGCAGGTTGAAGCAGAGCCATGGAGACTTCTTGTGAAACAGCTGCCGATGCACACGCCAGAAGAAACAGCAGTGTGGCGGCCCCAAATGCGAAAGCGAAGCCGAGCTTTGATGTCTGCATGACGTTAGTGTGGGTCTGGCCTTGGCCAGGCGTACATGTACTATCGCATCTTCGCCGCCAGCGCGCATGGCTCGTCCGTGCCACTTAAGCTGCTTAGTTGTATTACTTTAGGAAGGAGTAACTGGTTACTGCCGGGTCGTGCGTGTGCAACGTTTTGCAGTTATTGTCCGCGGACCTGCGTCCCGTGTACTCTCTGGAAAAATCTCATTTCAGCGCTCCATGCTGCTCGCTAAACCGTATAGAATGCCTTGCCTATAAGTATTGATCTGCGGGATCTGTTGGCGCCTCTAGGGCAGCGTTTACGTGATCGCGGGGCGCCTCTTAAATATTGCCCGCTTGTGACGAGGTAAAGACCTGAAGACTATCCCCACGTTAATGGCGCTTCTCGTCATGGTTGGAGGGATTTGCCTCCATGGCAGGGGAGATAACAGCGAGGTTACAACTGCTTCCGTTTCCTATGGAAACCTGACGAGCGCCGAAAAAAGCATCCCGCCGGTTGTCGACACGGGAAAGCAAGTTCTCAGCTTGCCAGGTTCCCCTGTACTGGTGTCACAGGCGTCCCTGCAACGGCTGCCAACCAAGCCGCACCGGGTCACATTGTCATGGCTTCCCAGCACACCATCCAGCACCACCGGCCAGGATTCCGTTTCAGGATATAACGTGTATCGGCGAAACGCTTCGTCGATACGGTATATCAGGCTCAACAGCGACCCTGTGCCCGACACTCTTTATGTGGACAATTCAGTTCGATCCGGGGAGACCTACTCTTACCAGACCACGGCGGTCAACTATGGAGGGATCGAGAGCGCGCCGTCGAACCAAGTCAAGGTGACGATTCCATATCCGTGATCAACTACGAGATCGATTACGGAATTGTTGCCTGCACCAGGTTCGAGTAACTGCTCTCTTCACCCTGGGAGTTGACGGCGGTGGTGACATAGTAATAAGTCTGTCCCGCAACCACCGTGTTATCACTGTACGAAGTAGTTGGATCCAGTGTGGAATTGATTCGAGCGTAGGGCGGATTCGGCTGGTTGCCCCGATACACGTTATAGCCCACCACCTGCGAGTTGCTGGGATCCCACGAGAGACTGACCGAGTATTGCGGAATCACACCCGTGCCCAGCAGTGATTCCACTGTCGGAGAATTGGCTGCGTTACTGGTGAAAGTCAATGTCCCGGAAGCCGCTCCGCTGCCCTGCGGGGTGAAGGTGACGGTGTAGGTCGCGGTTTGTCCTGGGGCGAGAGTTGTCGGCAACGTGATCCCGCTTAACACAAACTCCTGGTTACTCATGGCCGCCGAGGAAACTGTCACGCTGGAAGTGCTGGCAGTGATTTGCCCGCTCTGGCCGGAATTCTGTCCCACTGTCACATTGCCGAAATTGATGGCGGCCGGAGCAACCGTCAACTGACCTGCCGCCACGCCTGTGCCGGACAACGGAATGGTGAGCGAGGGACTCAAAGGACTGGTCGCCAGAATGCTCCCTTGGCTGGCGCCCACCGCCAATGGCGCAAACGTCACATTGAATGTAAAGCTCTGCCCCGCATTCAACACTAGAGGAAGAGTGACTCCGCTGACCGAATATCCCGGGCCTCCCACTTGACCCAGGCTTATGGTCTCAGTGCTGGATCCAGCATTCATGATCGTCATCGGCAATGTGGAACTGCCGCCTACCTGCACATTGCCAAACGCCAGGCTGCTTGGATTCGCCTGCAGCGCCCAGCTGTTCACCCCTCTGCCCGTTACCTGAAGATTAAGTGTGCTGTTCGAGGCGTTGCTCGTGAACGTCACCAGCCCACTGATATTCCCGGTCGCGCTAGGAGTGAATGTGACGCCGAGGTTCACGCTCTCACCCGCGACGAGTGTGACTGGAGTATTGAAATTGTTTACGGTGAACACGGCGGCGCTCACGCTCACTTCAGTCACCGTAACCGAGGTCGAACCGTAGTTGGTCAGCGTAACGGGCTGAGTCTCGGATTGCCCGGTCACAACCTTGCCAAACCACACGTTCCGCGGATTGCAAGCCAATTGCTGCTGTCGGCTCGCATTGGCGCCTGGCAGGCTTACGCCGACCAGGGCTGTAACAATGAGGGCACAAAAAAAGACAGACCGGGAAAACAATTGGGGGAGGGGCATACACCTCCAGTGTGCTGGCTGGCCCACCGCGATGGAAGGTCTCAGTGGTACATCCCGTCCACTGTTCCACAGCCTCCATCCCATATCGGAGTCGGGACCATTCTCGGGAGGCCAAATGGACGTGCCAGCCACGCTGGTTTCCTGCTTCTGGGCGTGCTACCGCCACGTTTCGAGTCAGATGAAACTCCGAGGGATCGCTGCAGCTTACGGAATTACCGCCTGGGCCTGGTTGGAATAGCCGCTCTCTTGCGAATTGGAATCGACCGCAGTGGTTACATAATAGTACGTCGTGCCGTTCGCCACCGTGCTGTCGGTATAGTCGGTATTCTGGTCCATCGAGAATATTTTGCTGTACGGCCCTCCCGAGATTGTGCCTCGGTAGATGTTGTAGCCGGTGATGCTGGGGGAAGTGCTGGCCGTCCAGTTGAGCAACACGCTGTGTTGCGCCGCCTGCGTGCCTGTACCACTCAGACCAAGAACCGTAGGTGAATTCGAGGCATCGCTGACAAAGGAGGCCGTTCCCGACGCAGCTCCCGTGGACTGGGGTGTAAACGTAACCGTGAATTGCGCGCCCTGACCGGCCGGGATGGTGACCGGGAACGACAGCCCGCTCACTGTAAACTCACCATTGCTGAGATTGACCGAAGAGACGGTCACGGTGGCGCCGGAAGCCACCAGTTGCGCCGTCTTCTGTGAGCTGTTTCCCACCACCACGCTGCCGAAATTCAAACTGGTGGGATTCACCGCCAACGTCCCGGTTGGATTTCCGATGCCCGCCAATGGAATATTCAGCGTGGAATTCGACGCGTCAGATGTAATGGCAAGATTCCCGCTGTCGCTGCCCGCCGAGGGTGGAGTAAACACTACGCTGAACGTGATGCTCTGGCCCACGCTGAGAGTGAGCGGCGGAACGATCCCGCTTACGCTGAATCCTGTTCCTGTGGCTTTGGCTTGAGAAATAGTGACGTCCGAACCTCCGGTGTTGGTAATCGTTTCCGACAACGACTTGTTGTTGCCCACTTGCACATTGCCAAAATTGATGCTGGGTTGCGTGGGCGTCAAGGTTCCGGGTTGGACCGCCGAGCCTGCCAGCGGGATGTTCAGCGTACCGTTGGAGGCGTTACTGGCAATGACGACGTTGCCGCTGACATTTCCCGCCGACGGTGGAGTGAACACCACGTTGAACGTGGTGCTCTGCCCACTTGCCAGCGTCACCGGCAGGTTGAGACCGTTTATGCTGAAGCCCGTTCCTGTGGTCGCCGTATGAGTGATGGTCACGCTGGAACCGCTGCTGTTGGTCAGCGTTTCCGAGACACTCTGGTTGTTCCCCACCACCACATTCGAAAAATTGGCGCTGGGAGGATTTGCTGAGAGCGAGCCCGGCGCCAGGCCGGCTCCTGATACCGGCAGGTTGAGCAGGGAGTTGATCGCGTCGCTGACCAGGGCGACGTTGCCGTTGACCGCCCCGCTGGCCTGAGGCGCAAATACAACGTTGAAACTCGTGCTCTGGCCCACCGCCAGCGTCAGGGGCAGCGACCAACCACTTACGCTGAACCCCGCTCCCGTCGTATTGGCTTGAGAAATGGTGACACTGGAATTGCCCACGTTGGTCAGCGTGGCCTGTAGAGTCTGATTGTTGCCGATCGGCAGGCTTCCAAAGCTGAGACTCGCCGGGCTGTCACTCAGCTGGCCAGCGGCCGCGCCCGCGCCTGATAACGATACCGTCAACGGGCTGTTCGACGCATTACTCGTAACCGTCATCGAGCCGGAGAGGTTTCCGACCGCCGTAGGTGCAAACACCACGCTCAAGGTCGAGCTCTGCCCGGCGGCGATGGTTACCGGAATGTTCGGCTGGGTGAGGGTGAACTGCGGTGCTGATAGCGTGATATTCGAAACCGTTAGGTTGGAGGTGCCATTATTCGTTGCCGTAACTGTCAAAGTCTTATTGCTGGCCAAAGGCACGGTACCGAAATCCAGAGTCAAGGTGCTGGCGCCGAGGCTGCCGGCGGCGTCATTCTGTGACGGCGCGGGTGTGCTGCTGGATTTGCCGCCCGCGCTCAATCCCTGGCATCCAACCAGCATGGTGAGTCCCAAGAGGACCACAATTGCTTCCCAGCGGGTGCTCCAGATTCTTGCTCTGTCTCGTCTTGTCATATGGCGCGAACGACGCAGTAATCACGGTGGCCTTCGATTTGGTTACCGTGACAGATCAGTCTGACTCAGCGTTCGCGACCTCGACAGATGGCAAAGGGGTACGGCCAAAGGTGGCGGAAGCCCAATTTCAGAGGGCCGGAATCGCCCCACTCCGGGACCGTCGCCCTGGACAGAACGGGGAATTGGGACATGTCCTATCGAACGGCGTTCACCCCCACCTCCGCTGGACAAAAGGAGACTAGACTAGGATTCGGGTCGCTCGACAGCCCCGAGCCAAACGCTGGTATGGCCAAATTCCCCAAACCGCTCGTGCTCGCACGTCCCGAAAGGCGGCGATACCGGCGCTTCGACCTGCAATATCCGGTGCGCCTGCGACTCCAACTCGCTGGTTCGCCCGGCCAAATTGAGGCTGTGAGTAAGAATGCTGCTGTCGGCGGTCTACTGCTCCGGGCCGCAGTGACGATTCCGCAACGTACGCCCGTAGGATTCGTGATGACCATTCACGGCGAGCAGGTGGTTCATCCCATTCATCTCGTCGGCGACGGGCAGGTGGTGAGAGTGGAAGCGGAGCCTTCCGGCACCGGCTTTGTCATTGCCGTCGAGTGTACCGACCCCATCACCGAGCTGGAAAACAATCCTCTCGACTCCGCCCGCTGATCGGACCACGCCCGCTCCCAACTCAACCCGTGCCGCGGATGGACTCGGTTATGATTGAGGGCAATGTCGCCAACCACGGCACATATTCTTCACGTAGTGGGGGCCCGTCCGAACTTCGTTAAAGTCGCACCTGTCATGAGCGCACTCGCGCAGCGCGGCTTTCGACAAACTCTGGTCCACACCGGACAGCACTATGACGTCAACATGTCCGACGTATTCTTCCAGGAGTTGAGTATTCCATCGCCGCAGGTCAACCTGTGCGTAGGAACCGGTTCCCATGCTCGCCAGACTGCCGAGATCATGACCCGCTTTGAGCCGGTGGTACTGGAGCACAAACCGGACCTGGTGCTGGTGTACGGAGACGTGAATTCCACCTTGGCCGCCGCCTTGGTCTGCGCCAAACTGCAGGTGCCGGTGGGCCATGTCGAGGCCGGGCTCCGCTCCTTTGATCGCAGCATGCCGGAGGAAATCAACCGGCTGCTCACCGATCAAATTGCCGATTTTCTGTTCACTCCCTCCGCCGACGCCGACCTGAATCTTCGCCGCGAAGGTGTGCCTGATGCAAAGATTCACTGTGTGGGTAACGTAATGATCGATTGTCTCGTGCGCCTTTTGCCCCACGCCGCCACGAGCAACAATCGCAATCTTCCCGAACGCTATGCCTTGGTCACTCTGCATCGTCCTTCCAACGTGGATGATGGCGACGCTCTCAAAGGAATTCTTACTTCCTTATTAGAGGTCAATCGGCAACTGCCCGTGGTTTTTCCCATCCATCCTCGCACCCGTCAGCGCATTTCCGATCTCGGCTTCGACACCACCGGGCTGCGGTTGCTGGATCCGCTGCCCCACGTCGAGTTTCTGGACCTTCAACGTGGCGCCACCGTTGTCATTACCGATTCTGGCGGCATACAGGAAGAGACTACCTATCTCGGAGTTCCGTGTCTTACGGTGCGTGACAGCACCGAACGGCCTGTGACGGTCTCCATGGGCACGAACATCCTGGTGGGTCATGATGCCAATCTTCTCCGCCAAGAATTGGCCAACATTCTTGAGAAGCGCGGCAAGCGAGGCGCCGTCCCGCCACTTTGGGATGGCCACGCCAGTGATCGGATCGCCGATTTTCTGACAACGAACCTTCGCCCCGGAACATCTTGATGAGTGACAATTCAAACCTTGCGATCTCTGGAGAATATGTATGAGTTGGGCTAACAAGCTGGTGAAACCCTATCGCGTGGAGAATGGCAAGAAGTTCCGCCTGAAAGATTTCGATCCCGACGACACCGGACACTTGCATTCCAAGGAACACGCCACAGAAGTTCTCGAGCGCGGCATCGCCGC
>Ga0070733_10003841_pt1 | contig 10187 bp, 8 predicted proteins | sample Coa_R1_9_FD_66450 | JGI IMG/M metagenome (GOLD analysis project Ga0070733, IMG submission 66450) | Surface soil microbial communities from Centralia Pennsylvania, which are recovering from an underground coalmine fire - Coalmine... | ecosystem: Environmental > Terrestrial > Soil > Unclassified ... | reverse complement strand
CGTGATCGCGGTGCTGGCCAATATGGATCCGCCCGCGGCACAGCGCGCGGCGGATTTTGTGGGGAATCGGTTGCCGGTTGGCGGGACTGTCGGACATTAACAGATTAGAACTTCGCTTCAAGAGACCCAAGAGCACAGCCAGGAATGGCCGTGCCACACTCAGGGCAAACAAGTAGGTATACGGAGAATAAATGCGAAAGCACGTGGGACTTCTGTTGGTGTTGTTGGTTGGGGCGGCGGGGATTCTGGTGGCGCAGAAGCAGGCCGCGCCCAAGGCGGATGCGGCTAAGATTCGCGAACACGTCAGAGTACTTTCGAGCGATCTATTGGAGGGACGCGGCACGGGGCAGAAGGGCGGCGACGACGCGGCGGAGTATATCGCGACGCAGTTCAAGAGCTATGGATTGAAGCCGGCGGGAGAGAACGGAACATATTTTCAGGATGTGCCAATGGTTGGGATCAAGACTCAGCCGGAGACGACGTTCAATTTCGTTCCCAAGGATGGCCAGTCCGTTGCGTTGAAGCTGTTCGACGATTTTGTGACCAGCAATGGGACGCAGGTGCCGTCGGTCGATATCGACGCGCCGATTGTTTTCGTTGGCTATGGAATTACCGCGCCGGAATATCAGTGGGACGACTACAAGGGTTATGACCTGAAGGGCAAAGTCGCACTGCTGTTTGTAAACGAGCCGATTTCCGAGGATCCAAAATTTTTTAAAGGGAAAGCGCTGACGTATTACGGGCGGTGGACGTACAAGTTTGAAGAGACGGCGCGGCGGGGCGCAGTAGCTACGCTGATTATTCACCGGGCAGATTTGGCGAGTTATGGCTGGGAAGTGGTGCGGAATTCGTGGGGCGGAGAAGCGTCGCGCCTGAAGCTAGATGGTACGCCGAAGTTAGAGGCGGCTTCGTGGATTCAGTTGGACGTAGCGAAGAAGTTGGCTGCGATGAGCGGGCAGGATCTGGATAAATTGTTTCAGCAGGCACAATCGCGGGAGTTTCGACCGATCGAGTTGGCTGTGCGGTTGAAGGCGCATGTGGTGAGCACGGTGCGACCGTTTTCTTCGCGCAATGTGCTGGCGATGGCGGAAGGCACCGATGCGAAAGGGCGGAAAGCGGAAGCAGTGTTGTACACGGCGCACTACGATCATTTCGGGGTCGATAAGTCGAAGCCGGGCGGGAACAACATTTATCACGGGGCGATCGACAACGGCACGGGCTGCGGAATTTTGCTGGAAATGGCACGCCTTTGGGCAATGGCGAAGCCTGCGCCGCCGCGATCGATCTTGTTTGCGGCAGTGACGGCCGAAGAGCAGGGATTGCTGGGCTCGGAGTATTTGGGGAAACACGCGGCTACGCTTCCAGTTAAGCCGATTCTGGATTTGAACTACGACGCGTTGGCGCCGCTTGGGATTCCGGAAGAGGTGGAAGTGAGCGGGGCGGAGCGGACTACGTTTTACCCGGCGGTGGAGAAAATCGCGAAGGAGTTTGGCTTAGCGATTAAGCCAGATGCGCATCCGGAGGCGGGACATTACTACCGCTCGGATCATTTCAGTTTGTCGCGCGTAGGAATTCCATCGTTTTCGATCAGCGAGGGATTGAAATTCAAGGGGCACGATCTGGCGTGGGGTGAGGCGCAGGCGAAGGATTATGTGGATAACCGGTATCACAAGCCCGCGGATGCGTTTCGAGAGGATTGGGATTTCGCCGGATTGGCAAAGATGGTGGAGTTTGGATATGCGTTGGGAGAGGCCGCGGCGGTTGCTCCCGGGCCGGTCCGTTGGTTGCCAGGGGATGAGTTTGAGAAGGCGGGTGCGAAGTGATCAGGGATCAGCGATCCCATGCGCGCGTTCCGCTCGTGTTCTAAGCAGAGCACCATGAAACATTGTGTATTGACATATGTATGTACAGATGCGAGGATTGAGCTTGGCGTATGCGCTTCGAGTGGGATGAGGCGAAAAACGCGCTGAACCTGCAACGGCATGGCATACGTTTTGAAACTGCCGTGCTGGTCTTCGATGACCCATCTGCCCTTACGCTCCGGGATGTGCTTCAGGATAAAGAAGAGCGATTTATCACTTTGGGAATGCTAGGCGGAGGTGTGATTGCCTTCGTGGTGCATGCAAGTTTTGAAGAAGAGGGCGAGGAAGTGACTCGCCTGATTTCAGCGCGGCGGGCTACTTCGCGCGAAAGGAAGAGTTATGACGAGGCTCAGCAAAGAACAGCGGCGAGACATCTCGGCATTGGCAGGAAAAAAAGACGCCGATATTGATTTGTCGGACATGCCGGAGGTGCTGGATTGGAGTGGGGCGGAGATTGGACGATTTTATCGGGCGAAAAAGCGACCGATTACGATTCGACTCGACGACGATGTGATTGCCTGGTTGAAGGGTTATGGAAGCGGCTATCAAACCAAAGTGAATCTGCTGCTGCGGCATGCGATGGTAAGTTTGAAGCGTAAGGGGAGTCGGAGACGGGGATAGTCGTTTTCCCGTTCAACTCAATCGCCCGTTTCGAGCGCATGAGATCCAGCCATGATCCCTCCGTCCGGGTGAAGTACGCGGGACGCCAACACCACGCTCGATGGCCGGCGTTCTGACCGGCCCTTCCGGTCGGGATGACAGACTAAGAAGCTAACCCAAGAAAAAACCGCACCCTGAAAAACGCGGGGTGCGGCACCCAAACCTGAGCGCGAGATCACGTGATCGTGCGGACTTGCCTGCGGCGGGCAGGCATGGGACGCTGAGGTTAGCGGGGCCAGACGCCTGCGGTGAAGGATTTTATGGTGGAGAAGCCGAGGCGTTCGTAGAGGTGGACGGCGGCTTTGTTTTCGGAGGTTACCGTGAGGGTCAACTCCTTGAATTTTTGAGCGCGGAGGGCGTCGGACGCCGCGAGCATCAAGAGACGCCCCAGACCGTGACCCTGGAAGCCGGGTTGCACGCAAATTTGCGTGGTGTGGCCGATGCCGGGAGAAACTTCGCTGGTGAGGACGGCTCCGGCGAGATCGTCGCTGCCAGGATGGCGAAGGACGAAAGAAGCTTGTGGAAGAAACTGGCCGCAGCCCGGCAGCAGGATGATGTTCTTCAGAAAGCGTAAGGCACCGTTGCGCGAGCGGTATTGATCGTTGATGTCGCCATCCACGTGATTGGAATATGCCAGGTAGATCAGCTTGGCGCAGGGCTCGAAGTACCGGTCATTCCAGCGATCGATGCGCAGCCCCGAGTTAGCGCTGGGAGCGGCTTCCGCCTTCTTTGAAAGATCAAACGACATGAACTGGCGTGTGTAGAGGCGAAAGCCTTGCTCGCGGAGAGCCTCGTCAACGGGACCGCCGAAAGGCATAAGCTGCGCTTCGATACGATTCAGATGGGGAAGCGCACGCATGCTGAAGAGCATTTCATCGAGCAGGCGGCGGCCGATGGGTTCCTGCTCGCGACCTGGTGATACATAGAGACCGCCGATCAGGCCTTTGTGTTCTTCCAGGACATAGAAGGAATAACCGATTGCCGTACCGTTCTGAAAAGCCACGCAGCCGGAAAGCGCGTGAGCGTCGAGGAAGCGCTTGATGAGGTCCAGTGCGCCGCGATAGTCCCAGTGCAGCTCGTCGCGCCAGTGATGCGCCTCTTCGAGCAACAGCGGCTCGAGCTGGCGGACGGTGGCCTGTCGGAGGTCGATGATATTCATGGGACGTGAAGATGCGCCTAATGCCCTGCGCTTAAATATGATATCCGATTCCGGCAAAGCGGTTGCAGGGGCCGGCCAAACGGAGGATACATATCGAACACACGGCCTTGAGAAGGCACAAATGGGCGGAAAAGGGGCGTGTTAGGATGCGGCTATAGTATTCCTAGTCACTCTGCAAGCCGCGGTCGCGGCAGGAGTGCGGGAAAACTCGAGCCTACGCCCATGTCCATCATTGACGAACTGCGATACCCGAGACGCTGGTACACGAAGCTGCTGACGGTTGTTCTGGCGCTGCTATTTTTTACGGTACTGGCGACGCTGGCAATTTCCGCGGTGTTGACCTATTGGATCGTCAAGCCGCAACGCACCAGCTCCGAAATCAATATGGCTAGTTTTCCGGGGCGGCCGGACGAAGTGGAGTTTACCGTTCCAGGGTCTCCAGCGCGGAAGGGGTGGTTCTTCCCGGGATTGCGTGGGGCGCCGACGATTGTTTTGTGCCATGGGTACGAATCGAGCCGCGGGGAATTGCTGACGCTGGTTTCGGCGCTGCAAGACCACCAATACAACGTGTTTGTTTTTGATTTCACTGCGCATGGGGCCAATAAGGGCACGACGACGTTCGGTTACAAAGAATCGGATGAAGTAAAGGCGGCGATCGACACTCTGGCAAGCCGGAATGATGTAGACCCGAGGCGGTTTGGCGTGTGGGGCTACAACATGGGGGCGTACGCGGGATTGCGCGAGGCAGAATCGGACCCACGAGTACGCGCGATGGTGCTGGATTCGGTGTACGACTACCCGAAACAGATGGTGAAAATCGGGGTGGAGAAGACCGGGGTAGGCGGATTTCCGTTGATGGTAACGTCGGCGCAGACTTGTTTTGAATGGTTAAACTACGCGTACAAGGGTGATCCGTCGCTGTCGTCGAAGTTGAAGGGCTTGTCGGGCGTGCCGATTTTGTTTATCAGCGCGGCGGATGATCCGGAATTGTCGGCGATTACGCGGAATATGTTTTTGAAGGCGCAGGAACCGCGCGAGCAGGCGATTATTGCGCATGGAAATTTTGTGAATTTGCCGGACGATGAGAAGCGGACGTACGAGAATCGCGTGGTGACGTTCTTTTTGACGCGGCTGCCGGTGGCGGAGATTAGTGCTGTTCCCGCAGCGCCGGCCAAGACCGCAGGAGTCGTGAAGAAGTAGTTCTCGGTTGGTTTGGGTGGAACGGCTCAAAACCGTAAAGCGGTGCCGAGGCACCGCACTCCAAGGTTATTGAGATGGACTGACGCGGTAGAGCAAATAGCCACTGCGTTCCAGGTACAGAGGCGGCGTCGAACAGTTCCACTGCGCGCCTACCAGTTCTTGGCAACTCCGCAGGGTCGATAGCAAGTAGCCCGCTTTGGGATCCGTAATCCAAGTATCAATCTCCCGATGAAGATAGAAACTTAGACTGTATTCCTGACCGCGCGGCATGCGGGCGGCGAAGAGATTTTCAGGCGCGATGTTGTGGAGCGTGAGGTCGGCTGCCAGCGTTTTGCCGGATGGATCGAACGGCAAAAACGCGGATTGCAGGTGCGGATAGAAACACAGAAGCAAGAGTATGGGAATGGCGCAAAGCGGAGTCGTGGAGGCGAGGAAGTGGCTTCTGAATCCCGACAGGCCAAGGAGCAGATTGGCGATGGCGAACGCACACAGAATCCAGACGACGGCGTGGGTGGCTCGTTCTGTTGGGCTCCCGGCTCCGCCAATGTGCAGTTGCGAAACGAGAATGGCAGCGATCGCAATCAGCGAAGGCGGTAGTACAAGGAGCCAGTGGAGGAATTTTTCGGACTGACGTTTCGCCAGTACGTAGTGGCGTGTCATTAAAAGGGCAATCGCGGGGATGGCGGGGAGGATGTAACCGGGGAGTTTTGATTTGGAGATGGAAAAGAAGAAGACGACGAAGAGAGACCAGCAAAGCAGGAAAAGCGTGGGAGGAGAAATTGTTTGCGTGCGCCAAAGGTTGAGCGAGCCGCGAATGACGGAGTAGAGAAGCAGGAGAGTCCACGGCAGAAAAGCGACGAGCAGAATACCTGCGTAATACCAGAAGGGCTGGATGTGCTGGAATTCGGGGGTGAGGAAGCGGTTGAAATTGTGTTCGATGATGAAGATGTGCAGAAAATCAGGACTGCGCATGGCGCATTGGATGTACCAGGGGAGGGCGGTCGTGCAGAAGCTGGCGATAGCGAGAGGATGAAGGCAACGGAAGGCGTCGCGCCAACGTTTGGAGCAGATGGCCCAGAAGAGAACAGAGCCGCCCGAGAGGATGATTGCGGCGGGGCCTTTGGCGAGGACAGCGAGGCCCAGGAAGAAACCGAAAAAGATAGCGGAAATATGGTTGGAGCGACGGGTTGCAGCGATGGAAGATTCGGAGGCCTCCGGGGCTAAAGCGCCCTCCTCCGGCGGTTTTTCGGTACGACTGAAGTCGGCCACTCCCGAAGGGAAGTATCGTCCCGAAGAGCTGGCCAGGCCGAGTAGGCGTGCGCCGAAGATCATGGCTATGGTTAGGGTGGCGGCGAAAGGCATGTCGGTGGTGGCGGCGTGGGAGAAGCCGATCATGGCGACGGTGGTGGGGAGAAGCAGCAGCAGCCAGCGAGCTGTTTCTGGGCCGTAGAGGCGCAGCGCCAGCCAGGCCATTGCTAGTGTGGCGAGGAGCGCGTAGATGGCGCTGGGAAGGCGCGCGGTGGTTTCGCTGACGCCGAAGAGTTTGAAGCTAAGCGCGGCGCTCCAATAATAGAGTGGAGGCTTTTCGAACCATGGTTTGCCGTAGAGTCGTGGCGTGATCCAATCGCCGGTTTCGGCCATGTCGCGGGCGATCCAAGCGTAGCGTGGTTCGTCGGGACCGACTAGTCCGATGGCGCCGAGATTGTGGAAGTAGCAGAGATAGAGCGTGGCGAGGACAAGAGTTGCCCACGCGATACGAGTGGCGAAGGATTGGGAATGCGTGATGGTTGCGTCGTTGGTGCTTTGCGTCACGGGAAGTTGAGACTAGCATTTTACGTGTATCTTGGGCTGGTGCAAGACGGTGGCGTGCGTTTGCGATCGACCGGAACGGCGCACGCTTCGGCCCTTGGCTGCGCTCAGGGTAAAAAAGCCGCCGCTACACAAGGGAACCCAAGAGGACGGCCTAAAGCCGCCTCTACAGAAGGGAGACCAAACCGAGGAGCGAAGTCCCAACGGCGAAGGAAACCAGGAGGACGGGCAAGCCCGGCCCCTACAGCCGGTGGCGCGATGTGCAGGGTTCGGTGACGAGTGGCACGGTTTTGGTGGGTTTGGGTTATACCGTAAAGCGGCGGCTAGCCGTCGCACTCCAAAGGGGATTGATGAAGGAATGGTTGCAGTATGCGGTGGCGTGGACGTTTGTGAAGACACTCGGGGTGCTGCCGCGGCCCGTGGCGCGCGGCGTTGCGTCGGTGGGAGCGTCGTTGCTGCTGTTGCTGCTGCCGAAATTGCGAAAGACAGCGGAAGCGAATTTGAGAATGGCGTTTCCAGATTGGACGGAGGAGCAGCGGCGCGCGGTGATGCGCGGAATGACGCGCAACTTGGGATGGATGGCGGCGGAATTTGCGCGATTTCCGAAATATTCGAAAGAGAATATTGAGCAGAGCGTCGTGCTGGATGGGCAGGAGAATTTTTTGGCGGGGAAGAATCGCGGGAAAGGCGTGTTGTTTCTGACCGGGCATATTGGCGCGTGGGAGCTGTCTTCGTTTGCGCATGGATTGTATGGGTTTCCGCTCCGGTATATGGCGCGGCCGCTGGACAACAAACCGCTGGACGCGATGGTCAATCACTACCGCGGACTGTCGGGGAATGAGCCGATCTTCAAGAACGAATCGGCGCGGGTGATGCTGCGGGTGTTGAAAGAAGCAGGGACAGTGGGAATTCTGGCGGACCAGAACACCATGCCGGGCGAGGGAGCATTTGTGGATTTTTTCGGGATACCGGCGTGCACGACGACCGGAATTGCGCGCGTGGCGTTGCATACGGACGCGGCAGTGGTGCCTGGGTATGCGTATTGGGATGAGAATTTAGGAAAGTATCGGTTGCGGTTTGAGCCGCCAGTGGAATTGGTGCGCACGGGAGACACGGAGCGCGATGTGGTGGAGAACACGCAGAAATTCGCGAAGGTGATTGAGGAGATCGTGCGGAAGTATCCGGAGCAGTGGGTGTGGATCCATGCGCGGTGGAAGACGCGGCCGAAGGGTCAGGCGGCGTTGTATCCGTTTTTGAGTTAGGCGGAAGAGAAAGAAAAGCATTACCACAGAGGTAGCAAAGGGGCCGCAGAGGGAACGGAGAGATCTATGAAGCATACGGCGGGGCAATTGGGGTTGGCGGTTGGGGCGCGGGTGGAAGGCGATGCCGCAGCCGAGATTGTGGGAGTGGCGGCACCGGAGCGTGCGGGGGCGAAGGATTTAATTTATTTGGACGGGATGAAACATTTAGAGCGCGTGTTGGGATCGAAGGCGGTTTGCGTTGTGGCTGGGGACGGTGTGGCGCTGCCTGGAAAAATCGTGTTACGTAGCGCAATGCCTAAGGTGGCGTTCGCAAAGGCTGCGGCGCTGTTGTTGGAGCGCGCGCCGATCGCCGTCGGCGTACATCCAACGGCTGTGGTGGCGAAATTGGCGCGTCTCGGAGCGCACGTGAGTGTCGGGCCATTCGCGGTGATTGGGGAGGATGCGCATATTGGCGCGGGGACACAGATTGGAGCGCACACCGTGGTTGGAGCGGGCAGCTGGATTGGAGAGAATTGCCGGGTCCATCCACACGTTACGTTATATGCGGGCACGCGCGTGGGGCATCGGGTGGAGATTCATGCTGGCGCGGTGCTGGGAGCGGACGGATTTGGATTTGCGTTTGATGGCGAGCGATATTGGAAATTTCCGCAGGCCGGCATTGTGGAGATTGGCGACGACGTGGAGATTGGCGCGAACACGACGATTGATCGCGGGTCGCTGGATGACACGCGAATTGCAGACGGCGTGAAGCTGGATAATCTTGTGCATGTGGGACACAACGTACAGATTGGAGAGCACACGGTGATTGCAGCGCAGACCGGGATTTCGGGGTCGAGTACGCTCGGCAAGCGTGTGGTGGTGGGAGGGCAGGTGGGGATCGCCGACCATTGCACGCTGGAGGACGGTGCTATTGCTGGAGCGCAAGCGGGAATACCTACGGGAAAGACCATTCGCAAGGGCCAGCCGGTTTGGGGTACGCCAGCGCGGCCGTTGGATAAATTTAAGGAAGCGTATGCTTGGTTTGCGCGGTTGCCGGAATTGGCGGAGCGGATTAAGAAGATCGAAGAGAAGAGTTAACCACAGAGGTAGCAGAGGAGCCGCGGAGTTAACTCAGAGGCTGAGCTACGGAGAGATTGTGGCGACCGATACGAAGGAAAAGATGTTGTGGCGTGTGGTGGTGGTCGGTGGGCACACCCGGAGTATTGGGAAGACGCAGTTGGTATGCGACATTATTGCGGCCTTTCCGCGGATTGAATGGACTGCGGGGAAGATTACGCAGTATGGGCATGGGGTGTGTGCGCAGAATGGCGAGAATTGCGATTGCGCGCCGGATGATCATGTTTGCGCGATTGACTGGGAAGTGCGCGCGGACACGGGGACGGATAGTGCGCGGTTTCTGGCCGCGGGGGCGAAGCGTTTGTTCTGGTTGCGCGCGAAGCAGGGCTATCTTGCTGAAGGGCTTCCGTTGTTGAGAGCGGCGTTGGAGAAGGCGGCAGCGGAGGCCGACCCGCGGGTCGAAACGGCGCTGATTGTCGAGAGCAATTCGCTGATGCAATTTGTGAAGCCCTCGCTGTACTTCGCGGTGATTGATCCGTGCCGCGATGATTTCAAGGAGTCGGCGCAGATGGCGTTGGACCGGGCGCAAGCGCTGGTGCTGCGCGGTAGTGTCGGCGGGGACGCTCCTCCTGCGCCGCTTTGGATGAAGTTGCCTGCGAAGTTGCTGCAGGAGCGGCCGTCGGTGTTGCAGCGCGAGGGTGAGCCTCTTCCTGAACCGTTATGGGCACTGGTGCATCGAATGACGGAGAACGAGCCAGGGGTGAGGTTGTAGGCGGTTTTCGGCTACGGCGTTGCGGTTGAGGCGATTCGTCAGTTGAGGTCCCTCGAGTCGCAGAAGACGCGGCTCTTCGGATGACAGCCCACGGCGAGCCGAGAGGCGAAAACGATTCCTCGGCCGCTAAGGCCGTAAAACAAGGGCAGAATTTTGGGACCTGAAGGTCCAACCCGCTGTGCCCTTGTATAGTTGAGAAGCACGGGGCAACAAGCGGCCGCCTCTGAAGGCGGGCGCCACACAGGCATCGGATGACGTAAGTTTGCGACAACTCAGGGGTTGGGTGTTGGCATCTTAGTGATTGACCCTAATTCAAGTGATAGAGATAATAAAAGAGTACTAGGGGTACCCGGGAAACTGCGACACATCTGAGGGCATCTGAAGGGGATGTGCAACGCAAAAAGGGA
>Ga0070733_10003840_pt1 | contig 10189 bp, 9 predicted proteins | sample Coa_R1_9_FD_66450 | JGI IMG/M metagenome (GOLD analysis project Ga0070733, IMG submission 66450) | Surface soil microbial communities from Centralia Pennsylvania, which are recovering from an underground coalmine fire - Coalmine... | ecosystem: Environmental > Terrestrial > Soil > Unclassified ... | reverse complement strand
GGCCTCGCGCAAGACCCTTCGCGGCGCGGCAAGGCAGCGAGCGAGCGCCGCCTCGGTCGAGAGCCGCGCGACCGCGCCCGGTTCGCGAAGCAAGTCGCGCATCGCCGCCAAGCCGCGGAGGAAAGTATGAATGGCGACGGCGGTCGCATGGACGCCGGCGGCGTCGCCGTGCACGAGATCGGCGAGGAGGCGCTGCGCCTGGCCCAGCCTGCCGCTCGCCCGCGCGGCCAGCGCCACGAGGGGCGATCTCGCCGCCCGATCCAGCAATTCGGCGGCGCGCCAGCTTTCCTCGGTCGCGCGATAGTTCGGCGCGAAGAGCCGCCCGACGATCTGCTGCGCGGCGAGCGCCAAATGCGGCGCGCCGCTAACACCGCGCAACGCGCCGGCGAGATCGCCGATCGCCTCTTCGTCGAAGCCGGCCGATAAAGTGGCGTCGAGCTTCAACCGCAGAGCCGACTGGGCTTCAGCCCGCGCCGCGTCATCGCGCGGCGAGACCGAAGGCAGCGGCTTGCCGGCGATGCTGAGAACCGAGCGAAGGTTCGACGTCAACAGACGATTAAGCAGCGCGCCTGATCCGCCGAAGCGCCGGTCGAGCCGCGCGTCCTCGCCAAGCGAGCGGATTGTCGAAGGCTCGCTCACTCGCAAGATATCGACAAGACCTGGGATGCGCAGACGGCGGAACATCGCTTAAGTCCCGCCTCTGTCCCAAGGAAAGAACACGTTGCGCAGGCCCGCAAACCGCGGCTGCAAGGCCGGCGCGTGGCGCGCGAGAACCGAGCGCATCGTGTTGTCGCGGATCCAATCAAAGCCGACCGGCGTATAGACCGCCGGGGTGAAGTCCGTGGTGAAGAAACGGTCGCTCTTTAATCGGCGCGACGCCATCAGAATGAAGATGCGGAAAGCCGTGTCGGAGAAGCCGAAGCCCGGCGGCGGCGTCTCGGCATGGACGCCGACCAGGAGGTCGACGTCCTCGACGCTGGCGTAGACGCTTTTGAGTTCGCGCCGCCATTCCGGATTGTCGGTCAGCTCCTCGAAGCTTTTCGGCGCGCTCATGCCGAGATGGCGGCGGAAGGCGCAGTAACGCGGCACGCCGCGTTCGCGATCGCGTAACACGTCGACTGTCGCAAGGTCGATGAAAATCCCCTCGGTCGGCGCTAATTCCTTCTTGTTCAGACGGCGAAGCGCATTGGGAAAATTATGGAGAACCAACGCCCCGGCGTGGCTGGTCGCCAGCGAATAAAGCGCGTCGTCGAAAGACGCATGCGCATAGAGCCGATGCGCGCCGTCCGCCTCGACCTTCTTGAAATCGCGCTCGACGATCGGCGCGTCGTCGGCGTGGCGTCGGAACGAGAAATGGTCCGGCAGCAAGGAATGCATGCGATAGACCGCGGTGAATTCCTCGGTCAAGGCGTAAGGCGCGGCGTGATGATTGGTCGGCGAGCCGGGAATGCCCGAAAAGACTTCGTCGGCGCCGAAGCGGCCATGCTCGCGGCCGAAACTTTCGCCCATCACGCCCCACCAATTGGTGCGCATGGCGAGGCGCCCGTCCGGCGAGTTCAACAGCGCCGGCGTCCATTCGACGGTATGAATCTTGGCGATCAGCGCGGCGTTGACGAGGCGCGCCTTCTGAAACAGCCACTCGCCGTCGGCCGTTGGATAATCGATGCGCAGGCGATCGACGATGGCGTTGTGCTCGCGAGCGAAGAGCGTGTGCATGACGGAAAGGCCGATCCACCAATTGCCGTTCATGCCGGCGCGTTCGAGATCGCCGAACTTGCGATGGTTCTCGATCGGCAGATGTCCCTTTTCGTCGAGATGGATCTTGCCGTCCTCGCGCAAAAGCCCGGTCGCTGGATCTGAGCGCACTTCGATCTGACGCGCGCGCGAGGAGCCATAAATCTGCGAGGCGTCCCACCAATGCGTCTCGGTGTTGCGATACGTCTCGGGCCGGCCGGCGTCGCTGGCGTCGCGGCGCGGGTCCGGCTTGGTCCGCAGCACCTGCATTTTCTTTTCGGGCCATTCATCGCCTTCGGGCAGCGCGATGTCGTGCGGCGGCGTCTCCTTGTCGTTCGGCCCGTGGCTCAACCAGTCATGGACCATGAATTGCAACCAGGCCGGAACCAGGACATTGAGATGCGGGACGGGAATGAATTCTCTGCGCGCCAGAAGCTCGCGACTGATCGTCCGCGGATTGGGCGTGTAAAGACCGGGCGCCCGCTCGCCGAATGTCTCGTCGATCGGCATGTTGCGGCCGAAGCGCGCGCCGGCCATCCCCATCCAGGGCGATGAAAGGTCGTTGAAACTGCCGTCGGCGCTTCTTTGGTCGCGAGGCGCCGGCGCCTTCGGCGCGACGAGCAGCGACGGATCGCGTTCGGTGTTGAAAAGATTGTCCTCCCGCATGTTCGCGCGAAGGCCGAGGAGGGTCAGGACCGAGAGCGGAAAAGGCAGCCGATGCCAGATGCGAAACCGGCCCGTCAGCCGCGCGAGGCCGCCAAGCGCTTGGTCAAGGACCGAGGCAGCCATACATTCCCCCCGCCTCACGAATGAATGGCCGCGAGCCGCCCGCCCCCGCGATCGGCCGGCGCCATGAAAGCACGGCCGCGGCGGCCGGGAAAGAGCCCGTACAGCCACGCCGCTAGAGCATGCTGCTTTGAAATAGAACCACTTAAGTCATTTAAGAGCGGAGCGACGCAATCCACTCATAGGACTGAGCTCTATGAATGGATTGCTTCGTCGCTGCGCTTCTCGCAATGACAGCGACGGATTCCATTTAAACGCCGCGCGCTCTGGGGCGACGACAGTCGAGTTAGATTTCCTCGTTGATTTCTTGGCGAAGCGCGGGCGCGGAGAATTGTCCTGGCTCAAACACACATATGAGATGAGCGCTGATCTCAGCGCCGCGTTCTCATTGATTGCATGGCGAGCATTTTGCGCGAGCGGCGCACGTCCTCAAGCTCGTTTGCCGCTGCCGACGCTCTCTCTCATTCCCCCGTGATCACGCCCTCGACTTCGGCGACCGAAGTCCGCTTCGGATCGATGTCGTCGGCGACCACCCTGCCCCGGCGCATCACCACGATGCGATCGACCACCTGGAACACGTGATGGATGTTGTGCGCGATGAAGATGCAGGAATGGCCGGAATCGCGCGCATTGCGGACGAAACGGAGGACCCCTTGCGTCTCTGCGACGCCGAGATTGTTGGTCGGCTCGTCGAGAACGATGAGGTCGCTGTCGAAATACAGCGCCCGCGCGATCGCCACCGCTTGCCGCTCGCCGCCCGAGAGGGCGCCAATCGGCGTCGAAGCGGGTATGTTCTTGCCGATGCCGACTTTCTTCAAGAGATCGCCGGCGACCTGCTCCATCATCGGATAGTCCATGCGATTGAGGAAGCGCGGTCCCCGGATTGGCTCGCGGCCGAGGAACAAGTTGCGCGCGATCGACAATTGCGTGACCAGCGCCGAATCCTGATAGATCGTCTCGATCCCTTCGGCGATCGCATCGGTCGTGCTGCGGATATCGACCTTTCGCCCACGCATATAGATATCGCCGCTGGTCGCCGGCACGGCTCCGGATAAAACCTTGATCAAGGTCGATTTGCCGGCGCCGTTGTCGCCGAGCAGGCCGACAATCTCGCTCCTCATGACGGTGAAGGCGACGTCCTCCAGAGCGCGGACGCGGCCGTAGTATTTCGTAATATGCTCCATGCGGACGAGTTCTTCGGCCATCGGCGTCAGGTCCCCGCCTGGTGGCGGCGCTCGAGCCCGGAATGAAGCGCCATCATCCCCAATATGATCGCGCCGATGAAGATATTGTAGGCGAGGCCCGGCACGCCGATCATCACGATGCCGTTGCGCATCACGCGAAGGATGAAGATGCCCAGGACCGTGCCGATGATCGTGCCCCGTCCGCCGGTGAGCGCCGTGCCGCCGATCACCACCATGGCGATGACTTCAAGCTCGTAGCCCGTGCCGCTGTTCGGATTGGCGGCGGAGGTGCGGATCGACGAGATGACGCCGGCCAGCGAGGACATCACCGCGGAGAGGACGAAGAGCCGGACCTTGACCCGGCTGATCTTGACGCCCCGCGCGGCCGCCGCGCCGGGATTGCCGCCGGTCGCGAGGATCCAGTTGCCCGCTTTAGTTTGCGCGAGAACGTAGTTGGCGATGATCGCCGCGGCGGCGAACCAGAAGATCGACATATAGACGCGAAACGAGCCGACATAGAACTCGCCGACCAGCGCGAAGGCGAGCCAATGGCCGCCCGCGCTCCAGGTCCGTTGCGGAAAGCCGTCGGTGATGAACAGGGCCGAGCCGCGCACCACCAAGAGCATGCCGAGCGTCACGAGGAAGGACGGGATTTTGAGCCTCGTCACGAACCAACCGTTGACGAAGCCGATGAAGGCCGCAACGACCATCGCGATGAGGAACGCGACGTCGAGCGAAGCGATGCCGGCGTTGAATAACGTCCACATCAGGACCGGCGAAAAGCCGAAGAGAGAGCCGACCGAAAGATCGAATTCGCCAGACGTCATCAGCAACGTCATGGTCAGCGCGATGAGGCCGAGTTCGACGGTGAAGGCGAACGTGTTCGAAATGTTCTGCAGCGACAGAAAATCGGGATTGATCGCCCAGAAGCCGAGAAGCTCGACGACGAGAAGGACAAAGGGTCCGAATTCCGGCCGCGCGATCGCGCGCTGAAAGAGGTTGCGGCGCTCCATTCAGCGAGCCGATCTGCATGCAAAAAATATCTTGCGTCGGCGGGCCACCCTCTCCCCAACTCTCTCCCGCAAGTGGGAGAGGGGGCGCGCCGCGGCCTCTATTGTCGTCGTTCGCTTCCTAGACGAGGCGCTCTCGCCTGAGCGCAAACCCTTCTCCCGCCCGCGGGAGAAGGTGGCCGCGCGCAGCGCGGCCGGATGAGGGTCCGAGCAGTCAATTTTGTACATCGATTTATCAGGATTGGATTGACGCGGCGCTCGTCCCAGAGGACGAGCGCCGAGCAGGCGGCCTACTTGCCGGACAGGATCTTGTCGTAGAGCGCGGCCTTGTCCTTTTCGTAGAGCGCGCCGGTGATCACGTTGAAGCCCGGCGGAATGCCGCTCGCCGCCATGGCCGCCAGCGACAGCGCGACATAGCTTGTCGCCTGCGGATCCTGCCATTGCGCCGCATTGACATAGCCGTTCAGCACTTCCTGCGTCGTATCGAGCGAGTTGCCCCAGCCGACGACCGGAATTTCGCCCGGCTTGACGCCGACCTGATCGAAGACGCGCTTGATCGAGCCGTCGGCGAGATCGCCGAGCGCGATGATCGCCTTGATCTTCTTCCGGTTGGCGGTGAGATAATCGGCCATGCGGCTGATCACCTCGCCCTGGTCAAGCGTGACTTCGGTCGTCTCCGTCGTGATGCCGAGCGGCTTGAAGACCTTCATGATCCCTTCGGTCTCCTGCACGCCATAAGTGGCGCCGGGAACTTCGACGGGCGTCCAGACGAAATCGCCGGCCTTCACCAGATTGTGGTCGACGAGATATTGCGCCCAGTGTTGGCCGAACACCGTGTTGTCGCCGCCGACATAGGCGTTGAAAGAAGCCTTCGGGTCGGGCGTGTTGAAATTGATGATCGGGATATGGGCGTCGTTGGCTTCCTTGGCGACTTGCACAAGGCTGCCGGGATCGGGGCTGGTGGTCACGATGCCGTCGGCCTTGGCGGCGATCGCCGAGCGCACCGCCTCCTGCTGCGCGGCCACATTGCCATTGTGGAACGAGGTCTTGACGGTGTTGCCGGTGTCTTTGGCCCATTGGTTCGCGCCAGCCAGGAAGTAGGTCCACACCGGATCGGCGGGCGAACCATGCGAAATCCAGAAAAAGGTCTTGGCCTCCGCGGCCACAGGCAGTGCGAGCGCGAGAATCGCGCCATAGACCAAGAGCTTCAGATGCTTGAACATGATGCGTCTCCTCGCCGCCGCGACGCGCGCCCGGTTGGCCGGGTCTCATCGCCGAGGCGGGGAGACTTGCATGAGCGGCGGGAGGGGGCAAGGACCACGCCGGCGGCGGCCGGCCCCGGCGCGACGTCGTCGCTTTTATCTTGCCGTCCTAATCGGTCGCGGTCGTGGTCGACAATGTTTGTGACACGCAACCCAGGGCGACATCGACTGAGTGGAGATCAGCGCTTGGCCTCATCCTTTAAGCCGAATACGGCCCGCGCGGCGTCAAAGCCCCGTAAGGCAAACTCGCCAACGGGCGCAAATTCGGATGGGAAATATTTGGCGAACTCGTTGGAGGCCAGAATTGTGCGCCCCAATCCGTCGGTCAGCTTTTCCATGCGGGCGACGAGATTTACCGCGGGCCCGATACAAGTGAAATCGAGTCGGTTTTCACTGCCGATGTTTCCATACAAAACCTCTCCGACGTGAAGCGCTAATCCAAATCGCAAGTCAAAACGATCTTCGACAGCCACGGACGCCGCAGCCACTGCGGATCGCGCCTCGCGCGCCGCCTGGAGAGCGGCCTCGCAAACCGTTTGCTCATTGGCGCCATCCGCGGCAATCGAAAAAATCGCAAGCAGGCCATCGCCCATGTATTTAAGAACCTCTCCGCCATGCTTCAGGATCGCGGGCACCTGACAGTCGAAATAGCGATTAAGTTCTTCGACGAGAGCTCGCGGCGGCAGCAGATCAGCCAGTCGTGTGAAGCCCCGCATGTCCGACAACCAAATCGCCGCGTGAATGCTGGCGGTGTCGCCGCGCCTGATTTGTCCTGCAAGCACGCGCGCGCCGGCATGGGGGCCGACATAGGTGTCGAGCAGGATGCTCGCCTTGCGCTGCAGCGCGTGCGCCTCCGTCACCCGCGCCAGAGGCGCGACAAGTTGCGACAGATGAGCAATTTGTTGATCGGTAAAACCGTCAGGCTCCTGGGTCGCAAAACTCGCAGCGTGAACGGCGCCATCGATGAAGAAAAGCGGCGCAACGAAATAGTCGGTCGCGCCTTGCGCCTTGAGTTCACGCGTGAGCGCGAAGTCGAGGGGGGAGTTCTCGTCCGCAAGCTTGCGACGAATACAGACGCGATTGTCGATGGCGTATCTAACCGGACTTCGACGAAAATCGTCAGTTTGAAATGTCTCGAACGACGCACTGGCGACGTCGACCGGCTGGTCTGGTCTCCACAGGAAAACGCTGGCCCATGATCTGCGGATGCAATGTAAGAACGAACAAGCCGACACGCCAAAGTGGGAAACCGCAACCGAGCAGCCGATCGCAAAACTCAGTGAGCGCGGCTTGCAAGGTGGCGGCCGGTCGTGCGCCGTCGATCAGCCAATCCGCAGTCGCCTGTATGTCGCTCATGCTAGTCGGCAGCCTCGAGGACAGGAATGGCGTCTAAGACCTGCTATGCTATATCAGGCGAAAGTGGGCGGGGGAATCGGCCAATGAGTCTGCTGACATTCGACAATCTGGCATTTCGCTGGTACGCAGCCGCGGCTGCGATCATGATCGTGAAGATGATGTCGCAGGCCTGGATCACGGTCTTTCGTATGATCAAGGTCAATGGCGGCTTTCGCTACCCTGAGGATGAGCGCCGGGGCCCCGCCAATCCCAGTCCGCGACCGGACCAACTCTTGCCCAACGAGTACGTCGAGCGCTCACGGCGTATGCATCAAAACGATGCCGAGAACATACCGCTCTTTCTGGTCGCCGGGCTGATCTACGTTTGTACAGACCCGGGCGCCGTGGCGGCTGCCGTGCTCTTCTCGGCTTATGTCCTCTCGCGTTTGGCTCACTTTTACGTCGTTCTCACTGCCCGATCGCATGAACTCCGCGCCACATGTTGGTCGATTGGCGCGATCATTATCTATGTCATGGCTGGCGCCATCGTCTGGAACCTATTGAAATACTGGTGATTTTGGAGACGATTAGCCGCTAGTCTGCGCAACCGCGCTCCGATTTTGCCCCAATGTCCGTTGTTGGCCCATCCAGTCGATCCTGCGATTGATCGAAAGCTGTCGAAGGGTACCGGACCACTACGAAATTGGGGAGACGGCCGCCCATGACCCTTAGCGCAAGATCGCAGGCCGTCGCACTGGCGGAGACAATCGTCCCCTGTCAAAAAGAACGGTGTTACTTTTTTCTTTCCGAAATTCAGAGCGCGTCAGCGGCCGGCGGGATCGGACAGATCGAAGCTCCGCCGCAAATCGACGGCGCGTACGATCGTGGCGCGACGCGGATCGAACGGAAGCTCCTGAAAGCCCCAGCGGGCGTAAAATCGACGAAGATCGTCATCCAGGGGATGCGTGATGACGCCGATGCTGCCGATCGCCTCCGCGGCCTGAAGCGCGGTTCTCAGCGCGAATTGAAGCAATGAAGCCGCGTGCCCTTGCCCTTGCCAAGCGCGATCGACCGCGAGCTGCCCCAAGAGCGTCGCCGGCAGACGTCCGGGCTGATTCCACTGTTGAGATTTCGGCAAGTACGCACGCTCGATTTCGGAGGCGCTCAGTGTAACGAAGCCGACGATCCGGCCGGTCGCGCGTTCCGTGATGACATTGACCCGCGATACGCCGGAGGCGTGGTTGGCCCAGGCGTGCCGGCGGAACCATGCGTTCAGCGAATCGCGTCCGCAGTCGAAGGCGGTCCGGTCGTCGCTTTCCGCGAGCGGACGAGGCGACGAGACCGCGCCCAATCACTGCTCTTCCCAGGTCGGCTTCCGCCGCGCCAGCTCGGCGAGCCTTGGGATAGTTTCGGCCGGCCGCGTCGCCCAAGCCTCGAAAGCCTCCCAATCCTTCGCCGCAACGGTGACAATCGAACGATTGAGCACGTCCATCTCGGCCGCTTCCAGCGCCTTGCGGCGCATGAAGTCGCTGACGTTTGTGTGCGCAAGATCAGCCGCGGCTTCCAGGATGGTCCGCTGCGATTCGCTGACGCGCACGCTAACGATCGACGTGGTCGACGCTGCCTCGCTCATATGTATGACAATGGCATACAGAAGTGGAAATTCAAGATTTTGCGCGAGGGGTGATCTTTCAAGGGGTAAATTGAGACCGGTCGCGCCCAATGCCGCGATTTTTTTTTCTGAATTTCAGAATTTCATGCTATATCATTTCTCTTTCTCCCCTCCGACAGGTGCCTCTATGCCCCCACCCCGTCTCACCGGCCGCGACCGCGCCTTGCGGCGCGATCGGATTTTCGCCCGCCTGCTCGAAGGCCAGGCGGTCGCGACAATCGCCGCCGAGGAGGGGGTCACGGCGCGGCGCGTGCGGCAGATCGTTCAAGAATCGCTCGCGCGCTGGGACGCCGATCCGGCCAAGGATTACGCCGGCGTCCAGATCGCCCGGCTCGAGGCGGCCCTGCGGCTGATCGAGCTTAAAATTGGCGAGGGCGACGTCCGGGTCGTCGACAAGCTCGTCAAAGTGCTCGGGCAGCTCGACAAATACCACCTCAGCCAGTTGCGCCTGCGCGAAACGTACATCGACGAGGAGGATCGCGAGGCGGCTTTCATCGGCCGGCTCGAACGCCTGGCGGCCGGCCGGGCCGCCGTCGCGGCGCGATTCGCCGGCGCGCGGTCGAGCGAGACCGCCTCTGTCCAGGAGAGCGCAGCGGCGGCGCTGTCTGCGCCGAGCGGGTCCAAAGGCGCGGCCGAATCCGCGGCGGGGAAGGAAATTGCCCCTCAATCTATTGAAAAGGCTCGATCGGCGGAAATGCCGGCGGTGTTCGTGACCCGCAATTTCAATGGCTTAGCCTGAGGCAAGAAGGCGTTTGGCTGCCCTCGAGGGAAGCCGGGGGAAGAAAAAGCCTTCCTTGTCGAGGATAGCGCCGCCTCTCGCCCTCCGTTGGCTGGCAGCGCGGGCTCGGCCCGCTCACCCTTGCGCGGCATAGCCGCCATCCACCGGAATCGCCGTCCCGGTAATAAAATCCGAAGCTTTGCTCGCCAGGAACACCGCGATGCCGGCAAGATCGGCCGGAACGCCCCAGCGGCCGGCCGGCGTGCGGGCAAGGACCCTGTCGTGAAGCGTCGGCACGTCCCTTCGCGCGCCCCGGGTCAGCTCGGTGTCGATCCAGCCGGGGAGGACGGCGTTCACCTGAATGCCGTCCTTGGCCCAGGCGCTGGCCAGAGCCTTGGTGAGTTGGACGACGCCGCCTTTCGCCGCGCCATAGGGCCCCGCGAAGGGCGCGCCGAACAGCGACGTCATGGAGCCGATGTTGATGATCT
>Ga0070733_10003839_pt1 | contig 10192 bp, 15 predicted proteins | sample Coa_R1_9_FD_66450 | JGI IMG/M metagenome (GOLD analysis project Ga0070733, IMG submission 66450) | Surface soil microbial communities from Centralia Pennsylvania, which are recovering from an underground coalmine fire - Coalmine... | ecosystem: Environmental > Terrestrial > Soil > Unclassified ... | reverse complement strand
TGATCCTGCGCGAGACGCAACGCGCCGTGACCCCGTTTGGAGGGATCGCGGTGTTCATTTCCTTTCTGGGCAAAATCGGCTTCGTGGAAGCGGTTCAGCGTTTCTGGTGTTGGTGCTGGTGGGAGCCAGACGGTTTGCGCACGCCAGTCTGCTGCGGGGAGATCGCGCGCTGCATGCGCTGTTGGGCATGAACCGTTTTCCCATCGCTGGACTGCTTCACGATCGCCCAACTCGACGCCGATGCAGGCAAGATTGTAAGCGCCCGACCCGGGGTCGATAGCATTGCCCTTTTCTGCCTGCTGCTTTGCCCGTTCCAAAAGCTCTGCTGACCCACCGCGCTCGCGGGCTTCACGCAACAGAATCGAGCTCCAATTCTTTCGTAGCGCTCTCGATTCTAGCTTAAGGTTTTCGGACTCGCGAAATTTCTCATCGGCCTGGCGGTACAGCTCAAGCGCCTCCTCGCCAGACCGCTCCATCGCGAACACGCCGAGGCGGCAGCCCAGTTGCAGAGTATGCCACCAGCGGCGCCTGGGCGCAGCCTCAGCGCTTCCTGGAAGCAGCGGTCCGCCGTGGCCCTCCAGTCGCGTCCCGGGCCCGGACGTTTTTGCGCTTCGAGAACCGCCACCTCCCCCAGTAATTGCCAAACTCTAGCGTCTCTCCGCTCAACGGAAATCAGTTCCTCTGCCGCCGCTTTCGCTGTGGCTAGTAGTTCCAGGGCGCGGTCGCCGGACACAGTGCCGGCGTGTCGTCGGAGCGCCCCGCAGTATCGGAGCAAGCGTTCCTGTTTTTTGGGATCGCGCCGCTGGACCTCGGCGAACTGTCGAAGCCTCGTCGCTTCCCTGGGGCTGCGTGTCTCGGCCAGCAAACCAGGGCGAAGGAAGCCTTGAACCCATTACATGGCGACTGCCCAAAGGACAACTCGTATGCGCGAATCGCCCGCTCTACCAACTCCCGATACTCGTCATCCCGGGCAGTGGTCGCCTTTTTCAGCAACTCGTCTTCCGCATTCGGAAAGCTCATAAAGAACCAGAAGTATAGCTAATCAACCACGAGCGAGTTGGCACAGTTCTATTGTTGAGGTTTCGTCGCCGCTTGCTGTCGCCATGGAACTGACCACGATTCTAAACCGGTGCCACCGCTTCCAGGGGTTTGTCTACCAGCACGCCCACTTCAGTGCCGACAAGAAGAGCATCGAAGTGGCCGTACGACCGCGCAAGGGTTCGGCCCAGTCTGCTCGCGCTGCCATTTGCCGGCGCCCGGCTACGACCAGCTCGCCGAGCGGCGCTTTGAGTTCATACCCCTGCGGGGATTTCTCGTCTTCTTTCTGTACACCATGCGGCGCGTCGACTGTCGCCGCTGCGGCGTTGTGGCCGTCGAAGAAGTTCCATGGGCGACGGCAAACGCACACTGACCAAAGCCTACATGCTCTTCCTAGCCCTTTGGGCGCGGCGACTGTCATGGAAAGAGACGGCGGAGGCCTTTCGCACATCCTGGAACAAGGTTTTCGACGCGGTCGAACATGTCGTCACCTGGGGTCTGGAACACCGGACGCTCGGCCAGATCGACGCCATCGGCGCTCTCAAAACATTTAAGTGATGTTGTGTTCTGGAGGCACCGACACGCTCGCTTTGGCGGGATTTGGCGGGAGTTGGGGGATCTTAGGCTCCGGGAATGCGCGCGGGTCGCATGCTCTTGAGCACGCAATGCGGTCTTCACACGGCGTCTCCAGGAAGGGAACCCATTTGGGATACGTTGCTTCGGGAAGCGAAGCCGGCGAACCCCCGGCACCATCCGGCTCTCAAACATACCATCCGCAATGGAGAATGGCAGCGAACGCGTCACCGAACTGCTAGCTCACCGCGACCAGTCCCTGCCGCTCCAGATCCGCCACTAGCGCCAGCAGGTCGGCCGAGCAGCGGTCCTCGGTGACGTCGTATTCGGCGACGATGGTCGGCACGATCTCTGAAAGCAATTCGTGGGCGGCGAAAAGCTGCCAAATGCGCGTGCCGACCGGGTCGAGGCCGAAATAGACGCCCGATTTCAAGTTCAGTACGACAGCCTCGCCCTGAAGTTCCTGGAACAGCACGTCGTCGTTCACGCGCACGCGAGAAGCGAGCGTCGGCACCTCAACCCTCTTTCAGCGCCAGTATCGGGGAGTAGTGTTCCAATTCACCGTTGTCCCCGATGAGAATTTGACCGCTATACTCTACCCAGGCGTGGGATTGGAAGCCTCGAACCGGGTCCTTGGCCACGCCGATGTGGAACTCAGCCCTGTGGCCGGCGCGCGCTAGCAGATATTGAAGTGCCAGAGCTTGCGTGAGGCAGCTCGCGGCCGGAATCCGGCGCGCCGCGACTTGAACGCCCCAAACGAGACGTTTCACCGGAATCGTGGCGAGCTTCGGAGAAGTGGCCGGGCGTTTCGCCATCAATTTGCGCACGGCCCGGAACGGCATGGTCCACAATACCAGGCGCACGATAGCCACGAGAACAAAGGCGCATAGCAATAGCGAGCGCTCCCGGGGCGAAAGTTCGACGAATTGGCGAAGGCGGTACACGGGGGATTTGGACCGTCCGTGAGATTAGGTTAGCACGCCGGTTATCGGCGTCGAGGCAGGAAGGTTCGTGACCTATCTCGAAGGTCAGCAGTATGTGCTGGGCAAAACCGAACCCGGAATTCGGCCGGCGGTGCGAGAGGCTGTGCAGCTTTGCCGGGAGAATCGCCAAGCCCAGGAGATTGCGTCGTGATCTCGGTCTTGGTGGGCGCCGGGTTGATTATGGCCGCCAATGGATTCCCACAACAGCATTGCTCACAGAAACACGGTAAAATCCAATATCGCTGACAGCGTCGGGAAGTTTCCCTGCCAATCCCCTGGCGCCTAAAACCGGCGCTGAGCGATACTGAAGACAGCCATGTCTGTCAACGAGGAATTGGAAGAGCGAATCGAGCACGCCAAGGAGCCTTTCGACAGAATGGTGGCCGTATCCATGGCCACCATTGCCGCTCTACTGGCGATCGTCTCCGTCGCGGGGCATATTCTTACAACCGATGAGCTGCTGGCCCAGCAGAAGGCTTCCGACCAGTGGGCCTACTATCAAGCCAAGGCGATCCGGCGGTACGAATCCGATATCGCGCGCGACGTGCTTGCGGCCGTATCCGCCGGCCAAAGCGGAGTGCAGAAATATGCCGCCAATATCACGCGGTACGAGAAAGAAGCCAACGAGATTCAGGGCGAGGCGCAGAAGCTTGAAGCCGAGAGCCACGTTCGAGGCCGCCAGGCGCTGCGTGTCCACTTCGGCGAAGTATTTCTGGAAATCGGAATCGTGCTGGCGTCACTGGCGATCCTCACCAAGCGGAAAGACGTCTGGTACATATCCATGCTCAGCTCCGCCGGTGGTTTGGGCACGGCAGCTACCGCCCTGTTCATCCTGTGACCCCCGCCCTAAGCCCCCCCGCCGTCCGCGGTCCTGAGCGACAATGATAGTAGCCGTGTTGCGCGCATTTATCTTCCGTCTGGGAGTGGTGTGTGCCTGGGCATTGCTACTGCCCCGGGCGTCCGCCTTGGACCCGAATCACAACCTCGCGCAGTCCGTCCACCGGATCTGGCAAAACCAGCCCGGTCTGCGGCAATCTTCGATTTACGTGGTAACGCAGATCAGCGACGGCTACCTGTGGTTAGGGACGCTCAGCGGCGTGGTGCGATTCGACGGCGCGCGCTTCACTTCCGTCCCTGCTTTAGAACAGGCATCCCTCGGCGATTTTTGGGCTCGAACCATCATCGAGGACTCGGCCCGACGCGTGTGGATGCTCTCCAACGACTCCCGGCTGGCGCTGGTGGGCGAGAAAGGCGTCAAAGCATTTTCGGACGCAGACGGTTTGGCGTTTAAGGACGTCTCCTGCCTGGCATCGGGACGAAGTGGTGCGATATGGATCTGCACACCCAACGGTCTAGCACGATTTCAGGACGGCCAATGGCGGTTCTACCAGGCAGGGGACCGCTTCAAGGAGCGCCAAATTGCTGCTTGCCAAGCAACCGACAATACCGTGTGGATGGCGGGAAACTCTACCATCACCTCCTGGGACGGTTCGGCTTTCGCCACGCATAAGCTCCGTTCCCTCCCGGCCGATAGTGCGATGCGGACGCTGCTTTGCGCCACCGACGGGAGCCTGTGGGTTGGAACCTCGAGCGGCTTAGTTCAGTTGAAGGATGGAGAGGAACATTTCTATTCGTTCCTGTCGGGTCTAGCGGACAACGTGATCAATTCTCTAGCCGAAGGTCGCGGCGGCAATTTGTGGATTGGAACCAGCAACGGTGTAAGCCGCTTCCATGACGGTGTCTTTGACAGCTATGGCTACCGCGAGGGGCTCTCGCAAAGCACCGTATTTTCGCTCTTTGAGGATCGGGAAGGCAGCCTCTGGGTCGCGACCAAACACGGGCTCAATCAATTCATGGATGGAGCGGCGGCTCGCTTTACAAAGAATGAAGGGCTTCCGAGCGACAACGTGGGCCCTCTCCTCCAAGATCAGCGAGGAAAACTGTGGGTCGGCACGCTGGACGGAGGGTTGGCACGTTTTGATGGGGTTCATTTCATCCCGATCACGCATTTTGCAAATAAGCGCATCTCCGCTCTGGCGGAAACGGCCGACGGCGCTTTGTGGGTCGGCACCGATCGGGGGTTGATCCGGCTCGAAGACGGACAGATCCGGGAGACGTATACCACCCAACAAGGCTTGCCCTCCGACCGGGTCCATTCGTTGTTGCTCGACCACTCCGGGGCTTTGTGGGCTGGCACGGAGCGGGGTCCGGCTAAGTTCGAGCGCGGCCGGTTCGTACAGGAACCCGGCCTCGGTAAGATCCGCTTCCCGATCGTTGCCATGGGGGAAACCCGCGATGGCCAGATGCTTTTCGCCGTCGAGGGGGATGCCGTGTATCTCTTCGCCAACGGCAGCCTGCGCCAGATGGTGGACCGGGATGGGCCAGGCCGGAACGTCGACGCATTCTATACGGACCAGGATGGGGTGGTGTGGATGGGGGCCACCGCAAACGGTCTGAGGATGTGGCGTGACGGGAAGATCTCCCGTTTTCAAGTGCGAGACGGGTTATTTGATGGCGAGATCTACGGCATTCTTCCGGATAAAGAGGGCCATTTATGGATGTCCTGCAGCAAGGGCTTTTTCAGGGTCAGCAGATCGGATCTCCTCGATTTTGCGGCGGGGAAAATTCCGAAAATCACTAGTTTGCCTTACAGCCCGCTGGACGGACTTCGAACCATCGAAGGCAAGCAAGGCGTTCAGCCGGTGGGAGCCACAACCCCGGATGGGCGGCTGTGGTTTTCCACCACTTATGGAGTGTTGGCCTTCGGACCGCGCCTGGCAGTCCGTGACGTCCCCCCACCTCCCGTGGTCATTGAAGACGTCAGCGTCAACGGTGAAACAGTTGCCCTGAGCCGCATCCATAACTTGGCGCCTGGCCAGAAGAACCTGGAGTTCGACTACACGGCTCTGACCTTTGTCGCCCCGGACCGTACCATATTCCGTTACATCCTCGAAGGCTACGACAAGAACTGGACCGAGGCGGGTACGCGCCGCGAAGCGTCCTATACGAATCTCCCGCCGGGAAGATTCCGATTTCGGGTGACAGCCTGCAGCCCCTTCGTGCCCTGCAACGAGACCGGCGCCGCGATCGCGTTTGAGCTGCTCCCGAACTTTTACCAGCGGGTGTGGTTCCTTCCCTTTTGTGCCGCTGTTCTCGGCATGCTCGGATGGCTCGCTTACCAATTCCGCATTCGCCAATTGAGAGAGCAATTTGGACTGGTTCTGGCCGAACGCAGCCGGATTGCGCGGGAACTTCACGATACGCTGATCCAGGGATTTTCAGGCATCACGATGCAGATGCAGGCTTTGGTCGGACGGCTACGCTCGCCGGAAGAAAAACTCTCGCTCAACGAAATTATCGCGGATGCCGGTGAATGCCTGCGGGAGACCCGCCGTTCAGTCGCCGGTCTACGAGCCTCCGCGGGCGCCAACCCCGCCCTCGCCGTAGCCATTGCGGATGCCGCGCGGCAGATTACCGAGGAGCGAAATATCCGGCTGAAGTTGAATCTGGACGAGAGACACCCCGAACTGCACGCGGAGGTCAAGTACAACCTGTTGTGCATCGCGCAAGAGGCGCTATCCAATGCGGTGAAACACTCAGGCGCACGCATCATCGAAATTGTCCTGAGCTGTTCGGGTCCGGATCTGCGGCTGTCGATCCGCGATGACGGTCACGGCATGCCTCAGGGCGCAAATGCCGGTGGCCGAGACGGCCACTACGGACTGGTCGGAATGAAGGAGCGCGCCAGCCAAATCGGAGCCGAATTCGACCTGGTCAGCGCACCCGGCCGCGGAACCAAAATTTCGGTGAAGGTTCCAGTCGCCCAGGAAGCATACATCGCGTCATCGCAAGAAAGGCAAGAGGCAAGCCGATGAATCCCCCCCCACCACCCATTCGCGTGCTGTGTGTAGACGACCATCCTCTGGTTCGCAAAGGCATCGCATCGATTCTTGCAAACGAGGCGGACCTGCAGTTGGTAGGGGAAGCCGGCGATGGCCGCGAAGCGGTGGAAGCTTTCCGCCGGTACCGACCCGACGTCACGCTCATGGATCTTCGCATGCCGCAAATGGACGGCATCGAAGCCACCAAGCTCATTCGACAAGATGATCCCGAAGCCCGCATCATCGCCCTGACCAGCTATGACGGCGACCAGGAAATCTACCGGTCGCTTGAGGCCGGTGTCCGCGGATACATATTGAAAGAGATGGTTCACACGGAAATCGTGCGCGCGATTCGCGTAGTTCACTCCGGCAAGCGTCTGATGCCGGCTGAAGTAGCCGAACGGCTAAGCGAGCATTTCCCGCAAGTCACCCTCACGCCGAGAGAAGTAGAAGTTCTGACATTCGTTGCGCAGGGTTTAGGAAACAAGGAAATTGGCGCTCAGCTCGGCACTGCCGCGGGCACCGTTAAGATGCACTTGCAGAACATTCTCGGCAAGCTGGGCGCCTCCGACCGTACCCACGCGGTGACTCTCGCCATCCGGCGTGGGATTATTTACCTCGATCGCTAGTCTCCTGTCCCAGTGGTTCGTGCGATAAGTCGAGCGGGGTGTGCGTTGAGAGTGCGCTGTGCGTATCGAGCAATGCTGGCGCGGATCTGGTCTGCGGTGCGGAGTTTCAAGTGCCGACTCAGCCCGCTTCTGTTCGGCTTGCGGAAGTCCCCTAACCCATTTGCCCGAAGCCGCGCCACCATCACTCCAGGCGGCGGCAAATCCCCGGAAATCTCTGGCGCGGCTGCTTGCGATGATGGCTGTGATTTTCGCGATCGTCATCGGTGGCTGGCTCTCAAGCACGTCGTGAGGAGGGGTGATCTCCGATTCGCCTAACGGCGTTGTCGATTCGTCGGAAGCCAACCTGGGCTTTTAGAATTTTCAACCGGCTATATGGGGATTTTTTGCACCGGCGCTGACGCCTCCTCCTCCTTGCCGCTGCCATGAAGCTGTTGGTAGTCAGATAAAAGTGGGTTGATGGGCGCGAAACAATGTTCGGGCTTGGAAGATTCAGGAGGAGGTTCTGCGTAATCTGCCCCTCGGCCTACCCATGGGATCGGGTTGAACGATGTCCGCAGGATGAGGATCTCGGCGGTATTAGTTCTGGAGGGAGCGATGGTGCCTGCTCGGCGGTTTGGTCCGGGGATGGCGACACCGATTGAGCTTGCTCCTGCTCCAGCTGTTTCTTTTTCTGGGCTTCATAGAGAGACTCAAGCGTCGAGGTGTGGAAGTGAGAAACGTCCTGAGCATAGGCGAGGTCCGGCAGGGTGGCGCGGTTCGCAAGGTAAGCGGTAACCACACCGATGATTCTCGGGGTACTATCAACGACGGTTCCATCATCGAAAACGGACCCCATTTAATTGCAACTCCGTCGATCACATAGGCGTCTCGGTCGGGCTGTTGCGCACTGATAGCGCCAGAAAAGAAACACAGAGTGTTCGGCTCCATGGCGGGGAATCCAAGCCACCCAACATCAACCCCGATCCTCAGAATCAGCTGGAATGAGCTGCACGAGCTCGCCTGGCAGATCAAAAACGCCAGACCTGACTAGTATAACGGCTGAATCATTTCTGCGGCTGCCAAAAATGATACGCTCTCCCTCTTTAAACAGCACTGTTTTCCCGGATTGATGGTGGCGAATGCGATCGGATCTAGCCACTCGTCAGCGTAATCGATGACGTGATAGGCGGTCGCAATTCCAACGTAGTCCTTCCTTTCACAGGAATCCTGTACCGCGTCCGTGCGGCGTCTCAATCTTAAACACATGCGGGGAGATAACTCGAACGACGGCATGCCATTTCATCATTAGGCTTCTGTCTTAGTCTTTGCCCAGCGCACCAGCACCGCCTTACGCGCAGCTTCGCTACGTTCCTGGGGTGTCATCCTTTCCGCCCGCAGAGTCCCGCCGATCTTGCCACCCTTAGCTCCTTGCTTTCGGAAAAACTCCAAGATCTCACGAGGTATTTTTTTCTTGGCCATCATCTGCATCATACGTTCCCCCGTAACGAACAGCAAGTTTTGAAATACGCGAGGGGGTTACGTATAGTATAGTGTATCAAGCAAAAAGCGCCGTGCGCATTGCCCGCGCTACACTAGAAGCATTGTGATGGCGCGCTACCGCAGTTTCCGCGATTTCGACTGGCCTTTGCTGGCGGTGGCCCTCATCATCTGCGCTCTGGGGGTGTTGCAGATCTACTCGGCCACGCACGACACCCGCTGGGGGGATGCCTGGTGGAAGCAAATCATCTGGATCGCGATCGGCATGGGCTTGATGTGGATCGCCTCCTCGATCGACTATCATACCCTGCTCGCCCAGGTTCCTTTGATGTACGGATTGTCGATCGGGTCTTTGATTGCGGTGCTCGCCGTGGGGCGCCTGGTTTTCGGCTCACGGCGCTGGATCCGGATCTTAGGGTTCAACTTTCAGATCTCGGAGTTTGTCAAATTGGTGATAATATTGATGGTAGCGAGGTATCTCTCTGGGCTGAAAAGCGACCAGGTGCATGCACGCGACTTATTGAAATTAGGAGGGTTAGTCGGGATTCCAGTAGCTCTGGTGATGTATCAACCAGACCTCGGCACGGGATTGACGTATCTGCCGATCCTAGCGGCTGGAATTCTGATCGCCGGAATTCGATGGCACTATCTGGCGGCGATCGCACTGGTGGGCGCGTTGGCGCTTCCCGTGGGCTGGTTATTCCTCAAGGATTATCAGAGAACGCGACTGGTGACGTTTATGGAGCCTTCTCGCGATCCGCGCGGCGCAGGCTACCAGGTGATTCAATCCAAGATCGCCGTCGGCGACGGCGGCATGTGGGGCCGGGGAGTCACCCGCGGTACCCAAACCCAATTGCGGTTCTTGCCGGTGCCGCACACCGATTTCATCTTCTCGGCCTTTGCCGAAGAGCATGGGTTCGTGGGTGTGGTGGTGGTACTCGGCTTATACTTTTTATTGCTCATGCAGATTATCCAAAATGCCCAGATGGCTCCGGATCGGTCCGGAATGTACATTTGCATGGGGGTGGCGACACTGCTGCTGTTCCACCTGCTGGTGAACGTGGGAATGGTGGTGGGGCGCATGCCCGTGACAGGAATTCCTTTGCCGCTCATGAGTTCGGGCGGCTCGAATATGTTTTCGGTATTTATGATGCTGGGGCTGGTAAACAATGTGCGGCTCCGGCGGTTTGTCGGTTGAAAAAGAACGGACGGACCTGGTGCTCCATGCGAGCTTAAGCGTTAAGCGGATTTTCGGTTCAACAAATTTTAGGAACCGCTCCAGGGGAGTGAAGGACGCCGAGATCGGGCGCTTCTCAATTGGCCTCTTCTGGAGACGGTTCGTCTGCCGGCAGCCGCGGTTTTTGAAGGCCGAATGTGTGAGAGTTGAACTCCATTCCGGCGTCTTCAAACCCGGCCAGCCCATCCCGAACCGCTTTCCTAAGCTCATCCTGGTCAAGCGCCTGGTCCCGGCGGTAAGCGCCCGTGTACGCGTCCGCCGGAAAGGGATGAACGATGAGCAAGGAATTGGTGATCTCGACCAATCGGCACGAGACCAAAGTAGCGCTGATCGAAGACGATCAACTGGTGGAAGTTTATTTCCAGCGCGCCAACG
>Ga0070733_10003838_pt1 | contig 10192 bp, 9 predicted proteins | sample Coa_R1_9_FD_66450 | JGI IMG/M metagenome (GOLD analysis project Ga0070733, IMG submission 66450) | Surface soil microbial communities from Centralia Pennsylvania, which are recovering from an underground coalmine fire - Coalmine... | ecosystem: Environmental > Terrestrial > Soil > Unclassified ... | reverse complement strand
TGGCCGACGGCCATCTGGCACTGACTGTTGAGCAGGCGGTTGCTCACCCACGGGTTTGAAACTCTGGTCAAGGCAGAGTGTGATGGTCATCGAGGTGTATCAAGTTCTCGACTGACCTACCGGTAGACGTTACTCCGTGCAAACCAGCAGATTACAATCTCTATAACCCTCACAGCCCCATTGGAAAGGTACGCATTTTGAGAATCAGCGTTTTCGGTTTGGGATATGTCGGCGCCGTTTCAGCAGGGTGTCTCGCTGCTGACGGACATGAAGTCGTGGGCGTCGACCCGCTGCCGACAAAAGTCGATCTGATCAATCAGGGGCGATCCCCCATCATTGAGGCGGAGATTGGTGAGATCGTCGCGGCCACGGCGAAGTCTGGTCGGCTGCGCGCCACGGCTGATCCGGTCGAGGCGATCAATCAGACGGAACTCTCTTTTGTTTGCGTGGGCACGCCCAGCCAGCCAAACGGCAATCTGGATCTCAAATTCATTCGCCGAATTTGCGAGCAAATTGGCCAGGTCCTCAAGACCAAGGCCGCCCGCCATACCGTCGTGATTCGCAGCACGATCCTGCCCGGCACCATGCACAAGATCGTGATTCCGACGCTGGAGGAAACGTCGGGGAAAAAGGCTGGAGTCGACTTCGGCGTGTGCAACAACCCCGAATTCTTGCGCGAAGGCTCGGCGGTGAAGGACTTCCGGTCCCCACCGAAGACGGTGATCGGCGAGATGGATCGCGCGAGCGGTGACACTCTGGCGACGCTCTACGAAAAGCTGGATGCACCATTGATCAGGACGGACCTCGAGACGGCTGAGATGGTCAAGTACGTCGACAACAGCTGGCACGCGCTCAAGATCGGCTTCGCCAACGAGATCGGGAACCTCAGTAAGTCTTTGGGCGTAGACGCGCACGAAGTCATGAAAATCTTCTGTCAGGATCGAAAGCTCAACATCTCCCCAGCCTATCTGTTGCCGGGCTTCGCATTTGGTGGCTCATGTTTGCCCAAAGATCTTCGCGCTCTTTCCTATCAGGCCAAGACCAACGACCTGCAATTGCCGATTCTCAGTTCCATCCTGCCGAGTAACGAAATGCAGATCTCCCGCGGGGTGCAGCTCATTGTTGAAAAGGGACACACGCGAGTGGGAATTCTCGGATTCAGCTTCAAAGCGGGAACCGACGACCTGCGAGAGAGCCCCCTGATCGAGGTCATCGAACGCCTGATCGGAAAAGGATACGACTTGCGGATCTATGACAAGAACGTGAATATCGCGAGCCTTGTAGGCGCGAACCGGGATTTCATCCTGAACCACATTCCGCACATATCGAAACTGATGGTCGGCGACATCGATGCAGTGCTCAGTCACGCCGAGACTGTTGTGATAGGAAACAAGGATCCGGATTTCGCCGAAGTGCCGGGACGGGTTCGAGAAGGCCAAGTGCTAGTGGATTTTGTGCGGATCATCGACGGAAGGAGCAAGAACGGCAAGTATGATGGCATCTGTTGGTGAAACGCGCCAGATCCAAGTGCAAACTGAACCGAAGTGGCAGCGATCTACAATTCCGTTGGGCGCTTCCCGCGCTTAGCCGAGGAAAAATGAACTATCGCGGTTACGCCTTCTTTGACGCTTCGAGCACCAAGAAGATCCCGACACTCTAGGGTAAACAAGTGACGATGCTCAGTGCTCTCGCTCAACTCTAACGGTCGTTATAGGCAGAAGAAAATCTCCAAGTGAAGAAAAAAATCCTCATCGTAGTTGAAAACCAGCCTGTCCCGAACGACACGCGCGTGTTGAAGGAGGCCTTGTCTCTAGAGGAGGCTGGGTACGAGGTCACTGTGTTGTGTCCGAGGAGCCCATCCGCAAAGCTGGGATACGAAATGATTGGCGGCATCCGCGTCTACCGGCATCCCATGCCCGAAGAAGGCAACAGCCCTCTCGGATACCTTTGGGAATATGGGTGCGCGCTGCTTTGGGAGTTCTGCTATGCGTGGTGGGTCTTCTTGCGGCACGGATTTCATGTTATTCAAGGCTGCAATCCTCCGGACAACATTTTTCTGGTTGCACTCCCCTTTAAGCTGTTTGGGGTAAAGTACATCTTCGACCACCACGATGCTATGCCCGAGTTGTACTTAGCGAAATATGGAACCCAAGGGTTCCTGTACAAGGTTCAAGTGCTCTTAGAAAAGCTGACTTACCGCTTCAGCGACGTGGTGATGGCCACCAACGCGAGCTACAAGGATCTCGCAATTAAGCGGGGTCATGTGGCCGCAGAGGATGTCTTCATTGTGCGCAACGGGCCCGATCTGGAAACCTTCAAGGCCGTTCCTCCAAACTCCGCGCTCAAGTATGGCAAGCCATACTTGGTCGGTTATGTCGGAACCATGAGCGATCAGGATGGTCTGGACATTCTCTTAGAGGTGGCGTTGCACCTCAAGAAGTCAGGTCGTACCGATATCCACTTCACCTGCGTAGGCGGAGGGCCGGCGCTCGCTGGCCTCCGAAAGATGGTAGAGGACAAGGATCTCGGCGACACTGTGAATTTTACCGGAAGGATTTCGGACGCCGATCTATTGGAGATTCTCTCCACCGCAGATGTCTGCGTCAATCCGGACCGGCCGTGCGAGATGAACGACATTTCCACCATGATAAAAATCATGGAGTATATGGCTCTTGGGAAACCAATCGTTCAATTCGATCTACGCGAAGGAAGATTCAGCGCCCAGGACGCGGCTGTATACGCGAATACCCAGAACCAGGTGCCCGATTTTGCGGCCAAGATCGTTTGGCTGCTCGAACATCCCGACGAAAGAAAAAGAATGGGCGAGTTCGGACGCGTTCGCGTTGAGAACCAGCTCGCCTGGCGATACTCGGTCCAGAATATGCTGACCGCCTACGAGAAGGCCTTCAGCAAGAGAACTAGGCCCCAACGTGAGATTGTGCACGACCGTTAATCGAAAGGAAAGCCACCCGAACGAGCCATTGCAGACAGACGCCTTGAGGATTGACACTCGATCCAGGAGTTCCTCTGAAAGATGGCAACCGCGAACCAACATTGCTCATCGGAGATGATCTTACGCGGGTCAATGACCCGCTCAGGTCCTGCGGAAGCTGGTACGAAGGTTTTGAATTCTTATACTGCTGATCCGATCGCCGATCCCCGCTGGGCTGAGTTAATCGACAGCGATGCCCGGGCCACGGTATTTCATAGCCCGGGATGGTTACTGGCATTGCGCCACACATACGGCTACGAACCGGTCGTCCTTACCACCTGTTCTCCGTCGGAGCGACTGGCCAACGGCATGGTTTTCTGCAGGATCAGAAGCTGGTTTACTGGGAGTCGCTTGGTGTCGCTGCCTTTCTCCGACCACTGTGAACCTCTGGTTCAGGGGGAGGATCCAGGCGAGATCGCAAATCGCCCGGATTCAAATCAATGGAGGTACGTTGAGCTCCGCCCAGTGCAGGCTGCACCTGAAACAGGGCGGGAGCGAAGCGCCTTTCGTGAGGCTGAAAGGTTTTGGCTCCATCGTTTAGACCTTTCGCCCACCGTGGAAGAGATTTTTCATGGCTTCCACATCGACTGCGTGCGCCGAAAGATTCGCAAGGCAGAAAAAGAACATGTACTCTACGAAGAAGGCAACAGTGCCGCGCTCCTCGATAACTTCTACCAGCTCTTGTTAAGAACCCGCCGTCGCCATCGATTGCCTCCCCAGCCGAAAGCGTGGTTCCAAAATCTGAGCAAGTTCTTGGGCGACAACATTAAGATTCGTGTGGCCTCGAAAGACGGGCGGCCGATCGCTAGCATTCTCACGTTCAGCTACAAGAACAAGCTGATGTACAAATACGGATGCTCGGACGAGCGATACCACCGTTTGGGCGGCATCCAACTGCTGCTGTGGAGAGCGATTCAGGAAGCCAAGGAAAAGAACCTTTCTGAGTTCGACTTGGGACGTTGCGAATGGGAGAACTCGGGCCTGCGCATTTTCAAAGATCGCTGGGGCGCAACCCGATCGCCCTTGACCTACTGGCGATACTGCCCCGGCAGGTTTTCCTCGGATCATGATCACCGGTTCGCGCGCAAGATTCTTCGTCTGTGCCCCCCCCGCCTGCTCCAGACGGCCGGTCGATCGTTTTACCGGCACATTGGCTAGCCCGGCTGCACGCTGCGCCCGCTATGGATTTCAAGTTTTCGGCAAATCCCAACAACGATTCGAGCGAGGAGGGTGCGTACTCGTGAAAGGAAATAGTGTGGTTTCGAGTTCTGTACGAACTGGTCGTGAGCCGGCTTCTGCGCACTGTGACGTAGCGGTCATCGGGGCGGGCCCGTATGGTCTCTCCGCAGCAGTTCATCTCAAGGCGAAAGGCATCGCCGCTTGCGTCTTTGGTGAGCCGATGGAGTTCTGGGCTAACAAGATGCCGGAAGGGATGTTGCTGCGGTCCCCCCGCGTTGCGTCCAACCTATCCGATCCTGATCGAGCTTTCACACTGGAAGCGTATGAGGCTGCATCGAAGACGGAGCCTTGCGCGCCAGTTCCGCTGGATACTTTCGTGGAATACGGCCGCTGGTTCCGGCATCAGTTGGGTTCAGACTTGGATCAAAGAACGGTTCTGCGCGTCGATCGCGACTCCTCCGGCTTCCGCCTTACGTTGCAAGACGGAGAAGAGATTCGTGTAAAGCATGTAGTAGTAGCCGCGGGGATTGGCCCGTTCAAGAAAAAGCCCGAGGTATTCCAGAACCTTTCTTCCCGGCAAGCAATTCACTGCTACGAAGGCCGGGACGTCCGCCGATTTGCGGAAAAGAGAGTGGCGGTGATCGGTGCGGGACAAAGCGCTCTGGAGTCCGCGGCGCTCTTGCACGAAGCGAAAGCCCAAGTCGAAATAATTGCGCGCCAGTCGCACCTGCGGTGGATCGGCCAGCATGCATGGCTGCACCACCTGGGCCCGATTTCGTCGTTGCTCTACTCTTCACACGACATAGGCCCGCTGGGAATCAGCCGTCTGGTAGCGTACCCCAAGCTAGTGTCCTTTGTTCCGCTGAAGCTGCGGGACCGGATCAGAACTCGGGCAGTCCGAGCTGCAGGATCTCGATGGCTTCCGGACCGGCTGGCAGCGGTTAAGATCTCGACCGGACGCAGCGTGTCGCAGGCCACGTCGTTGGGCGACGAAGTTGCCCTGAAACTGAACGACGGAACCGAGCGTCGCGTGGATCATGTGTATCTCGGAACCGGGTATCGCGTGGATATATCGAAATACGATTTTCTTCCACAGGAGCTTACGCAGGATATCAAGCAATTCGATGGCTATCCACAACTGACCGCGGGCTTCCGCTGTTCCGTGCCGGGGCTGCATTTCATTGGCGCTACCGCGGCCCGAAGCTTCGGTCCTCTTCTGTATTTCGTCGCGGGCACGGAATTCGCCTCCGGGGAGTTGCTCTCTCAACTTTCGAGGAGTCTCCGATAAACTTCGCTAACCATAAAACCCTTGCACACACAGACTCCAACAAATCCGGATCGCGTGGGAGCGATCGTCATTGGTGGCGAACATCCGGGACTCGGCATTGCCCGGAGTTTGGGACGGAGAGGAATTCCCGTCTGTGTCATTGATGACCAGCATTCCGTCTCGCAGTTCTCCAAATACGTAACCCGAGTAGTGCGGGTAAAGGATCTGCGACAGGAGGAGAGTACCGTCGAGAGCGTGATGGAAGTGGGCCAGCGCTATGGGCTAAAGGGATGGGTCTTATTCCCGACTCGTGACGAAACCGTAGCCGCATTCTCCCGTCACCGGGACCGGCTTACGGAATTCTTTCGAGTCACCACCCCGGGCTGGAACACAGTGCAGTGGGCTTGGGATAAGAAAAACACCTACGATCGTGCTGCCGAGTTGGGAATTCCGGTTCCGCACACGTTTAATCCCCGAACGGAGGGAGAGCTTGCGAATTTATACGATCGCCTGCCGATGGCTCTCAAACCCGCGGTCAAAGAAAACTTCTTTTATGCCACGGGAGCCAAAGCGTGGCGTGCTGAGACCCCCGATCAACTGCTTGATGTATTTCGCAAGGCCATCCAGCAAATTGCGCCGGAAGAAATTTTGATCCAGGAGATTATTCCGGGCGATGGCCAACAACAGTATTCGTACTGTGCGTTTTTTCGCGATGGGGAAGCGCACAGCAGTTTGGTGGCAAGGCGAATCCGCCAGCATCCCAGGGAATTCGGCCGCGCTGCGACCTACGTCGAAACCTTGGACCCGTCAGAGGTGCCGGAAATTGAAGAACTTTCGCTGCGCTTTCTCAAGGCGATCGATTACTACGGCCTGGTCGAGCTTGAGTTCAAGAGGGACCCGCGGGACGGCAGGTTTAAGCTTCTGGATGTGAACGCCCGCACCTGGGGATTTCACAGCATCGGTGCACCGGCAGGCGTCGACTTTCCTTATTTGCTGTTTGCCGATCAGATGGGAGAAAAGGTCGAGCGTAGCCAAGCGAAAGCGAAAGTCGGCTGGTTGCGACTGGTTACTGATCTGCCCACTGTCTCTGCGGACTTGCTTACTGGCCACACGGGCTTGGGCGCCTATCTGCAATCGCTCAAACGCACTCGCGTCGAGTCTATCTTCGCAAGGGAGGATCCATTGCCTTCGATTGCAGAGGTGATCCTGCTGCCCTATCTCGTGATGAAAAAGTATTTCTCGAAGTCAAATCCTCAGCCAGCGATTCCTGCCGTTCGTGATCCTGAAACCGTGGGGTCACCGGTTTCGAAGTCACGCTGAATGAATGTCCGCGCGATGCTGTTGCAGGCGATCTGCGTCTGTGTCCTCCTGGGCATTCTGGTAGCGGGGCTGTGGCCATTTCATACTCCGCGCAATGACGTCACTTGGGCACGTAGTGGAAGCGGTCTGCACTTTGGCAAGCACGGCAGCATCGTGAGTACGAGCCCCCTGACGGCTCATGCGAAGCCTGGGGACGGTTCCTGCAGCCTGGAGATTTGGCTGCAAGCGAACTGGGTCGAAGGCATGATTCTGGCGTTTTACTGGCCGGATCACCGAGTCGTTCCGTTCTCGATACGCCAATTTCAAGAAGGGCTAGTGTTCGAAAACCACAGCCCGGGCGATTCCAAAGAACCCGCGATCTATGTGGCCGATGTCTTTCACGGCCCAAAACCGGCCCTGGTTACGATCACCTCGGATGAAGCGGGGTTTGCTGTTTACGTCGATGGAACGTTGGTCAGGAGAGATCCGAACTTTACCGTTCTTAACCGCGACTTAACCGGCCAACTCGTGATCGGCGGTAGTCCGTCAGCGCCCTACAACTGGTCTGGTATCGTGAAAGGCCTCACGATTTATGATTATGAACTTTCTAGTGCAGAGGTGTCACAGAGCTTTGCGGAATGGACGCAGGGTGGCCGTTCGGCGGCCAATAGCGAGGGCGTCGCTGCACGCTATCTTTTCGCCGAGGGAAAAGGGAGCGTAGTCCGCAACCAGGTAGATTCAGCGACCAACCTTCTTATTCCTGAGCGCTTCTTCGTTCTGCATGAACAATTTCTGGAGCGACCGTGGAATGAATTCCGTCTGGCGTGGAGCTACATGAAGGATCTCGCGGTCAACGTGGTTGGGTTCATTCCTCTGGGCTTTTTCTTTTACGCTTATTTTTCGGACGTGCGGAACGCTAAGCATGCTCCAGCGATCACCATCACTTTAGGATTCGCCATCAGCCTGACCATCGAAGTGCTGCAAGCGTTTCTACCAACCCGACACTCTGGCATGACAGATCTGCTTACCAATACAGTGGGAACCGCGCTTGGGGTGATGGCATTCCGGCATAGAGCGGTTCGGTCGCTCGCCGCTCTGGGTCTTCCCGAGTGAAGGGTCGAGCGTTTCCGCTCTGGTGGGCTAGAGCGTGCTCCAGCGACCCAAGCACAAAGAGATTAAATTCATGAGCAGCACAATCCTAGTCACGGGAGGCGCGGGATTCATCGGCTCGAACTTCATTCTGCAACGACTAAAGGATGACGCGGAATCGATCGTGAATCTCGATAAGCTGACCTACGCCGGAAACCTGCGCAACCTCGAGAGTATCTCGGGCGATCGTCGCTACAGATTTGTCCAATGCGACATCTGCGACCGCGCCGGTGTCCGGCAAGTGCTGGAGAAGCATCGTCCAAGAGCTATCGTCCATTTCGCCGCGGAGAGCCATGTCGACCGTTCGATCCACGGCCCGGACGAGTTCATTCGCACTAACGTCGACGGCACATTTTCTCTGCTGGAAGAGACGCGAGCCTATTGGTCCACGATGGCGGAGGGCGATCGCAAGCGATTCCGCTTCCTGCAGGCCTCGACCGACGAAGTGTTTGGCTCGTTGGGCCCCAACGATCCCCCATTTATCGAGACCAGCGCGTATATGCCGAATAGCCCGTACGCGGCGTCGAAGGGGGCGGCCGACCACCTGGTGCGTGCCTACCACCATACATACGGTTTGCCAACGCTCACGACGAACTGCTCGAACAACTATGGGCGATTTCAGTTTCCGGAAAGTTGATTCCGCTGATGATCCTCAACGCCCTCGACGGTAAGCCTCTGCCACTGTACGGCGATGGCCTAAACGTCCGCGACTGGCTCTATGTAGAGGATCATTGCACGGCGATCGCAACCGTGCTGCAGTGCGGATGTCCAGGCGAAACTTACAATATCGGAGGATGGAACGAGAAGTCTAACGTTGAGATTGTGGAGACCATCTGTGATCTACTCGACGAGGTAGCGCCGCGTCCTGTTTCGTGGAGGCGCGAGTTGATCACTTTTGTGAAAGATCGTCCTGGCCACGATCGCCGTTACGCCATCGATGCCCGCAAGATCGGAAGCGAACTGGGATGGAAGCCCAAAGAAACCCTCGAGAGCGGAATTCGCAAGACGGTTCGCTGGTATCTTGAGAATGAGAACTGGGTGCGCGACGTAACCAGCGGACACTACCGGCAGTGGATCGCCAAGCATTATTCGATGTAACGAAGGGCGTTAACAAGATCATGACGAAAGCCACGCGATATAAAGGAATCATTCTTGCGGGAGGCTCGGGCTCCCGGCTCTATCCCGTCACGCAAGTCATGGGTAAGAGTCTGCTTCCGGTCTACAATAAGCCCATGATTTATTACCCGCTGTGCACGCTGATGCTGGCGGGAATTCGCGACATTCTGATTATCTCGACTCCGGGAGATATTCCAAAGTTTCGGGAGCTGTTGCAGGATGGCAGCCAGTACGGGATCCGTCTGCATTACAAAATGCAGGCGAAACCGGAAGGCATCGCGCAAGCATTTCTGCTGGGCGAAGAATTTCTCGCCGGCAGTCCCTGCGCTCTCGTGCTCGGCGACAATATTTTTTATGGGCACGATCTTGTGAGCGATTTGCGGGAAGCGGCCATGAAGACCGACGGCGCACAAGTGTTTGCCTATCCCGTGCACGATCCCGAGCGCTACGGAGTCGTGGAGTTCGACCTCAAGGGACGCGCACTCAGCATCGAAGAGAAGCCGAAGCAACCCAAATCGCGATATGCGGTAACCGGGCTCTACTTCTATGACAATCAAGTGGTCGGGATTGCGAAATCGCTGAAGCCGAGCGCGCGCGGCGAACTTGAAATCACCGATGTCAATAAGGCGTACCTGGAAAATGGCCAGCTTAAGGTCGTCCTGATGGGTCGCGGCACGGCGTGGCTCGATACGGGTACACACGAGTCGCTGATGGATGCCTCCCTCTATATTCAGACGATAGAAAAACGGCAGGGACTCATGGTGGCCTGTCCGGAAGAAATCGCGTACCGCTCTGGTCACATCACGGCAGCGCAAGTGGAAGCGATAGGCACTGCCATGAAGAACAACAGTTATGGAGCGTATCTGTTGCACCTTCTGAGGGAAAGAATATTCTGAGTCTGTAGCTCGCAGAATCATTCCGCTTCTGAATTCATATGACGAAACTTTCTACGTCGCTGTCCGGCGTTTTCATTTTGGAGCCACGCGTTTTCGCCGATGATCGCGGATTCTTCCTGGAGACCTACAACGAGCGCACCTTTGAGGATCTGGGCATCGTCGACCGCTTCGTCCAGGACAATCACTCACGATCGCGGCGCAACGTGCTCCGAGGCCTTCATTATCAAATCAAACAGGCGCAGGGGAAATTAGTTCGAGTGGTCGAAGGCGAAATTCTCGACGTCGCCGTCGACC
>Ga0070733_10003836_pt1 | contig 10197 bp, 13 predicted proteins | sample Coa_R1_9_FD_66450 | JGI IMG/M metagenome (GOLD analysis project Ga0070733, IMG submission 66450) | Surface soil microbial communities from Centralia Pennsylvania, which are recovering from an underground coalmine fire - Coalmine... | ecosystem: Environmental > Terrestrial > Soil > Unclassified ... | reverse complement strand
CTCCGACGGGCAGAACTTCTCTCCGCGGCACGAGATCGAGTACTGCCCGCAGGCCCACGTGCACACTCATCCCGACCCTGCCGGCGGCCCCGACAAGGTCCTGCTGCGCCCGGGGCGCTACTCGTCTTCTCCTGGGCAGCGAAGCTTGCACGCGGCGTTCGGGTGCCTCGCCTGCGCGAGCTTCACGCCCTGGCAGATCATGGCCGGGAATGCCGCGCCGTATTCGCCGCTCGACATCCTGGCGGACGTGGAGAAGGGCGCGGAAGCGGTCGTTGCCCACATCAACCGGCTCGCCCATAATCACCCCGGAGCGACCCTCGAGTACTGGGCGCACCTGTGGAACGGGCAGCCCTCGGCCAAGTACGTGGCCGATCTGCTGCACGCCTACCAGGCAGGAATTCCCGAGGTCGCTCCATGAACATGAAACAGGCTTACCGCCTTTCGACCCACTACCTGGCGATGTTCTCCGCGCTCTACTGCGCCGCCATCGGCTGGGTGCTGGGCGATCCCACGCACCTGAAGACGGTCAACGACCTGACTCACGGCCACGCGGCGCTGCTCGCCATCTTCAACGGGGCGATGCTGCTCTATAACCTCTTGCACAACCCGCGCACGCTGAAGATGGTCGAAAGCCTGGCCACGAGCGCTCTCGAGCCCGAGCCGCCAACGCCTGCAATGACTAACGCCGGCTACAGCCACGTCGGGCCAGAAGTTTACGGCCCGGGCGCCTGGTCGCCGCGCAAGCCGCCGCAGCCGGTGCAATACGCGCCCGCGGAGGCGCTGCCGCAACCGCCCGAGCCCGATCAGGGATAAAGCGTAGACTACGAACAGTGCCAACAGCCCCAGCTCCCACCGGCCGCTGATCTCACTCACAAAGGAGAGAACAATGAGCTCTAGCCCCACGCAGGCCCCTGCCCAGCCGTCCAAGCCCTGGTACGACAAGGTTCTGGGCTTCATCCGCCACGCCGCGGTCTCGATCTCCCACGGCTTTGAGAAGCTGGTCGGGCACGACAACGCCGTCAACTTCGGCCACGACGCCATGGCCATCCTGAAAACCACCGGCGGCCAGATCGTCATGGGCGCGGTGCAGGCGGCGGAAGTAGAGTTCGGGCCCAACGGAAGCGGCGCCGACAAGCACGCGCTCGCCCAGTCGCTCGCCCTGCCCAAGCTCGAGTCCGCCGGGCTGACCGTCTCGAAGTCGCTGGTCAACCTGCTGATCGAGACGGCGGTGGCCGCCCTGCGGGGCGACGTCATCGCGGCCGCGCTCTAAATTCGCAGAGTAAGTCGAGGCCGGCCTTTGTTAGGCTGGTTTCGCCAATTCGACACTGGCGCAAGAGCCCGGGGTCGCGTCCCGCTAAGGCGGGAAATGCTCCCGGGCTTTTGCACATTTCAACACCTTTTCCACAAGAGGAACGATGGCGAGAGATTCGAAGCAGGACGCCGCCTACGCGAGCGGCATGCGGGGCAGCGAAAAGAAGGGCGAGCAGCGCGGCAAGCCCAAAGAAGAGGCCGAGCGCATCACCATCCGGCCGGCGGAGAACGGCTACCAGGTCGAGTGCAGCTACCCGCCCAAGGACTCGAAGGCGCCCTACAGCTACCAGGAGCCCAAAGCCCACGTCTTCAAGACCGCCGAGGAAGTCGCCGACTTCGTGCGCGAGCGCCTGGGCGTCAAAGAGTAACCCCGAACAATTTTCTGTTTCACAGGGAGACCACCAATGCGTGATCTGAAGAAGCTCTCCGCCTACGACAGCGGCATGCGCGGCTCGGAAAAGCCCCGCGTCACCGAAAGCTCGAAAGAGTCGGGAGGCGAATCGAAGCAGGGCGCCGGCACCAAGGTCGGCTCCCCCGACGGCGACGGCCTGGCCGCCTTCTCGAGCGGCATGCGGGGCGGCGAGCAGCCGCGCAAAAAGGGCGCCGATGGCGCGAACGCCGATCAGCAGACCGACCAGGCGGGCGAGCTGGGCGCGGGCGGCAACCTCGAAGACGCCAGCCAGCAGGCCGCGCCCGAGGCGCATGAGGATGACACCCACATCAACGTGCGCATCCCCAAGAGTTCGATCCGGCGCAAGGGTCCGCGCGCGTAACTGCATAAAAGTGCATTAACGCATCCATGCTCAACCACAAGTTTCACTGCCACGGCTGCGGCGGGCAGTTCCAGCACCGCCCGGGCGCGGACCTCTTTTGCTCGGCGGCCTGCCGGGAAAAGCACGAGGCGCGCCAGGACGACGCCGAAGGCCAGCTGCGCACCGCCGGCTTCCGCCGCTATCTCTCCACGCCCAACCTGTGGGAGAAGGGCGGGGTGGTGATCTCGATCGAACAGGTGCTGAGGGAGGGACTCGACCATGCGCTCAACCGTCACGCGCAGGCGCTCGAACAGCGCAAAAAGCAGCGACCCGCTGGTTGACACGCTCGAGCGCTACGTCTCCGACCTGCGCCTGCTGCTCGACCAGGCGGCGGAGCGGGAAAAAGCCCTCTTGGCGATGGTCCAGGAGCTGATCGCGAGCTCGCGGCGCGAGCCCGTGGTCGTGACCCGGACGCCTTCGGCGGTGCCCGCGCGCGTGGCGCCGGCGCTGCCGCTTGAAGCGCTCAACGATTCGCCCGAATTCGACCAGAAGGGCGACGCCGAGGTCAGCGCGGCCGACGAAAAGGCCTTCGCCGACGCCCAGCGCGAATTCAACGAGCTAGTGAACCAGGAAAACGCCTTCCGGGCGGCGCGCGGCGCCGAACCGGTGGAACTGGAGGTGCAAACTGCGTAGAAAAGTCAGTTTTCTGCTGATCCTCACACTTTTCGTGTGTGGAATGGCCTTCGCTGGGACGAGCACGCAGGTCATCGGCACCTACCAGGACCTGGGCGGCAATCTGATCAGCTCCGGGCAGGTGATTTTCACCCTGCAGCCGCCGATCGACGCCGCCATGGCCGGCAACGCGCGCTTTTCCTCGCAATCGATCTCCTGCTCGATCAACGGAGCGACGGTGGCGAGCTCGCAGGCAGTGCGCAGCTCGAACGTCACCACCATCACCTTCGTTTCGAATCCGTTCATCGCCGGCGATGTGATCGAAGTCGAAGGCATGGCCGATTCGACCATGAACGGCACCTGGACGGTGGCCACGGCCAGCTCGACGCAGCTGACCTACTCGAACCCGGGCTCGAATTCGACCAGCGGCGGGGCCACGGTGAGCGCGCTGCGCAACCAGGCCGCGACCGGGCCCTGCGCTCTCGTCCAGAACACGGCGCTCGTGCCCCAGGGCACGTCGTACAAGGCCTGCACCTATCCCTCGGGCGCTTTGAGCGGCTGCTTCACCTTCTACGCCACCCAATCGCAGCAGGACCTGTCGACCACGGCGCCGCTGCCCTCGCAGCAGGCGACCTATCCCTTCGTCGACGTCTTTTCCAACCAGACGATCGCGGGGGCGAAGACATTCTCGGGGCTGGTGAATCTGCTGGGCGGCTTCGACGCCAGCGCCTTCACCTCGAGCTCGGCGAACCCGGCGCTCACCGGCGTGGTGAACCTGGCCGCCGGCGACAAGGCCTGCTGGCGCAATCAGGCGAACACCGCCGACATCTGCATCGCGAAGGACGCGAACGATCAGCTGGTGGTGACCGCGATCGCGAGCGCCACCTCGAACCCGGCGACGAGTGGCGTGATCGCGCTGGCTTCGGGTGACACCGCGTGCTGGCGGAACGCGGCCAATAGCGCGGACGTCTGCATTTCGAAAAACGCGAGCGACCAGTTTGTGCTGGGCGCCCTGGCTTCGACCACAATCGATGCGAATCTGAATACGCTGCTGAACGTCTTCCCGACCACAACCCTGAAGAAGGGCACGGGTGGCGGCGCGTATAGCACCACCTCGACAAGCTACGTGGATATCGATGCCACAAATCTCGCCTACACCGTGACCATCCCCACCGGGTGGAAGCTGATCGTGAGCGCCTCGGGATTCGGGTTCTCCTCGACCGCCGCGGCCAACATCTTCGTGTCGTTGTTTGATTCGGCGACGTTGGTCGAGACTTCATTCACCCCCGCTAACACGACGTCGAACGGCCCTTGGGCGCTCAACTGGGTGATTGCGGGTAATGGCGCCTCGCACACAGTGAAGCTGCAGTTCAAAACCGGTGCCGCGGCCGACGCCGCCAATATCGCCAACAGCTCGAGCACCCAGATCCCGACCATGGTGTGCCAGCTGGTGCGGAGCAACTGATGAACACCGGCTATCCCGATCAGGGCACCGACAACCGCCTGCTGCCTGGTCTCGGCTGGCTGCAGAAGGCGCTGATCGTGCGCAAGCCGGCGCCGAAGGATGTCGAGCGGCCGAAGATTTTGGGCTTCCAGGTCACGGCGCAGCTGTGGCCGCCCTTTCTCATGCTCGAGCGCGGCACGCGCCAGCTGCGCGCCGGCTGGTGCTGGCGCAAGACCCAGGGCTACTACATGCCCGGCCTCGCCTTTAAGCGCGAGACGACGCCCGAACCCGATTACATCCCGCAAAGCGGGACTCCGGACAAAAACTGATGCCCAATACAGAGTCGCAGACCCTGCTGCACACCACCGGGTCGGACGTGCTCGACGCTTTGCAGAGCTGGGCGGACCTCGTGTATCGCGACCTCTCGCGCAACCGCTTCGCCGAGGAGCGCGAGTGGTACGAAGAGGCGCTCTTCTATCAGCGCCGGCAGTGGCTGAAGTGGGACAACTCGAACAAGCGCTGGAGCGTGGTCAAGCAGGACCCGGAAAAGCCGAGGCCCATGCCGGTGACCAATCACTTCGCGCGCACCATCAACGCCGCCGCTAATCAGCTTTCATCCGGCCTGGTGCGGGTGATCGCCGTGCCCCACGACGACTCCGACGACAACCGGCGGGCCGGTCAGTACGCCGAGAAGGCAGTGCCGGCGATCGATGAGGAGTCCGGCTTCCGCGTGCTCAATCCGCTGCTGGGCAAGCACACGACGCTCTGGGGCCTGGGAGTCACGAAAGACAGCTACGATTTCTCCGCCTCGAACGGCGTTGAGCAGGTGCCGCAGATCGAGGTGCAAAGCTCGCACCAGCTGGGCTGCCTCGATTGCGGAAACGTCGCCGACCTGGGCTCAGGGGCGGAAATGTCGCCCGACGGCATGCTCTCGCCGGCGGCGCCGGAAGCGCCCGGGCAGCAGCAGCTCCCCTGCCCGCAGTGCGGATCGACGCAGACCGTGGGCTGGCAGGCGCAGCAGCCGGTGGTCACCAAGGTCAAGCAGTTCAGCCGCGGGCGCATCGTTTCCGAGGTGCGGCCGATCTTTGAAGTCTTCCTGCCGCGCGACTGCCAGAACCCCAACCTGGCAAAGAAAATTGTGCAGCGGTACCGCAAGCCGCTCAGCGTGGCCAAGCGCCTCTGGGGCGCCCGGGCCGAGGACCTGAAAGCCGACGAGAAGACGGAGATCCACGAGGTTTATTTAGAGGCCCTGCGCTCGCTGGTGAATTACAACTACATGCAGGACCAGGCGAGTGACGCGGTCACGGTGCAGGAGACCTGGTCCGACTTCGACGAGCTGCCGGAAGAGCTGCAGGACAAGGTCCGCGCCGCGGTCGAAGCGCAGGACATGGGGTTCGATGAAAACGAGGGCGACGGCGACGAGAGCGAAGAAACGAGCGAACTCGCGCGCAAAGACGACGAAGGCGGTCCGGGAATCGAAGGCGGGGGAGAAGGAACAGCACGACCCGGATCTTTACGCTCGACTGATAGCGACCTACTGGAAGCACCTGACGGGGATCTCGACCCCGTAGACCAGCTCGAGCAGTGGGGCATCTTCATCATCTCCGCCGGCGGCAAAGTGCTCGACTGGGGGATCAACAATCTCGAGGGCAAAAAGCCCTTCACGTTCTTCCTCTGGGAAGTCGATCCCGCGAATACCTATCCCAAAGGCCTGGGCGTCGACCTGGTGCCGCTGCAGAAGCGGCTCAATCGGCTCGATTCGCTCATGGAGCTGGGCATCATGTCGAACGCGGCCGGCAAGTGGCTGTGGCCGACCACGCAGACCACCAAGCCTCCGACGGGCTCGCCCTCCGACGTGATCGAGTTCGATCCCCTGGGCGACGGCAAGATCGCGCCCTCCTTCGTCGTGCCCACGCCCTTCCACCAATCCTGCTTCGCGCTGCGCTCGGCGATTCTCCAGGATTTCATGACCCTGGGCATGTCGAACGGCATCCAGCAGGGCACCAATCCGGGCGGCGTCGACAGCTTCCGCGGCCTGGCCTACCTGGGCGCCAAAGGCGCCGAGCAGCTCTCCACCCAGCGCGCGCTCTGGGAGATGGGACACAAGCTGCGCTACGAGAAGGTGCTGATCCTGGCGCGGCGCTACTGGACCGAAGGCCGCAAGACCAAGGTGGCGGGCTGGAACGGCCGCTACGGCATGCAGGAGCTCTTTGGCGACGAGCTGAAGGGACAGTACGCGGTCGACATCGTGCCCGACAGCTCGCGGCCGCAGACGCTCTCCGAAAAAGAGTCGCAGCTGCAGATGCTGCTCATGGCCGGCCTGATCAACCCGGCGGATCCGACGACGCGCGAGTACATCCTCGACCAGGTCAATCTCGATAATCTGAACCTGACCGACCACCTGCAGTACATGAAGGCGGAGCGCGATCTCGACAAGGCCATCGCCGGCGGCCAGCCCATGCTGGGGCCGACCGTCGCCATTCCCATCTTCCAGAAGATTTTCAGCGATTACACGCTGACCGAGGAGTTCGAGGCGCTCCAGCCGTCGGCGCAGATGGCCATCATGAACGTGCTCCAGGAGCTCGAGCAGATGCAGATGGCCCAGATGGCGGCGCAGATGCCGCCCGGCCCTCCGGGAGGCCCTGGAGGCCCAGCGGGAGGCGGCCGCGGGCCGAGCCCGGCCGACAAGCTTGCCATGGCCCTGGCGGCCAAAAACGGCGGCGGCGGCGGGGCGCCCCTGACCGGCGTGCCCGGCCTGACCAATTCACCCGACGCTTCCGCGGCCGCGGCCGATCAGGAAGCGGGCAACGTAGCAGCACAACTTCCATAGGAGGATTCGATCATGGGTTCAGCACCGAGACAGCCAAGGGGCCAGCGGCCGCCCTACACGCCGCGCGACCAGCGCGAAGCCGAAGCCCGCATCGCCGGCCTGCCCTACGTGGGCATCGACGGCCAGATGTACCAGGACCAGGAGAACCCGCAGGACCAGGCCCAGGCCGAAGCCCCGGCCGCGACCGGCGATCTGACGCCGCCCTCGGCGCCGCCGGCGGAAGTGAAGAAGGCGATCGACGGCGCGCCACACAATCCTTCGCTCGATTCCGACCTGGTCGACTCGCTGGGCAATCCCAAGAGCGAGCAGGCCATGAGCGAGGACGGCAAATCGCTCGATCCCGACAAGCTGACCACGGTCGAAAAGGCCGGCACCGCCGGGCGCATCGGGCCGCGCGGCAAAGAGCGGCCGCTCGACGTCATGAGCGCGGAAGAGAAGCAGAAGCTCGACGCCAAGCGCGAGGCGGCTCTGGCCAAGGGCATGTCTTCGAGCGCGAAGACCGACTCGATCGGCCAGCTGAAGGGCAACTTCGAGGACGCGAAGAAGGAGCGCTCGGAGGACACGCGGCTCGAGAGCGAGCACTACATGGTGGGCCCGCGCGGCAAGGGCGCGGTCAACGCCGACAGCTTCCACGGCCCCCGGCCGGTGAAAAAGAGTTAAGCGGTTCAATCTGTCGTAAAAGGAGAACAGGGAGAAAACAAACAAGACCAGAGCGGACAACCGGGCGGGCAACTGCCCGGGTTCCTTTTGGGCGCTCCCGCCTCACATGGCACGACTGACAGCCGCCCAGCGCGACAAGCTCTCGAATGACGACTTCGCCCTGCCCGGGCGCGAGTACCCGATTCACGACAAGGATCACGCCGAGATGGCGCTGACCGATGTCTCAAAAAACGGCTCGGCCGATGAGAAGCGCAAAGTGCGCGCCGCGGTCAAGTTCCGCTATCCCGACATGGACGTGTCGGGGCTGAAGAAGTGAGGAGGCACGATGGCTGCTTACTACTCGGATAGCTATGTCACCGCGCGGCCGCCGGTGTACGTCATTCCGGTCACCGCGGTGAAGGTCATCAACGGCGCCGACAAGAAATACGGGCCGCCCAAGCCGGGCAGCCGCGCCGGCGCCGGCCAGGCGCACCCGGACACCTTTTTCGAATAAGAAACAACTCCCGGTAAGCCGAGAGCAGCCCCGCTTCTGAGCGGGGCTTTTGATTGGCGCCGGCAAAGGAGAAAAGCATGGAACGCGACACGATCGACGGTTTTGTGATGCCCGACCTCAACTGGGGCGGAGCTGGGTTCGCAGCTTATGACGGCCGCATGGAAGACACCGGCGGCGAAGGCGGCGAGGGTGCAGGAGATGGCGGCGGCGGTACCGGCGTCATGGACCGCGACCAGCGCGGCGAGCGCGCGGCGGAACTGTTCGCCGGCGACAACGAAGACCCGAACGCGGGCGCCCGGCACCGCGATCCCAACGCGGACCCCAATGCGGATCCGAACGCCGATCCCAACGCTGATCCGAATGCGGATCCCAATGCACCGGCGGAGCTCACCCCCGAGCAGCTGCAGGCGGATCCGCGCTACCAGGAGCTCAACGAATTCCACGAAGCCCTGCAGCCGGTGCTCGACAAGCATGGCATCCCCGACGCCGAGGAGCTCGGCCTCCAGCTGGCCGACGCCGAAGTGCTCTACCAAATCGCTTCCGGCAAGGCCGCGCCCTCGCGGCTGCTCGAGACCATGGCCGCCAACTGGACCCGCGGCCACGCCGACACCGTCGCCCGCGACCTGATCGGCTGGCTGACCAACCGCGGCTACCTGAAAGGCGGGGCGGCAGCACCCGCCGGCGCCGGCCAGGGACAGGGCCGCGGCCAGGGGCAGCAGTTCGAGGATCCGGCGCTCGCCCGCATCCAGCGCCTGGAAGAGCAGCTCGAGCAGGAGCGCACCTCGCAGCGCCAGCGCACCCAGCAGGCGGAAGAGCAGCGCGTCTTCGGCGTGTTTTCGAAGGAAGTCGAGCGCCTGGCCGGGGTCTCGAAGCTCGACAAGGAGGACGTCGCCGATTACCTCGAGAAGATCGGCCGGCTGGTCAACGGCAACCGCGGCGTCATCGGCCGCATTGCCAAGGGAAATTTTGTCGATGTGAAACGGCTCTTCGACCAGGTTCACGCGCAGGAGGTGCAGAAGCTTGCGCGCCGCACCAAAGGCCTGGCCGCGCGCAAGACCCAGGCGCAGCGCACCGCGCCCCGTACCCCTGCTGGCGGCGCGCCACCCGCGCCCGCGGCGCAAGCGAAAGGGCGCTTCCTCACACGCGAGGAGCGCATCGCGGCCGCGGCTGAGGCGCTCTAAGCCCATCCACCGCAACCGACTCAACTACCACCACCAACAGGAGATGAATTGTGGCTGATCAGAACACGATTAACCGCATCGGCGGGCTTTTGAAGAACGTGTACTCCGATGCGATTGTGGAACAGCAGAACCTTGCGGCCGTAGCCCGCAAGCTCTTTACCAAGGCCAAGGGCGTCCGCCTGGGCGGCGACCACTACGAGATCTCCGTCCGCATCGGAGGCAACCGCGCCGGCGTCGGAGCCCGCAACTCCGATGACCAGCTGCCCATCCCCCTGCGCCAGCAGGAAAAGAAGTTCCTGGTGTACGACCGCGCCGTCTTCGGCGTGATCCGGGTGTTCGACAAGGACATCCAGAACACCAAAGACAACAAGCAGGCCTTCATCAACCACCTGGACGATGAAATCACCCAGGTCGCCAAAGATGTTCTGAAGCACATGAACATCATGACCTACGGCGACGGCACCGGCACTCTGACCACGGTCAGCGCCGGCACCGTGGCCTCGACCACCTTCGTGGGCGCGACCGGAACTGCTTTCGGAAAGTTCGGCACCCGCTACCTGCAGCTCAACGACCAGATCGACATCTGGGATCCCACCTTCACCACCCAGCGCACGCCCGCGGGCGGGGTGACCATCTCGAACGTCGATCCCTCGACCCAAATCGTGACCGTCTCCGTGGCCCTGACCCTGACCGCCGGCGACGTGGTGGTGCGGGCGAACTCGGCCAACAAGGAATACATCGGGCTGCAGCTCGCGACCGACAATTCCTCCGCCGTCACCTTCCAGGGGCTCTCCCGCGGCACTTACGCCATCCTGCGCGGCAACGTCATCGACCTGGGCGGCGCCGGACTGGCC
>Ga0070733_10003835_pt1 | contig 10197 bp, 12 predicted proteins | sample Coa_R1_9_FD_66450 | JGI IMG/M metagenome (GOLD analysis project Ga0070733, IMG submission 66450) | Surface soil microbial communities from Centralia Pennsylvania, which are recovering from an underground coalmine fire - Coalmine... | ecosystem: Environmental > Terrestrial > Soil > Unclassified ... | reverse complement strand
GCATCAATCAGCATGGCAAAGCCGCGCTTGTCTTTTAGCAGTGTGGTGATGTCGTAAAACAGGATCCCTTTTTTGGGGAAATCGGGGACTTCGCGAATCAGCTTCTTCAGCGGTTCACAGTTCATTTCCGGCTTGATTGACGCGACCTTGGTTGACATTACCAGGCTCCTTCAATACGAAACGTGGTCAGACCCGCGACCGGCTTGGCCTCATGCTCTTCAACGCCGTCCACGCGCGCGGCCCGGGGTCCCTGCTGCAAGCGCGACCGCAACCCAGAGAGTTGATCGCGTGTCCCCATGGCCAGCACTTCCACACTGCTGTCAGCATTGTTGCGCACCCACCCGGCGATTCCCAGCAGGTGCGCCTCCCGCTCCACAAACCAGCGGAATCCTACACCCTGGACGCGTCCCCGCACCAGAAAACGGCGAGCTTGGGTATTGTCTGCCACGGAGGTTTGACTATTAGAAAATATCAGATTGCGGCTTCGGCCGGGACGACTTCCGAGCAAGAGTGTGTTAGCGGCTTCCCGGCTCCTTTTTCACCACTTGGCCGCCTTTCATCACGAACCTGACATGTTCGAGCTGAGTAATGTCGGCAAGGGGATCTCCCGAAACCCCGATAATATCGGCGTATTTGCCGGCTTCGATCGATCCTATCCTGTCCTGCCTCCCCAGCAGTTCCGCCGCGCTGGTTGTGGCGGCGCGGATGGCCTCAAGTGAGGACAAGCCCAGCTTGTTCATTGCGACCAGTTCACGGGCGTTCTTGCCCTGGGTATCGGCGCTGTCAGCATCAAAGCCGTTGGCGATCCTGACCCCCAATTCCCGCGCGATGGAGAAGTTTTGCCGCGCTCGCTCCAGAACCTCCGCTATGTATTTGTGCGCCCTCGGTGATTTAACCTGGTCCAATTCGTGGAAATAGTAGCCGATGGTCGGAACCCAGAAAGCGTTCTTCTGCTTCATCAACTCGAACGAGCTGCGGTCGGCTTCGTGTCCATGTTCAATGGAATCGACACCGGCAGTCAAAGCATTGCGAATTCCTTCAGGAAGATTGGCATGGGCCGCAACCTTGATCCTGGCTTTGTGCGCTTCCTCTACGACTGCGCTGATTTCCTCCACAGTCAGAGTGGGTGCGTCCCAGTCGACATAGATCTTCAGCAGGTCTGCGCCATGACCGATCTGCTCGCGGGCCGCCCGGCGCGCATCTTCTACGCCGCTGATCAGCTGCGCCCCGGTGGGGAAATCCGTGATGTCTGGTGAAATCTGGAAGGGAAAATAGCGCCCAATCATAGCGATCCCGCGCGTCGCCACCAGCATGCGAGGGCCTTCGACCAATCCCTGATTAATGGCGTCGCGCAGCGCCACATCGGCATAACCAGAGCCTTCACTCTCTACATCCCGCACCGAGGTGAAGCCGGCGAGCACCGTCGCCCGGGCGTTGGCGGCCCCTTCGAGAGCTCGAAAAGCCTGCGACTTGGTAAGCAGATTGACACCGTAGGCGTTGGGATCGTCGCCCGGCGGTATGCGCGCCATCAAGTGCGTATGGCAGTCGATTAGGCCGGGCAGGAGAGTTGCATCGCCCAGGTCGATCACCTGCGCGCCCTCCGGAACCGTGACGCCCTTTCCAGCCGCGGTGATCTTTTCGCCCTCAACGACGACGACCGGATCACGCACGATGGTGCCGCTCTTGACATCCAACATGCGGGCGGCGCGGAGGGCGACAGCTTTAGGTGGACTGTCCTGCTGCGCCGGCGCCAGGGCGCACGATACTGCCAGACAGATGCTCAGCACCGCCGCACGGGATCGACGCACGGGAAACCTCTTGCAAGTTTGGCGAATCCTGAAAAACTGCCGCAACGGAGTATCTTACATTTCTCGGCCCAGGCAATCTACTGCGCCCGCGACAAATACACGCCTTCCGCCGTATCCACCTTGATCTTCTCGCCTTCATTGATGAAGGGCGGCACCTGCACCACCAGGCCAGTCTCCGTCTTGGCTGCCTTGGTAACACTCGAGGCAGTCGCGCTCTTAAGTCCAGGCTCAGTTTCCACCACCGTGAGGATCACTGTCTGTGGCAGCTCAATCCCCACCGCCTTGCCATCAAAGAACTCGACTTTGATCTGGAGGTTCGCCGTCAGGTAATCCACGGCGTCGCCCAGAATTTCCTTGGTCAGGTGGGTTTGCTCGAAGTTGGTGGTGTCCATGAAGTAGTAGCTATCGCCGTCGGCGTACAAGAATTCCATCTCCTGCTCGTCGACATTGATTTTCTCGATGGGATCAGGCGAGCGGAAGCGGTGCTCGAACATGGCGCCGGTGCGCAGATTGCGCAATTTGGCTTGAATGAAGGCGCGCAGGTTGCCGGGAGTACGGTGCTCGACGCTAAAAACGGAATGCAGATCATTGTTATGCTTGATGATCATGCCGGGGCGAAGCTGGGTCGCAGGAATAGCCATTATCAAAAAACTCCTTATCTTGATGGCGGCTGGGCTGGCGGACGCGGGCAGGCCACATTTTCCACCAGACACAAGGCTCGAAAGCTTTATTTTACACGGACTTGGGGCAATAAGGAAAATTCAGGCTGGGAATACACTCTGGTTACCTGACCTTCCACCTCGGTGGGGGACTAGAATGGTTGCAGATTGAGCAAGCTTGGAAATTGTCATCCGGAGAGTGTTCTTATGCGCGTAGGAAAATACGAAGTTTCCGAAGGGAACCGTAGCAACACCGCCATTACGTTTCTGCTGATCGGGCTGGGTGCGGGTGCATTGCTCGGGCTGTTGTTTGCTCCTAAAGCCGGAAAGCAGATCCGCAAAGATTTGCGGCGCAAGTACGACGATGCCCGCGAGACGGTGGAGGACTGGACCGAAGACGCACGCGACGCCGCCGAGGAAGTGATCGAGCGGGGCGCCGAGTTTGCTGAGGAAGTCCGCGACCGCGTAAGCCCATTGGCCAAGAACCTCAGGCGAAGATAGGTTGTCCTAAGTCTCTAGCCGAAAATGGCCGAGAAGAACCCCTTGAGCTTGCCAAAGAAGCCGTGGTGTGCGGGCTTCGGGGGGACGACTACTGCTTCGAACGGTGCCGGCGTCGGCATGTCGCGAAGGGGAAGCAAACTGGCTTCTTCCGCCGGCGCTGGAGTTACCGGCGACGGATCGCTGGCGCGAAACACAATCGGCGCTTCTACCTGTACATGGATGTCGTTGGGCTTCGATGCTGGGAGCGCTGCGATCTCTGATCCCGGGACGGGCCGCCTTGGGTCTGACACCGTTGATGCCGACGCTCTCATCAGCGGCGCAGTAGTTGGCGGGCAGCCGCAATTCATCGGCGCTGCTGTATCCGCCGCACTCAGCTTTCCCGAATGAAACATCACTTGTTGCGCAGCCTTCACCTGGTAGGTGCCGTCTCCCAGAAGCTCCGACACAATCACGCCTGCCGTGTTTCCCGGCAGGGACTGAATGCAGGTATCGCCGCGCGAGTTCGCGCTTATCCCGTAATGGAATTCCCCCGGCCCTGCCAGCAGGATGCGGAAGTCGGGGGTCAGAATCGAATCCGCAGCCGCGCCCAGCGCATAGTGGGCTTCTAGCGCCCCGGTGCTCATGCCTAGCATCAGCGTCTGCCCATTCTGCGAACTGGTCACCGACACTGTGGTCCGCGGGCAAACCAGGACTTCGCCGCCACGACCCAACCGCAAAACTGCGGTATCCGCTCCTGCCGTCACGGCCGATCCGGTCGCTACCCGGCTACCCGCCAGCACCACTGCGCCCGAAACTCCGGAACCCGGTAAAACCGCGCGCGAAAGACTCGGGACGCTTGCAGTCGGTACCGGTGCAGCCTGGGCTTGCTCTTGCACGGGATGGAGGCGAACCATCAGCCGGTTTCCTGCGGCATCCCAGGTGTAAGCAACGGCTTTGCTCAGGTCCACCACAATCCGCGCTATCGGCGGATTTTCCTGATATTGGTTCAGCCGCACTCCATTAATTTCACCGCCGCGCAATTCCAGCCGTTTTTCGTGTCCATTCAACCGCGCATTGGGCAGATCAATGACCAGGCGAGGTGGATTCTCCAGTTTGCTGATGGCCGGCACCAGCGGTCGGCTGGAAATGATCTCGATTACCGGCCCGCTCCCTCCCGCCAAGGGCTGAATCGATCGAACGACCGCGGGAGATTCCGTACTGGCCAACAACTTTGGCGGTGATTGTGCCGCCGCTGCCATCGCGAACAGCAAAAGACAGGCGCCGATGGACTGCAAGAGCTTCATGCTGGGGGTGAGTCCTAAGGCAACGATACCACCGGGTCGGGGCAGGGAGAAGTGCCGCCCGATGCACGAAAGTAAGGGGGTGGTCTGTCCGCCTCAGGGCTCGGAGAGGAACTCGTACTCGTCGATCACCGCGGCCACGGCGACCTTGCCGTCAGGTCCGCCTTCGTCGACTCGCACTACTTTGCCTCGGCAGCGGACGCGAATGCTTTCCGTCAGTGTGATTTCCGGAGGCAGGGTGAGGGTGAATTCAATAGCGGATCCGGCGCTGATTGCCGAATCCACGTAGAAACAGATGCCGCGCGCGCTCACATCACGAGTCTGTGCGGCCTTCTCCTGCGTCCCATCGTGGGCGTACGACACCGACACGGGCAGCCGCAGCGCAAACCGGCGCGTGGCCCGCTTGTTGTCCTGCGTGGTCTCGGCCATGACCCCTCCGGAAGTCTGTAGCATGGCGTGTCGGCGAGGCGGTGTCAAGCTGTACTTGCGGACGTTCCTCCTGAACGAATTCGGCCTGATGTAAGCTGTGTTCTGATGGTCTTTGTCCTCGACAACTACGATTCCTTTACCTACAACCTGGTGCAATATCTCGGCGAACTGGGCGCGGAAGTCGCAGTGTGCCGCAACAATCAGGTAACGGTTACTGATGTCGAGGCCAGGCGGCCCGAACGCATCCTGATATCTCCCGGTCCCTGTACTCCGAACGAAGCCGGAATCAGCGTCGAACTGATCCGGCGGTTTGCCGGGAGAGTCCCGATTCTGGGCGTTTGCCTGGGACACCAGGCGATCGGCGCCGCCTTTGGCGGTGACGTCGTACGGGCGCCGAAACTAATGCACGGCAAGACCAGCGAAGTCGAGCATGATGGAAAGACGATCTTTCACGGGCTGCCTTCCCCTCTGACTGCGACTCGTTACCATTCCCTCATTGTGCGGGAGGAGAATCTGCCGCAGGAGTTAGAAGTTAGCGCATGGACTAGCGACGGTGCTGCCCAGCGCACAATTATGGGCCTGCGGCATCGGAAGTTCCCGGTCGAGGGAGTGCAGTTTCACCCAGAGAGTGTGCTGACAAGCGACGGAAAGAAGCTGATCAAAAATTTCCTGGGGCTGTGATGAGTGCATACACCATTGTCATCTTGAGCGGAGCCATGGCTTTCGTGAAACGAAAGCCGTGGCGGAGTCGAAAGATCCCTTTTGTCCTGGCGGTGCCAGCGGCGCGGCAGGGAATTCTCTGATCGTTCGCGAACAGAATGCCTTTCGATGTTCTTGGCAGTGGGAGGAGGGTAGGGATCCTTCGACTCCGCAGAACGATTCGCAAGCGAATCGCTCTGCTGCGCTCAGGATGACAGCTACTATGAAATTGCGACGTTTTTAGTCCTGCGTCCGACGCGGATCACTAAGCTTGTCGGCAGCGGCAGAGGCACTTCAATTCTGGTTTCGGTCTTCCCGTCAACGTCTACAGCTTTCTGTTTGATCTTGCGGGATGCGTCACTAACGGACTCCGCCAATCCGCATCGCGCCAACAGTTTATCGAGTCGAACCGGCCAGCTGCCGTCGGGCCGGCGAATTCCCTTCAGCCCCTCGGATTGCACGTCACTTCGTTCGACATCCTGCGGCACTTCATCCTTCTGAAATTGCTTCGCCCAGTCCTCACCCGCTTTCACCGCCGCCTCGGCGGAATGAAAATCCGTGACGATCCGGCGCGCGAGATCTTTTTTCGCCTGCATGGGATGCACTTCGCGCTTCATCTTCTCGATTTCCGGAACTTGCACATCCGTCAGCAGTTCGTAATATCGCCACATCATTTCGTCGGATATCGACATGACCTTGCCGTACATTTCCAGCGGCGCTTCGTGGATCCCGATGGCATTGCCCAGCGACTTCGACATCTTCTGCACGCCGTCGAGGCCTTCAAGGATCGGAGTCGTCAGCACAACTTGCGGCTCCTGTCCGTAAGCGCGCTGCAGTTCGCGTCCCACCAGCAAATTGAACCTCTGATCCGTGCCGCCGAGTTCGACGTCCGCCTCGAGCGCGACCGAGTCGTATCCCTGTACCAGTGGATAGAGCAGTTCGTGGACGGCGATGGGCCGCTCTTCCAGAAAGCGTTTGTGAAAGTCCTCACGCTCCAGCATCTGCGACACCGTGTATTTGGAGGTGAGGCGGATAAAATCGTCGGCGGTGAATCTTGAAAACCAGCGGCGATTGAAGTCAATGATGGTCTTCTCAGGATCAAGAATCTTGAACACCTGCGCCTTATAGGTCTCGGCATTCTGCGCGATCTGTTCGGGAGACAACGGCGGACGAGTGGCGGATCGGCCGGTCGGGTCGCCAATCATTCCAGTGAAATCGCCGATCAGAAAAATAGCCGTGTGGCCCAGGTCTTGAAAGTGCTTTAGCTTGCGCAGGACAACTGTATGGCCAAGGTGAAGATCGGGAGCGGTGGGGTCCATGCCGAGCTTCACCCGCAGCGGTTTGCCGGATGCGCGGGACTTCTCCAGTTTGGCGCGCAGATCGGCCTCGCGAATGATCTCAGCGCTGCCTTTTTTTATATAGGCTAACTGCTCGTCAACGGGAGCGAAAGTTGGCATGGGAGTCATCATTATAGAGAACAACTGGCGCTGGCGAGAGACTTAGCAGCTTTTACGAAACCAGTCTTCGGCCGGTGATTTTGAAGCCGCCTTTCAGCACGAGGTTGATCGCTTCGCTATAGGCAATGTGTTCTTGTTCCAGAATGCGCGCGGCGAGCGAGTGCTCGTCGTCGGTGTCAAGGACAGGAACGGTCTTCTGCACAATGATGGGGCCGTGGTCGAGTTCTTCATCGACGAAGTGAACGGTGCAGCCGGCCACCTTCACACCGTATGCGAATGCCTGCTCCTGGGCCTCCAGTCCGGGGAAGGCTGGCAAGAGTGACGGATGGATGTTGAGAATGCGATGCGGGAATTGCCGCACAAACCAGGGCGAGAGCAGGCGCATATATCCCGCCAGGCAGACAAGATCGACCTTGTGTTGCTGTAATGCCGCCACAACTTCGCGATCATGCGCCTCACGCTCTTTACCTTTGGAAGGAATAATAAGAGAAGTAAGCCCTAGGTGTTGGGCAGCCACGGTGCCCCCGGCATCGGCGCGGTTCGAAATGACTACCGAGACTTGGGCATTCGGAATTAGGCCCGCCGCGATACTCTTCGCGATAGCTTCAAAGTTCGAGCCCCGCCCCGAGAGCAGAATGCCCAGGTTTTTCATCTTTCCCATCATAAACTCACCACCGGATGGTTTGCCCCTGAGCTGTCCGCTCCACTATAGTTTTCTCATGTATCGCGACTTTCACTCCATGGATCGCTGGTCGAAGAAAGAAGTCCACTGCCTCTACCAGGCTTTGATCGTGGCCATCGCCACTCGCCACGCTGATGCCGTAGACATCAAGTTTCTGGTCGATGGACGGACGGTGTGGGTCGCCCTGCCGCATCCAGCGTGGGTGGAGTACGAGAATCGAACGGGCAAGGTCATCACCGATCCGCTGGCCATCGCGATTGCGGGCCACTATCTCAAGACTGCCCTGGAATCAGGCGAAGGAGTTGAGCGCGAGATGTACTCACTGACGGTAGCGCAGACTCTCGATCATCTTGAGGCGGTGATGACCGAAGCAGTCGAAGTGTCGTAGGTCTCTCCGCGGGAATGAAGAGCGTTCGCGGGCCGTCTCCTACACTTTCTTGATAGCGCGCACAATGGCCACCAGAATCACCGCGCCAACAATGGCCACCAGGATGTTAGGCAGCAACCCGCCACTCGAGTAAATTCCCACCAGTCCAAGAATCCGGCTTCCGATGATTGCGCCCACAATGCCGAGCAAGATGTCGGTGAGCGGCCCATATCCCGAGCCTTTCATGATCTTGCCCGTCGCCCAGCCGGCGATCAATCCCACGATCACGATGTAGAGTAAGCCGACCCCCAGAAACATAAGGCCTCCTTGGCAAAGTCTTGGCGTGAAGACTCTATCAGGAGGGTGGCAAGACCGCTAGCCTTGCGGCCGGATTCCTGCTGCCGCCATCATTCTTCCGGTCACTCCTTTTTCGGCGCGGTGGGAAAAGAGCAGATCGGCGCGGCACGCTGTACAAAGCGGCGAGGCGTAGATGGTCTTGCTTGATACTCCGGCGTCGATCAACTGGCGGCGATTGGCCTCAACCAGGTCCAGAAAAATGTTCGTGGGCAATTCACCGTGGCCCGGAGCGCGGGCGGTGAGGAACAACAACGGATACTTTTCCCGGACAGGATCGGACTCTTTGACCTCGCGGAACAGGTCTGCCGCGTAGGCAAACTGAGATTCAAATTTCGTGCGCATTTCGTCGCCGACCTGGTAGCAGCAGCCATGAATTCCCGGACCGATGGCGGCCTTGATGTCTCGTGGCCGGGTGCCAAAACAGCGCCGCATTTCGCCCACGCCCTTCTCAACGATCCGCTGAACCGTTCCGCGCCAGCCGGCATGAAACACGCCAACTGCCCGGCGCTTGGTATCGACCAGCATGACGGGAAGGCAGTCCGCAGCCTGGACACCAAGCACAATTCCTGGAATTTCGGTGATCAGGCCATCGCCAACCAGTTGTTCCTGGGGTGGCTTTGAAACACAATGAATGAGATCGGAATGAATCTGCCGCAGCGTGATCAGCGGCCAGGGTTCCCTCCCGTCTACCGCTCCGACGTTGCGCTCAAAAGCCGCCCGGTTGCGTTCGACCGTGGCCCGTGAATCCTGTTTGGTAAAGCCCAGATTGAGCGAATGCCCGCCGTAGGCTTTTGAAAATCCGCCTTGCCGGGTGGAAAAGCCATACACCAACCACGAAATGTTCGAAAATCCAGGTACGGTCAGGATGGTGGATTGCGATTGCTTGCGGGCCGGGGACACATAGACATCTTAGCAATCTCCTTTCCCGCAGAAAGGTTTGCAGGCCTTATTACAGGTCAAGCCGTGAGGCTCGGCTCACGCTTGTGCCAGACGCTGGCTTGTTCATAAGCGAAAGCCAGGCGGAGAATACCAGTCTCCGCCCAGGCCGGCCCAGCGATCTGCAAACCAATCGGTAGTCCACCGGCTGCGAATCCGCAAGGAATTGAGATCGCGGGCAACCCCCAAACGTTGAACGGCCGGGTGTTGCGTAGCAAAATCAGTTCGCGCGGCCGCAAAAGATCAGGGTGCTCTTTCAACTCAGCCAGCGGTGGCGCAGGAATGGGCACCACAGGGGTCACGAGGAAATCCAGCGTCGAGAATACACTCTGAATCTCGCGGCGGGCTGCGGCCAAATTTCGTCGGGCATCTTCAAGCTGCGCTTCCGAAATGCCTTCACCACTACGGATCCGCCGCAGCGTTTCCGGCTGGTAGAGTTCCGGGCTTTTTTCGATGAACATCCGGTGATAGGCGTAGGACTCAGCGGCCTGGAGTGTGCGATCGGTGGGGACCTCGAGATCAATCTCGCGAATTTGGCAACCCAGATTCTTTAGAACCTCGAGAGCACGTTCGACGGCGGCAGACACCTCCCCATCCAGACCGTTATAGAAGAATTTGCGGGGGACGCCGATGTGCGCGGACGTCAGCCTGGCCTCAAGAGCTGTAACATAATCCGGCACCGGCACATCGACACTGTTCGCATCTTCGGGGTCAAATCCAGCGATGGCCTGCAGCAGCACCGCGACATCGGAAACAGTTCGGGCAATCGGGCCGATGTGATCCAGTGAAGGCGATAGCGGGATCACCCCGCGCGCACTAACCCGCCCGAAGGTGGGCTTGATCCCCACCACTCCGCATTGTGCCGCTGGTTCGCGGACCGAGCCGGCAGTATCGGTGCCAATCGCCCCATACCCGAGACCCGCGGCCACCGCCGCAGCTGATCCTCCAGACGACCCGCCGGCAACGTGCGCCGGGTCCCAGGGATTGTGCACCTCGCCGTAATAGCTGATCATCGAGCTGCC
>Ga0070733_10003834_pt1 | contig 10198 bp, 9 predicted proteins | sample Coa_R1_9_FD_66450 | JGI IMG/M metagenome (GOLD analysis project Ga0070733, IMG submission 66450) | Surface soil microbial communities from Centralia Pennsylvania, which are recovering from an underground coalmine fire - Coalmine... | ecosystem: Environmental > Terrestrial > Soil > Unclassified ... | reverse complement strand
GCGATGGCGCCTTCGGCCAGCAACCGGTCGTAGGCTTCGACCACCGTTGATTTCGAAACGGACATCGTCGCCGCCAGCCCGCGAACCGAAGGCAGGCGCGCGCCGGGCGCCAAAGCGCGACCGTCGATTCGGGCGCGGATCGCGGCGATGACGGCGGCGGTTCTGGTCGGCTTACGGCCAGACTCCGGAAGGAGGTCGAGCATCCGTACTGATTCCGTATCTAGACAGTTCTTAGAAATTGTATCGGTCCGTCCCTGGCGCGTCTAGCGGCTGAGCGCGATTTCATGGATCGAAAGGATGCGCCTATGAGCAATTCAGCTCTGCCCTTCACCATCTCGCTCGCCGGGTGGACCGGGTCGCTTCGCCGCTTGGCCGGCTGGCCGTTGCGGGTCGCCGCGGCGCGCCGCGCCATGGCTGAGCTCGCCGGGCTCGATGATCGCGAGCTCGCCGACATCGGTCTCGCCCGCCAGGATTTGCGCGACGTGTCAGCGCTTGACCTCGACGAGGATCCGACGCGGGTTCTCGCCGCGCGCGTCGACGAGCGCCGGGCGCGAGGCCTTATGGTCCGCGCGCCGGGTCCGGGAGGGGGCGCGACCTTCCCCGCTTCGGCGCGCTTGACCGCCGCGCCGCCCGCGCCTATCTCCTCCCCAGCCAGTCGGCCGGACGGCCGCCGCCTTGATTGGCGGAGGAAAGTCCGGGCTCCACGGAGATACGGCGCCGGATAACGTCCGGCGGGGGCGACCCCAGGGACAGCGCCACAGAAAGCAAACCGCCGGCTTCGGCCGGTAAGGGTGAAAGGGTGCGGCAAGAGCGCACCGCGCGGGCGGCAACGTTCCGCGGCACGGCAAGCCCCGCCGGGAGCAAAATCGAATAGGAGCGACAAGGGAACGCCGAAAGGCTCTTCCCGCGCCTTTTCCGGGCGTCGTCGCTCGGGTTGGTTGCTTGAGGCGCCCGGCGACGGGCGTCCCAGAGGAATGGCCGTCACGCGCGCCGCTTTACCGCGACGCGCCTTACAGAACCCGGCTTACAGGCCGGCTGGCTCCGCCATTCCCGGACTTTGCGCCGCGGGCGTGCGGATATGCTCGGGCCTGACGCCAAGCCCAAGGACCCTGGCGAGCAGCCGGCGCAAGAATGCGGAACGCGCAACGATCCGCAGGACGAGCGGCGGCCGGATCGGTTGCTTGGCGCGGAGCGTCCGGGCGATGACCATTTTCTGGATCGCCACTTGGCCGCGTTGCGTGACGCTGACCGGAAAGAGCCGTCGCCGCTCCACGGCCGCAAGGTGGTCCTCGCTGAGCCGCCCTTCAAGAAGCGGGGCCGCAAGCGCATTGGCGGCGGCGACCGCGTCTTGCACCGCGAGATTGATGCCGACCCCGCCAACCGGCGACATGGCGTGCGCGGCGTCGCCGATCGCGAGAAAGCCGGGGCGCCGCCAGCGTTCAAGGCGATCGACCGAGACGCTGAGAAGCTTCACGCTTTCGAAACTGGCGATTTCGTCGAGCCGGACGCGGGGCAATCCGGCGAGTTCCGCGACATCGGCCCTGAAGGCGTCGAGACCGCGATCACGCAAAGAATTGTAAGCGTTCTTGCCGATCACATAACCGCACTGCCAATAAGCGCCGCGATTGATGCGAATGAGAATGCGGCCGCTCTCGAAGCGGCCGATCGTGTCGGAATCGTCGCTCTCCTGGCGCGAGAGGCGAAACCACAGGACATCCATCGGCGCGCCGATATCGATCGTCTTCAGCCCGGCGCGATCCGGCAACACCGAATGACGCCCGTCCGCCGCGATGACAAGGTCGGCGCGGATCGTCAGATCGCCACCCTGCCCGCGGGCGGAAAGGCCGACGATCCGATCGCCCTCGATGATCAGATCCTTGGCCTCGGTCTGCATCATCAGCTTGAAATGAGGAAGCGCTTCGCCCTTCTTGGCGAGAAAATTGAGAAAATCCCATTGCGGCATCAGTGCGATGAAATTGCATGGGGCCGGCAGGCCCGAAAAATCGGCAATCGGCGCGCGCGTGTCGCCAATCCAACCTTCGAGCTGATAGAGTTTTTGGTGTGGAAGGGTGAGAAACTCTTCGAGAAACCCAAGCTCATGCATCAAATTGAGCGTCGAGGGATGAATCGTGTCGCCGCGAAAATCGCGCAAGAAATCGCCGTGCTTCTCCAGCACGATGACGTCGACGCCGGCGCGAGCCAGCAGAAATCCGACCATCATTCCAGCCGGACCGCCGCCGGCGACACAGCAGCGCGTCGTCAGAACGGCGTCGTTCATGGCGGGCGGTTCCTCGCATATTGACCCTATGATCTTGGGCGCAATCGGTAAAATGAGCAAACGTCGCCCGATTTCGCGCGATTTGAGGTTGCGGACGGATTCGTTCATTGTGAAGCGCCGCCTCGTCCGCTCGGCAGAAGCAGAAACGCGATGATTCACGCTCGTTCCGTACGTCCCGCCGGCTCATGGAAAGGCGCCCCGGCCGATTCCGTCGTACTCGACTATGACGAGCGCCATCGACGGCGCATCGCGATGACCGGGGTCCGCGGCCTCGCCTTTCTTCTCGATTTGCCCGAAGCGGCGATGCTGCGCTCCGGCGACGGGCTTCAGCTCGAGGACGGACGCATCGTCGAAGTCCTCGCCGCGCCGGAAAGGCTCGCGGAAATCCGTTGCCCGGATGCGAGCGCGCTCGTTCGCGTCGCCTGGCACCTCGGCAATCGTCATCTGCCTACGGAAATGACCAAACGGGCGTTGCGGATCAGATGCGATCACGTGATCGAAGATATGGCGCGCGGGCTTGGCGCCGAGATCATCGAAATCGAAGCGCCGTTCAATCCAGAAGGCGGCGCCTATGTCTCGGCGGCGGGACACGGCCATGATCACGACCACGCCTCACATGATCATGGTCATGGGGCGCATGATCATCATGGCGGCAATCATGACTCCGGCCATTCGCATGACGGCGGTCATGATCACGATCACGCGCATGCGCATGATCACGACCATTCCCATCCCGGCCATAGCCACGCGCATCATCATGACAGCGTCAAAGACTAAGGGGACTAAGGGCGAAGCCTTCGCCGAATTGCCGCTGCTCCTTTGGTTGTCGCCGACTTTCCCGGTTGGCGCCTTCGCCTACTCGCATGGTCTCGAATGGGCGGTCGAGGCCGGCGACATTGCCGACGCCGCGAGCCTTGGCGACTGGCTCAACGATCTCCTGAAGTTCGGCGCGCCGCGGAACGACGCTATCCTGTTCGCCGCCGCACACCGGGCCGCGACAAAGGGCGACTGGAGCGAATTTCGGCGGGTGAGCCAGCTCGCCGTCGCCCTTGCGGGAACGGCCGAGCGCCGTCTCGAGACGCTGGCGCAGGGGAGCGCTTTCCTCGCCGCGCTCAGAGCGGCCTGGCGGCGCCCGGCGCTCGATCAATGGTCGGAAACGGCCGCCGAGCCGATCGCCTATCCGATCGCGGTCGCCCTTGGCGCTGCGGCGCACAATCTTGACCTTGCGCCCTGCCTCGAGGCCTTCTTGCTCGCGGTTCTTGCTAATCTTGTTTCGGCGGCTGTTCGGCTCGGGCCGATCGGCCAGAGCGACGGTCAGCGGCTCCTGGCCGCCGCTCTGCCGAGAGTACGTACAATCGCCGCGGAAGCCGCCGCCGCGACGCTTGACGATCTCGGCGGTTGCGCATTCCGGTCCGACATCGCCGCCATGCGGCACGAAACACAATATTCAAGGCTATTCCGATCGTGATGATCGCTCTGGCGTACGCTCTGGTCCTCGCGCTGACTGCGATCGCCGCCGTGCATTTTTATTGGGGCGCCGGCGGCTTTTGGCCCGCCGCCGACGAGGCGGGGCTCATCGACACGGTTCTAGGCGACTGGCGCGCCAGGACGATGCCGCCGCGTCCGCTCACCTTCGTCGTGGCGATCGCGATCGAGGCGGCGGCGCTGGTCGCCGCGTTTCTCTCGCTTCGCGTCGGCGGCGCCATCGACGCCCTCTTCAGCATGGCGGGCGCGGTTCTCTGCCTTGTGTTCCTCGCGCGTTTCAGCCTCGGCTACCTTGGGTTCTGGCGGCGTAGATACAATCGCCAGCCCTTCGCGCGCTTAGACCGGCTCGTCTATTCTCCTCTTTGTCTGGCGATAGCGGCGGGATTCGCTCTCCTCGTTGCGGAAAGGCTCTGATCCTCATGACGTCCTCGACAGCCGGGCCCCTGCGCATCGGCATCGGCGGTCCGGTCGGCTCCGGCAAGACGGCGCTGATGGAGCAATTGTGCAAAGCCTTGCGCGGTTCGTACCAGATCGCCGCCATCACTAATGACATTTACACCAAGGAGGACGCGCGCATCCTCGTCGAAGCGGGCGCTCTCGAACCGGACCGGATCATCGGCGTCGAAACTGGCGGCTGCCCGCATACCGCCATCAGGGAGGACGCCTCGATCAATCTCGCCGCGATCGATGCGATGCGCCGGCGCTTTCCTTCGCTTGACCTGATCCTCGTCGAATCCGGCGGCGACAATCTCGCCGCGACTTTCTCGCCAGAACTCGCCGATCTCACCATCTATGTGATCGATGTCTCCGGCGGCGAGAAGATTCCGCGCAAAGGCGGTCCCGGCGTCACACGGTCCGATCTTTTGGTGATCAACAAGATTGATCTTGCGCCCTATGTCGGCGCGTCATTGGACGTGATGGCGCGCGACGCCAAAACGATGCGCAAGGAACGTCCCTTCGTCCTCGCCAATATGAAGACCGGCGAAGGTCTGGCGACGGTGATCAAGTTCATCGAGGAGAAGGGCGGCCTCGGCGCATGAGGGCAAGCCGCGTTCTTCGCCGCTGGATCCTGATCGAGCGTCGAGAAAGGCGCTCTATCGCGGCGCGAGCAGAAAATCGCGGATCGGCGCGATCTGCTCGGCGCTTTTGAGCCATGGCGCGTGGCCGATTCCCTCGAACTCGACGAGTTTGGTCTCCGGCCCGCGCGTCAGCATACGCTCGGCGGCTCCGCGCGGGAGCAAGGGAGATTGCTCGCCGCGCAGCAGCAACGTCGGACTCTTGACCTTGTCCCAAACGCGCCAGAGATCCACGCCGAACAGGAAGTCAGCGCCAAACGAGACTTCACCTTGGCCGCCTCGCCTGAGGCTCTCGACGATGCCTGGATCGAAGTCGAAAATGTAGCCGCCGTCTTGCCGACGCCGGGCGCTGTTGCTCGCCAAACTTGCCCATTGCGCGTCGGTCAGCGGACCGAAGGAGGCGCAAGTACGGCGCAAATGAGCCTCGAGGCCGGCGAGGCTGTCGAAATGGCGATTGGCGTCGCCATGCGTCGCCTGCAAGTGCAGCAACCCGGCCCAGGGGATCAAGGCGCCGATATCATTGAGAACGAGCCGGCGGATCGGCGAGTGAGGCTTGGACGCCAACATCATGCCGATCAACCCGCCCATCGATGTGCCGATCCAATCGATCGCCGGACGGCCAGGCTTCCGTGCAGAAAAGAACCGGCGCTTCGCGCCGCCAACGGCCGAACCAACCCGCGCGATCAGCGCCGCGGCGTCGGCGACATAGAGCGGGAAACCATAATCCTCCTTGTGTTCGAGCCAATCGCTGCCGCCGCGTCCGGCCACGTCGAGGCAGATGACTCGGGCGTCCGCGGCAAGACCCTGGGCGAGTTCGTCGAAATCACGCGCGTTACGCGTCAACCCGTGGACGCAAATGACGACATGTGGATTTTCCCCGTCGCCCCACTCGACATAGTTGAGGCGATGGAACCCATGCGGGCCGAGGCTTAAGAATTTCGAAAAACGAGGATTTTGCGTCATATCTGGCGCTCGGAGCAAAGGCCTGTCCCAAAGGCCACGCGGCCGCTGGTCATCCGGCAAAACAAAGAACCATCGCCGCCAAGTGAAACCACGCAAGGCTCGACGCGTCGCCTATGATAGGTTGTTTTGTCCATGGGCCACACTCTCCCGATGATCCGTCAATGGCGCCGGTCGCCCACGGTTCTGAAGCTGCTCGTGGGCCAGCATATTGTTAATGGGCTCAGCGTTTCGGCGGGGGTCGCCGCGATAGCGGTCCTCGCATCGCTTTTGTTCGGATTTGCGGCGGGACAACCGGCGACCCTTGGCGCGATCGCGGCGAGCATCGCCGACTTTCCCGCGCCGTTTCGCAACAAGGCCAGGACGCTCATTGTCGGTTTCGCTCTGGCGATCGGCGCGACACTGATCATTCTCTTGGTCGAGGGGACGCCGCCGGCGTTGATCCTGGCGATCGGCGCCGTCTCTTTCGGCGCCGGGCTCATCAGCGGTTACGGACGCTGGGCGCTGGCGCTGAGCATGCAAATGCTCATTCCGGTGGTTTTCGTATTGAGCCTGCCGCCGACCGATCTCGCCGGGACCTTGGTCAACGAAATTTTGTTCGCCGGCGGCGGCCTCGCCTATATCGCCATCGCGCTGTTGCTCACCATGGTCACCGACGCCGGCGGACGCCGGATGATGACCAGCGAAGCCTTGCGCGAATTCTCGGCCTATCTGCGCGCGGTCTCGGCCTTTTACGAGGAAGGCGTCGATCTGCAACAGGCTTATGGCGCGGCGATCCGCCAACAGGCCGCCCTCGCCGATCAATTGCAAAGCGCCCGCGCGCTGCTGCTCGACCAGCCGATGCGAACCAAGGCCCGGGCTCGTCTCGCGGCGTCAATCGGCATTCTGCTCGATACGTTCGACGACCTTGTGGCGGCGCATGTCGAGCTCGTCGAGCTGAGGCGGTCCGAGGCCTGCAAGACATTGATGGCGCGCATTCGCGTGATGCTCCGGGTCGCCGCGCTCGATCTCGACCATTTGAGCCTCGATCTTCTGTCTCATGCAACGCCGCGCCTGCCTCCCGATCATTCGCTCGCTTCCTACGCGTTGCTGCGCGAGGCGGACAAGCTCTTCAAGAACGAAACTCTGAGCGCCGAGGCGCGCGCGGCGGCGCAGGCGACCAGCGAGCGCCTCGTCGCCGCGCTCGAGCACGTGCGGCGGCTGGAGCGCGCGCTTTCCGATGACGAGGAGGCGCTGGCCTCGATGCGCGGCATTGATCTTGCCGCCTTTGCGCCGCGGCCGTCGTTTGATCCGAAGTTGCTCTGGCCGCATTTCAATCCGAACTCGCCGGTCTTTCGCTTCGCCGCCCGGCTCGCCCTCGCCATGACCGCCGGCGCGCTTGTGTCCTACGAGATCAGCGGCGTTCGCCATGGCAATTGGGTGCTGCTGACCATCGCGGTCGTCATGCGCGCGAGCTATGGCCTCACCAAGCAACGCCGCAATGATCGCGTCATCGGCACATTGATCGGCTGCGTCCTCGCCGCGCTCTTGATCGCGGTCGCGCCGATCGGCGTTCTCGTCGTGGCGCAGGTGCTGGCGCTTGGGTTCGCTCATGGCTTCGCCCGTCTGCGCTACCTCGTGACGTCGATCGCCGCCTCCGTGGTCGCGCTCCTCTCCGTCCATCTTAGCGATCCCAAGGAAGCGGCGACCGTGTTCGTCCGGTTGACCGATACGCTGATCGGCGCCGCGCTCGCTCATCTCTTCAGCTATGTGTTGCCGCGCTGGGAGTTCAACGAAGCGCCCCGTCTTGTGGCGCGGCTGCAGGCCGACGTCGTCGCCTTCGCTAGAACCGCCTTGCGGCTCGGCGGCTCCGACCAAGACTATCGTCTCGCGCGCAAGCGCATGATCGAAGGGCTCGCCGCGCTCTCGGACTCGGCGGGCCGAATGAGCAGCGAGCCGCAAGCCGTGCGCCGGGGCCTGAACGAAATGGCCGACATGTTGATCGCCGGCTATGTGCTCGCGGCGAATATCTCCGCCACGAGATTCAAGACGCGCTGCCCCGGCGAGGCTGACGATCGCGACCTTCTGGCGACGCGCCTCGCCGCGGCCCGCGATTGGCTGACGACATTGCTCTCGAGCGATAAGCCGCCGGACCTTGACGGCCCGGCGCTCGTCACCGGCCCGCCGCGCGAAGAACTCACCCGCGAATTTCTGAATTTGCGCAAGGCCGCCGTGGCCTTGATCACCGCCGCTTCGGCCTATCGACGCGCCGCCGCTCTAGCGTAAGGCGAGAGGCGCCTCAATGCGCCCGCTCGATGGCGAATTCCACCGCGTCGAGAAGCGCGTGCTTCCATGTCGAGGATGGAAAGAGCTCCAGGGCGTCGCGGGCCATGGCGCCGTAATGGCGCGCCCGTTCGATCGTATCTTCGAGCGCGCGATGCTTTTTCAAAGTCGAGAGCGCGACGGCGAGGTCGCCGTCTGCGACCTCGCCCTTTTCGAGCGTCCGCCGCCAGAAAGCGCGCTCCTCGGTCGAGCCGCGACGAAAGGCGAGGACCACCGGCAGCGTGATCTTACCCTCGCGGAAATCGTCGCCGACATTCTTGCCGAGCTTCGCCGAAGACCCGCCGTAGTCGAGCGCATCGTCGATGAGCTGGAAGGCGAGGCCGAGATTGGCGCCGAAGCCACGGCAGGCGGCGACCTCGGCCTTGGGCCTTTGCGCGAGGATCGGCCCGACTTCGCAGGCCGCGGCGAAAAGCGCCGCCGTCTTGGCGCGAATGACCGCGAGATAATCGTCTTCCGTGGTCGCCGTGTCCTTGGCCGCCGAAAGCTGCATCACCTCGCCTTCGGCGATGACCGCCGCGGCGCTCGACAGAACGTCGAGACATTGCAGCGAGCCGACCTCGACCATCATCTTAAAGGCTTGGCCGAGCAGGAAATCTCCGACCAGAACGCTCGCCTCATTGCCCCACAGCACGCGTGCGGCAAGCTTGCCGCGCCGCATATCGCTTTCGTCGACCACATCGTCGTGCAGCAGCGTGGCCGTGTGCATGAATTCGATCGAGGCGGCGAGTTTGACATGGCCCTCGCCGCCGTAGCCGCAAAGGCCGGCCGCCGCCAAAGTCAGCATCGGGCGCAGCCTTTTGCCCCCGGACGAGATCAGATGATTGGCGACTTCCGGGATCATCTCGACGTCCGAGCCGGTGCGCGACAGGATCGTCTGGTTGACCGCCGCCATGTCGTTCGCAACCAGCGCGGTCAATCGGTCAATGATGCGCTCGGGCGCCTTCTCTTCGAGCGGAATGACGATTCCCACGGTCGCTTCCCTTGTCACTGCGGCCGGATTGACCATAAAGATGGCCCTCCGGCCGGGCAAGTCGCGCCGCCGGCGGCGCCCTTTAGGCTAGATTGCGCCGCAATGTCGCATGGGCCAGGCGTGATCGAACTCGTCCGCACCAACGACCTTGTCGTTATTTCGCTGATCGAAGGCCTGCTGACGCAAGCGCGGGTCCCCTTTTTCATCGCTGATCAACACATGAGCGCCGTTGAAGGTTCACTCGGATTTCTGCCGCGCCGAATTATGGTCGATTCCGAGCAGGTCGCGCGCGCAAGGCGGCTGCTTCGCGAGGCCGGTCTCGAAGGCGAATTGCGTCATGCCTGAAAGGCCCGGCGGGGCCGCGACGACGACCGTAGATCAATGGCTTGGCGGCCGCCTGATGCTTCGCCAGCCGAAGAAAGGGCATCGCGTCGGCAGCGACGCCGCTTTGCTGGCCGCCGCCGCGCCCGCCGCCACTTGGATCGTCGACGTCGGCGCGGGGGTCGGGGCGGTCGGTCTCGCGATCGCGCTGCGTTTTCCGGAGGCGCGCGTTGACCTCATCGAGATCGATCCCGAACTGTCAGCGCTCGCTATGGAGAACGCCGCGGCGAACGGTCTTGGCGCCCGCGCCCGCGTCGTGACCGCTGACGCGACTTTGGCGAGATCGCGTCGCGCCGGAGGCTTGAAGGACGGCGAGGCTGATCTCGTCGTGACCAATCCGCCGTTCTTCGAGGCAGACAAAGTGCGCGCCTCGCCCGAGCCTGGCCGCGCGCAAGCGCATGTCCTCTCCGACGAGGGCGACGCCGCTCATCGCGGCATTGAGGCTTGGATCAGGGGCGCGTTGGCGCTTCTGCGCCCAAGCGGCCGCTTCGTGATGATCCATCGCCCAGATGCGCTCGCCGTCATTCTTGCGGCCCTCGAGGGCCGGCTTGGCGCAATCGCCATCCTGCCGATCCATCCGCGCGCCGACACGCCGGCCCATCGCCTGCTGATCGCCGGCATCAAAGGCGCGCGGGCGCCGCTCGGCATCCGCCCAGGTCTTGTCCTGCACGACGCCGCAGGCGGGTTCACGCCAAGGGTCGAAGCTCTGCACCGCGGCGAGGCGGC
>Ga0070733_10003831_pt1 | contig 10202 bp, 6 predicted proteins | sample Coa_R1_9_FD_66450 | JGI IMG/M metagenome (GOLD analysis project Ga0070733, IMG submission 66450) | Surface soil microbial communities from Centralia Pennsylvania, which are recovering from an underground coalmine fire - Coalmine... | ecosystem: Environmental > Terrestrial > Soil > Unclassified ... | reverse complement strand
AATCCATCGCGCCCGCGAATCACAAACGGAGCCTGCGACATCGCCTCCATCCCGCCTGCCAGCACAACTTTCGCCTCATCCGTCTGGATCATCTGCGCGGCGTTCACAATCGCCTGCATCCCCGACCCGCAGAGACGGTTCACCGTCAGCGCTGGTGTCTCAATCGGAATTCCCGCCCGCAATCCCACATGCCGCGCGCCATAGAGCGCATCGCCCGATGTCTGCTGCGCGTTGCCGAACACCACATGATCGAATTCCTTCGGATCGATCCCCGACCTCTCGATCGCTCCCTTGCCCGCAATCGCACCCAATTCCTGCGCGGTGAAGTCTTTCAGTTTCCCGCAGTAGCGGCCAAAGGGCGTACGCGCCCCGCTGACAATCGCAATATCCCCGGCTTTTAGCATGATTTTCTCGCAGAACCCCGACCGGACCCGGTCAGAGCCAATTCGCCAAACTTGTCAGTGTAGCAGCGAGCCAAGAGATTTGACCACCGCGCGGCCGGTGGCGAACCGGCTCAAAAGATCCGTCCGAAACTCGGAACCAGCGGCGTTACGAGTATCAGAAGGGCAAACATGGCGTTCGAGTTAGCGATTGACCTTGACCAATCAGCAGAAACATAATCCGACTGCATTACGCCGTCGCGGAGTCTGAAAAGGACCTTTCGCCAGCCCCAATCAACTTTGTCCAAGCCCTCAGTGCTTCTCGAGCCACCGGACTACCACGACCCAACCCGGAACCAGAACCAGCAACCAGTTTCCAGGAGTGAATCTATGACGCGCCACCGTATCACAAGGAAAATTTCAATGACCGCGTGCTTGCTCATCGGCGCGCTGTCCTCGATTCAGGTCAACGCCCAGCCTCCCGCCAACTCCAATCTGGCCTATGACGTTAAGAAGGAAGTAACACTCAACGCGACGGTCTCCAATGTGCTTGTAAAACCTTCTGCCGGAATGCTGATGGGTTCCCATCTTCTGCTCGCCACTGCTTCGGGCCCGCTGGACGCCAGTCTCGGGCGCTTCGGATTGCAAGGCAAAGGCGCTCTTTCGGTCTCAACCGGCCAGCAGGTGGAAGTCACCGGCGTCATGAAGACGCTTATCGGCAAACAAGTCCTGTTGGTGCGCACCGTCACAGTAAGCGGCCAGACTTACACCATGCGGAACGAGCACGGCATCCCGGTTTCGCCGCAGGCACGTGAGCGCGCCGGCCAGAAAATGGCGCAGAAAGGACGATTCCTGTGAAGCGTGCAATTTACGCGACTCTTCTCGCTCTCATTTCTTTCTCGATCAGTTTCCTGTCCGGTTGTGGCGGCGGCAGCAGCAACTCCAACCATCTGACAACAACTCCCGTCATCGCCATCGCGGCAACTGGCGGATCGCCACAGACTGCGGGAATCACCGTTGCATTTTCCGCCCCGCTCGCTGCCACGGTCACTACGAATGGAAGCCCGACCAGCGGCGTCAGTGTAACGTTCACCGCCCCATCCACGGGAGCCAGCGGCACCTTCGCGAATGGCAAGGCTACGGAGACCGATACCACGAATTCAAGCGGCGTGGCTACTTCTTCGACGTTCACCGCGAACACGACGACCGGAGCCTATACCGTCTCCGCTTCTGCTTCAGGGGCCACCTCTTCAGCCAGTTTCAGCTTGACGAACACCACGGGACCAGCTGCAACGATCACCGCCTCAGCGGGAACACCGCAAAGTGCCACTGTCAACAACCCCTTTGCGAACCCGTTATCAGTAACGGTCGTCGATGCCGCCTCCAACCCCGTCAGCGGCGCTGTGGTAACGTTCACCGCTCCGGCATCGGCCGCAAGCGGGATCTTCTCTGACACCACGACGAACACAACCACGGCTACCACAAACTCGAATGGTGTGGCGACCGCGGCCGCGTTTACGGCAAACGCATCCGTTGGCGGACCTTACACGGTGGCAGCCACAGTTTCGGGCGTTACCACTCCCGCCAACTTCACTCTGACCAACAATGCGGTCGCGTATTCCTTCTATGTCAGCGGTCTGGAAACGGCTGGGAATTTCTATTCTCTGGCGGGCGCCTTGCAGATGGATGGAAACGGCAATGTCCTCGCCGGCGAGCAGGACTACAACGATGCCAACGGGCTCACCTCACCTGAGCCTCAAGGAGATACCTACACCGGAGGCACCCTTGCGATTAACGCATCCGGCCAGGGAACCCTGACTCTTATCACCAGCAACAGCGCCTTGGGCTTCAACGGCACCGAAGTTCTCGCCGTCCAATTCGTGAACGCGAACCACGCGCTCGTCGTGGAGTTTGACGGCTCGGCCACATCCAGCGGAAGCATGGACGTGCAGAATCTGTCCGCTGCTCCCAACGGAAACTATGCCTGGATTTTATCGGGAGTAGATCCTACCTTGGCACCATTCGGAGCTGGGGGCTTGTTCTCCGTGAGCGCCGGAACGCTATCCAACGGGCTTTTCGACGCCAACGATAACGGGACCACGATGACCGGACAGACCTTCACCGGCACGGTCTCTACACCGGACGCCTTCGGGCGCGGCACGATTACTGGGCTGGGGGTCGTCGTTCTCAATTATTACGTCGTCGGTCCAGAAGCCTTGCGGCTCATCGACGTCGATTCCACCGATTCAGCGGTTGGCTCCGCCTTCGGTCAAGGCGCTGGGAGCTTCTCAGCCACTTCGCTGGGATCGTCGGTGTTCGGTTTGGAAAGCGATTCGTTTGGTTTCCTTTATTCCGCGACGGGCATGTTCACAACTGTCCCTGGAAGCGGCACATTCCAGGGCGTTGGCGATGACGATGAGGAAGGCTCAATCGTTGGTGGTCCTACCGCCTCCGCTATATCAGGCGTCTACTCCATGGCAAGTACCGGGTACGGCAGCCTGACCATTAACAACGGCGGATTAGGAAGCGTCAGCAGCCTTGGCGTTTACATGACCGATCCCAACCTCAACATTAGCGATCCCAATAACACCGCTGGCGGAGGAGGTGCCCTCGTTCTCGATCTGGATACCTCGCTGTCGAGCGGGATCGGCGTCATCGTTCCGCAAACCGATACCTCGAGCGCAAGCTTTAGCGGCAACTACGCCTTCGGGTCCCAGGACTACAACATTGTTGGCGAGTTTGACCTGCTTGGCCAAGGTTCGGTCACCGGCGGTGTTCTATCGGGTGGCGGACCGATCAGTGATCCGTTCGGATTCTACGGCGGTACTGATACGGACTATTCGTTCGCGGCCATGGCGGGAACGGCAACACCGGACGCCACCAATCCCGGACGTTACACCTTGCCTCTCGCCATCACCGCTCTCACCAGCCCGGTCAACTTCGCCGTGGTGGTCTATCAAGCCAGCGGCACGCAGCTGTTCTTGATGGACGAGGACAACTTCAGCCTCTCCTTGGGACCTGTCGAACAACAGGGCTCTCTGACCGGCGTGCCGGCGGCGAAGAAGCCTGCTCGCAAAGCTCAAGCGAAGATCAAACACTAACCGTCACAGAGGGCACAGCGGAGATCATCCTGCTGTGCCCTCTACTTGAAACTGCTCGAGCGGCGCACTCCAGAGTGCGCCATTTTTTGTTTGAGATTCCGTGACTTTGTAGAGGAAGTTCTGGCCTTACGCTACCGCTCCGGCAGCCAACGCTGCAGGACCTTCGGCTACAACTTTTCCCGGTCCTTGCGCCACCGCGTGGCTCAGGGCGTGCTCCGCGCGGTTGATAATCTCCGTCACCACATCCACCGGATCATATTCGGTCTTGATCACAGCCTCGGCCACGCCCGCCGAGAACTGTACTGGCTGCGCCTGGCCTCCATCTTTTGCCGGGAGCCTCACCTCCGAGACTATCTTCCGCAACTTCTCGATCGCCAGCATCGCTTCCTTCTCTGCCGTCTCTCCGAGAAGTATCGCGATGGTCGAAGTGTCATAGCGGAATGCCAGATCGTTGGACCGGATATTCGCCGCAAACAGCTGCCCCGCGCGCTCGATCATCGCCTGCACTTCCGCCTCGCCATATTCCTTGATCAACGCCGAGCTCTTTCCGAATTGCAGCAGGACAACCGACAATGCGGACGCATTCTGAATTGCGCGTTTGCTCTCTGCCAGCAGCAAATCGATATACGACGCCCTCTTCAGCAGCCCGGACTTCTCATCCGTCACCGACAGATTCTTAACCAGCCGGCGCAGTCCAGCGTTATTCAGCGCGATCACCATCTGATCCGCCAGCGTCTTTAGAACAACCATATCGGCCTGCTGCCACACTCGCGGGCGATTGTGCACCAGCAACAGAATTCCGACCGTCTCTTCCCCATCGCTCAGAGGCACTGCCAGAATCGACGATGCGCCCAGATCCGTCACAACCTTCCGGGCACTTTGCAAGGTATCCGCTTTCTGAGCGTCCTGAATCGCGAGCGGTTCATGTCCCTCGACGGCCTGCTGCAGGCAGGTAACCAGCTCCCCAATCGTCGCAACGCTGGCCTTCTTGTGTCCCTCCGCGCAATACTCGTCCACGGCGCTGGGCGGTAAGCCAGCTTTCCCCATGGAAGCGATACATCGCGTCGCCTCCCAGTGTGCTCCAATCTCTTTCACCGCCGTCCCCAATACCGCGGGGGCCGTTCCCTGGTGATACAGCTTTCGAGTAATCTCCGCGACCCGCGTGAAGCTCCGCACATCCGCCGCAGGATCGGATACTGGCGCAGCCGCTACCGGAGCGGCGACTACCGGTGCGGGAGCTGCTGGGGCAGCAGGCGGCAACGGGGCCGACCCAGCGTAGCGCGGAGTTACCCCCGCGGCCAGGTACAGCCGCTGCAAATCTTCGTTTCGTTCTTCCTCGCGCGGAAACAGCTCCTGAATTCTCTGCAGCCGTTCCACTGCTTTGTTGCGCATTCCGTACTGCACCAGGATTTCCGCCTGCAACATCAGATCCTGCAGCGTTCCTGCTCCCAACGTCGGACCTTCCGATTGCGAAGGCTCTTCGGGGGCTTTCGCGGCTGAGCTGAAGCGCGAGGCGATGACCTTGAACCTGGAATCATCCACCTTGCCCTTGAGCAGGTCGAGCCTCTTCAAGTGCCCCGGCTCATACGGATCGACTTCCGCAGCCCGATCCAGGCATTCCCCCGCCTTGGCAAAATCTCCCTGGGTGCAATACAGATCGAACAGCTTTAGAAGAGTCTGGCAATAATCGTTTTCCCGGTTCGAGGAGTTATAGAGTTCGCTGAGGAACTCCAGAATCTGAGGAGACGCGCGGTGCGCTCCCGTAATGTCCTCCATGATCGCGATGAACTGTCGCCGCTCCCCGCGCCTGCGCTGGAATTGTTCCAGCTTGCGCGCCAACTCCACTGCCGCATCATCGAGCTCGGCGTCCAGGAAATTTCCGATGAGCGAGATCACCTGCTGCACACGCGCGGGATTCTGCTCAAACAATTGCCAGACCAGCGGCTCTGCCTCGCTGTAGCGCCCGGCTCCTAGCAAGGCATCTGCGTACGCTTCGCGCAATGCGGGAGTCGCCTGCCCGGAGTTCAATTGCGGTTCGAGGATAAAGATCGCGGCCCCCGCTTGTCCTTGCGTCAGCAGGCTCTTGCCGTAAGCGAGTGCAATGCTCTGGTCCGAAGAATCTTCCTGGTAGGCGCGCTCGTACCACTGCGCGACATCACCGCCCTCCGCCCCCACCATTTGCGCAATTTTCTGGAACGCCCCGGCAGACGCCTTTCGGTTTCCTAGCTCCGAAGCCAGTTCGGCCACCCGCAGCAGATTTGCCTGTGTGGGCTCGATTGCCACCACCCGGTCCAGGATCTCCGCCGACTCCTGCTTCTTTCCCAGCTTCGCCAAATCCTGTAGCGCCGCTTCGTAAGTCCCGACCGCCAGTTTCTTGTTCGATCCCTCAAGTAGTTGTCCAAAGCGGAACTTCTGCTGCCACGTCGGATTCCCATGCCGGGCCAGCTTCTTATAGGTAAGGCTGGCGCGCGTCGCGTCTCCTGCGCCCACCTGCCGTTCAAAAAGCTCTCCCAGCAGGCGGACAGCATCGGCATTCCGGCTGAGAGAAAGGCACAAATCCGCCGAAAGCTGCCGCACCACATCATTTTCCGGATCATCACGCAGGACGAGCAGATACTCTTCCAGGGCCTCGGCGGTCTTCCCCTTTTGCAGGAGTTTCTCCGCGCGCTCGATGCGCTTCCCCAACTCGGCTCGGTCCAGTCGTTTTGTAAGCTCAGGCATGCAGAACTCGGGCGCAGTAAACCCTGCTCAGATTCTAGGAGCCGCCCCTACCCCCAGCAATGCGGTAACGCCCACCCGCGATTACGAAGGTCACCCCCCGTTTGTTTGTCATTCCGGCACCTCGCGAAGCGAGATGGAGGAATCTGCTGTTCTCGCCATGGCCTGAGGCTCACCCTCAAAACTCCGCCTCACTCTCCGCAAACGCCTCGGGCTCCCAAACAGACCGCATCGGAATTCTCTTTTCCAGCCGCTTCAGCCCGCCTGGCATATGTCTCCACAAAAACCGCTCGATATCCGGCAAGAACTCTCTCATCAGATTGTCTTGCATGCTGCCAAGCAGAGCATCGCGCGAGCGCTGCCACGTTGCCGCCCACCTCCGCTGCGCGGACGGGTAGTACAAGTTCTTCAGCGACTGGGACGCGACCACGCTCAGCAGCAGGGCGCTATTAAAGCTCGTGCCGCCCGCATCGTTCCGCGTGAAGAGCGTCCGGCTCATCGCGTACGCTGCCCGATGCCAGACCGACGCCTCCGGACCGAGCCGGTGATAATGCATGTCCTCATGGAACAACGACGGAAACAAAAACGTCCCGAAAAAGCTGCTGGCATCGCGATCGAGCATTACCGCGCCCACTCGTTTCTCAAACCCCGATAGCCCGTGGCCGTAACCCGGCCACGAATGCCCGAACTGCGCCTGAATTGCGCCTACGAGCACGTTCGCCAGCGCATCCGGGGAAGCTACGTGATCTTCAAACTCCAGGAATTTTGCAGTCGAAACTACCGAAAGGAAGCCGCGGCTCGGAGGCGTTCGCGGCAGGTAGCCGTCGAAGTCAAGCGTCCCGAACGAGACTACCAGCGGAATCGACACCGCACTTGGCGCAGCCGATGGGGCATCGGGCAGGCTCGTCTCTACCGGACCCACTACTTCCATCGGACGGCTCTGGGCTGACGCGCGCCCCGAAGACGCGAGCAACAATGCTGCAACCAGCAGAGAGGCTCCCGATAGAGCCTTCCGGTTCGCCAGCATCCCAAGCTTCGACTTGTGCGGGGTTGTGCGGATCATCTCAGTCACCTCGGAGCATGATTGGCTTTCACCCCTTCACGCGACAGGAAGTCGCCAGAAGGGGTCATGCTCCAAGGTTGTCTGAGAGATTCCTTGGGTATGCCCAGCCGGAAATCGTGGACATCTACTTCGGTGGCTCGACGCCACCGCCGCCAAAATACCGGCCCGCCTCAGGACGGAGCAGCGCCCAGGCAATCACCGCAGCGAACAGGCAGTGCACCGCAAATTCCTGAAGCGCGTGAAATGCGCTCAGGACGACGTGGAGGGCAATCCAGCCGAGCGCACCCCACCGCGCCCAATTGTGACCTCGCATCATAAATGCGCCGCACAGAATCGCCAGCAGTTCGACGAGTTCCACATAAATGGCATCCGTTGATCCCCCGTGTCTCGGGAGAAGCTCGTTGAAGTGGAAAACGAAGCCCGCGACGCCAACCAGGATGTAAATGCACGCGACGATCGTTACCGAAAGTGGTCGCCGGTTCATGGCAGCATCTCCAGTACTGCTTCGCTCGGCTCCAGTTCCTCTGCGTGTGGCGGAATCGTCGCTCCCGCCTCTATCAGAGCACGAATCGTTCCGACGTAATCGCCCGTCTCGCGATGCCAGCCATTCCCGGACCCGAACACAGCCCAGCTGAGCGCGCTTCCCTCGTACTCCCTCGATTTCAGTTCCAGCTCTGGATGAAATCGCAGGATCTCGCGCGCCATGTCCGCGTTCCCGTGGAATCCGGCCCAATGCAACGCTGTTGCCCCCATCTCGCCCTGCGTATTCACTGGCCAACCGGCCTCCAGCATCAATCGAACCGCTGGGGTGTTATTCGCCTGTGCCGCCTCCGGCAATTTCAGTGCCTCTGCTTCAGACAGATTCTTTGCGCTCTCCGGACGGTTCAACAGAAACTGATGAAAAACAGTCTCGTCTCCCAGTTCACACGCCATCGCCAGTTTGAAATCTTCCGGCGTCCGATGCAGCAGCAACTGAAAAATGTCCTCATGCCCGAAATCCCGCGCCACTGAGTGCGCGGTGCGCTTGGCCCCGAGCACCCACATGTAAATGGTGCCTCCCGCGCGCGGATTCCGCTTCGGAAACCACTCCTCCGACACCCTCATCCGGATGCATTCAGGATCGAGTTCCAGATGTCTCCGCACCAGGTCCGCATCGCCCAGCGCCGCCGCCATTAGGATGTCCGTTTGGCAACCCCGAGCAACCAGGTAGCGGGCAACATCCTGGCGGTCGCGTGGATAGTGTCGACTCTGCTCGACCCGCAACATGTACTGCGCTGGCGTGGACTCGTGGTCCACATCGCGTGCGTCGATGTCAGCCCCGTTCGATAGCAGAAACTCCGCCACCTCCAAGGTAGAAGCAAAGTGCAAGGGCGTCTGTCCATCTCCGCCACGCGCATGAACAACGCTCGGCTCGGCCTGCACGAATTCTTGCAGCCGCTCCATTAGTCCCAAGCGCGATGCCGAATGCGCATCCAGCTCTGCGCCGCGTTGCATTAGAAACTCGACCAGACTCGGACTGCACTCATCGAGCACGCCGAATCCGCCAGCCCACCATTCGGTCCTCTGGCGAATGTTGGCGCCCGCCCGCAGCAGCACATCGATCGTTTCCCGATCGCTCCGCTGCACCGCCGCGTACAACGCGTTCTGACCGAACCCATACTCTGGCAAAGGATCGTCGATCTTTCCCCGCAGCTCCGGATATCGTTCGAGGACCCCCAGCACACGCGCTGCATCCATCGCGCACACGGCCGTCTTGAGCGCTTCCGCTGGACTAAGCTGCATCGATTCCACGTACAACTTCAGCTTCGCCCAGGTGGCAAAGCCGTATTCATTCGCGAGCGTATGTTGTGCATCCGCGAGTTTGCCTTGCGGCATGCCGCGCAGCAATGCTTTGGCTTGTTTCTTGAGATGTTGAAGATTGGGTTGTTCGGGTAGCTGGCGAGACATAACTCCTCCTTCTATAGCCCGGTGTCCGCTATCTCGGGCAGAAGAGAAGTCAATGCTCGTGGTTCAAGCAGGACTCAGGTGGGATGTTCCCTTTCCGCGGACGGGGTGCAACCTGACTTGCGGCCCTAACTATACCAAATGTGCCCCCGCGCGAGAAAAGTGCCAAACCAACCTCTTTCTGTTAACGTGCCCCATGCCCTCGTCGCCCGCCCTTCCACAAATCAATGAGGAAGGTCTCCGCCACCAGCTCTCCGCTGGACAGATGGCAATGGTCGCCGTCGGAGGCTCGATCGGCACTGGTCTTCTTCTGGGCTCCGGCGCCGCGATGGAAGTCGCCGGGCCTGCTGCCATCCTGAGTTTCATCGCCGCCGCCTTCATCAACTGGACTGTCGCCATGGCGCTCGGCGAGCTCGCCTGCGCGCACCCCGCAGCCGGATCCTTCGGCGTTTACGGCGATCTCTACCTCAACTCTTTTGCCGGATTCATTGCCCGCGCCGGATACTGGGTCGGCCTCGCCCTCGCCATCGGCGCCGAAATGGTCGCCGCGGCCACCTACATGGCAGCATGGTTTCCCGGCGTGCGTCCTTATATATGGATCGTTGTCTTCGGCGCCGTCCTGCTCGTGATCAACCTCCGTAGCGTCGGCTCCTACGGACGCGTCGAATTCTGGCTCTCCATGATCAAGCTCGCGACGATCGTCGCCTTCATCGTGATCGGCGCATCGTTGCTGGCCACCGGCCGCGTCGCCCCGCAATACCAAACGAATGGCGGATTTTTTCCAAAAGGCGTCTGGGCTCCGCTCATCGCGATGACCTACGCGGTTTACAGCTTCGGCGGAGTCGAGATGGTCGCTGTCACCACCGGAGAATCTCGCTCTGCCAAAGAAACGCCACGCGCCGTCTGGCTCACCTTTCTTACTCTCACTTTTGTTTATGTCGGCGCGATGGTGATCCTCCTCGGCATCATGCCCTGGAACCACGCCGGAGTCACCGA
>Ga0070733_10003830_pt1 | contig 10203 bp, 13 predicted proteins | sample Coa_R1_9_FD_66450 | JGI IMG/M metagenome (GOLD analysis project Ga0070733, IMG submission 66450) | Surface soil microbial communities from Centralia Pennsylvania, which are recovering from an underground coalmine fire - Coalmine... | ecosystem: Environmental > Terrestrial > Soil > Unclassified ... | reverse complement strand
ACCACGACGCTTCCTACGACTACCAGCTCGTCGACGACCACTACCACAACGACGACTACAACTACTACGACGACGACGCCGTTGGTTACGCCTTAGCCAGCACCGCCCGGAGACGTACGTACTCGAGGGGACTTCTCAGCAAGAGTCACCGGGGCGAAGAAAGTGCGCTTGCCTCGCCGGCGAAACGCAATCCTTGGATGTTCGGCGAAACCGCAAAGCGACATCACCCGTAGGAGCACTCGCGGCGCCGACTCGATCACGATTCGTCGACCGTCGTCCAGGCGGTCAGCGAACTCGACGAGAATTCGACAACCGGTGACATCGATGAAAGTGAGTCGAGATGCGTCGACGACGATGTCTCCTTCGTCACCGAGGTGATTGTTCAAGCGAGCGGCGAGTTGTGGTGCGTTGCTCAAGTCGATCTCGCCAGATAGTTCGAGATCCACGGCCCCTCCCTCACCGTTTTCCTATGGGTTTCCTATGGGCTCCCGGCGCTGGCGGCTCGCGCTTCGGAACGCCTCAGTGGCAATCCGGCTCGCTTCTTCTATTGCGACCGAATTTTATCTTGCCCCGAAAACTCGCAAAAGGTCGCAACGACCGGTTGCGCCAGACTTTTTGTTCCACCTCACTCGATCTGAAGACCGCTTCGATTCCCTCCCTAACTGCACCGTTCCGGTCGAAATGGTCAGGCGGAAAGGCTCTGAATGTGTCGCCGTCGCTTTCTTTTGTTCCTTGTTCTTTGGTTCTTTATTGCTCGCTCGCCCAAAACACGGAGCCGTTTGGGCGTATCGACTTTTGGGCATATTCGAGAGGTGGAAGACGAAGCCGACCAAACCACAGCTGAGGACGGCGCGCTCGCGGCGCTTACGGAATTGTCCGAGACAGCCGGATCCAGCGCGGAGGAATTGAACGCCGTCAAAGACGACCTCAATACGATGCGGCGGCGGCGGATACGCGGTTGGTCATGGCGGCGGATTATGACCTCTTCGACTATTGCCTCGAATCCTTTGGGTTCGGTCTCTCGGATCGCCGCTTGTCTCGGGGCTGCTAGCGGTAAATTTCGGCGAGCGCTTGCTCGGTCTCTACAAAACGAAGGCATGCGGCTCACCGAAGTAGGCCGGTTGCTTGCGGTATCTCGTCAGCGAATAAGTGCACTTGTGAGGACCCCACGTCCCTGAGTGAAATCCAAAAGGACTTGGGCCGCAACGCGTCGCCTCAGCCGAGACCCATGTGTAATCGAACGGTGCTGCCCGACCGAGAAGAAAGAATCTCAACTCGATCGCAGAGCTTGCGAGCAATCCACAGTCCGCGGCCATCCGACGAAATCGCCGGAGGACGGGGTCGCCGCAGGATCGAATCGCGAATCCATCCCTTGTCGCGGATCTCGCACGTCACTGATTCTTGCTCTACCCACATCTGCAACGTGCCCGTGCCGCCGCCGTGAAGGATGCTATTTGTCGCCACCTCGTTCGTCGCGAGAACGAGATCATCGACGCGGTCGTCGCCTAATCCGAAGACGGTCGCGGATTGGGCGACGAATCTCCGAAGAGATTGAAGAGTCCCCGCCGTAATCGGGAACGCTCGGGAATCCGAAGGAGGTGTAGCAAGTGCTTTTGGCGTCACAGTCTTACGCCCCAAACACGCCACTTTTGACGCGATCACCTAGTACCCCGTCCCGGTCCGGGTCAACCCGATTATCTCTATCGGAGCCCCAAACCCACCTCGTTTGACGCCTTCTCGATTCAGATCCTCTATTCCCGGATTCGGATGTCGCGATTACGGCATTACCTTGGCTTACGTCTGCGCGACGGCGACAGGCGTCGCGTCCCTTATCGAGTCGCTCTTTGGTACCGAATGAAACTGTGAGTGCCATTACAAAAGCGGAATCAGCGGCCAGTGATGTGGCGACGCACGAAGTCTCGACATCGATCAGACACTGCCAGAAAGGGCCACGCCGCGATGAGTCCCGCGGATCGTTGAGGGGCGTGAGGATGGGGACGGGTCGGAGCGATCGATCTCGCGTTCTCGACCCACGTACCCATCATCCGGCGTTTATCGTCATCCTCGCGTTGCAGCAGAGGGAAGATTTCCTGCTCCTCGAATCTCGCGTGAGTCTCGAGCGAGCGCTTCAGTTGTTCGAGCAGTCGTTGAAGGTGCCGGCTTCTCGGCCGGATTAAGCCCCATCTCAGGACTTTGCCCAGTAGTGCCTTGGCCTCGCGCTCCTGGGCAAGCGCGGTATTCCGTAGCTCTCCAGCTTCGAGATGGGTGAGAACGGGATAGACAGCTACTTCTTCGGCGAGCTCGTGTCTTGACGCCTCGGCGACGAATTCAGTCAGCCCGTTTCGAATAGATAGAGGGTCCCTCAGGTGAGCGAGCCTGCTGAGCTCCTGTGAAAGACGCAGGTGGTCTCGTATCAGAAGACGGATGACATCAGGCCCCTTTTCGGTCCCATCCTGACCGAGTGACTGAGCTAAGAGTGAGTCCGCGCGTCGCCATGGGCAAAGACTCTCGTGGCGGAAGATTGACTGAGAGTCAAGAGATCCCGAGCAATAGACGCAGCGAAATTCGTTATCGTCGAAATAGATCGGCTCAACCGCGATGAAATCTCGAATTAGGGGAAGACATTCGCTCGTGAGCGCGGAATGACTTGCCGTCACCGAACCCGTCGCCTCTAGTTGCAATTTCGGCGTGCGCGACTATGCAAGATCATGCCAGTCCGTCTGTTGCCTCCGCCTCGCTCGACAACAAGGGGGGGTCGGTCTGCGAATCAACCTGGTCGATAAGGTCGGATTTGACCGTTGTGGGAAGGTCATCAAGGGCAGCGGCGAGGTCGTCACGCGTCGCATGCGGTTCGAGTATGAACGAGTGTGAGACGTCTTCTTCCCCGACACCGATGTGCCGCAACAACCACTGAAGTCGGCCCCCGTCAGCCGGAATCCCGGCCGAAAGGCTCCATTGGCCGGAACGGAACTCGTAGGTCGGCCCTAACCACACCTGATCAGGCACAGCATCCTCCTCCGTGACAGGGGAGTAGTACCCGATCTCTTCTCGGCTATGCCTGTCCGGGTTGGTCGATCAGCCGGCGGTCCTTCGATGTCGCTCGTGAGCCGTCACCCGGTTTTGCGGGAGGTCCGCGTCCAAGGGAACCGAGTAAGCGCGGCGAGCTGGACGGGCCCACCCGACTCGAGGTCATAAAGACTGACGCCGAGCGCGCCATCGCGACGCGCAACGTCGATGAAACGCCACACCTCGAGACCAGAAGGGAGTCCGACCGGGCCACCTTCGCTGCCCATGTTGTAATCCTGCCCGATCGGCACAACAGGTCGGAGGGGGCGTAACGCCTCGAGAGCGACGGCCACGGCAGCGCCCGGTTCGGTACAAGACCAGTACACCATCGGTGCAAATGCGTCGACGAAGGGTGCTTCTTGCGCATACGGGTAATGAGCAAGGCTGAGGCTCGTCGGTCGTGGCACCGTTGCGATGACCGGATGCGTCCCGGCGTCCTTGCGCACGAGCGAGAGGTAATAGACGACGCGGCGGGCAGTGATATAGGTGCCTTCGGGTTCTTCCTCGATGTCCGGGCTAAACGCATCGACTCCGTATCGGAAGGCTTCGGCTGCCCGCTCCGCATCGCGTGCGGGGTTGGAAAGGGTCGGAAAGTCCCAGGCGATGACCGCTATGCCGTAGCGGTGCGCGAGGGGGACGAGTCGCTTGAGCATCGGGCCACCGTAAAAACCATCGTGAGTACTGCCCGTCCTCACGTAGAGAGACTGAAGGCGGGCGCGGCGTGCCGTCTCGACGAGACTTGAAACATTGACGGGATCGCCGGGGAAGACCGTGATCCAGATCCCCTTTCCGCGTAGTGCTTCGAGAGATATCCGGCGCGGGCCGACAGCCGCCACGAACGGGACCGAGGACTCGGGGATCGACGGAGGCGGAAGAGGAGGTGGGGGTGGGCCGATCGGAACCCGTACGCAAGGTGGGGGCTCGACTGGGGGTGCTGGGAGCGGATAGGCGCTCATCGCGGGTTGCCCCCGGGATTTGGAGTGCCGATCGAGCGCTCCGCCGGACTGCAACGAAATGCCGGGTGCGCTGATTAGGAGCGAGACGATCCCGACTGTAACTACGGCCCGGTGCACGGACTGAACGCCGCGAACCAAGATGGTCGCCTTCACGCTTTGTTCTCACAGTGGCTTGCGATCACTCGACCACCACCTCGTCCTTCACCCATCGAACATATGCCGTGTTGCCGCCGGACACCGGTAACACGAGGATCTCGGGCGTCTCGTACGGATGCATCTTGGAGACGAAGTCAATGACCGCCCCCGACAGCTCCTCGCGGGTCTTGAGCATCACGATCCATTCTTCCGCCTCTTCTTGCTGACCCTTCCACCAGTATCGGCTCGCCACAGGACCTGATCGTTGTCCGCACGCGATGAGGCGTCTCGCTAGCAACGCATCGACGATATTGGCCGCGGTCTGCTCATCACTGACGGCGACTTGGATCTGGCAAATGCTCACATCCACTCCTCGTATCGGCATCGGAGCTCATGGCCAAATTTGAGTCGATCGACCTATCGACTGGCACCAACTTGCGGTCGAAAGTAACTAGTGAACTTCCAAATCAGCCGCCATGGTCGGTGGTGACATCGAGCATGCAACGAAAGATAAGGGAACCTATTCGATGGTCCAACTGGTGATCCTACGAACTGTCGTTGGAAACTGGTTTAGGAGCAGATTTACCGACGAGGCAGGCGCAAGTCTGATCGAGTACACATTCTTGCTTGCCTTGATCGTCGTTGTTGCCCTTGTGGCCCTGGTCTATTTTGGTCAGACGAACGCGAATGTTCTCAACAACTCCGCCAACTCCATCGCCAATCACCCTTAATTGAGCACTCCAACCGGATAGCCCGGTTCACCGAGGCGTAGCAGCCTCTCAATTTCGATCCAACCCTCCGCGCCGGTTGGCCGCGGGCGGAGCGCTAGATACGCCATGAAACGCGCAGTGGCGCCCAACGACGGCGTCGGAATCTCCGCCCGCGCTCGGGCCGCGCAGCTGCCGGCCGGCATTAAACCGTGTTGCCGGCAAGCCCTGTGAGAGCGCACAGTGGCGCCTGCCCGGGTTCATGTCCCGGCGAGGGAAGATGGACCAAAGGGTTCGAAGGGCGCGGGCGCGTGTCCTCTCACGACAGGCAGGGAGTGGGAAGGAGAACGGGGCAGATGCGAACCTGCCAAACGGGGTCCGGGATTCAGCCAGCCATTTGAGAAGGGAGCGTCCAAATGACAGCGGGACGTCTAGGGAAAAGCCGGGTTGGGGTACTCGGAAGCGGAGATGTCGGGCGGCGTCTAGCCGTTGGGTTCAGAAATTGTGGCCACGACGTGATGATCGGCTCACGCGACCCGGGGAAGCCGGAGCTGCATGAATGGCTCTCCGGCGAGGGGGCCGGTGTGAAGGTGGGCACCTTCTCCCAGTCGGCAGCTCACGGGGAATTGCTCGTCCTCGCGGCCCTCGGGAACGCGGCTGAGGAAGTGATCGGCGCAGCGGGACGCGACAACTTCAGCGGCAAGGTTGTGATTGACTCCATGAACCCGCTCGATTTTTCGGGAGGCTTCCCGCCCAGGCTTTCAATCACGGGCGACGACTCGCTCGGCGAACGCGTCCAACGAGCCTTGCCCGGCGCCAAGGTGGTCAAAGCCTTCAATACGATCGGCAACCCGTACTTTGTCAATCCGCAATTCAAAGAAGGCCAGCCGACGATGCTTATTGCCGGTGACGATGAAGAGGCAAAGCGAACGGTTGGTGACGTGCTGGCCGATTTCGGCTGGTCCGACGTGGTCGACATTGGCGGCATCCAAGCGGCTCGCGAACTGGAGGCAATCTGCATCGCCTGGGTCAGGATCGGGGCTGTCCGCGGCGCCTGGGATCACGGGTTCAAGGTGCTGGTCGGATAGGCGGCCGAGGATCTTCACTCCACGGTGCATAAGACCTGCAAGACTTGTCTGCGCGCATAAAGGTCTCGCAGAAGTTGGGCGACGCAAAAGGGGAGAGGTCATGGCCGGGCGAGGTTTGCTCGAACGACGCGTACTTTGGTCGTTATCGATCATCGTTGCGCTTAGTTCCGCAGTCATTGCGAGTGGCGCCGGCGCCGCTCAGGTTGGCAAGTCATCAGCCGCCTGGCGGCCACCGAGCGTGGCATCGACGACCGGGATGCGTGTATCGCGCATCTCGCTCGTGCTTTCTGCTAATTACGTAAGGCCTGGCCAGCTGACGACGATCACCGCAGTGGTGGCACCCCGAGCAGACGGCCGAATCGTCATTCTCCGTCGTCAACGGGACGGCGTGTTCGTCAATCTGAAGTCCGCCAGGACGAATCGAAGGGGTATCGCCACCTTCCGGTGCTCATTCAACACTCTTGGACGTGTTTATCTGCGCGCCAAGGTCGTTGCCAACGAAAAAATGCGCGCCGCGAACAGTGTCCGGGCCGTCGAGCAGGTGAATGAGTTCGTTCTCACGGCCAACACGACCCTCGCCCTCGGCTCGAGCGGCCCACAGGTTTTGCTGCTTCAAAAGCAAATGAGCGAGCTTGGCTACTGGCTCGGGACGCCGAATGGCGTCTTCGGAGATGCAACTCAGCAAGCGGTGTACGCCCTGGAAAAGGTTGCCGGGCTAGCTCGAACGGGCGTTGTCGATGCTCAGTTCGCGGCGGCTCTCAATGCCGGTGCAGTCCCTCATCCGCGTACGACTTCGGGCAATGCAATCGAGGTCGACCTTGAACACGACCTGGTCATGTTTGTGAAGAACGGTTCGTTGCAGTACGTGCTCAACACGTCGACCGGTGGGGGCTACACCTATTACCAAGATGGTGCGACTGACGTTGCGCTTACGCCGCGCGGCGTCTACAGCATCGGCCGCGTCGTTGACGGATGGGTAATTGACTCATTGGGAGCGCTCTGGCGGCCGCGGTTTTTCTACGAAGGTTTCGCAATCCACGGCGACACCTATGTGCCCCCGGTTCCTGTCTCACATGGTTGCGTACGAGTCTCTATGGAGGCGATCGACTGGGTCTGGGCCGAGAATCTCGCGCCCGTCGGGATGAAAGTATGGGTTTACTGAACCACTCTTCCCGATAGCCGGCTAGCCAAGCGACTTGCCGGGAGCCCCGGTGCAAAGGGACTCGTTCTGGTTAGAGCGCCCCACGCTCATCGCGGCCGGTCGGCGAGGGCCCCGCGGCCGGGGGCTGTGACCAATCGCTCGTCCAAGGACTACTCGACTCCGAAGCTGATAACTCGCTTCGGATAAACGCGAATTGTCGACCTTCCAGGATCGTCGTTGGGCACCGCTTCAGCTGTTCCACGGATCTCGACCATTCGCGGCTTCCACGGATCGATTGATTCGAGGTCATCGACTACAAAAGCTGCTTGGCCGTTTGCCGCGACGTTCTTGTATTTCTGTGACGCTCCCATATTGAGGCCCCCGATCTCGATGAACTGGCCGGCCGCGTCGAGTCTGAAACCAACTGGGTTGTTCTGAAGCGTCCCATCCGGCCGCAAGCTTGCGAGTCGACCAAGCCGCTGAGTCTGTAGGTATCTGATCTGCGCATCGGTGAAAGCTGCCATGCCATCCTCCTCTTGTCCGGAGACGCCGTACCGACGCCAGTTACAACGGGTTCTGCCTTAGATCTCTTCCCGCATCGTTGTGTCGCGCGAGAGTCTCTTTGACGAGGAGACTCCCGGGGGAAATGCGAGTCGTCGAGAGCGCCTCGCGACGGATGGGACGGTGATCGGATCCATGAACGAGGCAGCGCCGACATTCGGCGCGCACGCGCCGCTATGTCAATACGACCGAGACACGACGGGTGGCTTCTATGTTGGTGGAAACTGCGCGGGTTAGAGCTCTCGGCGTTCAAAACTTACGAGTCCTGCAGAAAGGATCGCAAGGAACCAAACGCAGACCCAAATGAGATACGCCCACGTGGGGGGTGCCAAAGCAAAGAAGGGATTTCCTCCGCCGCCACTCTGTGACTCGGCGAGCCGCTGAGTAACGAAGGACTGTGGTTCCAGGTAATAGATGGCGCCTCGCGACAGTCCGTCGGTCGGCAAGATGTATCGCGCCACCTCTCCGATTGTCTTCAACGAGCTGATCTTGAATGTCGTACCGAGCGAGCCAACCACACCCGCGAGCCAGGCGGCGCCGAAGAGGGCGATTGCAACGACACCAGTCGCAATTGCGGAAAGCCTCGTGCTGAGCAACAAGGTGAGCGTGAGAAGAATCGCCCCCTCGGCGAACAGGTAAAGACCGACAACAATCGGATTGGGAGGAACGAATCCGCTGACCCAGTCGACAACTCCCACTTCGAGGCCGGAAACAATCGCTGAATAGGCGAAGATGACGGTCGCGAGCCCGAGCCACTTGCCGACGAGGACCTCGCTTCTTCTGATCGGTCTCGCGAGGACCGAGAGCAACACTCCAGACTCGACTTCAGCCGAAACAGCCGGAGCCGCCATGGCTGAGGCGCTCAGCGCGACGACGAAACTGAACATGAACATGAAAAGAATGAGCGCCTGAGGGATTGCGGCGTTGACTTCGCCCGAAGTGATTCCGGCGTTGTGACTCAGCCTGTCGAAGCCCCACGCACTGAGACAGACGAGTCCGATCGTGATTGCCGCGCACGCTGCAACGATTCGTCGTCGCACGGCTTCTCGAAGAGTGAGCAAGGCGATCGTGCCGATCGAGTTCACAGCTTCCCCAGCAGCTCGAGAAAGCGATCTTCAAGGCTTTGATGTTCGGGCACAACGGCTTCGATCTTTCCTCCAAGATTCACGATCGCCGTTACGAGCTCGGGGATGCGACGAGGTTCGATGTGGGCGGCAACCAGCCATCCGCCTTCCTGGACGAAGTAGCCGAACTCGTCAAAGCCCTTCCACCAGCAGTCTCGCAAACCGGATACTTTCAAGCGAACGCTCGAGGTCGCTCCCAACAGGTCGGCGAGCGCGCCGGTCGCGATAGATCTTCCCCGATCAATCACCGTGACGCGATCACAGACGTGCTCTGCTTCCTCAAGAAGATGGGTATTGAGAAAGACCGTCGCGCCTCTATCGCGAACTGCACGGATGATTGCCCGTACGTCGTGCCGGCCGACAGGGTCGAGTGCGCTCGTCGGCTCATCGAGGATCACGAGCTCGGGCTCGCCGAGAAGCGCCACGCCGAGTCCGAGGCGCTGCTGCATTCCCTTGGAGAAGGTCCCAACTTTGTCGTCACGCCGCTCGGCGAGGCCGACCGTATGAAGGGCAGCGTCGATTTCGCGCTCTGTTCGGACGCGTGACAGCCCAATCAAGCGGCAATGAAGCAGGAGCACCTCGACCGCGGTCAACCACGCCTGGAATCGGAAAAGCTCGGGAAGATAGCCGATTCGCCGTCTCGTCTCGCGATCACCCGCCGGCGCGCCGAGCACCATCGCCTCGCCGCCAGAGGGTCGAACGAGACCAAGCAACAGCTTGACCGCCGTCGTCTTTCCAGCTCCGTTTGGTCCGAGAAACCCGAACACTTCACCGCGAGCGACCGTCATCGACAGGCCGCGCAGCGCCTCAGTTCCTCGATACTCCTTGCGGAGTTCGATCGTGTGCACGGCTGGCGAGGGCGTGACCGTCGCCTCCCTTTCCTTGATCGAGGCGATGGCGAAGATCGTGTCCAAGCCCTCGCTCGTCGATTCAGCCGATCTGCTGAGCGACACTGAGGAGGTCGTTCTCGTCGAGCAGGCCGGCGACCGCGTGGATGACGCCGCTGTGGTCCTCCCAGATCGCGCCTGACAGCGCGTTAGAACTGTCGGTCAGCACCAACCCGTGTGACCCGTCGATCTCGACCATACGCGAGCTTGCACCAGCCGGCGTTGGAACCGGCAACGTGGATTGTAGGTTGCCGAGAAGCCGGAGTTCCTCCGCCAGATCCTTGGGAACGCCCGGTCGCGAGAGAAGGAAGTTCTCAATCTGATTGATTGACGCGCCGTTCGTCGTCGCGACTGGCTGCGCCACCGTCAGGATCTCCAGCGGGTTGATACCGAACTGGTTTGTCGCTCCGCCGTATGAGACGCCGATCGCCGGACCGAGCGTGACGACGATCGAGCTGCCTGCCAGCGCTGATCCTGCGCTCTCTCCGAAGGTGACGTTCACTGTCACCTTCGATTTGATGATGTAGCTGGACACCGC
>Ga0070733_10003828_pt1 | contig 10204 bp, 9 predicted proteins | sample Coa_R1_9_FD_66450 | JGI IMG/M metagenome (GOLD analysis project Ga0070733, IMG submission 66450) | Surface soil microbial communities from Centralia Pennsylvania, which are recovering from an underground coalmine fire - Coalmine... | ecosystem: Environmental > Terrestrial > Soil > Unclassified ... | reverse complement strand
ATGCGCTCAGTCCTCCACGACGTGAGTTTCGAACACGTTTCGATATTCACGCCATCGGTTCCAATCGAAAACGCCATCCTCTCGGAAGCACTCAGCGGCGGCATAAGCCATGTAAAGGGCATGGTGGGTGTTGTCGTGAACAAAGAGCCCTTGTCTGCCGAAAGTGAGCAATCCCCTTATATCCTGTAGCCAGCGATCGACCGCATCGAAGTGTTCCTCGTATCCAATGCGGTAAATCGGATAGGCCTGCGGGAGCCGTCGCGTGAAGACGCGCAGAACCGGAGCAGAAACCGGAAGTCCTGCCTCGCCGAGGCTTCGGCTGAGGAGTTGCCCGAGTTCCTCGTCGCTCATCTGCCACTCCGCCGATCCACGATCTGTCGGAAGTTCGGCGCACAGAAGGGTTCGGCCCGATGGTTCTTCGGCCAGGCTGTAATTCTTCGGCTCAGACAATCGCGAAATCGGGATAGAAGCTTCCGGAAAATAATGCGCATCGTATTCGGTGAATTGCTTTTGTTCGAGCACAAGGTAGATCAGGATCATCCCGCGGAAGGAAATCTTCGACGCAGCCTCCAGGATAGAAGCGGGCGGTTGAGGCTGAAGGCCTCTCGCCAGCAGCGTAATCGGCAATGTGGACCAGACATTGTCGATCGCGATCCTGGTTTCCTGATCGTTCTGCAGGAAGCGGACGGCAGTGACCTGAGTTCCCTCGCGTTCGATCGCCGTTACTCGCGCTCCAAAGCGGAAGTCCGCTCCTGCTGCTGCCGCGCCCTTATAGAGGCGCTCGGAAATTTCACCATACCCGAACCGAGGGTAGTAAAAGCGCCCTGCGCCCGCAGGCTTCAACCCCGGAATCGCCGACGCCACTTTTCGAAACATCTTGCCCAGCGAGTTCGCCGAAATCCGGCGTCGCGCTTGCGTCACCGATATCGCGTCCGGAGGCACACCCCAAATCTTGTTCGCGTACGGGAAATAAAAATCCCGGCAAATGGTTCGCCCAAGCGCACGTTCGAGCACAGACGAAAACGTCTGCGGCTGGGAATGACCGTCGCGCAGAAACTTGCGAAGCATATCGCCCGCCACGCCAACCGCGAATTGAGGCGGCAAATGAACCGCTAGATCCAGAGGTTTCAGAGGAAAATGGATCCACCTTCCGCGAAGCCGTATCCTTCCGTGACGCGGACGGCTCGCTAAGTCGCTCCCAAGCAGGTCGTGCAGATCCGCCAGAATTTCCGGATCACAAGCGGGATGCAAGCGGTGGCTGCCGTAGTCGGCCCAAATGCCATCCACCTCAAAACTTCCAGCGTTGCCGCCGACGGTGTCGCGCTGCTCAAGCACCACTGCGTGCGCAATCCCTCTTCGCGCAAGCTGATACGCAGCACCTACGCCCGCCGGGCCTGCCCCTAGGATGAGCACATGCGGAAGTTGGCGTTCCCCAGCAGCGGGACGAGGTGCCCACTGCCGCCAGCGCACGGCCTTCTTTTCAAATTGCCCGTCTTTTATTTCTGGCATATCGAAACTCAAGGAGTCGTATCCCGCTGCTCATGCGAATACGAGGCCAGTGACTCGGAACGTGCGCGCGAACCGCCCGTGTGACCGCAATCATCAGACTACAAAGGGAATAAAACGTTTGGTTTGCGCGCGGTAGGCCTGGTAGCCGGTCACTGTCTGGGACAAGACTTCCTCCTCACGAACGGCTTTGTAAATCGTCGGGATCGCGATGGCCACCACAGCAAGAAAAAGCCAGGAATTGAGGCAAAGCTCGAGCCCCAGCAGCATGGCCAGATCCCCACTGTAGATAGGATGCCGAATATACCGGTACACGCCCCCATTAACGAGCATGTGGTCCTGTTTCACTTCGCCGGTTTCGATATCGGACCAATTATTCCCTAGCTCCAAACGGGCCAAAATCGCGATCAGGAGTCCGAAAGTGAAAAGAATTACTCCGATAACTCGGGGACCGAACGGCTTATCGCTGATCGGAAGGATCTCAGGCAGTAAAAGCTGGACGAATAGACCCAGCGTTACCGCAATCTTGCCGGCTTTCACGGCCCACAGAAACGGACTTTGATCGACGGGCCGGGCAGAAGGCCGGCCCCGACCACGCTTCAATACTTCCCAAACGATCTTGTGGGTTGCTAAACCCGCAAAGAGATAAACGCGGAGAACCGTGCCAAGAGGCGTCACGCCGACTCGCCGCGCCTTTCCGCTTCCATTTCGGTTGCGTCGTTTCTGCGGACTCCCACGATTGCGTTCGGGGAGAACCGCCCAAGCCGAGTGGAAATCACGTCGCCCAGCATACCGATCAAAAGCACCAGTAGCGCGCAGATCATTGCGAGAACGGCCGATGCGGATACGTTGGGCTGATGCGTCAGGTCGACTGCCATCTTGATGATTCCGTAGGTCGCAAACACAATCACAATGGGGAGGAATATCCGCAGCGGCTTGAACAGCATGCTCGTTCGCAGGATTAGAATCAGAAAGCTTCCGGCGTCCCACGGCACGATTTTCGACCGGCCCTTCCGTGCTCGATAATCGATAGGCATGTAGGCGACCGCATAGTGGTCGCAATGCATGGCCAGCGTAATCGTGGTGGTCCAACTGAATTGGTCGGGCAGCAAGGGGAAATACTGCATCACGATGTCACGCCGAAATGCGCGCAATCCGCTGTTAAGGTCCGGAATTCGAGCATTGGTGAGATAGTTCGCCAGTTGGTTGAGCACCCACTTGGCCGGCCGGCGAATCAGAGGAATTTTTACGCCGGCATTCACGCGGCTGCCGACAACCATGTCGGCGCGTTCCAGTTCTTCGAGCAAGCTGGGGATAACGCTGGCGGGGTATGTCCCATCAGCGTCGATAATGATCACCACGTCGTAACCGGCGGCGGCAATGCCAGTCTTCAAAGCCGCGCCGTAGCCGCGATTACTTCTGTGCCGCATGACTCGCGCGCCCGCCTCCACCGCCGCGCGCGCGGTCTGGTCAGTCGAGCCGTCATCAACGACCACGATTTCTACGGAAGCCGGGTATTCGCTTAGAGTTCGACGCAATTCGGCGATCACCGACGGAATCCCGGATTCCTCATTGAAGGCGGGGATAACGATGCTAACGGCGTTCGTCACGATATTTCCCTTTTGGGAATCTGGCGAGGAACGGATGCTCTCCCGCGTGCAGTGTCGACTGGAACATCCCACATAATAGCATCAAACAACGGCTTCCATTGTTCTCCGTCCCTCGTCCGTTTACTGTTAGGATATTCCGGCAATCCAAGGAAGTTCAACACGATGAGCCCGCGGCGAACTCGAATTGAGCGTGGATCTCGGAAACCCCTCGCAGGCGCGGCAGGACAACCGTGCTTTCCGCCCGCCCTGCACTCCAGAAGGGATTTCTGCAAAGCCGCAGGTGCGCTCGTAATGTCGGCGGGTTACGGTCCCTCGTGGTGCTTGGCGGACGATTTAAGCCGAGAGGCCCCTGGCAAGTTCGATGTCATTGCGATCGACCGGAGCAGGGTTCTTGCTGCTGCCCAGCGCTATCTGAAGGAACCGCCCATCACGATAACGGCATCTACGAGCACCCGCAGTCCAGGCGGCAAGCACGACTACTTTTCAGAGGCCGATTACTTCTGGCCGGGTCCGAACAACCCCCACGGTCCATACATTCAACGCGACGGCCTTTCCAATCCGAACAACTTCCTGGATCATCGCCGCTTCCTGCTGCGCTTCAGCGTTCAAGCCCCGGCATTAGCCGCAGCTTGGCGCATCACCTCCGATAAGGCTTACGCAGAGCACGCTGCGCGACATCTCCGCGCCTGGTTCGTCGATCCGTCCACGCGCATGAACCCGAACCTCCAATACTCACAAGCAATACGGGGAACCGCCACCGGGAGCAGCTACGGTGTCATCGACACGATCCATTTGGTGGAAGTGGTGCGTGCCGCTGAGACGGTTGTGGGATCCGGAGTCCTCTCCACGGAAGAACTGGACGAAATCAAGGGATGGTTCGCAGACTACTTGCAATGGATGACCACGGCCGCGTACGCAATCCAGGAGATGGAGTCTCGAAACAACCACGCCACCTGCTGGGTCATGCAGGTCGCGTCGTTTGCACGGTTCACGGGAAATGATCACCTGGCCGGTTATGCGCGGAGGCGATTCGAGGGCGTGCTCGTTCCGGATCAGATGAAAATGGATGGCAGCTTTCCGCGGGAGATGGAGCGAACCAAGCCCTACGGCTACTCGCTTTTCAACCTGGATGCGATGTCCACGATTTGCCGGCTTCTTTCGCTCCCGAGCGACAATTTATGGACCTTTCACCTGAAGGATGGCCGTGGAATCGCCAAGGCGGTTGCTTTCATGGAGCCCTACATTCGCAACAAGAAGAGCTGGCCGCTCCCTCCAGATGTGATGTACGCGAACGATTGGCCCATGCGCCAATGCTCGCTGCTGTTTGCAGGACTTGCGTTGGACCGTCCAGATTACCTGCAACTCTGGAAGACGCTTCCGGCCGACTCGAATGTCGAAGAAGTGATCCGAAACTTCTTCATCCGACAGCCCGTCCTGTGGGTCTAAGACAGACTCTCGAGACGCACCGTTACGTCAACACAAAGGTTCCTCGCAAAGCGCTAACGCTCGGCGAGGCACCGGCGCCCTGTGACGGAGATACCGGTCGAACGGTTTATACACGGACGAGCTGCTTCAACCAGGCTTTGAGTGTGGCCGAGAGGCGCTCGGAACGCAGCTCAACTCCCATATCAAAGAGTGTCGCGCCAATCTCGTGTATAGCGATGGCGGACCCTGGTTCTTTGTAGAACTCGTCGAGCTCTGACGTCCTCAGACCGCGCCGCGCAAAGCCGGTTCGCAACCGCGCCACCTCGAGAGAGTAGAGTTTCGAGTACAACGACTGCGTATTCGCGCTCTCAGTTGAGATCCTCCGTTCATATCGATCGAACGGTTCGCCGGATTTTCTTTGCAGGGATTGGGAGCGCTCCTGAGCGAAGTCAATCAGTGCTGAGCCCGCCCTCTGTGCTCTGCCTGCAAAGCTTTCTCCTCTCTCTTGCCACATGATGAAGTCCACCTCGAGGAGAAAGAGCAAGCCGAACGCGACAACCATGAGAGTCTTAGCTTGACGTAGTCGGGAAGGGTTCAATTCCGTTCTTCTCTTCGCCTGCGCGCCTCGCAGCACAAGAGTATAGCGCGAAGCTAGTTGTGACTGGGCCGTTTACGCTAAGTCCAGTGGTGTTCTCGAGTTCACCATACCGCTGCAGCAGTTCCATAACCTGTCCCAACCAGCCGTCCTCAACCTCCAAGATTCCCCTCGCTCGCTTCCGAATGGCCCGATCGTGCTCATTCTGCGGGACGTCGGGATAGGGGAGGTGGCTGATCTGAGGAAAGAAAACGGCCGCGAAGTTGCGGTGGTTGGAGATGCGCTGCTCGAGATCCTGCTTCATTAGGTCAAGCGTGGTCAAATCGCGCGCAATTCTGTTCCGCTGCCATTCATCTCGCAGGTTCCCCGGCGTAGGCGCAAGAGACTCGGGCGGATAAACTTGGTGTTGAACGCCAACTTCGCGAAACGACATCCAGCTCGAAGCCCCCGGATTTGTTGAATAGCGCGTTCAGCTTCTCCACGGAGTTCGTTTGGTGCACCCACGCTTTCGCCGGGAACGGACGTCTCCCTGCTGCGGGAAACTCGCCCCCGTCTAAGTGCGCCCTCTCGAACCGGACATCGGCTCGCTGCAATGCGATCACCTCAAAGAAATCTCGCAGGGGCAGGGGAAGGTGGATCCTGGGTTCCACTCCGGCTCCAAGCCCGATTGGTACGAGCAGGGCTCCCATCACGATGTGCAAAGGGCCGGTTCGGGTCTTCCACTTCCTGAAAACAAGGAATCCCGAAAGAGCGAAGAACACGGGAACGAGAACGACAATGGAGTTGTACCATCGCCGATGACGGATCAAATACTCGTTCGCTTGACGCCAATCATCATTGAAGACGATATAGGCCAGGCGGCGAGAGCTGTACCCTCTCGCATAGATGTCTCTTATTAGCCAACCGGATGCTGCGGCAATGTATACGAATACTGACACGATGCCGTAGAACAAATTCGCCACAACCCAGTTTGCGGACCGCAAGGCCAGGAAGATGCCTGTCAGCACCAAGGTATATAAAACCCAATAAACGGTCGCTTTGCGCAAAGACAGCAATTCGAGCCGATACTCGGTAACGAGGAAGATCAAAACAAGGATTCCGCAGGCGGCAGCAGCCCTCCACGACTCTGCGGATTTGAAGAACGCAATTCCTTCCCTGATTTTTGGACGCACACTATCCATCAGTTCCAACCAGTCCTTGACCGCCGCCTTCAACTCGGTCTCTTCTACGGTCAAGGGCAACTAGTTTCGCGTCGCCTTCGGCTTCTGCGAAGCGATGGGAACCAAGTCTTTGACAAGAAAATCGCGGATGGCTTGAGCGGCGAGCATGTGAGCCCCCGGTCCCCAGTGGGTGCGAATGTTGAAACTGACACCCTTTTTTACTTCCTGACGAAAGTACGGCCGAAGAAACGAACAGGCTACACTCTGTCGGTGACAGTACCTGTTGAGAAACTCCTCATTAGCCGTCAGTCCTTCTCGCAGATCGTAGATCTGATTCCAGACAGGCAAGTAGACAAATACAGGGACGGCTCCGTGCGAACGTATGGTGTTTACCAGTTCGGTCAAGATTGCTGAGGTGATTTCCTGTGCTTTCTTCTCATTCCACCCGAGGCCTGAGCCTAGCCTCTCGCCCAGCATCATGGCCAGATCCAGACTTTTGAGCCGGTAAGGCTCTCGTGCCAATACTTCCGCCGCTGTAGGTACGGGTACATTCGTTAAATGGAGTCGACCATGCGACAATTCAAATTTCGGTTTTTCAAAAGCGCCGAACAGGTGAAGATTGCGATCCGCGTCGAACGAGACGTAACCGAGAATCACCACGTCCGGGTGATATTTGACCCCCTCTTCCTGAAAGTAAAGAAGCATCTGGTCATGGCCGTATCCGCTGACTCCGAGGTTCAATACCTCTGTGTTCGGCAGCATGGTCGCGAGGTCGCTTGAGTAGGTCTCGTTATCTGAGACCTCATCGCCGAATGTGAAAGAATCGCCGAGTGTCACGATCCTTAGCTTTCCAGGCTGACGCTCGTAGGTGTATTCCGTGATGCCGCGAATGCCTTTCGAGTTAGTATTGAGGACCTTGTTGCCAAACACGGTCGCATTGCGAATCCCGGGCTGTACGCACCAACCACGCGTTGAACAGTAAGTTAAATACTGATAGGAGCGCGCACGCTGGAAACTCGCTCTTTCGGCCCTTATCCACTCGAGCCGGCGCGAGGCATCGTCCATTCCCTTAACTCGCGCAAAGATTGGGTCGAAGGAAAGAAGCACACGACAGGGTAGCTCAATGGATAATAAAACGAATAATACGAGAAGAAGAAATCTGGAGACCCGGTAACGAAGGAGGAAAGAGAGCGCTTTCTTCAAGGCTATCTGAAATTCCGGGCGGATTACGAGCACACTCAGGAATCCGAGCAGGGCAAGGTCTATTAGCACTCGCCTGCTGCGCCGGTCCCACCTCTGGAGATATTCCTCTACTCGGTGAGCATTCTGTCCAGTTATCATCCTGTTGAAAATAGGCAGACTCTGCCCATCGTAAGCCCGCCTGATCAGAGGCGGCACCTCGTACCTTGAAACAACTGCCCAGAGTAAGCCAACTGATATAAAGCTGAGCAATACAATTAACGAAGTACGGTTAGCACTTCGGCTGCGGACCGCAAGTCCCGGTGATGCCGGCATGTCTGCTCCCCATTATGTAATTGCGAGGCCCTACTTCAGAAGCGTGGTTCTCGCCTCTGGTTCCGGCGTCCTGGGCGAAGATGCGTCGGGTGCGATGTGGTCTTCATTGCGAGGGTCGCCGTTGGATTCTAACACTCTCGACTCGAGCGGCTAAGCCGATTTGTGCGGTGCTTCAAGACGCTCAAAAGACTTCGCCAGGGCCTGGCATCCGACCGCGAGCTACGACGCGCAGGGCTGCGGGTCAGGATTTTGAGAGTACGAAATCTCCCGCGATTAAAGCGTCGGTGCCTGAGCAGGCATAGCTGCGCATTGCGTCGCGAGGTGTCATAACTAACGGCTCGCCGAAAAGATTGAACGAGGTGTTCACCAGCAGCGGCGCCAGCGCGTTTTCTCCGGACCGCTGCAGCAGTCTCCACAACAGCGGGTTTGCGGCGCGCTCCACTACGTGCAGCCGGACCAAATCGCCTGGCAGTACAAAACCCTTCAACATCTCCCGATATTCTGGATGTGTGACACCCATCGTCGCCATGAAGCGACCAGCCGGAGAACAATCGAAATAGCGGGAGCAATCCTCTTGGCGAACGGATAGCGCGAATGCCCGGAAGGCTTCGCGGTGCTTCACGAAATCGTTGAGATTCTCCTTCACATAAGGAGCCCAGGGTGAGGCGAAAAGACTGCGATTTCCGAGCGCCCGAGGACCGAATTCGGCCGCTCCTTGAAACCAGGCCACGATTTTGCCGGCACTCAGGAGCTTTAGCGCCGCTTCGATTTTGCGATCTTCCGTGTCCGTTAGACGGTAGGAAACTTTGCAATTATCCAGAACCTGCTTAACCTCCTCGTTCGTATAACTCGGACCCCAGTCTAATCGCTCGAGCGGAGCGGTTCGAGGCTGCTTGTGAACACCGTGATGGGCCAGCCACGCAGCGCCGAGCGCCGTGCCTTCATTTCCCGCAGCCGGCTGGACGAAAACTTGTTTGAACCCCGCTTGTTTTTCCACCGCGGCCACGATGAGCGGATTTAGGAACAGGCCCCCCGCGAGACATACATATTCTGCTTGGGATTGTTCACGAAGCGCTTCGAGCATTTCGACCACTACAACCGAGCACGCTTGTTGAACACTCGAGGCTAGATTCGCGCGCAACGGTTGGTCGAGCAATGCGCCCGTTTTTTGCGGAACTCCCAGGCGCCGATAGAACTCGCTTGAAAACGCACCCTTACCCACAAAGCCGCGCCGGAAAAATCGAGCATCGACGTGAGGCCACGGAAACTTGCTATCGTCACGGCGCAGTATACTCAGGAAGAGATCTTGGAACACCGGCTCGCCCGTCATACTGAGCCATTGCGTCTTGTGCTCTTCCGAGCCTTCACGGAATCCCAGAAGCCGCGTCACTTGCGAATAGACCCATGCTGGTGAATGTGGGAAACGAATCGAATGCAGTTCGCGAATCCGTGTTCCCTCGCCGACCGCGACCAGGCCGCAGCGGCCGTCCCCGGTTTCATCCAGGGTCAGGATCAGCGCGCGATCGAACTGAGAAGCGTAAAAGGCGCTTGCGGCGTGGCACATCGCGTGATCAAAACGCAGAAGCGGTCGGCCATGTGTACCGTCGAAGGCGCTGAGGATGCGAAGCTGGTTCAGTTCTCGTGCCAGATCGCCGAGGGCCTTCGTTTGGTAATAGGCGCTGGAAATCGGCGCTTTCAGCGCTTCGCGAGCGCGAAAGACTGCCCATCGGCTCCACGCCGCCACCGGACGGCTGGCGATCGCGACACAATCCAGGTCTTTCCATTTGATGTGCGTCTTAGCGAGGCAAAAATTGATGGCATGCCGCGGGAGTCCTTGAGCCCCACGCGTCCGCAGGAGTTTGCCTTCCTCGATGGCGGCAGTGATTCCATTTTCACCGACTAGGGCGGCGGCGACATCATGTTGCAATGAAGAAATACCAAGGATGTGCATTACCGGAAGCTGTCGAAGTGAGTGTACGCCACATCCGCGTTGAGAGCACCGGGCAATTCAGCTTTTTCTGACCGCTTCCCCGTTTGAATAGACGTCTCCGCTGTCGAATGCGTACACCGATTCGGTCCCCGCGTATTATAGGCACCAGAGTATAGCGCGAGTCCGCGACGTTGGCGCCGATGTGTCAAAAGGCCTACTCGCGTGCCGCGAGTCCCAGGGTCACATATTTTGTGGGGATGACCTGCCCCCCGTTTTTGGTCCAGTCATAACGAAGCTCCCAGGGTTTTTGGTTCCACTGCAAAGGTCGAAATAGGGCCGCCGTCGTCGCGGCGGTGGGAAAGTGGGAAACGCGTAGCGTTTTCCAAGGTGGCGAAGCCACCGTCTTTTCCACAGCCGTTGGCCGCGGCAAATTCTTCGGGCGTCCGGTACCCCAACGAGCTGT
>Ga0070733_10003827_pt1 | contig 10204 bp, 4 predicted proteins | sample Coa_R1_9_FD_66450 | JGI IMG/M metagenome (GOLD analysis project Ga0070733, IMG submission 66450) | Surface soil microbial communities from Centralia Pennsylvania, which are recovering from an underground coalmine fire - Coalmine... | ecosystem: Environmental > Terrestrial > Soil > Unclassified ... | reverse complement strand
ACAAGGCCCGGTCATCCAGCTGAATCGCCAGCATGTCGGCGGGCGCGAAGCTGTCCCGCGCGCGCAAGTCGTCGCGGATCTGCCCCGCGCGGGCACCCAGGTCGTAGCCGCCGTCGCCGATCAGGGCGAGCATGGGCCCGTCCACCACCCGGGCATTGGCGCTCCATAGCCGCCCGTCGGCCGGGTCCACCACCCGCGGATATTTCTCGGGCGGGAGCCAGCCGGTCCAGCCCGTCCCAGGCTTGTCCCAATAAGCGGGCAGCGACGGGTCGTAGCCGCTGCGCACCGGGATACGCCCGGCGATGGTCCATGCGATGTGACCGTCCGCGTCGGCGGTCATGAAGTTCTGCTCGGGCATGCCAGCGCGATTGGCCATGGCCATGGCCTCTTGCACATCCTTGGCCTGGTCCATGTAGCTGAGTTTTAGATTGGTGCCATCCGGGTCCGCTGCTATCCAGTGCACGGCCCGCCAAGTGCCGTTGTGGTCCTGGCCCAGCACTGGTCCCCAGACGGTGTCGCGCACCTCCAGGCTCTGGTCCTTGCCACCCTTCACGTGGATCACTGCCGCGTGATGCTCAAAATGCCTCCAGCCGTCGGCGGTCTGATATTGGTCCGCGTCGTCCGGATCGATGTGCAGCAATACGAGATCGGTCCAATCGCCGTAGCTGTTGGTGAAGCCCCAGGCTACGTGGCCGTTGCTGCCCACCACCATGGCAGGCACTCCCGGCAAGGTAACGCCGGTCACGGTAACGCTGCCGCCAGGCATAGACGGATCCTTGTACGTCCATTGTGCCCGGTACCAGGTATCCGGTTCGCGGATGCCAAGATGCATGTCGTTAGCCAACAAGGCGTGGCCGCCGGCGCCATGAACTTTGGAGACCGCCCAATTGTTGCTGCCGATTTCGCCTAGACCCTCATCATCTTTCGAACCACTCGCTGCGATTTTCTGCGACGCCTGTTTCCTGAGATCGATCACGTCGGCACCGGGGATGGGCGGCATCTCCAGGGCGGGGCCGATCACAGGCGCATCCCACTGATTGCCGGATGCCGCCAGGAAGCGGAACAGGGGCGCGGGCAGGAGGTCGCGCATCAAGGCGAGGTCGGATTCGTTCCGATCGCTGCCCGCGCGCTGCAGGTCGATGTACATGGCGTCGATCACGAGGATGCAGTCTTCCGGCTGCCAGGGCCGCGGGCGCTTCATGAGGATCCCGTACTCGAACGGCCAGGTGGTGAGGGACTTGAGACCGGCGTTCACTCCGGCGGTGTAGGCGTCCAGCACCGCGCGCTGCTCCGGATTCGCCCGGGCCAGCACTTCCCGGGCCACGGCGCGCAGCCGGAAAAGGCGCGTGTGCCGGTCCACATCCAGGACGGCGGCACCCAGGAGTTCCGAGAGTTCGCCGGCGGACACGCGGCGCAGCACGTCCATCTGGAAGAACCGGTCCTGGGCGTGCAGGAAGCCTAGGGAGCGCATGGCGTCGAGGCGGTCGGAGGCGGCAATGCTCGGCACCCCGAGGCCGTCGCGGGTCACGGTCACCTCGGACGTGAGGCCCTGGAGCGCGACCGTGCCGTCGAGACGCGGCGCCCCGCCCCGCAGGAAACCGTAGACGGCGAGCACGAGCACCAGGATCAAGACCGCCAGCACCCCGCCCCACTTAAGTGCACGCGCCATCACTCGAAGCTCCCGGACCCGTTTTTTGGGTGCCCCAGCCTAAAGGCTGGACCGGGGCTTGTCACCCGCGGGGGTGTGACAAGCGTCACAAACAACGTCTGACGGACGGGACTATCCACCCGCTCACCCGGAAGCGAGAATTCTCCAACCGTTTCAAGCGCTTCAGGTAGGCTACCCGGGATGGATACCGCTTCTATCAGCATCTGGCACAGGCTTGCCGCGCCCTGGGTGCGCTTGCATCACCTGCTGCTGGGCGAGAACAATTGGGTGGGCTGGACGCCTTACCTGTGGCTCCCCTACGTGGGTTTCCTCTTCATCGACTGGTTCTACCGGCCGGTGGGCTGGCCGGAGCGCCTCGCCACCCTCGCGGCTGTCGCCGTGTTCCTGGTGCTGTACTTCGCCGGTTACCGCGCCAGCATGAGGACCGTGCGCATCAAGATCGTCGCGGCGCTGGCGGCGCTGGGGCTCGTGCTCATGCCCATCAACGACGGCGGCGCCATGTTCTGCATCTACGCCATGGCGTTCACCGGTTTCATGGGCAGCATGCGCCGCGGGTTCGTGACTCTGTTCGCGATACTCGGACTGGTGATCCTGGACGCCGTGATCTTCGGTCTCGGCACCTGGCACTGGTTCCCGTTCGTGTTCTTCGGCCTCATCATCGGCCTGAGCAACGTCTATTTCGGTGAGATGTCCCGCAAGAACCGCGCCATCAAGCAATCCCAGGAGGAGATCCGCCGACTCGCCGCCACCGCCGAGCGCGAGCGTATCGCCCGCGACCTCCACGACCTCCTCGGCCATACTCTGACGCTGGTGACCGTTAAGGCGGAATTGGCGGCGCGCCTCGCGGAGCGGGACGTCGTCGCAGCCGCGGCGGAGATCCGGGAGCTCGAGAAGATCTCACGCGATGCCTTGAAGCTGGTGCGGGAGGCCGTGGGCGGTTACCGCAACGGCGGGATCGCGGGCGAGCTTGCCAACGCGCGCGTGGCCCTCAGCACCGCCCATGTGGAACTCAGCGTGGACGGCGCCGACTGCCCGCTACCGGCCACCCACGAGAACCTGCTGGCCATGGTGCTCAGGGAAGCAATCACCAATGTGGTGCGCCACGCAGGCGCGCGTAGCTGCCGGGTACACGTCGACATCGAAGGAGGTATCGCGCGGCTGGCGGTTAAGGACGACGGGCGCGGCGGACGGCTGCGGGAAGGCAATGGCATCGTCGGCATGCGCGAGCGCCTGGCCGCGCTGGATGGTGTCCTGGAGATCCAGTCGGCCCAGGACGGCACGCGGCTCCTGGCGCTGTTACCCCTGCCGGGCACGGAGATCGCGGGCATGAGTGGCCGCGGCATGGCGGGCCGCGGCTTGCCCGACGAGTGCTGAGGCAGACGCATGCTCAAGGTACTCATCGCCGAAGACCAATCCCTCATCCTGGGGGCGCTGGCGGCGCTCCTGGACATGGAAGACGACATCGAAGTGGTGGCGCGGGCCACCAACGGCAAGGATGCCCTAAGGCTCGCTGGTGAGCTGAAGCCCGACGTGGTGGTCACCGACATCGAGATGCCGGGCATGACGGGCCTTGAGTTCGCCGCAGCCCTCAAGGAACAACAGCATCCGGCGCGGGTCATCATCGTCACCACTTTCGCGCGGCCCGGCTACCTGCGCCGCGCCCTATCGGCGGGCGTGCGCGGCTACCTGCTCAAGGACGCCCCCGCTCACCAGCTGGCGGAGGCCATCCGCACCGTGCACCGCGGTGGCAAGGCCATCGCGCCGGAACTGGCGGCGGAAGCCTGGGACACGGAGGATCCGCTCAACGACCGCGAGCGCCAGGTGCTGCGCCTTGCAGGCGAGGGCCTCTCCAGCGGCGACATCGCCAAGCAGCTGTTCCTTTCCGAAGGCACCGTGCGTAATTACCTGTCGGAAGCCATCGGCAAGCTGGGCGCGGCGAACCGGATCGAGGCCGCGCGCATCGCGAGACAGAAAGGCTGGCTTTAAATAAGGACCGGGACCTGTTCAGGCCCCGGTCCGCAACATTTGCTCATTTCAGCCTGCGCCGTCCGAGCAACAGCACCAGGACCGACAAGCCCAGCAACCCTAAGCCGCCACCGCCACTGCTTCCACCACCCCCGCCTCCCGAACCGCTGGTCACGGTGGCGTTCACCGGCAGCACGATGAGGGGTTTGTCGGAGGCGTTGCCGCTCACGCACACACCGCCCGTGTAGCTCCCGGCCGCGAGGCCACCTGCCTTGAAGGTGGCCGTTACGGTCTGAGACGCGCCCCTCGCCACGCTGCCGCTGGTCTTATCGAAGCTCAGGCCGGTGATGCCGTGGTTGGTGCAATCGAACGTGCCGCTCAGGGTCAAGGCGAACGACGTCTGCAGGGCCTGCCAGGACGTGCCGCCACCGAGAGCGTTGGACGGATCGATGGCCTGGCCATTGGCCGTGACGTTGAGTGACTTGCCTTCCAGCCAGTACCAGCTGGGGTCATTACTGTCCGCGATACTCGAATTGAAACTCGGCACCGTGATCAGCCAGTAGCTGCCGCCCGTGAGTGCCACGTCCGGCTGGCCAGCGGCGCCAAGATCCAGGGTGATGACGCCGTTGGTGGTACCCACGCCGGATGCGCCGGCGTTGGCGCTGTAATGCCAGACGTAATCGTTCTTGTGGTCCTCGGGATTGCCCTTGGGCACGCCTGCCGAGTCAGCATAGATGTACCAGTCGATCTTGCCGCTGACGGAAACCGGGCCGCTTTTGTCCTGGGCGAAGCCCTGCGATTCGATGGCGCTGATGCTGGCTTTGACGGGCAGATCGAAGCTGTCCGCCACGTATAGCCCATGTCCGCTCGACGTGTAGTACGTGGAGGGGAATCCGTTGCCGGAACCGGAGTCGGGCTGGTTCCAGATGGACCCCGTGGACAGGAGCAGAGCGCCTGTGGAATCCGCCGGTACACCTGCCAGGACCTGCTGATCGCTATTGGCGGCCAGTTTCCAATCCAGGGGCGACTGACCGCTGTTGCTGATGGTGAACTGCTGGGCCGCGGAGCTACCCTGAGAAACCGTGTAACCCAGAGCCGCCGGCATTATGCTCATGTGTGCCGTCGGCGGTACCGACAAGACCGCCAGCGGCAGATGCATGGCAGGGATGGCGGCCCCGCCGTCGCCGGTGTCGGAACTGGTGATATCCACCTGGGCGAAGGCCCAGCTACCCTGCTTCACGTTAGTGTCGAAAGCGGTGATGGTGAGTTTCTGCGTCGCGCCGGGTGCGAGGCTGAAGGATTGGGGGGACAGGTTGACGGCGAGGCCGGTGCTCGCATCGCTCACGCTCACGCTATACGTCACGCTTGCGCTCACGAACGCGCTGGTGACGGTCCGCGTCCAGGTGCAATTCTGTGCGCAACCGTTGTTGGCGAGGCTTGCGAGATTGAGGGTGGTGAGGTCGCCGCCGTTGTTGGGATTTGCGGCGGCGTAGTCGGTGCCGTTCTCGTCAAGGATCAGGCCGGCGCGGTCTGCGGCGTCCACGTCGATGCGGCCCGCGCCGCGCACCTGCGGCGAAGGCAGGGTGGTACCCGCCACGCAGTTGAGGCCCGAGTTCAGGCTGGCGCACTGGTCCGTGAGACCGGGGCTCGTGCCATTGGGGGCGGTGACCGCGGTCAGCATGAGTGCCGACTTTATCTCAGCGGGAGTCCAGGCGGGGTGTGCCTGCTTGAGAAGGGCCGCCGCGCCGGAATCGTGGGGCGTGGCCATGGAGGTGCCGTCCAGGAACCCATAATCCTCCGGTTGACTGGCACAGCCCGTGCAACCGTCGGTGTATTTCGGATTGGAGAAAGCCGCCAGCACGCTCACACCGGGCGCCGTCAGATCCGGCTTCACCAGGTTGTCATAGACGGTATCCGTGGGGCCGCGGGAACTGAAGCCCGCTACCTGGTCCGCCTGGCTGGCATCGGTGTTGAGCACGGCGCCCGAGAGCTGCGCCTTGGCAGTGCCGCTGCCGGCGCTGGCGTTCAACCAGTTCCGCAGCTTGTCGCCGTCGCTCTGGTGCATAAGTGTGCCGGGGATGACGTAGGTCTCCACCACGAAATCCTGGCTGCTGGTGCCGGTGGTCAGGATCACCACGCCAGCAGCCCCGCCTTGTTCCACGTTATAAGCCTTGTCCACCAGCGGGTTGGTGCCGCGGTCACAGACCACAATGGCGCCGGCAAAGTTAACGCCGGTGAATGGATACAGACACTCTGCTGCGTCCGTCAGCGAACTCCCTGTGCTGGCTGGATAGGGCAAATTTGACGTGGGCGCAGTCCCGCTGATAGCAGGATCATCATTGTTATATGTCCCATCACCCACATAGACGATGTTCGTCAGGGCAACCGGATTCGCGGAGCCGCTGGCGCCGGACATGCTCGAAGGCAATGTTGCCAAAGTCGTGGCATCGCCTCCGGCAAACCCTGAAAGAGTGTTGCCGCTGATGCCGTAATGGGTCGCGGCGGCCACGGTGGCGACCCAGGGACCCGTGTGCTGAACGGGATACAAGGGGGCATTCACCGGGTCGTTACTGATGGCGTTGGCGGGCCCGCCGTTACCACCGGCGGCGGAGATGTAGATGCCTGTTTCCACCGCCGACAGGAACGCCTGTTCCACCGGATCGCCGTAGGCGTCGTCACTGCCGCCGATGGAATAGTTGAGCACCATGCCCTTGAACTGGGAGCCCCAGGCTTTCCTGAGCGCCGCCTGGTCCTGGATGGCCTGGTCAACGGCCTTGACGCTGGCATCGGTGCCGCACTGGTCCACGGGGTCGCAGACATCGTAGGCGATGAGGCTGGCGTGGGGCGCGACGCCGGAAAGCGGGGTCGAGGTACCGTTGAAGGTGGTATCGACGAAATTGCCGACGACGGTGCTGGCGGTATGGGAGCCGTGACCGTCGGAGTCCTCTGGAGAATTGAGGTCGTTGCCGGTGGATTTGGTATAGGTGTAGGCGCCGATGAGTTTGTCATTGCACTTGAAGAATGACGGCCGCTGGCTGTACTGGGACCTGTTGCTACTGTCACAGACCCCGAAACGCAGGTTTCCCGGGTCCGAAGCAATGTAAACGTCCTTCGGTCCAGTGGCGGCGAAAGAAGAGTTTTCGGAATTGATCCCTGTATCCACATCCGCCACCACGATGCCCTCGCCCTCGTTGTCTTGGCTGCTGGTGGTAGGTACCTGCCAAACAGTAGGCGCCTTGATCCAGCTGCGGCTGGCGTTGGTGTCGGCGGCCGAAGCCGGGGTGGTGGTACCCCCAGCACCACCGCTGATGGTGACTACGGGACGGAAAAACCGCACCGGCGTAACCGATACGACGCCCGGCAGGTGCGCGAGCTGCATGGCCTCGGCACGGTTGAGGCGCAGCGACATGCCGTTCAGGGCGTAGCGGTAACTGAACCGGGGAGCCAGGAAGCGCCCCAGCAGCTGCTGCGCCGCGCCCAGGGTCTCGTCTTGGCGATCGGCGAGATAGGCCGCGTAACCTTGGGTGGCGGGCGCGCTCACGTCAAGGATAGGGGCTCCCGCGACCCGCGGGTTGGTGGCGGCGTAGCCGGATATCCCGCCCTGATACATGGCGGCTGGCGCGTCCTTGAGACGCACGATGTAATAGGCGCTCTCATCCGTCACGGAGGCCCGGGCGGAGACACCTTCCTTGTGGGCCACCCAGCCGCGCGCGGGGGCGTCCACGAAGGCCGCCTGGGCGAAGCCGATGAAGGCGAACAGGGACGTGGCGGCCACCGCCGCCAGGGACAGACTGCGCATCGAACCCTTTACCGAAGACGATATATATGTGTTTGGATGCATGGCGCAACGGCGCCTCGAGTATCGAGGTTTAACACGCGCTATCCCGAAGGGTCAAGAAAAACGGCGCAGGGCGCGGAAGTACGGGGCGGGGTTTTATTCCCCGACCCTGATGATCTTGAGGCTGTTGGTGCCGCCGGTGATGCCGCTGAACTCGCCCTTGGTGCAGATCACGTAGTCCCCGTCCTTCACCACCCGTTGCCTCTTGAGTTCGTCGGCGGCATCGCGCAGCACGTGGTCGGGGTCGGTGTGCATCACGTCGAAAGCCACGGGATAGACGCCGCGGCACAGGGTCACGCGCCGGCGCGTAGTCTCGTGACGGGTCATGGCGTAGATGGGGATGCCGGAACTGATGCGCGACATCCACAGGGCGGTCGAGCCCGATTCGGTCAGCGCGATGATGGCCTTCACGTCCATGTGGTTGGCGGTGTACATCACCGACATGGCGATGGCTTCATCCACCTTGGTGAAGCGCTGTTCCTTGCGGATGCGCGAGCGCGTGGTGAGGCGGCTCTTCTCGGCGCCGAGGCAGACCCGCGCCATGGCTTCCACGGTCTTGAGGGGATACTTGCCGCTGGCGGTCTCGGCCGAGAGCATCACCGCATCGGTGCCGTCCATGACGGCGTTGGCCACGTCCAGCACCTCGGCGCGGGTCGGCACCGGACTGTTGATCATGGATTCCATCATCTGCGTGGCGGTGATGACCGTGCGGTTCAGGTCACGGGCGCGGTGGATGATGTGTTTTTGCACTCCCGGTAGCTCGGCGTCGCCGATCTCCACCGCCAGGTCGCCGCGGGCTATCATGACGGCGTCCGAGGCGCGGATGATGGCGTCCAGGTTCTGGATGGCCTCGGAACGCTCGATCTTGGCAACGATGCCGGCGCGGCCGCCGGCGGCGTTCAGCAGGATGCGCGTCTGCTCGACGTCCTGGGCATCGCGCGGGAAGGACACCGCCAGGTAGTCCACGCCAAGCTGCGCCGCAAGGCGGATGTCCTGATAATCCTTGTCGGTGAGCGCGCCCGCCGAGAGCCCGCCGCCCTGGCGGTTGATGCCCTTGTGGTCCGAGAGCGTCCCGCCGTTCTCCACGATGCAGGTGATACGGGAACCGAAGACCTCCGCCACGCGCATGGAGATCTCGCCGTCCCCCAGCACCAGCAGGTCGCCGGTCTTCACGTCCTTGGGGAGCTCCTTGTAGGTCAGCCCCACCTGGGTGTCGTCGCCGGCGTCGTCGGCCAGTCCCGCGTCCAGCACGAAGCGCTGGCCGTCCTTGAGGACGATCTTCTTGTCCTTGAACTTCTCGATGCGGATCTTGGGGCCCTGCAGGTCGCCGAGCACACCCACGTCCTTGCCTACGGCAGCGGACGCCTTGCGCACCAAGTCCACGCGGTGCTGGTGATCCTCGGGCTCGCCGTGGGAGAAATTGAGCCGCACCACATCGACGCCGGCGCGGATGATGGCTTCCATGATTTCGGGGGAATCGGTGGCAGGGCCGAGGGTGGCGACTATTTTTGTTCTGCGTGGCATGCGTCCAATTATGCCCTTTCAGTCACCACGACGCGAATCTATGCCTGCTTACGCTTGGCGGCGGCTCTCTCCTCGAGCATCGCGACGGCCGGCAAGGTCTTGCCTTCGAGGAACTCCAGGAACGCACCGCCGCCGGTAGACACGTAGGAGATGCGATCGGCCACGCCGTACTTGTCCAGCGCCGCGAGGGTGTCACCGCCACCGGCGATGGAGAACGCCTTGCTGCCGGCGATGGCCTCTGCCAACGTCCGCGTGCCCTCGCCGAACTGGTCGAACTCGAACACGCCCACCGGCCCATTCCAGACGATGGTGCCGGCGTTCTTGATGAGCTTCGCGTACTGCGCCGCGGTGTCGGGTCCGATGTCCAGGATCATCTCGTCGGCGCCGACGCTGTCCACCTTGCGGACGTCGGCCTCCGCCGTGGCGGAGAATTCCGTTGCCACCACCACGTCCGTGGGCAGCGGGATGTCTCCGCCGCGGGACTTGGCCGCCTGGGTGAGGCGTTTCGCCTCCGGCACCAGGTCCGGTTCGTACAGCGACTTGCCCACCTTGTGACCGGCGGCCGCGATGAAGGTGTTGGCGATGCCGCCGCCCACGATCAACTGGTCCACGACCTTGGTGAGCGAGTCCAGCACCGTGAGCTTGGTGGAGACCTTAGAACCCGCCACGATCGCTACCAGCGGCCGCGCCGGATTCGCGAGAGCCCGGCCGAGAGCTTCCAGTTCGCCCGCCAGCAGCGGGCCCGCGCAGGCCACGGGCGCGTACTTGCCGACGCCGTGGGTGGAGGCCTCGGCTCGGTGCGCGGTGCCGAAAGCATCCATGACATAGATGTCGCAGAGCGCTGCCATCTTGCGCGCCAGGGCTTCGTCGTCCTTCTTCTCGCCCTTCAGGAATCGTACATTCTCACAGAGCACGGCGCCGCCCGGCGCCACCTCCACGCCGTCGATCCAGTCCTTCACCAGCGGCACCTTCACGCCCAGGAGCTGCGTGAGCCGCTCCGCCACCGGCGCCAGCGACAACTCCGGGTCGTACACCCCTTCCTTGGGACGGCCGAGGTGGGATATAAGCATGACGCAGGCGCCAGCCTTGAGGGCGTGCAGCACGGTGGGCAGCGATGCGCGGATGCGCGCGTCGCTGGTCACCTTGCCCGCCGCCACCGGCACGTTCAAGTCTTCCCGGATCAGGACCCGCTTACCCTTCAGGTCCAG
>Ga0070733_10003826_pt1 | contig 10204 bp, 7 predicted proteins | sample Coa_R1_9_FD_66450 | JGI IMG/M metagenome (GOLD analysis project Ga0070733, IMG submission 66450) | Surface soil microbial communities from Centralia Pennsylvania, which are recovering from an underground coalmine fire - Coalmine... | ecosystem: Environmental > Terrestrial > Soil > Unclassified ... | reverse complement strand
GGCGACGACCTCTCTCCATTCGTTCATAGTAGGGGCGGGAGTGGTGCTGGATGGGGGGAGAAGGGTCGGGTAGATGAGGGGTGGAGACCGTTGCCCAAAGAACGGGATGCTGACCAGGCGCATATCGGGCGCAGCAACCAGAGTCCGCTTGTAGGGCGCGACCAGGAACGAGAGACGCTGCGGCAGTTATTGCGGGTTACGGAACAGGTGATAAGGAGTGGGACAAATGCTGGCGCGGCGTATAAGCAAAGCGCTATGACTTCCGCCCCCGGGCTTGCGAGGTCCCGATCGCAGTGCATGGTGCTGATGGGAGAATCGGGCATTGGTAAGACACGCCTCGCCGAGGAAGCAGCACGCGAGGCGCGGCGCAGTGGCTGGGCTGTTGTCTGGAGCCAGGCTTATGCGCAGGAAAGCGGCATCCCATATCGTATGTGGAGCGAGACGCTGCGCAGCCTGCTAGACCAGGAAGTATGGCGACCCAACGAGATAACGGGAAAGAAGCAAACGCTGAGTCAGGTCTATCAGCCGCTCAAAACACTACTGCCAGATCTGCAAGAATGGTGGCCTGAAGACGAGGGACGTGATATCTCTGCTTCCTATAATCATCATCCTCTTTCTCCTGAGCAGGAGCAGGTGCGCCTGCGCGAAGCAGTGTACGAGTTACTGACAAGCATCAGCGCATCAACGCCCCTGCTGATTGTGCTGGACGACGTACAATGGGCGGATGGAAGTAGCAGCGAACTGCTGGGGTACCTTGCGCGCAGACTGTCAGGACATCCTATCGCCCTGCTCAGTACATGCCGCGAGTCCGAACTGGCCGCGAATGTCATACTCAGCTCCTTGCTGGCGCACATGCAGCGCGAGCACGCCGTCGAGTATGTGCGCGTCGAACCGCTCACCGATGCCCAGATTGCGACGCTGGTGGCGCACCTGCCCGGCTTGTTGGTGCGACATATTCAGGCGCAGGTGGCAGGCAACCCCTTCTTCGCGGAAGAGTTGGCGTTCTCGCTGCGAACTGCGAAGAGCGGGCATGGAGAGCGGGGCGAACCAGGTCAGGAAACGCCCATCCTGCCAAAGACCATCACGGCTGCGCTCGATCAGCGCGTGCAGCGTTTGAGCGCGCCCTGTCAAAAGTTGTTAGGCCGGGCGGCAGTGCTAGGCGGCTCCTTCAGCTTTCCTTTGATTTCTGTTATGGAGACAGGCGCAGCCGCCTTCGACGAGGATAACATGCTCGATCTGCTGGACGAAGCCCTGCGTCTGGGCGTGCTTACTGAAGAGGGAACAGGGACGCGCATCGCGTATCGCTTCTGGCATCCATTGCTCGCCAACCACCTCTACAATGCGCTGTCCGCCGCCCGTCGAGCGCGGCTGCACCGGCGCGCCGCTGAAGTGTTGCAGCAGGCATACGTGGGACGTGAGGACGAGCAGGCCGCCGCCATTACCGGACATCTTCTCAAAGGCGGTGCGGACGCCGTTCAAATCTCCCGCTTCGCAGAACTGGCGGCTAATTATGCTTACGCGCTCTCGGCCTATCCCGAAGCTGAACGCTACTATCGATTTGTTGTGCAGCACGTCGAGGCCCCCGCTCATAGTCGGGTTGGGGGTGACGCCGGGTGGGGACCTTTGCGTTCGCCCGCGCCTGGCACTGATCTGGCTTTTTTGCTGGAACGTCTTGCGGAATGCGTGCGCATCCAGGGTAAATTCCTGGAGGCACGCCAGCTATTTGAGCGTGTGCTTGAAGTTCGTAATCAGCCGGGAAACGCCTCCCCCGGCACGCTTGATATCCAGGAGGCCCAGGTGCAGGCTCTGCTGTGGGGCGAGATAGGCTGGACATGGCGCTACACAGGCGATAATCTGCGCGCCTGGCAGTGCTGCGAGCGTGGTGAGCAGATATTGCACGAGGCCGGCGTTGTATCGGGTCCCGCGCCTGCCAGATTGCGCTTCCAACAGGGCAGTTTGCGCTGGCAAGAGGGCCAATACGCGCAGGCATATCGCCTCGTGGATGAAGCTCTGCAGCTATTCGAGGGGATACAAATGCAGCCTACCGGGGATGCGAAACATCTAACGCGCATCCGGCGCACCTTACTGGGCGATCCCGTTGATCCTGGACGCGCGCATGCCTTGCTGGGAGCGATTGCCAACACGCTCGGGCAGCGCGAGGAAGCTTTGCGGCATATGCATACCGCTCTGACCCTTTACGAACAGCATGATAGCCTGCGCGAGATCGCTCACGTGTGCTGTAATATTGGCTTTGTGCATATGAAAATGGCACATCATGCCCAGGCCAGTTCCTTTTTACAGCGTTCGTTCGTGCTTGCCGAGCGCATTGGCGATGCGCCGTTAACTTCTGTGGTGCTGCATGACCTCGGTGTACTGGCGGCCTCGTCCGACGAAGGCGACAGTGAGGAAGCCGAAAGTTATCACAGGCGCAGTCTGGCGCTGGCGGAACAGATTAACGACCGCGAATATCTCAGTCTGTGGCAGGCCGATCTTGCCGGTGTGCTGCTGAAACGCGGTAATCTTGATGACGCGGCGGTTTACATCAAACATGCCCTGCGTATCGCTCGTGCCATGCATAATCTTCCTTGCGTGGCCTATGCCCTAGTGGCTCTGGGAAATCTGAGAATCGCGCAGGCCAGAACCAGCGGTGACGTGCGCTGTCTCAGACGCGCCGGAACAATTCTGCGCCGCGCCCTCGCATTGCCCGGCCTGGATAGCGAGACACTCGCCAGGGGTCAGCTCGCGCTGGTAGTAGTTGAGCGTCTTTCCCGTGACCTGATGAACTTCGACAACCGCAACGGGTAGGGAGAGGATTCCCCTGGGTCGCCTGGGTTGCTCTCGTACCTATTTTCATGGTTTATGCCTGAGCATGCGCCGCAGCGCGGGTAATGGTGGCCGCAGAGGGCGGCTGTCTTGCGCGGGAGTGTGTTGCAGCGGCCCGGATACGGGTGTCTGCTGCAAGGGATCTGATGTCGGATTTGGGCGCGCATCTTTAGTTCCTGACACTGTCTCGAAGATATGGCGCTGGACTAACGGCTCGGTGCCGGGACGGTCGGCCACCGGTTGCGATATTACCGGATTGTGTACCTGCATAATATTGTTGTTTATGCGCATAGCTATGAGCAGGCGATTGATTTCAAGAAACTCGTTGCAGGAAGAGGGTACAACGAAAGGCGCGCCTGCCGCAGCTCGTTCCAGGGCCACGCTCAACTCGCCCAGCGAACGCATGAGACGCTGGATGTAGAGACTCGTCTGCCCCAGGCGCATCAGGCGCTCCGCCATTAGATTCAGACTGTCCGCGAGCGGCAGCAAAGCCCCGCCGGTTAATTCCGCCCTGGCTTTAAGGTTGCCGTTGGCTAACTGCGCCTGCACATCTTTGAGATGCACAATGCCCCTTTCCAGTTCCATATTACGTTCGGCAATATGGTGCGCCTGCTCTTCAATGCGCTTGTTGGCACGCTCCACGTCTTCCAGTGTCTCTGCCTGCCGCGCTGCCAGGTGAGCATTTTCCCACAGCGTCAGCAATTGCCGGGCTACTACCAGCGCGACCACACCCATGGTAGCGAGCAGCAGCACCGGGCGAATGGCTACCTGGCCACTGTCCGATGAAAGTACGTTGAACGTCAATGATATGGAGAGCAGCATGAGTAGGATGTAGGGGACGAAACGAGAAAAGCCGAAGACCACGCGTTCTTTGATCGCTTCGCGCGAAGTGGCGGGCAGGAAGCGGCGCAGGTAGGCCGCAACTCCTATAGTCATCATGCCCAACGGCCAGCCCAGATCGATCCAGGTGGCCTCGACATATATTCCCGCATTGTTTTGCACCTTGAAGATGAAATCAGAAAAGACAAAGAAGCACAATCCCAGCCCGATCACCAGCAGACCAGCGCGCCGCGCCGTTGCCACTTGTGTGCGCTCCTGTCCTCTCAACAGCAGGAATATCACACAGCTCAGCAGAGCGATATCCGCGACCGGGTAATAGAATCCCAGGAATTTTGCGAGATTGGCCTTGCCGGGCACCTGAGCTAGCGAACCTAAAAGCAAATACCAGCCAATCGCCAGCATCGATCCCATCGCAATCAGGCTATCTATCACCAGCAGAAGACGTCTGCTGCCCGAAATGGGCGATGCCTGCAACAACAATCCGGCGAAAATCAGCAGGGGGAAGCTGAAATAGCCGATATCAGCAGCGGATGGAAAAGGAGCCTGCCCAATGGAGATATAGTATCGCCAGAAACTCGCACCAAGCCCCCACATTACTACTCCCAGGCCGATGAGCAGCCAGGCGATCTGCTCAAATTTGATCCAGGATTCGACATTCTCTCGCTTCCTCATGGGCATCAGCACGCTGCCGAGCGTCAGCGCGCCACCGATAAACGCGCCGGTAAGCGGCGCGAACTGCCCGACGCGCCGCGCAATAGAACCCCCCAGGTGAAAGACCACAACGATAATCATCGCTGCCGCGACCAACATAATCACCTTGATGACCGTTGGCACGCTTATACGTGATTGCATGTGAGCCTCCCATTTTCTTAGCGCATTGCTGCATCTGACGAGAGTATACAGTGGTCTTCTTTGTATAATCTCCTATATAGCTTCTTGTCTTATACCATCTTCTCCCCTCCAAATTTTTACCCAAATTTTTCTTGAATCTTCCCCCGCGCTATGCTATAATTCGACCTTAGCGGGAGACTTCCCGCATCAATGAACACAAACATTAAATACACACGCTCCTGGATCGGCAAAACCCTGGTGTACCTCTTCACTTATAGCCTGAAAGGACCCATTTGCTGATGCGAAAAGAGCGGAGGATCAAAAGGGAGGATCCGGTTTTTGGCAAACATTATCTCAATGAAGCAGCTTCTCGAAGCGGGCGTTCACTTCGGGCATCAGACCCGCCGCTGGAACCCCAAAATGCAGCCGTTCATCTTTATGGATCGCAACGGCATTCACATCATCGATCTGCAGCAGACTGTATCTCGTCTCAACGACGCCTACAAGTTTGTTGAGCAACTCGCGGCTCGCGGTGAGACGCTTCTGTTCGTCGGCACCAAGAAACAGGCCCAGGAAGCCGTCGCGGAAGAAGCCAAACGCTGCGGCATGTACTACGTCAATCAGCGCTGGCTCGGCGGTATGCTGACCAACTTTCAGACTATTCAGTCTCGCATCCGCTACCTCCGCGAACTGGAAGCGCGCCGCGATCGCGGCGATTTCGAGCGCTTGCCCAAGAAAGAAGTGCAGCGCCTGACGGATGACATGGCCCGCCTGGAACGCATCCTTGGCGGCATTAAAGATATGCGCCGGTTGCCTTCGGCCATCTTCATCGTTGATACCCGCAAAGAGCGCACCGCCGTCTTAGAAGCGCGCCGCCTGGATATTCCCATCATCGCGCTGGCCGATACAAACTGCGACCCCGACGAAATGGATTTTCCCATTCCGGCCAACGACGACGCCATTCGTGCCGTGCGCCTGTTGTGCTCCAAGATTGCCGATGCTGTCGTCGAAGGACGCCGCGAACTGGAAGCCCAACAGAAAGATAGCGAACCCACAGACGCTGGAGCCGCTGTTGAAGCCGAAACTGCAACCCCTGGTACCGAACAGGTAGAACTCGTTTACTCAACGGATGCACCGGACGTGGCAGTGACAGAAAGCAACGTGGAAGCTCCGACTGAGCCTGAGTTAGTAGCGGAAGAAGCATTGTAGGGTTGCGGTGCGGTTCATAATTTTGCGCGAGCGACCAGGGCGGGGACAAGCCCCGCCCGTACCCTACACGAACGGGACACCCACTCGTCCAGGGTACGGGCGTGGGCTTGTCCCCGCCCTGGCTCACACAGGTGGGCGTCAGGTTGGCTCAAGTCCTATACAAGAACATGCGAAAGCATTTTTGTCAAGCACTCAGGTGTATAAAACGGTGGTCGGAAGCAGTTGTGCTTTCTCTCCATACCTGGGTATCATCATATATGAGATTGAGGAGTGAACAGATCATGGACTACACTGCCGCAGACGTGAAAAAGTTGCGTGAAGAGACGGGCGCTGGATTTGCAGATTGCAAGACCGCTTTATCTGAGGCGAAAAGCTGGGGAGAAGCGGTCAAATATCTCGAGGCCAGGAGTGGTCATAAGGCTGAGAAGATGATGGCTGCCGGTCGCGAGACTAAGCAGGGCGGCGTCTTCTCCTACGTGCATCACAACCACAGCGTTGGTGTGCTGCTGGAACTCAATTGCAGCACCGATTTTGTGGCGCGCAGTGATGCTTTCCGCCACCTGGCCAACGAACTGGCTTTGCAAATCGCTGGAGTGTCCCCTAAGTACATCAACTTTGAGGACGTGCCTGCCGATGTTGTTGAGCAGAAGCGCAAGTCGATCCTGGAGGACGAGTCAATGGCGCGCGTTCCCCAGAACAGACGTGACGAGGTCGTCAACGGCAAACTCAAGAAGGCGTTGGGTGAGCATGTATTGATGATGCAGCCCTGGGTGAAGGATGAAACAGTGATTATAAGCGATCTTGTGAAAAAGGTCATCGCCGAAACCGGTGAAAACATTGTGCTGCGACGCTTCAGCCGTTTTGCGCTGGGCGAGTAATGCACGCAGGGGCGACCACTGCGGTTGTTCCTGCATCCACTTTTTCGCATGGGAGAATCACTGAAAATGTCTCAAAAGACTTCATCCATCCCTTCCATCGTGTATCAGCGCATCCTGCTCAAGTTGAGCGGCGAGGCGTTGTGTACCAGCAAAGGCTTCGGTATCGATGCTGAGACGGTGCAGCGCATTGCGAGTGAAATCAAGCGAGTCAATGATCTGGGCGTGCAAATTGCGCTCGTCATTGGTGGTGGTAATATCTGGCGCGGCGCGGATGCCGCCGCTACTGGTATCGATCGCGCCACCGCCGATTATATGGGCATGCTGGCGACCGTGATGAACGCGCTGGCAATGCAGGATGCCATGGAGAAACTGGGCATGGTGACACGTGTGCAAACCGCTATCGAGATGCCGCCTGTCGCCGAGCCGTTCATTCGCCGCCGCGCTGTGCGCCACCTGGAAAAGGGGCGCGTTGTCATCCTTGCGGCTGGCAGCGGCAACCCGTTCTTCACTACAGATACCGCGGCAGCTCTGCGCGCTGTTGAACTCAATGCTCAAGTCTTACTGAAAGCAACAAAAGTGGATGGCGTCTATGACGATGATCCCATGCGTAATGCGAATGCCCGCAAGTTCGAGGAATTGAGCTATATGCGCGCGCTCAATATGGGACTGAAGGTCATGGACAGCACCGCGCTTTCCCTGTGTAAGGACAACCACCTGCCTATCGTCGTCTTCGATCTCAATGATGCGGGCGGGTTGGAAGCCATTATGCGCGGCCAGAAGCGAGGCACGCTGGTACATGATATAGAGGAACCGGAATGGGGCGTCGGTCGTTAAAGCTTATAGAGGGTTCCGACGAGTTCAGGGTAAGCCCTCCAATAGATAACAGGGGCGCGCTGCGTTGCGCTAACGCTAAAACGAAGGGAGCATTGCAATGGTAGACGATTTATTCGGAGATGCAGAGCGGCGTATGCAGAAAGCAATCGAGATTCTCAAGCAGGATATCTCTTCGATTCGCACAGGCCGGGCCAGTTCAGCATTGATCGAGCGCATTACGGTTGATTATTATGGCACACCGACACCTATTAACCAGGTTGCCTCCATTTCTATACCGGAGGCTCGTCTGCTTGTCATTCAACCCTGGGACCGCAAAATGCTGACGGACATCGAAAAGGCGATTCAGAAATCAGACCTGGGCATCAATCCTAATAACGATGGTCAGGTGATCCGCTTAGCAATCCCTCCGCTCAACGAAGAACGTCGTCGTGAGATGGTCAAGACCCTCCACAAAAAATTGGATGAACACAAAGTTGCCATTCGCAACGTTCGTCGTGATGCGCATGACAAACTTCGTGATCGTGAGAAAAAGAAAGAAATTCCCGAAGATGAGCTGAAACGTGGCGCCGAACGGCTACAGAAGCTCACCGACCGCTTCATCGAAGAAATGGATAAGGTCGGCAAAACTAAGGAACTGGAGATTCTGGAGGTCTAACATTGACCAGGCTTCAAAACTATTTCACTTCATCAAAGGGAAATAGTGCAACGCAGTCGCAACCCATTACGGAAGAACAACCTGCCTCCGAGCAGACACGCAGGGTACGTCATCTCGCCATTATTATGGATGGCAACGGGCGCTGGGCCGCCAAACGTCACTTGCCGCGCCTTGCCGGGCACAAAGCAGGCGTTAATGCGCTCAGGCGTGTCCTCGAATGCGCGGTTGATGAACATATTGAAATGCTCAGCGTGTACGCCTTTTCAACTGAGAACTGGGGGCGACCGCGCACAGAGGTAGAGGGGCTGATGCGCCTCTTTTGGGAGACTATCCGCACCGATATCGAAAAATTGCATCGCGAAGGAGTGCGGCTGCGCCATCTTGGCCGCCTGCAAGACCTCTCTCCTGATATTCAAAAAGCCGTGCAGGGCTCGGTAGATCTCACACATAACAATTCCCGCATTGGCCTGAACGTCTGCTTCAATTATGGTGGGCGAGCCGAACTGGTGGACGCGGTGCGCCAGATCATCGCTGATGGACGTGACCCTGAAAGCATTACCGAGGAATTGATTAGCTCCTACCTCTATACCCGCGATTTACCCGACCCGGATATGGTGATTCGCACTGCCGGAGAAATGCGTGTCAGTAACTTTTTGCTCTGGCAATCGGCCTATAGCGAGTACTATGCCACGCCAACTCTGTGGCCCGATTTCGGAAGAGAAGATTTACGCGCTGCGCTGGATAGCTTCTATCGCCGACAGAGACGCTTTGGACGACTGACCGCTTCATAAGATATAATAAGGGGGAGAAATCCAATTTCGCCAGGCACTTGTCTCAAGGAGTGCGATGTCTGCCTGCGACGAGGAGCCGCGTGCAACCCGTAAGCCAGCAAGAATTACAATCGAATATGGCTGAAAAGGCCGAAAAGCAATGGTATCGCTCGGTTGGTCAGCGAACCCTGACCGCTATCGTTGGCATACCGGTTGTATTGGCATGTGTCTGGCTGGGTGGCTGGTGGGCTTTTGCCGCCTGCGCGCTCCTGGTTATCTTAGGAGCCTATGAACTTCATAGAATGATGCTCCACGAGGGCTATCATCCATTGATAGCCATAAGCCTGGCGCTGAGCCTGCTCTTTCTGATTGCCGCCATGGTTCCCCAGCAACGTCCCTTATTGCTCGAAGTTGGCCTGGCATTGGCTTTGCTGGTCACGTTTCCCCTGCTCTTTTCCCGCAAGAGGTTGGACGGAGCAATGGTAGACTGGTCGCTTACTCTGTCTATTGCTATCTACCTGGGTTGGCCCTTGAGTCTGATACCACTGCTGCGTGGCTACCATCTCGGTCTCAGCAACGGTTTCTGGTGGCTAATAACCCTGCTGCTGGGTGTGTGGGGTTTCGACACGGGCGCGTTCTTCGCGGGCCACTTCTTCGGACGGCACAAACTCGCGCCTAATATCAGCCCCGGCAAGACATGGGAAGGCGTGATTGGCGGACTGATCTTCTCGGTCGCGGCGGCTTTGCTCTTTACTGTGCGCACAATGGGGGTAGACTGGTACCTGGCGCTGGTGCTGGGCGTGTTGATTGGCGTAGCGGCCACACTGGGCGACCTGGCGGAATCGCTCATCAAACGCCAGACACACGTCAAGGATAGCGGGCAGTTTATACCTGGGCATGGCGGCATACTTGATCGTATCGATAGTATGCTATTCGCCGTAATCGTAGTTTATTTCTTCGCGCAATTTGTTAGCAAGCTGTGAGTAATAGTGAAATTACCACCCATCGTGGGTTGAGATAGAGTCACATGAGCAGTTTTCCCAGGCGTATTGCCTTGCTAGGCAGTACCGGGTCAATCGGGCGGCAGACACTGGACATAGTGCGCTGCTTCCCCGAACATTTTCAGATCGTCGCACTAGCAGCGCGCAGCAATGTTGAACTGCTGGCGCGGCAAGCGCGGGAATTTCATCCTGCGCTCGTCGCGTGCTTCGCGGATAAGCCGCAGGTGGAACAGGCTGCACGCGCAGCTTTACCTGGAGTGCTGGTTGGCGAACAGGGGTTGCTGGCAGCGGTGACGCACCCGGACGTTGATGTAGTGGTCGCGGCTACTTCTGGTCTGGTGGGATTGCGGCCCACGCTGGCAG
>Ga0070733_10003825_pt1 | contig 10205 bp, 7 predicted proteins | sample Coa_R1_9_FD_66450 | JGI IMG/M metagenome (GOLD analysis project Ga0070733, IMG submission 66450) | Surface soil microbial communities from Centralia Pennsylvania, which are recovering from an underground coalmine fire - Coalmine... | ecosystem: Environmental > Terrestrial > Soil > Unclassified ... | reverse complement strand
ACGTCGGCGACATTGATGCCGTAGCGCGCGATTTTGTCGCGATCCACTTGCACGATCAGGCTGGGCTGGCCTAGTTCGCGTACGACGGTGAGTTCGGTGAAGCCGCGGATCTGCGAAAGGCGCCGCTTGATCTCCAGCGCTTTTTCCTGCAGAACGTTCAGGTCTGCACCATACACTTTCACCGCCAGCGCGCTCTTCAGGCCGGTGAGCGCTTCGTCCACGGCGTCTTCTGCGGGCTGGGTGTAATTGAAAATAATTCCGGGAAATGCGGTGAGCTGCTTCTGCAAGCCCTCGATCAGCTCCGCCTTGTTGTGGACATTACCGGATTTCCAGATGGCGTCGTCGTACGGTTTCAGTCCCACGTAAAATTCGCAATTGAAAAATCCGGTGGGATCGGTGCCGTCGTCGGGACGCCCGAGTTCCGAGCCGACATCGGTGACCATCGGATACTTCGCCAGAATGTCGCGAATCTGCGGCGCGACCTTGGCGGCCTCTTCGTAGGAAATCGTGTAGGGCATGGTCGCACGAACCCACAACGCGCCTTCATCGAGGTGCGGCATGAACTCGCCGCCGATGAAGGGAACGAGAAAAAGGCTGACGCCGAAAATTATCGTGGCAATCAGCATGGTGAGCCACGGGCGTTCCAGGCACCACTTCAGTTCCGAACCGTACTCCTGCTTGATCCATTCGAAAGGCTTGTTGCGAGCTTCGCGCACGCCTTTCTTGAACCAGTAGGAGCACATGACCGGAACAAAGGTGAGGGTGAGAATCAGCGCGCCGATCAGCGCGACGGACATAGTGTCCGCCATCGGGTGGAACAACTTCCCCGAAGGGCCGCTGAGCGCGTAGATGGGAATGTAGCCCGCGATGATGATGGCGACGGAATAGAAGATGGGGCGGTCCACATCCCGTGCGGCCGCGAGAATCACTTCGTGCAATTCGTATTTCTGGCCTTCGCGGAGTCCCAACTCGCGATAAATGTTTTCCACCATTACCAGCGTGCCGTCAATGATGATTCCGAAATCTATCGCGCCGATGGAGAGCAAGTTCGCAGCGACGCCGCGCGCGTGCAGAAAAATGAAGGAGAAGAGCAGGGCCACCGGAATCGTGAGCGCGACGATAACGGCCGCGCGCACGTTCACCAGAAAGAAAATCAGCACGATCAGGACCAGCGTCATCCCGACCAGCATATTTTTTTCCACGGTATCAATGGTCAGGCGCACCAGGTCGCTGCGGTCGTAGTAAGGCAGCACTTTCACGTCGGGCGGCAGAATGTGCTCGTTCAGCTCCTTGGTTTTCGCTTCGACGCCCTTCAAGACGTTTTGCGTCTGGTCGCCGCGCAGCATCATGATGACGCCTTCGACGGCGTCGTCATTCTTATTGAATCCGAATTGGCCCAAGCGTGGCGCGTGGCCGATGGTGACTTCGCCAACGTCGCGTATGCGCACCGGCACGCCATTCTGCGAGCCGATGATCACGCTGCCGATGTCCTGTACGTCTTTGATCAGGCCCAGGCCCCGCACGTAATAAAACTGGCCGCCCTGTGGGTAAAATCCGCCGCCGGTGTTGGCGTTGTTCACGGAAAGCTGCTGGATTATCTGCGGGACGGTGATGTGATAACCGTAGAGCCGCGCGGGATCGAGCAGCACCTGGTACTGCATCACGGTGCCGCCGAAGCCGGAATCGTCGGCGACGCCGCGCACCTGTTTGTACTCGCGCTCGATCACCCAATCTTCGAAAGTTTTTAGTTCCTGCGGCGAGCGATCGGGGCTTTGCAAAACGTAGCGGTAAACTAGTCCCGAGGGGCTGGAAAGAGGCGCGAGCCCTGGAGTGACGCCAGTCGGATAAGTGACTTCGCTCAGCCGCTGAAAGACTACCTGCCGCGCAAAGTAATCGTCCGTGTCTTCATCGAACGTGAGAATCACATCCGACAGGCCGTAAAGCGAGATGGAGCGCTGAATTTCCATCTTCGGCACGCCGTTCATTTCCACTTCGGTGGGCAGAGTGACGAGGCGCTCGACTTCTTCCGCGGCGTGCCCCGGCCACTGGGTGATGACTTCCACCATGGGCGGAGAAAGATCCGGGTAGGCGTCCACCGGCATGCGCTGGAAAGAAACCGCGCCGCCGATGGCGATGAACAACACCAGCATCAGCACCAGGAACCGCTGTTGCAGCGCGAATTGGACGATCTGATGAATCATGCTGAATGGGCCGCCTCAGTGCTGGAACGAATTGGCGAATTGCAGGAACAAACTGCCATCGCCGACAACTTTGTCGCCGGGACTCAAACCTTTCAGGATTTGCGTCTTTCCCGCTTCGCTCTGGCCGATTTCTACTGATCTACGGCCGAACTGATTGGAGCCGGTGGCGACGTAAACAAACGGCTGATTTTCGTCATCGCGCAGCACGGAAGCATCCGGCACGGCGATAGCGTTCTGTTCGACGCCGGCATTCACCGTGGCAGTGACGTACATGTTGTTCTTCAGTTTTTCGCCGGGATTTTCGACCACGATGCGCGCCTGTAGGGTGCGCGTATTGGGATCCAGCGCGGGCGACATAAACGAAATCTTGCCCTGGAATTTATCGGGATACGAATCAGTCTGCACGGCGACCTGGTCGCCTACATGCACCGCGGCCATATCGCTCTGATAGACGTTTGCCAGCACCCAGACCGAGCTCATATCTGAAATGATGAATGCCTGGGTGGCGCCGGCTTGCAACAATTGGCCGGGGGCGACATCACGTTCGACAATTTCTCCGCCGATGGGCGCGAGCAGCGGGATTTCGGCTGAAGATGGCGCTTTTTCCAAATCGTCGGGATTGGGAATCCCCAGAATTTTCAAGCCCAGCAGCGCCGCGTTCAAATCTGCCTGCGCCTGAATGCGATCGGATTCCGCCTGCAGCAAATCGCGTTCCGCGATGGCGTGGTGCGCGTACAAATCCTGTGCACGCGCGTAGTTTTTGTCCGTCACGCGGAGGGTATCGCGCGCTTTTAAGTACGCTGCATAGAGCAGCGAGTAATCGGGGCTGCTCACTTCCAAAAGCGGCTGGCCTTTCTTTACGCGTTCGCCTGGCACCACCAGGATCCTACTGACCGGACCGCCGACCTGCGTGATTACCGGCACGGTGTTAAACGCGTTGTAAGCCACGGCGCCAGTCAGGCGCAGGACGCGCGGGAGTTTCACCAGCTCGACGGTGACAACTTGCACGTGAGACATTTGGTTCTGCGGAATCGTAAACAGCTCCGGAGTTTCGCTCTTCGATTCCTTAGCGCTGAAGGAAGTCATTTGATTCGCGCGTTCATCGGAGCTGCAGCCCGCAAGGCAAGCCGCGGCCATCGCCGCCGTGGCCGTGTACAAGCTCGCCCGCATCAGCAAAGATCTGGAGCCACATCCCAAACGCTGGCTGCTCATGGCAGGCTCCTGGTTCCCACGGCCTCGCGCAGCTGCTCGACCGCGGTGAGATAGGCCGCGAGCGATTGCCGGTAGGAAAGTTGCACGGCGCGATAGCTGCGCTCGGCGTCGAGATAGTCGAGCAGGCTGGCGGCGCCCCGCTTGTAGGAATATTCGGTGATGTCGCGCGATTGCTGCGCCGCATCCAGATAGCCGCCGCGGAATTGCGTGACCACTAAATCATTTTCGCGCACGCCTTCGTAAGCGGTGAGCACGTCACTCATCACCTGATCGCTGGAGGCCAGTTCCAATTCCCGCGCCTGATTGATCACGTAATTGGTGCGCGCGATTTCGCCCTGATTACGATTGAAGATGGGGATCTGGAAGCTGCCGAAGAAAGAGGCGGTATTGGTATCGCTGACGTGGTCGTAATTAGCCGTGCCGGTTACGTCCACCTTAGCGTTGGCCTTGGCCAATTCATACTGGCTCTTGGCTCCGACCACGCCGAGTTGCGCGGCGCGAAAATCGGGGCGGTTCTGCAGAGCCTTGGCTTGCAGGTCCTCGAGTTTTATCTGCACCGGGATGTAATCGAAGTCGCTCGTAACGTCGAAATCCTCGGGAACGGTTTCATATCCGAGGAATTGGCGCAAACCCACCAGCGCTTGCACCTTAGACAGTTGCGCCTGGGCAACATCCTGCTGAAATTGCAGCATCTGCAGCTTGATCTTCAGATAATCGCCTTCGCTGATGTCGCCGGCGTTGTAGCGGGCCAGGCTGATGTCCACCGTGTTCTGAAAACTCTTCATGTCCTGCAACGCCAGATCGAGCGTGGATTCGGCGAGTTGCACGCTCACGAATTGCGAGGCGACGTTGAAGGTCAGGGTGCGTTCGTTGTCCTCGACCGTGGCTTTGGTTTGCGCGGTGACGTCTTGCGCGGCTTGCAGGCGGTGCTGGCGCTTCCTTCCGCGCTCGAACAGGTAGGCGATGCCCAGATCGAACTGTGCGGTCTCGTCAATGTAGTCCGCCGTGAACTGATTGGGCTGAAAAATCGGGATGAATTGCGCGTCCGCCGTGAGCACGGGATTGGGCCGCAAGTTTGCGGTGATTTCCAGCGCCTGGTCCTGCTGAATGGTGGTGCGCGCCGCTTTCAAATTGTGGTTGTGCTGCAGAGCCATCTGGATGGCTTGGTCCATGGTGATGCGCACGGCGCCATGCACCTGGCCCGACGGAGTATTTTGCGGCGCAGTTTGCGGCATGGTGTTCTGCGGCGCGGATGGCGGAGGCGGTGGTGACGTCTGCGCAGCGGCCGCGGATGCAAAACACACCACGAGTGCAGGAATGGCGAATAGCACGGTTTTAGCGGGCATAGTCTTCAACCTCTAACGAGAAAATGTAATGGAATCGGCGTGCCGGTAGCGGCACGGGGTCAACGAAAGGTTAGACGGCGGGTGGAGCGCGTGCGGGAAGGCGCGGCGCGACGGGAGACGGCGCAAATCCAGGTTCCTGGACTTCGATCTGCACCCCCACCTGGGCAAGAGATGGTGCGCGATTGTTTGGTTGTGGATGGTCGATCGGTTGGTGGCTCAGATGGCAGATCGAGCAATTTGCGTCGGGGCCGGCATGATGGTGCGAGACACTGCCCAATACCATCACGAGCATCAGCAGCGCGAGGAGCGCTACCGGAACGACCAGGTACCGAACTGGCTTACGTTTATGCACGTGACGAAGATTGGTCCAACCCGAAACCGCTATCATATACGGAGATGGCTGGTGGGCGCTAACAGCTTGTGTCGGGAGCCCGGACAGTCTTCGGGATACAGTCCTCTGCGCCTGGCAAGCAGCTTGAAGAAATTTTCTGCGGTCTAATTCGTCTGTTCGAGCGCCTTTTCCACCATGGACACGCATTTTTCCACGCGCTTGCGCAGCGGACCTTCGATTTCCTGCTGGCGTTTGCGCAGCGTGAAGGATTCATCGGCAATATTCAGCGCTGCGAGCACCGCGACCTTCAGCGAATCCACCATGTGCGTGGCTTCGGCGATGGAGCGCATCTTGCCGTCCACGTAAGCCGCCAGCTCCTGCAGATATTCTTCGTTGTCATCCGCGTTCACGTTGTAGCTCTGATCGTAAATCTCGATTTTCACGGTGCACTCCCTTGCTGAGCCAGGAACATTGTCGGCCATTGGGCGCGCGCGCGCAACGGGCTTATGCGCGCGAGCCGATGCGTTTGCTCCGATTATCAAGAAGCTGAGCGGGCTTGCTGCATTTCCGCGACCAAGCCCGATACGAGTTCCGCGGCGGGCAGTGCCCGCGCGCGCGTCACGCCTTGGCCGACGAACAGTGAGAGATATCCAGAATTCCCCAGCTTCGCGGCAGCAGTGCGCATCGGGCGAGTGAGTGCATTCTGCAGGGGGAACGGCAGGATTATTTTTTCCTTTCCTTCGAGCTCGGAGATGAATTTATTCAGGAGAGCGCGCGCGGGCCGGCCTGAAAAGGCGCGCGTGATGACCGTGCTGTCCGCGCGAGCAGCGAGTATGGCGCGCCTGTAAGCTTCAGAGGTGCCGGCTTCGGGGCACGGGAGGAATGCCGTGCCGAGTTGAGCGGCGCTAGCGCCGCGCGCGAGCGCTTGCGCGATGTCTCGGCCGTCCATCAGTCCGCCGGAAGCAATTATTGGCGTCGATACCGCGGCGCGGAGCGATCGCACTAACTCGAGAGTGGGAACCATGGCGTTCTCAAACGGACCCGCGAAAGTTCCGCGGTGCGAACCGGCCTCTGCGCCCTGCGCCACGATAGCTGTGACGCCGCTTGCCTCCAACATTCGTCCTTCTTCGACCGTGGTAGCAGTGCCGAAGATTGCGATGCCCGCTGCTTTTAGGCGCGCTATCGCGTGAGGCTCGGGGATGCCTAAAGTGAAACTGAAAACTGCTGGACGCGCTTCCAAGACAGCCTGCAACTGTTCTTCGAAGGGATTTACAGGCCACGCGGGCAGAGTGGGCGGAGGCAAGTGAAGCGCATCGTGGCTCTCGGCGAGCAGGGCCAGCATTGGAGCGGCATCAACATGCGATTCGGGCGCGTATCCACCTGCGAAAAGATTCACGTTGAAAGGTTTTTCCGTGAGGGAACGGACTCTTTTAATATCCGCAGTGATTTGTTCGGGCGTGCTGTAAGCGGAACCGAGCGAGCCCAGACCGCCGGCATTGCATACGGCTGCGACGAGTTCGGGTGTCGAGGGGCCTCCGGCCATCGGAGCCTGGATGATCGGATGCTTGATGCCGAGGTCGCGTAAGAGATCGCTTTGGGACATACGAATTACTCGCTCCGGCGATTCGTGACGCTGCGCTGGATGCTCGCCGCGGACGGTTCGTCCGGATTATATCGCGCGGAGCGTGGCGCCGAGTTTTTCCCGCAGCGCGGCGACGATGCGCGCGGAGTAATCGGTGAGCTGCGCGTCGGTGAACGTGGCTTCCGCGCTTTGAAACTTGACGCGGATCATGAGCGAGAACTTTCCGGCCGGGACTTGGCCGCCGCGGAAGAGGTCGGCAGCTTCTACGCTTTCGATTTCGGCTATTCCAAGGGACCCGATCGCCTCCTTGACTTGCAAGAAGGGGACTCCATCGGCGAGCACCAACGAAAAATCGCGCTCGACCGCAGGGAATCGGGGCAGCGGTCTGAAACGTCGCGCAGCATCCGCCGCTTCGACGCCGGTGACGAGCGGCTCGAGCCTTACTTCCGCCACGAATACGTCCTGACGAAATTTGTATGCATCCGCGATGCGGCGGGCGAGTTTACCCGCCATCCCGAAGACGTCTCCTCCTTGAAGATCTATGATGATGGAACCCCTAGCGCCAGCAGAATGAACAAGCCAACCAGCTTTCGCGCCTTCTCGGCGGAGGGCCAACTGTCCAGTACGAGAAGCGTCCAGCCAAGTTGCTCCGCCTGGTTGCCAAACGAATCCTCCAGCCAGCTCTCCGATGCGGTCGAGGTCGCCCTTCAAATCCGCGAAGCTGAATTCGCGAGCCGCTTCGTAAATTGTTTTTTCCTGCGCCATACCAGTGGCGCCCAAGGTGAGCACTTGCGTCTCGACCGGCTCGCCATCGCGCAGCTCGTACGTCTTGCCAATTTCAAAGAGCCGCAGATTGCGCTGGCCGTGATTCAGGTTCCATTCGATCGCGCGCAACATGCTGACGGTGCCGGTTGAACGCATCACCGAAGCATCTTCGGCGAGAGGATTGCCAATCACGGCGGGCGCCAGATTTTCCGGGCGGAAAAGCTCGTTGCGCTGCGTATCCACAATCGGAATTTCCACAATTTCCTGGTAGCCCAGCGCGACGATACGCTCGCGCAGGCGATCCTGCGCCTCGGCGTGCGGCAAACGTTGCGCGGGGAGCTTTGCGGGCGGCAGGCGCGGCGGAAATTTGTCGTAGCCGTAATGCCGCGCCACTTCTTCGATCAGATCAATCCCGCGCGTCACATCCTGCCGCCAGGAAACTTGCCGGCATTCCCACACGGCGGCAATGGAGCCGTCGCTGCCGCGATTCACATCCACGCGCAGAGGCTGAAAACCCAGCGCGCTGAGGATGGCTTCGATGTCGCGGTCCGGAACGTCCGCGCCCATCACGCGCAGCAGTTCCTTGCGCGAAAGCTCGATTTTCTTTTCCGGCGCGCGCTGCGGGTACACATCCACAACTCCCGCGAGAAGTTCGCCGCCGGCGACTTGCTGAATCAATTCCGCGGCGCGCCGCGAAGCCAGTTCCGCCATTTCCGGATCGGCGCCGCGTTCGAAGCGATACGAAGCCTCCGTGCGCAAGCCTAGCGCTTTGGAAGTACGGCGAACGGAAATCGGATCGAACCAGGCGCACTCGATCAGCACGTTGCGCGTGCTGAAGCTGATTTCGGTTTCCGCGCCGCCCATCACGCCGCCGATTCCCACGGCGCGCGCGGCATCCGCCACCACGCACATGTCCTTCGTCAGCGTGCGTTCGGCGCCATCGAGCGTGCGGATTTTCTCCCCCGGTTTCGCGCGCCGCACCACGATGCGGTGTTCCTGCAATTTATCGAAATCGAAAGCGTGCAGCGGGTGGCCCAGCTCGAACATCACGTAGTTCGTCACGTCCACCACGTTATTGATGGATTTTTCGCCGATCGCTTCCAGGCCTTGCCGCAGCCAGTCCGGCGAGGGCTGCACTTTCACTCCACGCAGCACACGCGCTGTGAAGCGCCCGCAAAGCTCCGGCGCCGCGATCTCCACGCGCGTGGCGTCCGCAACCTTTTCGGTGGATTCTTTCAGCTTGGGATGCAGCGGCTTCAGCGGCAGCCGATAAATCGCCGCCACTTCCCGCGCGATGCCCAAGTGGCCGAGGCAATCCGGGCGATTCGCGGTGACTTCCGCGTCGAGCACGGGGCCCGCAAGCGTTTCTTCAATCGAATCCACGGCCACGCCCGCGAGCGAAAGCCGTGCGCGCAGATCGGCGGGCGACGCGGTGACGTCCACGAATTCTTTCAGCCAGTTGTAGACAACTTTCATTTCGTCGTCGTCTTTAAGCGTTCAAAGGGTGAGCTCGGCGCCATGTCGTGCCTCTGCAACTTCATCACGGAAACTGTTTCAGGAAGCGCACGTCGTTCTGGAACAGCAGCGGCACTTCCGTCACGCCGTACTTCATCATCGCCAGCCGATCCACGCCCATGCCAAACGCAAAGCCTGAATATTTTTCCGGATCGTAGCCGACGAATCCGTACACGGCGGGATTCACCATGCCCGCACCGAACAACTCGATCCAGCCGGATTGCTTGCACACGCGGCAGCCGGTGCCGCCGCAGACGTGGCAGGTCGCGTCCACTTCGGCGGAAGGCTCGGTGAACGGAAAATAGCTGGGCCGCAGGCGCGTTTTTGTCTTGGGTCCGAGGAATTCGCGCGCGAAATAATCCACGGTGCCTTTGAAATCGCAGAAAGTGATGTCCGTATCCACGGCCAGCCCTTCGATCTGGTGGAACATGTAGCCGTGCGTCGCGTCCGGATTATCGCGGCGATAGACTTTGCCCGGCACGACGATGCGCACCGGCGGCTTCTGCTTTTCCATCGTGCGAATCTGCATCGGTGAGGTGTGCGTGCGCAGCAAATGGCCGCCGCGCGCGCCCGCGATGTAAAAAGTGTCCATATTGTCGCGCGCGGGATGATGCTCGGGAATGTTGAGCGCCTCGAAATTGTAGTAAGGCGTTTCGATTTCGGGTCCGGCGACGACGCTGAATCCAATCGCGCTGAAGATGCGCAGGAGTTCATCGTAGGTCTGGCGAATCAGATGGCGCGTGCCGATGGCGCGCTCGATGCCAGGGAGCGAAAGATCGATCTTGTCACGAGCAGCGGCGCTCTGCTCCCCTGCCCTTTCCTTCTCTGCCGTGAGCGCGGCGATTCGTTCCTCGATGTGAGATTTCAGCGCGTTGAGGCTTTGGCCGACGGTGGGTTTGACCTGTTTGGATGCCGGCTTCAGCCAGTGCTCGGTAATCTCCGAAATAATTCCGGACTTGCGGCCCAGCCATCGTATCCGCATGATGCCCAGGTCGATCGAATCGATATCTTGGGCCGCGTCGCGATCGAATGCGGAGCGCAACTCGCCGAATAGAGCTGTGACCTTATCCGGTGAGTCAGCATCTAGCTGAGCGAGCGTTAGCTTTGTCGGATCGTTCGTCGTCATAGTGAACGAAAATCTGCCCGCGGGATGCCGGCGCTACGTAACGGCGCAAAACGCTGCATCTTGTAGACGCAAAATCAGGCCAGAATCGGCCTGCACCGTAGGGGCGGTTCGCGAACCGCCCCTACAG